>OFTY01000036.1_pt1 | contig 182958 bp, 160 predicted proteins | sample 1775061 | NCBI WGS metagenome assembly OFTY01 (sample SAMN08195773, study PRJEB24354) | sludge metagenome | isolation source: sludge from phenol fed wastewater aerobic bioreactor B | place: India: Nagpur | collected 2016-09-16 | reverse complement strand
GACGAGATCCTGTTCCTGTTCCAGATGGGCGGCGTGCCGCACGCCGCGATCATGGAGACGATCCGCAACATCGGCGAAAAGGTCATCCCGCACTTCCGGGGGAAATAAACCCAGGCATATGTGTCCCCGCCTTCGCGGGGACACGATTCAGAACGCGAACCCCGCAGTCAGCCCGAAGGTGCGCGGCACCTGATAGACGCCGATCACCGTGGTCGACAGATTGCGCGCGAATTCCAGCGCCTTGTTGTCGGTGAGATTCTGCACCCAGGCGCTGACCTTCACCTTGGTCCCCGCGACCGGCAGGTCGAACACCGACAGCCGCGCGTTGATGTCGAACCGCGAGGGCAACGTCGTCAGATTGCCGGTCGCGCTGTTGGGCAAAGGATCGCTCAGCCTCTTGTCGCGGAAGAAGCCGTCGATGCGGAGCGAGGCATAGCTGCCGTTGGAGAGATGCACGAAATCATATTGGCCGCCGACGCTGGTGGTGAACCGCGGTGCGAGCGAATTGACCGGGCCGTTGACCGGATCGGGCGACAATTTGTTGTCGAGATAGCCGAACGAGGCGTTGAAGGTCAGCCCGGCGGTGGGGAGCGCGGTCAGCTCGAGCTCGAAGCCATTTTCGCGCGCCGTGGGGGCGGAGATGATATAGGTCCCCGCCGCGGCGGTGAACGCCAGCGTCTGCACGTTGCGCCGATCGGCGTGGAACAGCGCCGCGTTGATTCGCAAGGTCCGCCCGATCAGGTCGCCCTTGAAGCCGATTTCGTAGCTGTTCATCGTCTCGGGCTTGAACGGGATCCCGCCGACCACCCCGCCGGAAAGATAGCCGGTCGCGAACCGCGCATAGGCGCGCATATTGGGGTTGAAGATCCAGGTCGCGGTCGCGTCGAAATCCCAATGATCGCTCGACGCGGTGAAGGTGGCGGCGGGGATCGCGAAGGGCCGCAGCCCGCCGGCGATGATCCTCTCCAGCCGGTCGTCCTTGGTGTAGCGGAACCCGCCAACCAGCTCGATATGATCGGTCTTGTAGGCGAGGTGGCCGTACCCCGCGATCGACTTGTTGCGCACCGCGACGTTCGATCCCGCGAGATAGTCGCTCGGCACCCCGAACAGGCTGGTCGTCGTCCCGGTGCCGGGCCCCTGGCTGGGGACGATCGTGCCGTCGGTCGGAAACAGATCGCCGAGAAACACCGGATTGTCGTCGCGCCCCACCTCGCGGAACCAGAAGCCACCGAGGATCCAGTCGAACCGCCCGGTCTTGCCGAGCAATTGCACTTCCTCGCTCCATTGGTTCTGGTGGCGATCCTCGACGCTGCTGATCACGGTGAACGGCCGCCCCGTGCCGGTGAACGGATCGACCAAAGCCGCGCCGTCGATATCGTTGCCGCCGACGAACTCGTCGAGCTTGCGATAGGCGGTGATGCTCTTGATCGAGATATCGTCGGTCACATCGTAGCGCAGCGTCAGGCTGTGGCCCTGGATGCGCAGCCGCGACGGGGTGGTGAAATCGAGCGGCAACGCATCCTGCCGCCTGGTCGAGGGCGGGATGACGACGCTTGCGCCGCGATAGATCGCGCCGGCGGTGGCGGCGAAGCTCGGATCGAAGCCGAGCAATTGCTGGCCGAGCTGGGTGCTGACCTTATCGGTATAATCGAATTTGTAATCGGCGACGAAGCGCCCGAGATCGAGCCGCGCCGCGACGCCGACCGCATCGGTATTCTCCGCGCCGAAGCTGTCGGCCGAGCGGATCGTGCCGAATGGCGCGGCGAAATTGTAGCTGCGCCCCGGGGTCAGGTTACGGACATAGCCGTCATGCTGATCGTGGAGGTAGCTGACGCGGACCGAGAGCGGGCCGAGCGCGGGCAGGTTGACCGTGATCTTGCCGCCGTAACGATCGAAATTGCCGACCGTCGCCTCGGCCCTGATGCCGAACGTCCCGGTCGGCGCGGCGGTGATGTAATTGATCGCGCCGCCGGTCGAATTGCGGCCGAACAAGGTGCCCTGCGGGCCGCGCAATACCTCGACGCGCTCGATATCGGCAAGATCGAACGCGGTGCCGGCGGGGCGGCCGAGATAGACGCCGTCGATATAGAGCCCGATCCCCGCATCGCTCTCGAACTTGAGCGAACCGGTGGAGATGCCGCGCAGATAGAATTGCGGCGCACTGGCCGAGCCGAACTGTCGCTGGACGTCGAGATTGGGGACGGTCTTGCCGATATCGGCGAAGCTCTTGATGTCGAGCGCGGCGATCTGCGCCTCGTTATAGCCGGTGACCGCGGCGGGAACGTCCTGCAGCCTTTCCTCGGTACGCCGCGCGGTGACGACGACATCGCCCAGCCCGGTAGGCGCGCGGCTCGTCTGATCGGTGGGCGGGGGTGCCTGTTCCTGCGCCCGGGCCAGCGCCGGGCACAGCGCCGCGGCGGCCGAAAAGCCAAGCAACATCGCGCGCGAAAACCGCATCGTTCCTCTCCCCAACCTGCCCGATTGTTCGGGCTTTTGCGTTGGGGTGAGCTTCAGCGAGGTGGGCGCGCGCCACTACGTCCAAATTGACTAGGGCGGCGGGAAAATCGCCCCTTCTTCTCCCCTCCCTGGTGAAGGGGGGAGTGATGTCGTCAGTTGGCCCGGCTCGGCCGGATCACGTCGAGCGCGCGGCCGTGGGCGGTGAGGTCGCCGATCAGGTCGTTCGCCATATGCCGCTCGACGAACCGCCAGCGGCCGTCGCGCTTCTCCACCGTGTCGCGATAATCGCCGCCGATCACTGCGCGCAGCGGCCCGTCCGGCACCTGCTGGAACACCATGACATAGGAACTGACGATCGCTCGATCTTCCCCCGCGGGCATGATCATCACATTGGCGAGCATGTGGCGCGTGCGAGGGGTGCCGTCGGGATAGACGATCACCCAGTCGCGGAATGCCCGCGCATAGGCCGCCGCGTCGCGATCGGCGAGCAACGTGCCGCCGCTATACACCCGCGCCTCGGCGAACAATTGCCCGACCGCGTCGAAATCGCCGCGATCGAGCGCATAGGGATATTGGAACAGCAGATTCTGGATCGCGAACCAGTCGTCGGCCTGCATAGGTCACTCCTTGGAGAATGCGGCGGTCTTGTGCCGGGCGAAGGCGGCCGACCGGCGCGTGCGGCGCTCGGCGGCGAGCAGCGGCAGCAGCACCAGCGCGGCGACGAACAACAGCCCGATCGTCACCGCGACCGGCAAGGCATAGCTACCCGACCGGTCGTAGAGCAGCCCTGCGAGCGGGGTCATTCCGAACAGGAAGGGCAAGGTAGCGATGCTCATCAACCCGAAGACGCGCGCGAAATTGGCCGGGCCGAACAAATGGCTGAAGATCACCCCTTGCGTTGCCGACACCCCCGCGCCGCACGCGCCGATCAGCACCGCATCGATCACCAGCGCCGGCACCCCGACGGGCGCGAGCAGGATGAAGAAGGTGGCGGATTGCAGCAACGCGTTGGCCATCAGCGCGCCGACCCCGCCGATCCGGTCGGCGAGCCAGCCAAACAGCGGCGAGCCGAGCATCCCCGCGCCGCCCGAGATCGCGAGCAGCAGGGTCGCGGTTTCGGCGCTATGGCCCTGGCCGGTGACGATCGCGACGAGATGGCTGATCTTCATGATCCCCGCGCCGACGATGATGCCGCCGGCGATCGCGAGCAGCCAGAATTCGCCGCGTATGAGGATCGCGCCCGATCCCGCACCGAGGTCTTTGCCCGCGCTTGCGCCGGCATAAGGGCCGTCGTGCACCGCAAAGGCGAAGGGCAGCACCGCGAGATGCGCGACCGCGACGCAGGCGAAGACCGCGCTCAGCCCGTGCGCCGCGAGGATCGCTGTGCTGGCGAGCGGGACGAGGGTGATGAACAATGGCATGTTGACCAGCCCGAGCGCGCGCCCCGGCCGGTCGCCGAACCAGCTCGACACCAAGGTGTTCGACGGCAAGGCCCCGAACATGACGAGGCTGGGGCCGATGATCAGCAGATAGATGGCGAGCGCCGCGCGGATATCGTCGACCAGCGCGAGCGACGCATAACCCCCCGCACCGAGCACGATCCCCGCGATCATCACGCGACGGATCGGCACACGGCGCACCAGCACCGTGCCGAGGAACGGCGCGAGCAGCGACAAGCTGACCACCGCGAGCGAAACCCCGAGCGAGGCGAGCGTGCGCGTGGTGCGGAACTGCGCCTCGATCGCCAGCACGATCGCGCCGAACGACCCGAAGGTGAGGCCGGTCGCGCTGTTCTGCATCAGAAAGGCGAGCGCCGCCATCCGCCACGCACCGGGCGGCGGAAGCGATTGCGGGGGACCGGTCATGGCGCACCTCTCCGTCGCGCCGGATCGGCCCGGTCGCATGTTTGCCGCGAGCATAGGGCGCGCGGCGCGCGGCGCTTAGTCCGTTTGGAGGAGATGGGCGTTTGGCTCTCCCATTATCACCCCGATCTTGAGGCGGGGTGATGTGGCTTACGCCGCGCCGCGCTGATGCCCCGCCAGCTCGGGCATGCTGGTGTGGATCAGATGAACGAGCTGCGACTGCCGGCACACCCCGGTCTTGGCGTAGATCGCGCGGAGATGCGCGCGCGCGGTGTTGATCGCGATCCCCAGCCGATCGGCGCTGTCCTGCACCGTCAGCCCGTTGGCGAGGCACGCCGCGATGCGCGATTCGGTGCGCGTCAGCTCGAACAATTCGCGCAACGCGTCGCTGGTCACGTCGAACTGCCGCTCGGGATCGCCGAGGAACAAGGCGATCGCGGGCGCGCTGCCGGCGTGGAGGAAATCGGGGGTCGCCACCGGGCGCGCGACCACGCCGAGATCGCGCTTTCCCGACGGGCGCTGGACGCGGAAGATATGCCCTTGCGCATCGCCTTCCTCGCCCGGCACTTTCTTGAGGAAGGCGCGGAAGGCGGCATCCTGACCGGGGGTGGCGAGCACGATCCGCGTGCCCGATAGCGCGATCCCGTCCGTCTCCTTCAATATCCCGTCGGCGATCGAATTGTGGCGGATGACGTTATACTGGCGATCGAGAATGATCGTACCGACCGCGAATTGCTCGATCGCCCCCGAATAAACCGCATGTTCGGAGCGCGACGCTTCGAGCCGCTGGAAGATCTCGATCGCCTGCCGCAGATGCGGGACGATCGCGGCGCAGCGCTGCCGGTCCCCGGCGGTGAAGGCGCTGTCGCCGCGCGCGCGGGTGATGCGCAGCCGCGTCTCGAATCCGCCGCTGCCGTGGAGATCGACCCCCAGGATATGCGCCGCATCCTCGAATTGCAGATAGTCGCGGTTGAATTCGGATTCGGTGAAATCGCCGAGGAAATCGTGGAGCGACACCACTTCGCCCTCGGGCAGATTGACGAACGGATCGATGCGGAAGAGGTGATCGCGATACGCCTCGATATGCGACGGGTCGGCGGTCGGGGTGATCATCAGGCTCGGCGGGGTCGCCGGCGAGCGGGTGATGATCAGCGTCGCATGTTTGGCGTGCATGTACTGGCGCAGCCTGGAGAGGAAGGCGCGCCACGGCTCGTCCTCGACCAGCGATCCGTAGAGCGCGGTGATCAGCGTGAGCAATTCGCTCGTCGTGGCCTGTTCTGCCGGCATCGTCGCCACGAAGCTTAGCGGTTTCGCGAGGGCTAACAAGGCGCGGCGCTCCGACGGAAGGCGGCGAGCGCCGCGAGGAGCAGGCCCAGCGCCGAGGTCGCGACGCCGACGCCGATGAACGCGCCGTTCGCGCCCAATGCCGTGCGCAGCGGATCGGCGGCGAGCGGGTTGAGGAACTGGCCGATGAACATCGCGCTGATCATGATGCTCGAGGCGCGGGCGTGGAGCGCATGCGGGGTGCGGCCGAGGATCGTCGATCCGATATTGGGCTCGACCAGCCCCGCGCCGACGCCGATCACTGCGAAGCCGATCAGCAACGCCGGTGCGCCGCCCGCGGCGGCGGCGATCAGGCATCCGGCGCCCATCAGCAGCGCGGTCGCGGCGAGCAGCGGCAGCGCGTCGACCCGCGCGCGCAAGGCAGCGAACATCGCCGAGGAGAGCGTCGCGCCGAGCGGACAGGCGGCGACGATCAGCCCGGCGGTCGCGGCGCCCTCGATCCCCTTGGCGGCGACGAGGAACGGCCCCTGGATTCCCGGCATGAACATCGCCAGCGTGAAGGCGAGGATCAGCGCATAATAGAGCATCAGCGGCTTGAGCGCGGCGAGGCTGCCGCCACGCGGCGGGCGCTCCCCGGCGACGCCGCGCTCGACCGCCAGCAGGACGAGGATGAGCACCGGCACGCCGAGCAGATAGAGCGAGAAGGCACCGCGCCATCCGAACAGGTCGACCAGCCGCCCGCCGAGCACCAGCCCGCCGATCGCCGCCGCCGACGAGACGCTGACGATATTGCCGAGCACGCGCTCGCGCCCGCCCGGCGCGTACCAGCGCCCGACCAGCGCGAGCGTGCAGGTCTGCAACGCGCCGCCCGAGAGGCCGAGCAGCAACCGCGTCGCAGCGAGCGCGGTGAAGCCGGAAAGCAACAGCCCGGCCGATCCGGCGACGGTGAACAGCGCGGCGGCGGCGGCGAAGGTGGTGCGGATGCCGATCCGCTCGCACGCGATGCTCGCCGCGGGCGCGCCGAGGATCAGCATGATCGCCGGCATCGTCATGATCATCTGCGCGAAGAACGCGCCGTCGCGCCCCGGCGCGAGATCGCGTGCCATCGCGGGCAGCGCCGAGGCGACCGCCATCGGGATCAGCGCGACGAGGGCAGGGGCCGCGAGCGCGAGCGTCACGCGGCATTGCGCTTGAAAAGCGAGGCTGGCTTTACCCACCACCGTCAGGCCGGGTTCGATTTGATGACCACCCCGGCCTTCGCCGGGGTGGTCGGGATCCAGTCTGGGCTCCCGCCCTCGCGGGAGCACAAGCGCGCGCGGTCAGCCACTCATGCCTCCGCGATCATATAGCCGCCGCTTGCCACCAGGCATTCGCCGGTGACGAACGCCGCGGCGGGGCTAGCGAGGAACAGCACCGGGCCGGCGATATCCGCAGGGTCGCCCCAGCGGCCGAGCGCCATGCGTTGCGCGGTGCCGGGGCCGTAGACCGGGTCGTCGGCGAAGCGCGCGGTCATCGCGGTGCGCACCGGGCCGGGCGCGACCGCGTTGACCCGGATCCCGCGCGGCCCCCAGCCTTGCGCGAGCGAGCGGGTCAGCAGCAAAAGCCCGGCCTTGGCGGCGCTGTATCCGGGGAAGATCGAATTGCCGAAGATCGCCATCATCGACACGATCGATACGACCGCGCCGCCGCCCGGCATGTCGCTGCGCTCGAGCAACGGCGCGAGCGCGGTGGTCAGGCGGTGCACGCCCTTGAGATTGACATCGATTGCGGCGTCGAAATCCTCGGGCGCGCTCGTCGCGCCGGCGTTGTTGATCAGGATATCGAGCCGGTCGAACGACGCGGCGAGCGCTTCGGTGCTGGCGTGGTCGCCGAGCTGGAAGCGGCGATAATCCGCGCCGGGCAGCGCGGCGGCATAATCGCGCGCGGCGGCGCGGGTGCCGGTAATCGCCACCTCTGCACCGCCTTCGAGAAACGCCTGCGCGATCGCCGCGCCGATCCCGCTCGTCGCCCCGGTCACCAGCACCCTGCGCCCGGTGAAGTCGAACCCGTTCATATCCTCACCCCGCGGTCTGGCCGGCGTCGACCGGCAAGGCGATGCCGGTGATCTTGCGCGCCGCGTCGGAGGCGAGGAAGGCGACCGCTTCGGCGATATCCTCCGGCTCGCACAGATCGCCGAGCTTGGGCGCGTTGCGCATCACCAGCGCCATATCGACCCCGTCGGGGAGCGCGACGCTGCCGTGCATCGCGGTCTTGACCCCCGTCGGGCAGATGGCATTGACCCGCACTCCAGCAGCGGCGAACTCCACCGCCAGCGATTTGGTCAGCGCGTTCACCCCCGCCTTCGCCGCGCAATAAGCGGTGGTATAGGGGATGCCGACCAGCCCCGCGGCCGAGCTCATGTTGACGATCGTTCCCTTGCTCTCGACGAGGTGCGGCATCGCCGCTCGGCACATGTGGAACACGCCGGAAAGGTTGATGCGCAGCATCCGTTCCCAGCGCGCGTCGTCGAACGTGTCGAGCGGTCCCCAGTCCATGATCCCGGCGATGTTGCACAGCACATCGAGCCGCCCGGTCGCCGCGATCGTCTCGGCGACGAGCTGGCGGCAGGAAGCAGCATCGCCCGCGTCGAACGGGATCGCGATGCATCCTGTTCGGGTGACGCGGTCGATGTCCTTGCGAACCTTGCCAAGCGCCTCGGCATTGACGTCGGCGATCACCACTCGCGCGCCGCGTACCGCGAGCAGTTTCGCGGTGGCGCGGCCGATCCCCGATGCGGCGCCGGTGACCAATGCGATCCTGCCCTGCATCAGATCGTCTCCGCCAGTTGCGCGGCATCGTGCATCGCGCCCTCGATATAGCCGACCCCGGTGCAATCCCCGGCGGTGTGGACGCTGAAGCCCGCGGCGCGCAGTTGTTCGGCGAGCGTGGTGTCGCCGGTCGCGCCCTTGGCGACGATCACCTCGTCGGCGTGGATCGTGCGCGTCTGGCCGAGCGTGTTGCGATAGCTCACCGTCTTGTCGCCGATCGCGATGTCGCTCGCCTCGGGGAGCAGGGTGACGCCCAGCTCCTTGAGTTCGTCGAGTACCCGCCAGCGCCGTACCACCTGAAGCCCCGCGCCGAACTTCGCGCCCTCGTCGAGCACAATCACCTTGCGCCCGCGCTTGGCGAGGAATTCCGCCAGCTCCAGCCCGACCAGTTCGCCGCCGACGATCGCGACCGTGTCGCCGAACGGCATCCAATATTCGCTCGCGGTGCGGATGAAGCCAGGGCGTTTGGTGAGCCCGGTCATCGCGCCCGCCTTCATCGCCGCGCGGGTTGCCCAGCCGGTCTTGTCGGCGATCGCGCCGAGATCCTGCCCGAGCATCAGCTTGCGCATATCGTCGCCGCTATAGACATTGGCGCGATCGGCGCCGGGGATCGCGGGCATCGCGCGCCGCGCGCCGGTCGCGACCACCACTTCCTCGACTCCCATGTTGCGCAGCAATTCCGGAGTGGCGGGCGTGCCCAGCCGCACCTCAACGCCCTCCGCGCGAAGCTCGCGCTTGAGCCAGTCGACGATCCCCTGGTTGGGCTTGTAGGCGATCGAGGCGAATTGCGCGGTGCCGCCGAGCCGCCCCGTCGCCTCGATCAGCGTTATGCGGTGACCACGCCGCGCGAGCCGTCGCGCGCTTTCCATCCCCGCCGGCCCGCCGCCGATCACCGCCACATGCTTCGGCGCGGCGGTGCGCGGCAGGGTGCGCTCCAGCTCGAACCCGGTTTCGGGATTGACCGCACATTTCACCGGGCGGCTGAAGAAGATCTGGCTGATGCAGGTGTAGCAATAGATGCACGGCCGCACCGCCTCGCGCTGCCCTTCGGCGAGCTTGCGCGGCAGATGCGGATCGGCGAGCAATTTGCGCCCCATCGTCACGAAATCGAGCTTGCCCGCCGCGATGAAGCGATCGGCATCCTCGGGCTCGATCCGCCCGGGGCAGATCACGGGGATGCCGAGCCCGGCCTTGATCCGCGCCGCGGCGGCGACGAAATTGTTGGGGATATCGGTGGCATGCCCGGTCGAATAAGTCGCCCCGCGCCCCGGATGACCGTCCGCCGAGACGTGGATCGCATCGGCGCCGGCCGCCTCGGCAAGCCGCGCGGTCGCCGCGGCATCCTCGACCGTAATCCCGCCGTCGATCAGGAAATGCTGGCTGTCGAGCCGCGGCCAGACCGGCACATCGGGGCCGACCGTGGCCTTCACCGCGCGGATGATCTCGCACAAGAGCCGCGCGCGGTTTTCGATCGGGCCGCCATAGTCGTCGTCGCGCCGGTTGGAGAGTGGCGAAAGAAACGACGAGATCAGATAGCCGTGCCCGGCGTGAAGCTCGATCGCATCGACCCCGGCGCGCACCGCGCGCTCCGCCGCGCGTGCGAACATCGCGATCAGCGCCTTGATGTCGTCGGCGGTCATCACCTGGAAGCGGATCTCGCCCATTGCCGCCATCGGCGCGGTGAAGATGCGATATTCGTCCTCGAGGAACCCCTCCATCATGTCGCCGCTGTCCTTACCGACCAGCGGGATCGAGGGGGTCCATAACGGCCGCCCGGCGAGCATGTCGTTCATCGCAACCAGCCCGGCATGCTGGAGCTGGATCGCCAGCTTCGCGCCATGCGCGTGGAGCGCATCGGCGAGCGCGCGGACCCCGGGGATATGGCGCTCGTCGGAGATCGCCTCGTTGCGCCAATTGCCCGATCCGTCGGGATAGCCGATCGACACCGATCCCATCGTGATCAGCGCCGCGCCCCCCTTGGCGCGCTCGACATAATAAGCACGCAACCGCTCGCCGGTGATCCCGTCCTCATCGGCGAGGTTGGAGCCCATCGGCGTCATGAAGATGCGGTTGCGCAATTCCATCGCGCCGATCCGGCCGGGCGAAAGCAGGTGGCGGAAATGCCGCGACATTCTTGCTCCTCTCCGTTGCGCGTCGGTCAGCCGATCGCGCCGTCCTTAACCGCCTGCCATGTCGCGCTTGTGCCCAGCGCGCGCTCGACGACCTGCGGGTTCACATATTCGCGCCAGCGCGTGATGCGCCCGTCGGCGAACTCGAACAGGCTGATGTAGTTGTTCGAATAAGGCGCGCCGGTCGGCAGATATTCGCTGTGCGAGCTATATTCGGCGATCAATTTGCCGGGGTCGGCCATCTCGTGGATCGCCGCGATGCGATAGGCATAGGGGGTGAAATCGCGCAGGCTCTCCTCCAGCGCATCGCGCAGCCAGCGCGCGCCGCGCTGTTCGGTCGGAAAACCGTCCATCACCGGATAGGGCCATTCGAGCAGGATATCGTCGGCGAGGCACGCCTCGAATGTGTCGAAATCCTTGGTGCCCAGCGCCACCAGCATGCGCTCAAACAGCGCGACGTTTGCCGGATCGGTCATCCTTCGCCTCTCGATTATCGTTTTTCGCGCTCAGGCTATTGCCGCGCGAAGAAGCGCGCCTAGTCAATTCTGAGGAGATCGCGGATCATCGCTGCGGTTAAGCTCGACCGAAATCGAGTGGGAGAAGGATCGCCGTGGCGCTCAGGCTGGAAGATATCGAGCTGATCAAGCAGCTCAAACACCGTTACTGCCGCTTCCTCGATACGGCGGATGCCGCGGGGCTGACGAGCGTGCTCGCGCCGGAAGTGGTGGTCGATTATGTCGGCGCGACCTATCATTTCCACGCCGAGGGTAGCGCCGAGGTCGTGCCGCTGCTCACCGCCGCGTTCCACGAGGATTTCGTCGGCGTGCACACCGTCCACCAGCCCGAAATCACGGTCCACGACAGCGGGGAGAGTGCCGAGGGGCGCTGGACGCTGACGGACTGGGCGGTCGATTTGCGCACCGGGATCGAGACCAGCGGGGCATGCCTCTATCGCGACGAATACCGGCGCATCGACGGCGAATGGCGGATCAGCCGGTCGGCCTATCGCCGGCTGTTCGAGAAGGTGGCGAAACTCGATCCGCTGCCCGATTTCCCGGCGCGTTATCTCGCCGAAAAAGCCCAGCGGCCGGAGATTTGAGCATGAGCTATCCGCGCGAGGAAGTGGCGGCGGCGATCAGCGGGCTGCGCGATGCCTTCATCGAGGCCGAACGGCGCAATCAATGGTCGTGGCTGGCGGACGAATTCTACCACGAGGATTGCGTCTACATTTGCCCCTATGGCGGCGCGATGCCGGTGGTGGCGAACGGGCGCGAGGAAATCCGCCGCACGCATTACGGGCGCGATATGGACGTCGGCTCGGGCTGGGAGGGATGGAGCTTCCCGATCCTCGACTGGGCGATCGAGGGCGACCGGATCATCAGCCATTGGGTCAACCGCGGCCCCGGCCGCCGCGCCGACGGGAGTTTTTACGAAACCCACGGGGTTTCGCTGATCACCTACGGCGGCGAGGGCAAGTTCAGCTACCAAATGGATCTGTTCGATATCGCGCACCAGATGCGGCTGTGCGACGAGCTCGATGAAGCCGGACTGCTCAGCGCGACGTTGAAGCGCGATTGGGTGCAGCCGATGAAGGCGCGGCTGGTCGCGATGTTGCAGGCTTAGGCTCCCGCCTTTGCGGGAGCACAAGGGGTTTCCGCCCGCTGCCGATCCGGCCTAAGAGTCCGCACAACGAGCGTCGACCGGGGGAGGGCAGGGCAAGTGAAGACGGAGCGGCTCCACGGCCAGTCGGTCTATCTCGTCGAGGCGGTGAAACGCGCGCTCAAGGATCGCGGCATGACCTATGCCGATGTCGCCGCCGCGCTCGGGCTGAGCCACGCCAGCACCAAGCGGATCTTCGCGCAACGCAGCTTCACGATCGATCGCGTCGAGCAATTGTGCGAGCTGATCGGGATCAGCTTCCTCGATCTCGCGCGGATGGCGGAGGAGGGGCGGCCTGCCGCGCGCGACACGCTCAACGATGCGCTCGAACAGGCATTGGTCGACGATCCGATGCTGCTGTTCTGTTTTCACCTGCTGCTCGGCGGCTGGACGGTGGCGCGGATCGAGAACCATTATGGCGTCGGGCAGGCGATGCTGATCCCCGCATTGGTCAAGCTCGAACGGATGGGGCTGATCCAGCTCCTCCCCGGCAATGCAGTGCGGCTGATGACCGCGCGCAACATCAAATGGCGCCCCGGCGGCCCGATCCGCCGCTTCTTCGACCAGCGCGTGAAAGAGGAATTCCTCGCGCGCGATTTCTCCTCGCCCGGCTCGGTATGGGAATTCGAGATCGGCGAGCTTTCCGAGGCGTCGCGCGCCCTGTTGTCGCGGCGCATCGCCAATCTTTTCCGCGAGGTGCGCGATCTCGTCGCGCAGGATGCGGCGCTGCCCCCGGCGCTCAAGACCAATGTCGGGATGCTGATCGCCTCGACCCCGGTGCCGCTCGAACTGCTTGCCCGCGATATCGCTGATAGTCTTGAAAGTCAGGCTCCCGAGTATTGAAATACGCTACTTCGTAACCCGCGCTCGCGTTGATCGGGCGCGTCTGACGATACTCTTGTCCAAAGCCGGCACGAACCGGCGACAAGAGGAGATGATGCGATGGCGGCGCTCGCCCTTGAAGCACCGGCTGAACCACCGACGCTGGACGGTGGCTTACCCCTGTTGGGGCATCTGACGGATTTCTTCCGCGACCCGGTAAAGTTGCTGCGCGATGGCTATAACAAGCGCGGGCCGATCTTCAGCTTTCGCATGGGCGGGCGGCGGATGGTCGTGCTGCTCGGGCCGGACAATAACCGCTTCGTCTTCCAGGAAACCGACAAACTTCTGTCGATCCGCGAGTCGATGCCGTTCTTCCACAAGATGTTCTCGCCGAACTTCTACTCCTTCGCGGAGATGGAAGAATATCTCCGTCAGCGCGCGGTGATCATGCCGCGCTTCAAGGCGTCGGCGATGAAGCAATATGTGCCGGTGATGGCCGAGGAGTCGATGGCGCTGGCCTATAGCCTCGGCGACAGCGGCGAATTCGATCTGGTGCAGACGCTGGGGCCGGTGGTGATGGATATCGCCGCGCACAGCTTCATGGGGCGCGATTTCAAGCAGAAGCTGGGCCACGAATTCTTCGATCTGTTCCGCGATTTTTCGGGCGGGATGGAATTCGTGCTGCCCTTGTGGGTGCCGACGCGCAAGATGCGCAAGAGCCAGGCGGCGAAGCGCAAGCTCCACCGCATCCTCACCGACTGGATCGCCGAGCGCCGCCGCAACCCGGTCGAGCCGGCCGATTTCTTCCAGGATATCGTCGCGGCGACCTATCCGGACGGCACCCCGATCGCCGACGAGTTGATCATCCATATGATCCTGCTGCTCGTCTGGGCCGGGCATGAGACGACCACCGGGCAGGTGAGCTGGGCGCTGATCGATATCCTGCAGAACCCGGGTTATCGCGAGACGCTCCAGGGTGAATTGCAGCAGATCCTCGGCTCGACCTCCGGCGCGGATATGAGCTGGGATCAGGCGATCGCGATGCAGAAGATGGATCTCGCATTACGCGAGACCGAGCGGCTCCACCCGGTCGCGTTCACGATGATCCGCAAGGCCGCTGCCGATTTCGAGCGCGAGGGTTATCAAGTGCATAAGGGCGACTGGGTGCTGCTCGCACCCTCGGTCAGCCACCGGATGAGCGAGGTGTTCACCGCCCCCGATGAGTATCGCCCCGAGCGGTTCGATACCGAGCGCGCCGATGCGAAGGTGGAGAGCAACAGCCTGATCGGCTTCGGCGGCGGGATGCACCGCTGCGCCGGGGTCAATTTCGCGCGGATGGAGATGAAGGTGCTGCTCGCGGTGCTGCTCCAGCGTTACGATATGCAATTGATCGACGAGCCGCGGCCGATCGCGGGGGCAGGCACCTATTGGCCGGCGCAGCCGTGTCGGGTGCGTTATCGCCGCCGCAAACTGGAGGAGGCCGCGCCCGCCGATATCGCCGCGCTCGCCGCCGCGGCCGGTTGCCCCGCACATGCCAAGGGTGGTGCCTGATGGCGCGGGTCACTTACGTCCAGCCCGACGGCAGCGCGCGGACCTGCACCAATTTCGAGGGCATGGCGGTGATGCACCTCGCGGTCGGCAATCTCGTCGACGGGATCGACGCCTTGTGCGGCGGCGTGCGCCAGTGCGGCACCTGCCACGTCTATGTCGACGATGCCTGGGCGGCGCGGGTCGGCGGGCCGGGCGAAGACGAAGCGGCGATGCTCGAGGCGCTGGGCGACAGGATCGAAGTCAGGCCGACGAGCCGGCTAAGTTGCCAGATCCATATTACCGAAGAACTCGACGGTCTTGTCGTGCATGTGCCCGACAATCAGCCCGGCGTGTAACGCGTTTGCGCGCAAAATATCATAACAAACCTCAATTTGCGTATTGATTTTCGGTTACGAAGTACGCAGTCTCGCGGGGAATTCGATCCGAAAGAATCAAGCGCCCGATCAAGAGGCGTGGTTTTCCACATGCGTAATTCGACGTCGGCCACGCTTTGTCGGGGGATCGGCGCGACCAGTTTCGGGGAGGGATGATGCTGAAAAAGTCACTTCGCACCGCGCTGTTTTCGTTCACGGCGGTCGGCGCGCTGAGTTCATCGCAAGCGTTCGCACAGGCCACCGATGCCGCCCAGGCCGCGCCCGCGGCGGCGAGCGCGGGGGGCGGGCTGAGCGATATCGTCGTCACCGCGCAGCGCCGCGCGGAGAATTTGCAGAACGTGCCGGTCGCGGTTACCGCGCTCAACCAGGATACGTTGGGCAATTTTCGCGTCACCGACGTATCGGACCTGACCGGACTTGCGCCGAACCTGCAGATCCTGAGTCAGGGTTTGCAGTCGATTCCGACCATCTCTATTCGTGGCATCAGCTCGGGTGTATCCAACAACTCTGTCGACCCCAAGGTTGGTATCTATCTTGACGGCGTCTATATTGGTCGCTCGGTCGGCGCGATCTTCGATCTCGCCGATATCGAGCGGGTCGAGGTGTTGCGCGGGCCGCAGGGCACGCTGTTCGGGCGCAATGCGACGGGCGGCGCGATCAGCCTCGTCACCGCGGCGCCGACCGGCGAGTTCGGCGTCAATGCTTATGCCTCCTATGGCAATTACGACGCCTTCCGCACGCGGGTGACAGTCAATCTCCCCGCGCTTGGCCCGCTTAGCGTCAAGGTTACCTACCTTCACGATCAGAATAACGGCTATATGAAGAATCTGATCGGCGGGCGTTCGATCAATCTCAGCCTGCGCGACCCGAGTTTCGGCACGCTGACTTATGGTGATCGCTTCGGCGCGAAGAACGTCAACGCCTTTCAGGTCGCGGCGCGACTGCAGGCGACCGATAACCTGACCGTCGATTACAAGTTCGACTATACCCAGAGCAAGACGATGGGCAGCGCGGTGCAGTTGCTCGGCACGCCGGCGGGGCCGACCGCGCCGCTGGCGGGGGGGATCCTGGCGTTCCAGCCGCTGTTCGGTGGCATCACCAACCTCAGCACGACGCGGCTCGATCCGGTGGCCAACGCCACCAGCCCCGAAGATCTCAACGTGCAGGGTCATAACGTCACCGTCACGCTCCACGCCAACGAGAATCTCGAAGTCAAGAGCATCACCGGCTTCCGCAGCTTCGATCAGCAGCCGAATATCTTCGATCTCGCCGGCACCGGCGGGATACGCTTCACCGCGGGGCAATTGGCGGCGTTGCTCCAGGGCAATGTCCCCGGCGTCTTCAACCCGGCGGTCGCGCCCGGACCGAACGACAGCATGTTCTCGCTGCTGACGTCGCGCAAGACGCGGCAGAAGCAGTTCAGCGAGGAACTGCAGTTCGTCGTCACCACCAAGGCGATCGACTTGACCGCGGGCCTGTTCTACTTCCACGAGCGCTCGCCGGCGACCGATATTCTCGGCATCTTCCAGCCGGTCGCCAATGGGGTGGTCATTCCCACGCCGTTCGATTCGATCTTCGGCAGCGGCGTGACCGAATCGATCGCGGTCAACAGCTCGATGGCGGCTTATGCGCAGGGCACCTATCATGTGACCCCCAAGCTCGACATCACGCTCGGCGGCCGCTTCACCGCGGACAATCGCGAGACGATCCTGATCCGCACCGGGTCCCCCGGCGTGGGTGGCGGCGGGATCCTGCCGCCGGGGACTTATAAGAAGAGCTATGAGAAGTTCAATTATACCGGCATCCTGACCTATCGGCCGACCGGTGACATCACGGCTTATGCCAAGATCGCGACCGGCTATGTCGCTGGCGGCATTCTGAGCGCGATTCCGTACAATCCCGAAACCGTGACGTCTTACGAGCTCGGGCTGAAGTCGGAATTGTTCAATCGCCGGCTGCGCGCGAACTTTGCCGGTTTCTACGTCAACTATAAGGATCTCCAGATCCAGACCTTCCAGAACGGCGTCCAGCGGTTCGAAAATGCCGGCAAGGCGCGCATCTGGGGCGTCGAGGCGGAAATCGATGCGATCCCGGTCGAGCGGCTCACGCTGAGCGGAACCGCCGGCTATACGGACTTCAAATATCTGAAATATGTGTCCGAACTCGGCGACATCACCGATATCGTCCGCGCCAATTATATCCCCAAGTGGAACGTGCGCCTCTCGGGACAATATGACTTCCCCGAATTCGGCGGCGGCGGGAATATGTATTTCCGCATGGACGGCCGTTGGCAGTCCAAGGCCTATCCCGGCGCGCTGCCGACCGGGGTGCCCGCGCTCGACGCGCTCGCGGTCACCAGGCCTTATTGGATCGTCGACGGGCGCTTCGGCCTCGTCAACCTGCCGATGGGCGGGGTGAAGCTCGGCGCGTCCTTGTGGGTCAAGAACCTGCTCGACAAGAATGACGTATTCGTCTTCGGCCCGCAGGTGATCAACCAGACCGCCGAATTCCTCGTCGGCCGCACCTTCGGCGCCGACGTGACCGTGAAGTTCTGATCGTCATGAAACGCGTGTTTGCTTTCGGTCTTTTGTGTTGCACCGCGCTGGTCGGCGCCGCTCTGCCGGGCGACACCTTCCGCCCGGTGCCGGGCGCGGCGATCGGCAAGGCGACCCCGTGGACCGCCGCGCCGGTCGCTGAGCCCGAGACGTTGCGTTTCGCGGTGATCGGCGACCGAACCGGGCTCGCGCGGCCCGGGGTGTTCGAGCAGGCGATGAACCAGATCGGCTGGATGCGCCCCGAATTCGTCATCAACGCGGGCGATCTGATCGAAGGCTATACCGACGACAAGGGAGAGATCGGCGCCGAATGGGATCATATCAAAGGGGCGGTCGCCAAATTGGGCGTGCCGTTCTTCTACGTCCCCGGCAATCACGATCTGGGCACCGATGCCGAGTTGCAGGTGTGGCGCGAGCGGCACGGCAGCCCTTATTATGCGTTCGAATACAAGAACGTGCTGTTCCTGTGCCTCGACACCGAAGACCCGCCGATGCCGATGTCGCCGGAAATGTCGAAGCAGTTCCGCGGGGTGCTCAAGGCGCTCGCCGCCGATCCGGTCGGGACGGAAAAGGCGATCAATGCGCAGCTCGCGCAGGTCAACAAATCGCGCGCGCTGGAAACCGCCGGGGTCAATGGCGCGCGGTTCAGCGACGCGCAGGTCGATTTCGTGCGTCGCACGCTCGCCGCGCATCGCAACGTGCGCTGGACCTTCGTGCTGATGCACAAGCCGGCGTGGACGCTCAAGTCCGCCGCGTTCGACAAGATCGAGGCGATGCTGGCGAACCGGAAATATACCGTGATCGCGGGGCACAATCATTATTACAGCCATGAGCTGCGCAACGGCCGCGACTATTTCCAGATGGGGACGGTCGGCGCGATCTCGCATCAGGAAGGGCCGGGCAAGATGGATCATCTCGCCTGGGTGACGGTCGACAAGGCCGGGCCGCATTATGCGCTGGTCCGGCTGACCGGGCTGCTCGATAAGAATGGCGAGACCGGGCAGACGTTGGCGCGTTAGCCTCGCTTGTGCTCCCGCGAAGGCGGGAGCCCAGACTGGGTCCCCGCCTTCGCGGGGACACAAGCGGGCTTGGGCCGCCGCTCGATTTTAACCCTGCGACATTTCCCGCAGCTGCGTCAGATCGAGCGGCCGCGCCGCGCTCAGCACCGCGTGCCAGCCCCGCGGCAAGTGGCTCTCGGCGCGATCCGCCACCGCGAGCGCCGAAAGCTCGCGGCGGTGGCGCTCGATCATCTCCGCCATTTGTGCCGCCCCGGCCTCCGACAGCTTGATCACCGTCGACCCGTAAACCGCGTCGTCCGCGCTGAAATCCATTTCGAGGAACTGGCGCTTCATCTGCAATTCGAACTGACGCCGCATCGGCAGCTTGCGCCATACGATATGCGGATTGATCCGCGTGCGCGCACGGCCGCCGGGCAGCCGGTCGATCAACGCCAGTTTGTAGAGCCGGCCGAGCATCGCCTCCATCGTCGCCGCGGGGATCGCGAGATCCTGCGCCAGCTCCTGCCAATTCTCCCCGCTCAGGATCGCGATGAACAGGAAGGAGAGCAGGATATCCTCGCTCAACGCCTTTTCCTGCGCGAGCGTCAGCTCGTTGGCGAGGTGCGGCGGGGGCGCCTCGCTCTCGCGGACCAGATCGGCGAGCGACACGTCGCACAAGCCCGCCAGCGCCTCCAGCCGATCGAGCGTCAGCCCGCGCCCGGCGAGCCAGCGCTTGATCGTCGGCTCGCTCGCCGACAGCGCCTCGGCGATGCGCCGTACGCTCCACCCGGCGCCGCGCAAATGGCGCCGCAGCACCGCGAGCAACGCCTCCTGACCAGGGGAGCGATTCACCGTTCGAAGATCATCTGGCGATCCATATCGTATCTTTATGTGATCCGATTGACCCTGTCCAATTTGGTCCGCGCGCCGCGGCGTGAGCATAATCGCCGGGTGTTTGAACGAGTCCCGGCGAACGGGTCGGGCACAAGGAGAGGAAGAGGCAATGAGTGCGATTCTGATCAAGGGCGGTACGGTGGTCGACGGCACCGGCGCGCCGGCATTCGCCGCCGACGTGCGGGTGAAGGGCAAGACGATCGCGGAGGTCGCGCCCGGCCTCACCCCGCATGACGATGAGCGGGTGATCGACGCCACCGGCTGCTATGTCACCCCCGGTTTCATCGAGAGCCACACCCATTTCGATGCGACGATGTGGTGGCAGCCCGATCTCGATCCGCTGCCCAGCTATGGCGCGACGACGGTGGTGATGGGCAATTGCGGTTTTTCCGCCGCGCCGATCTCGGACGATCCCGAAGTCGCGTTCGAGATGATCAAGATCTTCTCCTTCTTCGAGGATATCCCCGAAGGGCCGTTCCAGAAGAATTTGCCGTGGGATTGGCGCACATGGTCCGAATATCAGCGGTCGATGACGACGCGGCTCAAGATCCCGGCCAATTACGGCGCCTTCGTCGGGCATCTCGCGATCCGGCTCGCCGCAATGGGAATGGACGCGTGGAAGCGCGTCGCCACCCCGGCCGAAATCGCCAAGATGGCCGAATTGCTCGAAGACGCGATGGAGGCGGGCGCGCTCGGCATGTCGTCCAACCTGCTCGATCATGACGGGCAGGACCGGCCGGTGCCGACCTTGATCGCTGACGATGCCGAGTTCGCCGCGCTGATCGACGTGCTGGCACGCTACCCCGGCTGCACGATGCAGGTGATCGTCGACACCTTCATGCGCATGTCCGCCCCGGCGAGCCTCGAACGGCTGGTGCGGCTGCTCAAGGGCAAGAAATTGCGCGTCCAGATCGCCGGCGCGATCCCGACGCTCGAATTCCAGAAGCCCGCGCTGGAGATCATGAAGCCGCTGGTCGAGCAGGCGCAGGCCGACGGCTATGATATCTGGCCGGGCTTCGCGCATGTCTCGCCGACCAACACCTTGTCGCTCACCCGCTCGCTGATCTTCGCCCAGTCGAACGATTATGTCTGGCATGAGGTGGTGCTGGCCGAGACCGAGGAAGCCAAGCTCGCGCTGCTCAACGATCCCGACTGGCGCGCGCGGGCGCGCGAAAGCTGGGATACCAAGGTATGGCCGCACGCCCCGATGAACAATCCGCACCGGCTGCACTTGCGCAACTCGGACAACGGCATGGGGCCGATCAACATCACGCTCAAGGAATATGCCGACTCGCGCGGGCTGCATCATTCGGATGCGATGGCCGAGTGGATCATCGCCAATGGCGTCCGTTCGACGGTGCATATGGCCCCGTTCCCTAAGCTCGAGGACCTCACGGTCGAATTGCTCAAGCATCCGCAGACCGTCGGCAACATCTCCGACGCTCCCGCGCACGGCCAGATGTTCTGCGGCGGCGGCGAGAATATCCTGCTGCTCACCAAATATTGCCGCGACGAAGGCAAGGTGACGATCGAAGAAGCGATCCATGTCATGACGGGCAAGCTCGCCGGGCATTTCGGCTTCCACGATCGCGGCGCGATCAAGCCGGGGCTGCGCGCCGATATCGCGGTGTTCGATCTCAACGAAATCCAGCGGCGCGAGGAATATAAACGCTTCGACGTGCCGACCGGCGATTTCGGGGTGACGTGGCGCTACACCCGCGATGCGGCGCCGATGCGGCTGACGATGGTCAACGGCATGCCGACCTTCTTCGAGGGCCGTTTCACCGGCGCGATGCCGGGCGAATTCGTCAGCCCGCCCGCCGCACCCGCGCTGGCGCAGGCAGCGGAATGATCGGAGCGGCCCGCGACGCACGCGCGTCGCGGGCCTGATTTTTCAGGAGAGATCGTCATGGTCGAAGTCAGCCAGGCCGATTACGAATATTTCAACGGCTCGATCGTCCAGCATGCCACCGAAAGCTCGGTGCTGATCAGCTCGTCAAAATATCTCAACAACGCCCCGCTCCGCGCGCTGATCGCGCAGGAGATGTTGCGCCGCAACGGGCCCGATATGCCCAACACCGCTTTCATCCCCGAGGTGGCGCAGATCCTGCACAATCTGGAGGACATGCCCGCGATCTTCCGGCTGTTCGAGGAGGAAAAGGCGCGGCTGCCCGAATTCCGCGACTGGCTCGATCGTCGTGTGCTGTCCGACTTCAAGGTCGAGGACGTCAAACATTGCAAGCCCGGCACTTTGGGCCATGTAATCCACGATTTCCTCGCCAACAGCGGCTATCAGATGGATTATTTCTTCCAGGGGATGAAGGTCGACAGCGATTACACTTTCTATCTCAAGGAACGCACCTTCACCCACGATATCGAGCATATGGTGACCGGCTTCGAGACCAATCACGCCGGCGAGGTCGCGCTGCTCACCGCCAATATGTACGCCTTCTACAATTATTTCTGTCCCGAGCTGGCGGCGTTCTTCAACCGCGTCTCGACCTATCTTCGCGCCAAGACCTATATGAAGAGCGGGCTGCATTATCCGGAAGGCTTCAAGGTCCAGCTCGACGCCGAATTCGTCGGCGCGGAGCAGGGGCGGAACTGGAAGATGCCGTTGATGCTGGTGCCGTGGCGCGAGATGATCGACCGTCCGCTGGTCGAGATCCGCGCTGAATATGGCATCACAGACGTGCTCCCGGCGGGGCATTGGGACTGGACCACCGCGGTGGCGGAGGACCCGCGCCCGACCGAACCTGCGCTCGCGGCTGCGGCGGAGTAAGCCCTTGCTACCACCCCGGCGAAGGCCGGGTCCAGTATCGGGCCGGTCGTGACTGGACCCCGGCCTTCGCCGGGGTGGAAGGGAAGGGGGCGGCCCTAACATCCGCCTTCTTGTGTCCCCGCGAGGGCGGGGACCCAGGGGCCAAGTCAAACAACGGCGTATTGTTTGGCTCTGGGTCCGCGCCCTCGCGGGGACACAAGGAGGCGGAACGTCCCGCCTCGTCGAGCGTTGAGACCGCAGCCGGTCGTTCCGGCTGGGAAATGACACCATGGCCCAGATCGCACAGGAAACCGATCACGCGCTGATCCTGTCCAGCCGCGTCAACGGCACCCCGGTCTTCGATCGCGCCGGCAACCGGCTCGGCCATGTCGACGATCTCTCGATCGACAAGGTGAGCGGGCGGGTGCTCTATGCGATCATGTCGTTCGGCGGCTTTCTCGGCATCGGCGAGCGTTTTCATCCGGTGCCCTGGGGATTGCTCGATTATGCGCCGGGGCACGGCGGGTTCGTCGTTCCGCTCGATCGCAACATCCTCAAGGATGCGCCCAATTACGATGCGGTCGAGCTGCGCAACCTCGGCGGGCCGAGCTTCCGCAGCTACAGCGATATCATCTTCGACTATTATGGCGCGCCGCCCTGGTAGACGCAGGTCGATCCTCGCAACCCCTCCTTCGTCATTCCCGCGAAGGCGGGAATCCATTCATACCGTCGTTGCGCTTCTATCGCTGAGGTCTGGGTGAATGGATTCCCGCCTTCGCGGGAATGACGAACGAAAGGCATTTTCACCCGATCGTTACGTCGCCGTTGACGCGCGCCATCTTGTCGATAGGGCGCGGCGATGGCGTTTGAAGATCCCACACGTTCGCTCGCCGCGACATCCGATGAGACACTGGGGCCGCTGCTCCACGATTTCCTGCGCGCTGCGGTCGCGCATCATGCCGACCGGCCGGCGCTGGATATTCCGCCGGGGCGCAACCGTCCCGCGCGCCAGCAGCTGAGCTATGCCGAGCTCGACGCCGCCTCCGATCGGCTCGCGCAGCATCTCGCGGCGCTGGTGCAGGGCGAGGAGATCGTTGCGATCCACCTGCCGCGCACCTCGTCGGCGCTGTACGTCGCGCAGCTCGCCGCGCTGAAGGCCGGCGCCGCCTTCACCTGCCTCGACGCATCTTTCCCCGACGAGCGGATGCGCGAGATCGTCGAGGACGCGAGCGCGGTCGCGGTGTTGACCGACCAGCCGGGCATCGCGCGGCTCGCGCCGGTGTGCGGCGACATGACGCGGTTGCTCGATGTGCCCGCGTTGCTCGCCGAGGCGCCCGCAGCGAACGCGTTGCCGCAGGATATCGCCGCCGATCGGCTGGCGTATGTCATCTACACCTCGGGCACCACCGGGCGCCCCAAGGGGGTGATGATCGAGCATCGCAACATCGCCAATCTCGTTGCCTCGGATCTGGGGGAGTTCGCGCTGGGGCCGGGCGATCGCGTCGTGCAGGGATCGTCCTCGGCCTATGATTCCTCGATCGAGGAAACCTGGCTCGCCTTCGCCGCGGGCGCGACATTGCTGGTGATGGACGATGATGCGGCGCGGCTCGGCCCCGATATCATCGGCTGGCTGCGCGACGAGAAGGCGACGGTCTTCTGCCCGCCGCCGACCTTGCTGCGCAGCAGCGGGTGCAGCAATCCCGCCACCGCGCTGCCCGATCTCAAATTGCTCTATGTCGGCGGCGAGGCGCTGCCGCGCGATATCGCCGATCTGTGGTCCGAAGGGCGGCGGCTGGTCAACGGCTACGGCCCGACCGAATGTGCGGTGACCTGTCTGCGCGGCGATATCGTCGCGGGCGGCCCGATCACGATCGGCTGGCCGGTGCCGGGGATGACCGGCTTCGTGCTCGACGACGATCTCGCGGTACTGCCCGACGGGCAGCAGGGCGAGTTGTGCATCAGTGGGGCGGGGGTCGCGCGGGGCTATCGCAACCGGCCCGAGCTGACGCTCGAGAAGTTCGTCGATCATCCGCGGCTCGGGCGGCTCTATCGCACCGGCGATCTCGTCCACCGCGAGGAAGACGGGAGTTTCTTCTACCACGGCCGGATCGACGCGCAGGTCAAGATCCGCGGCTATCGCGTCGAGCTCGGCGAGATCGAGACGCGGCTTGCCAGCCTGCCCGGCGTCCGCGCGGCGGGGTGCCGGTTGCAGGATCATCGCGGCACGGCGGAGCTGGTCGCGTTCGTCGTCGCCGAGGATCCGGCGACGCCGCCCGACGGCGATGCGCTCCGCGCGCAGCTCGCCACGACCTTGCCGCGCTATATGGTGCCGATGCGGATCGGGGTGATCGACGAATTGCCGGTAAGCGTCGGCGGCAAGCTCAACCGCGCCGCGCTGCCGATGCTCGAACTCGCGGCTGTGGTGGTCGATCGCCACAATGTCCCGGCCGAGACCGAGATGGAGCAACTGCTCGCCGTTGGCGTCGCGGATATCCTCAAGCGGCCGGCGGCCGTATCGGTCGAGGACGATTTCTTCGAGGACCTCGGCGGCGATTCGCTCAGCGCCGCCTTGCTCGTCACCCTGTTGCGCGAGGACCCGCGCACCGACTGGATCACCGTCAGCGATATCTATGACGCGCGCACCGTCCGCGCGCTGGCGCTGCTCGCCGATCGCGCCGTCCCCGAGGACGACGCCGGCGAGGTGGTGGTGCGCGAGGGGCAGGTGCGCCCGGTGCTCGCCAATGCCGTCCAGCTAAGCTGGCTCACCGGCGAGTTGCTGATCGGATCGTGGGTGACGTGGATCGCGGCGTTCCGCTTGCTCCCGCCGGTGTTCGGGCGGCTCGGGCTCGTCTCGTTCATCCTGCTCTCCCCGCTGATCGCGATCGCCGCGGCGGCGGTTTACGTGCCGGTGTCGATCGCCTTTGCGGTGGCGGTGAAGCGTGTCGTGATCGGCCGCTATCGCGCGATCCGCGCCCCGGTGTGGAGCAATTATTATCTCCGCCACTGGGTGGTGTTCCAGGCGGTGCGGCTGATTCCGTGGCCGCTGTTGCAAGGCACGGTGTTCCAGCAGATCGCGTTGCGTGCGCTCGGCGCGCGGATTGGGCGCGGGGTGCATCTCCACCGCGGGGTCGATCTCAGGCGCGGCGGCTGGGATCTGCTCGAGATCGGCGATTATGCCGCGATCGGGCAGGATGCGCGCGTCGGGCTGGTCGAGCTCGACCGCGGCGATATCGTCGTCGCCCCGATCACGCTCGAAGCCGGTGCGACGATGCGCGTACGCTCGGGCGTCGAGGGCAATTGCCGCGTTGGCGCAGGGAGTGTGCTGACCGCGCTTTCGGTGCTCAACGCCGGCAAGTCGATCCCGCCGGGCGAATTGTGGGACGGGGTGCCCGCCGGACCCGTCGGCCCCGCGCCCGCCGCGCCGCCGGTGCCGCCGCGCCAGCTTTCTCCGCTGGCACACGGCGTGTCACTGATGCTCGCCGAAGGCGCCGCCGCCTTCGTCGCGGCGCTTCCGGCCGAGCTGCTGACGATCGCCACCTGCCTCGCCGCCGGGATCGGCTTCGAGGAGGTGTGGCGCTGGATCTATCACCCGACGTTCGACTCACGCGTCGCGGTGGCGGTGCTCGGGCTGACGGTGCTCAGCATCCCGCTGACCCTGATCTGGACCGCGCTCATGTCGCGGATGATGGGCCGCGTCCGCGCGGGGACGATCGGGCTGAGGAGCCCGGCCTATATCCGCGCCTGGGTCAAGACCGGCCTCCTGATCCGCGCCGGCGAATGGCTCAGCGGCACCTTGTTCTGGTCGATGTGGCTGCGGCTGGCGGGGATGCGCGTCGGGCGCAAATGCGAGATCAGCACGATCATCGACGTCACCCCCGAGCTGTGCGAGATCGGCGCCGAGACCTTCTTCGCCGATGGCATCTATCTCGGCGGCGGCGAGGCGCGCAACGGCAGCATCACGCTCGCGCCGATCCGGCTTGGGCGCAACACCTTTCTCGGCAATCACGCGGTGATCCCGGCGGGCGAACATCTCCCCGACAATATCCTGATCGGCATCGCCACCGTCGCGGATTCGCGCGAGATCGTCACCGGCCAGTCGCGTTTCGGCCATCCGAGCTTCGATCTGCCGCGCCGCGAGGTGATCGAGGTCGATCGCAGCCTGACCCACGATCCCTCGGCGATCCGCTACATCAACCGGATGTTCTGGGAGGTGCTGCGCTTCACCCTGCCGATCGTCCCGCTGCTGCTGACCGCCGTCTGGTATGCGATGCTGGTCCACGCGCAGGATATGGTGGCCTCGCCGTTGGTCTATATCCTGCTGGTGGTCCCGGCGGCGACGCTCGTCCCGCTGGTGGCCTTGTGCTTCACCGTGCTGGCGCTCAAGTGGCTGCTGATCGGGCGGGTGAAGCCGGGGCAGCATGCCTTGTGGTCATGCTGGTGCAGCCGTTGGGACTTCGTCTACGTCGCCTGGGCCAAGCTCGCCAACCTCGTGCTGCAAGGGCTGGAGGGGACGTTCATCCTGCCGATCTACCTCCGCCTGATGGGGCTGACGATCGGCAAGCGCGCGGTGCTCGGGCCGCAATTCGCGCAGGTCGTCGATCCCGACATGATCCATATCGGCGACGGTGCGACCGTCAGCGCGATGTTCCAGGCACATACCTTCGAGGATCGCGTGCTCAAGACCGACAAGGTGTTCATCGGCAAGGGCGCGACCGTCTCGGGGGCGACCGTGCCGCTCTACGGCGCGGTGATCGGCGACCACACGCATGTCGGGCCGCATAGCGTGATCATGAAGCACGAGCATCTGCTGCCGGGGCTGCGCTTTCAGGGTGTGCCGACCAAGGTGTACGGGCGCGAGGGGTAGATCGCCCCCTCCGTTCGCCCTGAGCTTGTCGAAGGGCTGCACTTCTTCCTCGGAAGAAAGACAGGGCTTCGACAGGCTCAGCCCGAACGGGGAGAGCGCGGGGCGCTATTTCAATGCGCCCGGCGATCCTTGCCGCCATGCCCGCCGCCGTGGCGCGGCGGGAATTTCTTCCCCGGCTTGCCACCGCGCGGCCCGTCATGACGCGGCCCGGCATCCCCCGTCCGGCGCGGCTTGTGGACCTTGCCCTGCGCGCCCGGCTGCGGCGCGCCCGGCGCCGGCTCGATGCGGATGCCGCTTTCGTCCTCGGCGCCCTCGCGCGCGGTGCGTTGCAGCGCCGAGCGGAACTTCGCCTCGATCGCGCGGCGCACCTCGAAATGGGTCTCATTGGCGAGGATGCGGATCGCGCCGACATCCGCGCGGGTGATATGCCCGCGGCGGCACAGCAGCGGCAGGATCCAGCGCGGATCGGCATTCTGCCGCCGCCCGATATCCATGCGGAACCACGCGGTGTCCTCGAAGCCGGGGCGATGCTGTTTCTCGCCCGCCTCGCCGCGGCGGTTTTCCGCCGAGGAAAGGTCGATCAGCTCCTCGGGCTGCGGCATCGTCTGGCTGTGCGCGCGGACCAAAGCCAGCGCGATATTCTCCGGCGTCTGCTCGGCGAGCAGCCGCTGGGCGAGCTGGGTTTCCTCCTCGGTCGCCTCGACCGGCTCGGCGAGCTTTGCCAGCAGCCGATTGCGATCCTGTTCGCGGATCGACGCCGCGCTCGGGGCGGGCATCCACTCCGCCTCGATGCGGGCGGAGCGCAGGATGCCCTCGACCCGGCGCCGCCGCGAGAAGGGAACGATCAGCACCGCGGTGCCCTTGCGCCCGGCGCGGCCGGTGCGCCCTGAGCGGTGCTGGAGCACCTCGGCGTCGCGCGGCACCTCGACATGGATGACGAGGCTCAGGCTGGCGACGTCGATCCCGCGCGCCGCGACGTCGGTCGCGACGCATACCCGCGCACGGCCGTCGCGCAGCGCCTGCAGCGCGTGGTTGCGTTCGTTCTGGCTATGCTCGCCCGACAGCGCCACCGCGGCGAACCCGCGCTCGACCAGCGAGGCGTGGAGATGGCGGACATTGTCGCGCGTCGCGCAGAACAGCATCGCCGTCTCCGCCTCGTGGAAGCGCAGCAGGTTGATGACGGCATTCTCGATATCCGACGGGGACACCGCAACCGCCTGATAGGAAATGTCGCCATGCCCCTGACGCTCGTCGAGCGTCGAGATGCGCAGCGCATCGCGCTGATAGCGCTTCGCCAGCGCGACGATCGGGCGCGGCATCGTCGCGGAGAACAGCAGGGTGCGGCGGTTGTCGGGGGTCGCGTCGAGGATTTCCTCGAGATCCTCGCGGAACCCCATGTCGAGCATCTCGTCGGCCTCGTCGAGCACCGCGCAGCGCAGTGCCGAGAGATCGAGCGCGCCGCGTTCGAGGTGATCGCGCAACCGCCCCGGAGTCCCGACGACGATATGCGTGCCGTGCGACAGGTTACGCCGCTCGCGCGCCGAATCCATCCCGCCGACGCAGGTCGCGATCCGCGCGCGCGCCGGGGCGTAGAGCCATTCGAGTTCGCGGCTGACCTGCATCGCCAGTTCGCGGGTCGGCGCGATGATCAGCGCCAGCGGCGCGCCGGGGGTGGGGAGGTTGCCGTCGGCGTCGAGCAATTGTTGCGCCATCGCAAGGCCGAACGCGACGGTCTTGCCCGAGCCGGTCTGCGCCGAAACGAGCAGGTCGCGCGCCTCGGCGTCGCTTTCGATCACCGCCGCCTGCACCGGCGTAGGTTGAGTGTAGCCGCGGCCGACGAGCGCGTCGGCAATAGATTGCGGAAGTTGCGAAAAGGGCATGTTTCTCCGTCGGGTGCGCAGGCTCGTCGGCGATTGTTCGCGCGACCTGTTGCGTGCTTGAGCTGAGCGTGCAGCAGCCCGTCAGCAAGAGGCCAGGCACGTCCGTTGCGCGCCCCTTAGCCGAAATGATCCCCGCGCGCCATGCCAATCGCGCGAGGGGTGTCAGCGACGCGAATGGCGCCGCATCTCGTGGAGATTTATGTGTCATCCCAACCCCGTTCGCCCTGAGCTTGTCGAAGGGCTGTCCTTCTTCCTTGGAAGAAAAGTGCAGGGCTTCGACAAGCTCAGCCCGAACGGGGTTGGGGGTCCTTCAATCGGTGCCGGGCGTGGTTTTCGTCCGCCCGGCACCTGCCGGATCAGAACCCGACGCTCAGCTGCACGCCATAGCTGCGCGGCTCGCCGAACATCGCGCCGGGCAGCCCGGTGTTGAAATAAGCGGCGTAATATTTCTCGTCGGTCAGGTTCTTGGCATAGACCGCCAGCTCCCACTTGCCGAAGCCGACCGGGATGTCGGACAACGTGAGCCGCGCGTTGAGCAGCCCGTAATCGCCGACGATATAACGCGGATCGTTCGACGACGTGTATTTCTTGCTCTGCATATAATATTGCACGTTGGCCGAGAAAGTGCCGATCGACGTCTTGGGGAAATAATATTCCGCGCTTGCACTCAGCGTGTTCTTCGGTGCCTCGACGAAGAAGTAATTCTTCGTGACATCGGCGCCGGTCTGCGACACGATCTTCAGATATTTCGCGTCGAGATAGGCGTAATTGAGCGACACCGACAGATTGCTCGACGGCTTCATCGTCAGATCGAATTCGGCGCCCTTGATCCGCGCCTTGCCGGCGTTGAGGATATCGGTGATCGCGGGGTTGGTCGGGTCGCTCTGCACGTTGACCTGGATGTCGCGATAGTTCGACTGGAACACCGCGAGATTGGCGCGCAAATGGTTGTTGAGCCAGCTCGACTTGATGCCCGCCTCATAGGAATCGAGCGATTCCGGGCCGAAACCCTGCTCGAAGCGCGCGATCGTGCTGGCGCGCAGATTATAGCCGCCGGCCTTATAGCCCTTGGCATATTTGAGGTAGAGGTTGACGTCGCGATTGACGTTATACCCCAGTACCACCGTCGGGCTGACGTTGGAGAAACTGTTGTCGCCCGCACCCGGCGCCAGCGGGATCGACGCCCCGGCCGCCGGGACGACGGTCTGCGCCAGCGTCGCCTGGCGCTGATCGTGCGACCAGCGCAGTCCCCCGGTCAGATACAGGCCGGTGAGGAAGGTCGGGCGCCACGTCGCCTGGGCATAGACCGCATAAGCGGTGTTGTGGACGGTCGCGGTGCGCGCCAGCGACGGGCGGCCCGCCGGCACCGTCGTGTCGAAGCTGTGCGCTTTCTCGTCGAACCAGTAACCGCCCAGCACATATTCGAGCTGGTGATCGGCGGTCGATCCGATCAGTTGGAGCTCCTCGCTCCACTGGTGCTGATGCTGGTCGAAATTGGTGATGAACAGCGGGAAGGGGCCGACCGCGCCGGTGAGGTAATTCTGGTCGGTGCGGTTATCGAGCTGGCGATAGCCGGTCAGCGACTTGAGCGTGATATCGTCGCTCACCTGCCAGCTCGCGGTCAGGCTATGGCCCTGCACCAGCACGCGATTGGGCCGCAGGTTGCGGACCGCGGGCGAGCCCTGCGTCGGGCGATCGATTACCGACGGATAGAATGCCGGCACATAGGCGATATAGGCGGGGGTATCGCGGGTCAGCGAGCGATCGTAGCTGTAGCGCAGCTCGATCGTGTCGACCGGCTTCCACTCCACCGCCGCGCGATAGGCGTCGCGCAGCTGATCGCCGAACCGCGCCTCTCCGGTGCCGGCGTTCCGGACGAAGCCGTCCTTCTGGCTGTGGAGATAGGCGAGCTGCACCGCGAGCTTGTCGCCGATCGGTACGTTGAGGTTGGTGCGCGTGGTGAAGGCGTTGTAATTGCCGTAGTCGATCGTCTGCTTGCCCGAGAAGACGCCGAGTTCGGGGGCCTTGGTGATATAATTGATCGCGCCGCCGGTGGCGTTGCGGCCGTAGAGCGAGCCCTGCGGGCCGCGCAGCACCTCGATCCGCTCGACTTCGGCGATATCGGAGGTCAGCCCCTGGCCACGCGCGATATAGATGCCGTCGAGATAGACCGCGACGCTGGGATCGACGGTGATCTGATCGTCATTGTTGCCGACGCCGCGGATGAACACGCGCGCGGTGGTCGCGCTGTTCGGGTGCGGGGTGACCTGCAGGCTGGGGACGACCGAGCGCAGATCGGTGATGTCGGCGATGCCGAGCTTGTTGATGTCGGCGCCGGTCACCGCCATGATCGAGATCGGGGTCTTCTGCAGCGGCTCCGCGCGCTTCTGCGCGGTGACGACTACCTCGCTCAGCCCGCCCGACGTGTCGGCGGCCGGCGCGGCGGCGGTCTGGGCCATCGCCGAAGCGGCGCAACCGGAAAGAAGCAGGGCCATCGCCCGGATCGAAATGTCTGCGGCCTTCATCTGCAAACCCCTCCCCAATCATCTGGGCTAGTTAAGCCTCAGAGATCACATGAAATATTCCTGCGCGTTCGCTGTTGCGGCGCGCTCAACCCTGTTGCCGATGGACCGATGCCGCGCTCCGTCCCGGAGCAAGGCGACGGGTCTCATCGCGACTCGCTATCTACCTTCAAGTAGGTAAAACTCAAGTGTGATCGGCGATTTTTCGCGCAAACCGGTGTGGAACTGCCGGATTTGCCTTCATTTGCGTAGTTTTGGGCGGGCGCTGTGATGGTGCGCAATACACGCCGCCGTCGTGCGGCGGCGCGTCATACGTGTGAACTTCGTGAACTTTGGCGGTGTGCGGGGGCGGCGCTCAGGCGAGAACGGCGGCGCAGCAGGTGCGGTGGAGCAGCGCGCGAAACTCGCGCAGCATATCGGGATCGGAGGGGGAATAGGCGCGGGCGTCGCCGAGCTGGCGGCCGTTGCAGACGTAGAACAAGGTCGCCGCCGAGACGCCGTTGATCACCAGCATCGTGTTGATCGGGCGGAAGCAACCGGCGCGCACGCCTTCCTCGATGACGGCATCCATATCGCTGAGCGCGAGCTCGGAAAAGCGCACCGGATTGCCGTGGCGCGGGGTGACGTCGGCGACCAGCCGCTGCAGGATGCGCGCGGCGGTCGGGCGCTGGACGATATAATCGAGCCACGCGTCGAGCAGCGCCAGCAACCGTTCGAGCGGGCCTTGCGCTTGCTTGAGCGCCAGCCGGCTCGCGGCGTGCATCTTCTCGAACAGATCGGATTCTACCGCGTCGTAGAGATCCTGCTTGCTCGGAAAATGATAGACGATCGACGGCCGGCGGATCCCCACCACCTGCGCCACATCCTCCATCCGCGCGGCTTCATAGCCGACATCGGCGAAGACCTGTTCGGCGGCGGCCAGGATGGCCTTGCGCGTGGCCTCTCCACGCGGGTGTTTGGACATCGTCAATTCGGCATCCCCCACGGCGCGGCTCGAGGCGATGTTCTAGAGCCAGTCGCGAACCGGCGACAAGGGGCGTGGCGGTCAGCGCGCGGGGCTGAGTCGTCCGAGGAAGATCAGCGCGTCGAACGCGATGCCCGGTTTCACCAGCAGTTCGTCGGTGAAATTGGTCCGCACGCTGCGCTCCCGGGCAAGCCAGCCGTCGTGTCGCACGGGGCGCAGATCGAGGAGGAAGCGGTCGCGCCCCGTGCGGGCGAGCGCCGTATCGAGATCGGTGTCGGGACCGGCCGGCGAAACGATCGGCACGATCAGCAGCCGCGCGCCGAGCGCTGCCTTCAGATGCACTCCCATCGCCGCGGGGGCGCGACGATAGACCGACCAGCTTCCCCCGCGCGTTGCCGCGTTCATGATATGCCCGTCGTGCGCGAACAGCAGCAGGCGGCCGTTGGGGGCTTCGCGCCGGCTGGCCCATAACGCATTCTCCGCCATCGCCGCGTCGCGCGCGATATCGGCCTTGTAATCGTCCGGCGAGAGTTCGTCGTCCGCCGTTGGCGGCCGCGATACGCGAAACAACCGTTCGAGCTGTCGTGCGCCGACCGCATTGCGCCGCGCCCACGCCCAATCCGCATCGTCCGTGCGATGGCGATCGAGGGAGCCGATCAAGGCGGCGATCGCGCGGCGCAGCCGGCTGCGCTCGGCCGCCGTCATCGCGGCATAGCCCGGCGCACTGAACCGGTCGAGGAAGGGGGCGAGCGCCTTCCGCACCGGCTGCGACCGATCGGGCATGACGCGCGCGAGATAGGCGATGCTCGCGCGCAGCGTGACCGCGGCGTTGCGCCACGCGCCGCTCTTGTCGCCGCCGCTCAGGTCGATGCCGTAGAGGTGGAGCTTCCGCGTATGCGCCGGATCGGCATTATAGCCGCGCATCCATTCGAGCAGCGCGACATTCTCGGCGTACCGTCCGAACCCCCAGGAGAAATTGTCGCGCGCGAGCTGGCGTGCATCGCCGCTGTCGCCCGCGACATAATCGTCGAGCGCCCGCGACTCGCTGACCCCGGTTTCGAGGGCGATCGCTGTGAAGCCGTGATGTTCGACGAGATAGCGGAACAGGCAATTGCGCAGCGCGAGCGGCTCCTGCGCGCCGTGCGCCGGCTCGCCGAGCGCGACCAGGTCGACGTTGCCGACGATCGCGCCGACCTTTTCCCACTGCTTGCTATCGGGCGGGCAGGGGGGCAGCGTGACCGCATGCCGTGCGGCCCAGGTGGTGAAATGCGCGGCGGGCTGCGCGGCGGCGGCGAGCGGCGCGAGCAGCGCGGCCGCGCTCCACCGCAGCCAGCGCTTCACGGCAGATCGATGCGATAGAGCGGGACGCCCGACATCGTCAGCCGCTGCGCCTGCCCGTCGATGACCGTGTCGAACGCCAGCCGCTCGGGGGCGAACGCGGGTTCGGCGAAGCGGAAATGCGTCTCGTCGATTGCCGCCAGCGGGGTGGGGGGCGCATTGGTGTCCGCGTAGGATATCATAAGTTGCCCTTGCTGGACGAAGACGCGGACGCCGGGGCCTTCCTCGCCGTGCGTCGCGTACCGGCCGACGAATGTCCGATAGCCGGCCGGCGCGGCGGCGGGGGCGGGACTTCCTTCGCGTGCATAGTCCGACGCTCCTTCCGACACCCCGGTGACAACGCCCGCGGCATCGCGTCGGAACTGGAAGGTGCGCGGCCCGTGGGGGGTGAGATACGCGCCCCACAAATCGTTCGCGAGCCGGGTCAGCGGCTGGTCGCCAGCGCGCAGCCCGCCGTCGTTCGTCGCCGCAAAGGTGAGCGCCGCCCCGTCGCGCGCGACGAAGCGCCCGGCGAACGAGGATGTCGCGGCAGGCGGCGTCGTTTTGGGGAGCGTCGGCGTGTCGCGCGACAGCCGCGCGACGATCCGCCCGAGCAATGCCCCGTCGAGCGGGCCGTTGGAGAGGAACACCAAAGCGAAATTCTCGGTCGGGTGCATCTCGAGATAGGATTGGAAACCCGCGATCCCGCCGCTGTGCGAGAGCACCCGGCCGTCGTGCGCAATGTTCATGCCATAGCCATAGCCATCGAGCACCGGGGTCGCGAACCGCTCGAACGCCTTGGCCGAGACCAGCCGCCCATTGGGCAGCGCGCCGCGATTGAGCAGCATCCGCGCATAACGGCTCATATCCGCGGCGGTGGAGGTGATCGCGCCGTCTGCGGCGAGATAGCTGAACCACGGCGCCGCGACGAGCCGTCCGTCGACCTGGCGGGTATAGCTGACCGGCAGCGTCGCGCGCAGCCGGTCGTCGATCTGCGGCGTGGTTTCCGTCATGCCCAGCCGATCGAGCGTGCGGTGCTGGAGGATCAGCGGGAAGGGCAGCTTGTCGATCCGCTCGGCGGCATAGCCGAGCAATTGATAGCCCGAATTGGAATACCAGAAATGCGCGCCGGGCGCGTAGCCCGGCTCGATCCCGTTGAGCGCGGCGATCAGGAACCGCATCGACGCGACGTTGGTGATGTAATTGGGCAGCCCGGCGGTGTGGGTCAGCAGCGCGTGGCCGGTGATCGCCGGATAGGGCGAGCGCGGGTGGAAATCGGGCAGATAGCGCGCGATCGGCGCGGCGGGATCGAACCGGCCCTCGTCGGCCATCTGCATCAGCGTCAGCGCGGTGAAGGATTTGGAGATCGAGCCGATCGCGAAATGCGTCTCCGCGGTCACCGGGCGCTTGGCGGCGATATCGGCATAGCCGTGCGTCGCGACGAGCAGCACCTGCTCGCGATCGGTGACCGCGACGACCAGCCCGGCCTCGCCCGGTGCCGCCTCGATCATCGCGCGGATATCGCGCAACGCCGCTTCGCGCGGGGTTTCTGCGTTCGCGGCGGGCGCCAGCGAGAGCAGGAGGAGCGCGGCGAGCGCGCGGGTCAATCGATGCATGAATCTACCAGCGCGTCGAGCGCCGCTCCCTGTCGCATTGGATCGGCCACCGGCATGCCCCAGCGATCGGCGCATTCGGCGATCACCTGCGCCGCTGCCTCGGCAGAAAGCCCGGCGGTGTTGAGCGATACCCCGCCGCAGCGCACATCCGGATTGGTGAGCCGTGCGAGCCGGAGCGTGAGGTCCACCGCCTCGCCGATTGCGGGCAGCGGGTAATCGGGCAGCCCGACGATCCGCCTGCGGCCATAAGCGTGGCACAGCACGATGACGTCGGGCTGCGATCCGTGGAGCAGCCCGAGCGAGACGCCGGCATAGGAAGGGTGGAAGATCGATCCCTGGCCCTCGATCACGTCCCAATGATCGGGCGCGGCATCGGGGCTGAGCAGTTCCGCCGCGCCCGCGACGAAATCGGCGATCACCGAATCGATCGGGATGCCCGCGCCCGCGATCATGATCCCGGTCTGCCCGGTGGCGCGGAAATCGGCGGCGAGCCCACGCGCGCGGAACGCATCGGCGAGCGCCAGTGCGGTGTATTTCTTGCCGAGCGCGCAATCGGTGCCGACGGTCAGCAGGCGTTTGCCGCTGCGTTTGCGCCCGGTCGCGACCGGCAGGTCGGCGGGGGGCGTGCGAACGTCGATCAATTGCCGGCCGAGTGCTTCGGCGCGCGCCTTGACCTGCGGATTGTTGGCGAGCCGGTGATGCGCCCCGCTGACGATATCGAGCCCCGCCTCGAGCGCCTCGATCAGACACGCGGTCCAGCTTGCCGGGATCGCCCCGCCGATCGACGCCGCCGACAGCAGCATCGCGCGCGCGCCGGCGGCATGCGCCTCGCGCGGCGTCATCGCCGGCAGCCCCAGCGTCGCGCCCGCGCCGGGGCATTTATATTCGGCGACGCATTGCCCCGGCGCCCAGTCGCGCAGCCCGAGCCCGGTCTTCAGGAAGGTCGTGTCGTCGGCGTCGCCCAGGAACAGGAGGTACGGCCGCGGCAGATCGAGCGGGGTCATCGGCGCATCCCCGAATAGACCGGGCGGCCGGGCCGCACATCGGGCACCAGTTCGCCGCGATCGACCACCAATATGCCGTTGACCATTACGTACTGAAATCCTTCCGAATATTGCGCGGCATCGCCATAGACCGCGCGCGCGCCGACGGTGTGCGGGTCGAACAGCACGACATCGGCGTCCGCGCCGGCCTGCAACCGCCCCTTGCGCCGCATCGCGGGGACGAAGGATTGCAACCGCTCGGCCGGCATCAGCGCCATCTTGCGGATCGCGTCGCTCAACGAGAGCGTCTTGGCCTCGCGGACATAATGGCCGAGCACCCGCGCGAAGGTGCCGGCGGAGCGCGGGTGGCCGTTCGGTCCGTCGATATTGCCGCCGTCGCTCGCCACCAGCACCAGCGGGTCCTTGAGCAAGGCCTCGATCGTCGCCTCGCTGTTCATGTGCATGATCACGCCGTCGTCGCCGGTGCCGCTGCGCAGCGCGTCGAATTCCGCCTGGGTCAGCCTTTTGCCCGTGACGCGCGATTGCAGGTCGCCGACCTTCACCCCCCAGCGCTTCTCCCAGCCGGGATCGAAGATCACGCTGCGGATCACATCGACCGAGCCGTCCCACGGATAGGTTTCGGTCGAGACGTCGACGCCGTGCGACCGCGCATCATGCATCAGCCGCACCATCAGCGGCGCGTCGGACATCGCCATGCTGTTGATGTGAACGATATGGACGCAGGCGCCGGTGATCGCCGCATTGGCGATATTCTCCTGCACCGCCTCCAGCGTGCTCCCCGGCTCGACGAGGCTGCCGTAGCGGATGTGGGTGAAGACGCAGCTATGCGCCTTGCCCGCGACGCGGGTGACGTCGAGCATCTCGCGCCGCGTGATCCCGGGCGAATATTGCGTCCCGCTGCCGACCCCGATCGCGCCCTGCCGCAAGCCTTCTTCGAGCAGAGGCGTCAGCCGCGCATAAGCCGCATCGGGAATCGTCTGCGAGATTTCCGGCGCGCTGAACATCGCGTCCGGGTCCTTGAGCGCGGCAAGCCCCGCCGCGCCCCCGCCTTTCTGGAGGAAATAGCGGATCGCGGTATGCCCGACGCTGGTGCCGTAATTGATCAGCGCCTGTCCCTGCCGCGCAGCGTACCAGCGATCGACCGGATAGGTGCCGAGTTCCAGCTCCAGTCGCGTCGTGACCCCGTCCTTTGCCTGATAGCGCGCGGTCTCGAAATTGCCGGCGTGCGAGTGGAGATCGATGAACCCCGGCGCGGCGACCAGCCCGCGCGCGTCGATCGTCCTCTTGCCCTGCAGCTTCGCGGCGGTGACGGCGGTGATCCTATCGCCGTCGATCGCGATGTTGCGGATCGCGTCGAGCCCGCTCGCCGGATCGATCGCGCGCGCGCCGAGATAGACCACATCGTGGACCTTCGCCCCGACCGGCGCCGCCAGCAGCGCGAGCGCCGCGGTCGCGGCGAACAATCCGCGCATCGTCAAAAGGTCCGCCGCAGCGAGAGGGTGAAGCTGCGCGGCTCGCCGACCACGTTGCCGTAGAACAGGGTCTGGTAATTGTTGATGTAATAATGCTTGTCGAAGATGTTCTTGAGGTTGAGCTGCAACCGCCATTTGCCGAGATTGTACCCGGCCGAAGCGTCGACCAAGGTGTAGGACGGCAGATCGCGGGTCGAGCCGTCGAACGAGGTCTTCACCGCATCGACGAAGCGCACGCCCGCGCCGAGGAACAGCCCGAAATTGAAGTCATAGCTGGTATAGAGGCTGGCGGTGGTACGGGGGAGATAGGTCTCGGCCTTGCCGATCACCGTCGGATCGTCGTCCTTCCTGATCTTGGCGTCGAGCAGGGTGAAGCCGGCGTTGACCTGCCACGATCCGGTGATGCGGCCGATCGCCTCCAGCTCCAGCCCGCGATGCCGCGTCTCGCCGAGCGCGCGATAGCGGTCGGTGCCGTCGGGGCCGATCTCGTCGAACAGCGCCTGATTGGCCTGGGTGATGTCGAACAAGGCGGCGGTGAGCAGCAGCCGGCGGTCGGGCGAGACATATTTGGCGCCCAGCTCATACTGACGCCCGGTGAGCGGTTGCAGGATGCGTCCGGCGACGTCGATCCTGAGCTGCGGCTGGAAGGATTCGCTGTACGATCCGTAGAGGTTGACCCCGGTGACCGGCTCCACCGTCAGCGCGGCACGATAGCTCATCTTGCTGTTGCCGCTGAAATCCTGCCACGGGCTGTCGAGCCGCGTGCTGTTGTCGGGCTTCGACCACGAAAGCCCGCCGAGCACGGTCGCCCACGGGGTCACCTTGAGCACCGCCTGGCCCGACAGCGTGAGATATTTCAGCCGCTGCCCGTAATTGTAGATCGGGCCGGGGAAGGCCGCGCTGGCGATCGTCGCCTCGATCGCCTTCACCCCGTCGAAAATATTCGCCGTGCCGGTATCGCTGCCGTCGATCTGCGGCGTGCTGCCCACCGCGGTGAGCGAGGTTTCGTGGTAGATCGCCGAGGCGGAGAGGAAGCTGTCGGCCATCCCCACGCCGTCGAGCTTGAGGATCGACGAGGCGCCGATGCTGAAATCGCGCTTGTCGTTCTTGAGGAGATTCTGGATCGAATAGGAAAAGTCGCCGTTGGGCATCAGATCGAAGCCATAGGCGGCGGGGCCGTGGGTATTGGCATCCTGGAAATTGGTCTTGAGGCTCACCGACCAGGCCGACGAGACCTTCCAGTCGAGCCCCGCGCTGACGCGCTTGACCGTGGTGGTCAGCACGAAATCGCGCGCGCCGATGAAGAACGAGCGGTCGACCGGGGCGGGGGTGCCGTCGGGCAGCGTCGGGATGCCGTCGAACGCGGTGCGGCGATAGCGTTCGTAAGCCGCGCGGATATAGCCGGTCAGCCCGCTCGCGATATCGGCATCGACCCCGCCATAGAGCACGGTCTTGCGCGAGCGGACGTCGGTCATGAAGCTATTGGCTTCCTCATGCGCGGCGACCCCGATCGCGCGGATCGAGCCCGAGCTGTTGAGCGCGCCCGCAACCTGCCCCTCCAGCCGCCAGCGGCCCCACGATCCGCCGAGTGCCTCGACATAGCTCGGCGTATTGGCGCGCGCGGCCTTGGTCACGAGGTTGATCAGCCCGCCGGGGCTCGCCGCGCCATAGACCACCGAGGACGGGCCCTTGACGATCTCCATCCGGTCGATCGTCGCATAATCGGGGTCGAAATCGAGCGAACCGACCGTCAGCCCGTCGACCGCGCTGCCGGCGGTGAAGCCGCGCAGCTTGACGATGCTGCCGAACCCTTCCTGATTGCCCGCGAACAAGGCGCCGGGCGAATATTGCGCGATTTCGCCCAAGGACTTGAGGTCAGCGGCCTTGAGGAAATCCTGGCTGACGAGGCTGATCGACTGCGGCACCTCCTCGATCGGCAGCGGCAGGCCGGTGGTGCCGCTGGTATCCTCGCTGAGATAACGATAGCCCGAAACGACGATATCGCCGCCGGTGTCGGCGGGCGCCGCCGCGGCACCCTGCGTTTGCGTTTGCGTCTGCGCCAGCGCGGGCGAGGCGAGCGCCACCAATGCGCTCGCCGCCAATAGCCCGCCGATCCTTTGCCCAGAAACCTTCATCACCGTGCCTCCCCATCCGGCAGCATGTTCGAAATTCGCGCGCCGATCCCTGCGGCGTCGTGGCGTGCGATAGAGCGGTAATGAAATATTTCTGTCAATTGATAGTTTTGTTGGACAACTAACATCCGGCGGGATAGCCAGATCGCGGCGAAACGGGGAGGAGCGCGATGGGCAAAGGCGAAATCGACGGCGCGGATTCGCAGGCGATCCCCAACGTCCCGTTGCTGCGGCGGCTACAGGCCGGGCTCGACGATTATACCAGCGCCGAGCGGGCGATCGCGCAGCATATCCTGGCGCATTATGCGACGCTCGCATTCGAAACGGCGGTGTCGCTGGCCGATCGCGTGGGGGTGAGCGAGATCACCGTCGGCCGCTTCGCGCGCCGACTGGGCTACCGCAATTTCAAGGCGTTGAAGCATGATCTGAAGGACAGCGCGACCGATGCTTTGCCGTGGCTGATCGGGGACGATCTGGTCGAATTCGTCGAATCCGCCGATCGCGCGCCCGATGCCAGCTTCCAGCGCGAGATGGCGTCGTTGATGGCGGTCTATCGCCTGACCGAGACCGATAATTGGGCCGAGTGCGTCCGGCTGCTCGCGCAATCGCGCACGGTGCAGATCGCGGGGTTCCAGACCGAGCGCGGGATCGCGATGCTGCTCGCCAACCATTTGCAATTCATGCGCGACGGGGTGCGGCTGGTCGATCTGACCGCGGGCAATTACGCCGATGTGTTCGCCAGCGACGAGGCCGATTCATGCCTCGTGGTGATCGATATCCGGCGCTATTCGCGGCAATCCTATCTGATCGCCGAACAGGCCAGCCAGCGCGGTATCCCGCTGATCATGCTGACCGATATCTTCTGCGATTGGGCACCGCGCTTCACCCCCAACGTCGTCGCGGTGCCGACCCAGACCGGGATGTTCTGGAGTTCGCCGGTGGCGCTGGTCTGCGCGGTCAATCTGCTGGTCAATGCGGTGATCCGCCAAATCGGACCGCGGGTCGAACAGCGGCTCGAACAGCTGACGCGGCTGCATCAGACCTTCACCGGGTTCGCGGGCCACCAGCCGCCGCGGGCACGACGCGAGTGACGATGCCGGGAAGTTAGTTTTGCCGTCCAAAGCAACATGGACAGAAAAATCCCACCTCCTTACCCCTCGTTTGAAACAAGGCGGGGAGCGGGTGTTGGCGACAGACAGAAATGGTTCGCGCGATCGGGAAGGTTCGGGGCGGAGAAATGCCGTGCTGGCCGCGCTGGCGCTGCTGCTGCCCGGCGCCGCGCCGGCGCCCGACCGCGCGCAGCAATGGATGGCGGATGTCGGCGAGATCGCCAGCGATGCCAATGAGGGGCGCGAGACGGGATCGCGCGGTCATTTGCGCGCTGCGCTTTACGTCGAGCGGCGCTTTCGCGCGATCGGGCTGGCGCCGGCCGGCGAGAAGGGCGGTTTCCGCCAGCAGGTCACGTTCGAACAGCAAATTATCGATCATGCCGCGTCGACCGCCGCGCTGATCGGCCCGGATGGCAAGGCTGCGCCGCTCGCGCTCGGCGCGGACATGCTGATCTCGGCCGACGGCGGGCCGCGCCCGGCGACTGTCGACGCGCCTTTGGTCTTCGCCGGCTATGGCCTGCATCTCCCCGAGCGCGGGCATGACGATTTCGCCGGGCTCGACATCAAGGGCAAGATCGTCGTGACGATCGCGGGCGGCCCGGCCAGCCTGCTCGGCCCCGACAAGGCGAGCAACCGCGCCGAGCGCGCCAAATTCCTCGCGCGCGCCGGGGCGGTCGGGCTGATCACGCTCACCCCGCCGGCGCAGATCGAGATCCCGTGGGAGCGGCAGAAGCTGCTCGCCGGGCAGCCCGGCATGTATCTCGCCGATCCCGCGCTGCGCGAGGTGCCCGCCGGGTTCCTCGTCGCACGGGTCGATGCCGCGACGAGCGAGCGGCTGCTCGCCGGCTCGGGGCATAATTTCGCCGATCTCGCCGCCGCCTCGGATGCGTCGCGCCCGATCCCGGCCTTCGCGCTGCCGCAACGCCTGCGCGCGAGCATCGTTACCCGGCATCGCCAGTTGGTCTCGCCCAATCTGGTCGCGAGGATCGTCGGGAGCGATCCGGCGCTGGCGCGCGAACATGTCGTCATATCGGCGCATCTCGATCATGTCGGGATCGGCCCCGCGATCGGCGGCGACCGCATCTACAACGGCGCGATCGACGACGGCTCGGGGGTCGCCACGGTGCTCGATATCGCGCAGCAGATCGCCAAAGGGCCGCGGCCCAAGCGGTCGATCCTGTTCGTCATCGTCACCGCGGAGGAGGCGGGGCTGCTCGGATCGAGCTATTTCGCCAAGCGGCCGAGCGTTGCCGGCACGATCGTCGCCGATATCAATTTCGACGTCCTGCTCCCGCTCTGGCCGCTGACCAGCGTCCAGGCGCAGGGCGACCGCGAGAGCACGCTCGGCGACATCGCGCGCGCGACCGGCGCGCGGCACGGGCTGGAGATCGTCCCCGATCCCTTGCCCAACCGCAACAGCTTCACCCGCACCGACCAGTACAGCTTCGTCCGCGCGGGAATCCCGGCGCTGGCGTTCAAATTCGGCTTCACCCCCGGCAGCGAGGCGTTCCGCATCGAGCATGACTGGCGCGCGACGCGCTATCATTCGCCGAGCGACGATATCCACCAGCCCGGGCTGCGCCCCGCCGAAGCGATCCGGCTCGATGATTTCGCTGCGGATGTGGCGCGATCGATTGCCGATGATCCGCAGCACCCGCAGTGGCTGGAGACCAGTCTTTTCCGATCACGCTAGGGTCCAGACCCATAAGCGGCAACGGCCTCGACGGAGCGGATTTTGGCGTCAGGCAAGGAGCAAGGAGGAAGCGATGCATTATGCATCGTGACCGACGCGCGACGCCGCATGGCGCCAAAAGACGCCCGCCGCGGAGCGGTCGCCCGGAGAAGCCCGCCGGACGGCGTCGCTTGCTTGCGCGTAGCTTCAGCTACGCGACTGCGCTGCGCTCCTTGCCGGCGGGCTCCTCCGGGCGATCGAGGCCATTGCCGCTTATGGGTCTGGACCCTGACTTATTGCGGAGCGGCGAGGAAACTGCATAGATGGCTCATCAATGGGAGGATTTGCATGAAATCGTTGGTGATGATGACGACAAGCGCGCTGTTCCTGGCGCAGAGTGCGCTGGCGGAGACGCCCGCGCTGCGCCCCGACCAGCAGGCGTTCCGCGCGATCTATCAGGAGCTTGTCGAAACCGACACCAGCATCACCACCGGCAGCTGCACCGCGCTCGCGGCGAAGATCGGCGCGCGGTTCAAGGCGGCGGGGTTCAGCGACAGCCAGATCACCTATTTCTCGGTCCCCGAGGCGCCCAAGGAGGGCGGGGTGGTCATCGTCTATCCCGGCACGTCGCAGGCGGTGAAGCCGATGCTGCTGCTCGGTCATATCGACGTCGTCACCGCGAAGCGCGAGGACTGGACGCGCGATCCCTACAAGATGATCGAGGAAAACGGCTATTTCTACGGCCGCGGCACCGCCGATATGAAGGCGATGGATGCGATCTGGATCGATACCTTGCTGCGCTTCAAGGCGAGCGGCTATAAGCCCAAGCGCACCGTCAAGCTCGCGCTGACCTGCGGCGAGGAAACGACCGGGGCGTTCGACGGGGCCGAATGGCTGTCGAAGAACAAGCCCGATCTGATCGCCGCCGAATTCGCGCTCAACGAGGGCGGCGGTGGCCGCGCGGGGCCGGACGGCAAGCCGACCGTGATGACGCTCCACGTCGGCGAGAAGATCGTCCAGAATTACCGGATCGAGGCGACCAACCCCGGCGGGCACAGCTCGATCCCGATCCCCGACAATGCGATCTACGAACTGGCCGATGCGCTGGTGAAGATCCGCGCCTATGAATTCCCGACCCAGCTCAACGACACGACCCGCGCCTATTTCGCGCGCTCGGGCGCGGCGCGGAAAGACGAGGTCGGCGCGGCGATGATCGCGGTCTCCAAGAATCCGCAGGACGAAGCGGCGGTGGCGGTGCTCAACAAGGATCGCTCCTATCATTCGATGCTGCGCACCACCTGCGTCGCGACCCTGCTTGACGGCGGGCATGCCAATAACGCGCTGCCGCAGCGTGCCGGCGCCAACATCAATTGCCGTATCTTCCCCGGCAACGATGTCGAGGCGATCCGCGCCGATCTCGAAAAGGCGATCGGCGATCCGCGGATGAAGGTAACGCTGGTGCCGCCGATCCGCCCCGCGGCGGTGCCCCCCAAGCTCGATCCGAAGATCGTCGCGCCGGCCGAGAAACTGGTCGCCAAATATTATCCGGGCGTCCCGCTGGTGCCGGTCATGTCGACCGGGGGGACCGACGGTATCTATCTGGAAACGATCGGGATTCCGTCCTACGGCCCGCCGGGCCTATATGGTGATGCGGATAGCGGCGCGCATGGTCTCAACGAACACGCGCGAGTCGATGCGGTCTATAAGGGGCGCGATTTCCTGTTCGATCTGGTCAAGGAATATGCCGGCGGCAGTTGAGCCGTGGCGGTCGCGCGCTGAATTGCGACGGCCTCCGTGCTTCGACTTCTAAGGCGTTGATCGAATTATCTTTCAGATGATACAATGCCGATGCGGGGTCTTGTGCGGAGGCTGTCAATGGATAGGAAATTGGCGAGCGAACGCGATTCCGAACAAAAGGCGCTGGCGGCGCGGTGGAGCATCGCCGCCGAGGCGATCGAGGCCCTGGCCGGTGCCCGTTCATTGGAAGCGGTGGTGAGCGTGCTGCGCGCCTTCGCACGTCGCGCGGTGGGTGCGGACGGCATCACGGTGGTGCTGCGCGAGGAAGATCAATGCCATTATATCGCGGAGGATGCGATGGAACCCTTATGGACGGGCCAGCGCTTCCCGATCGGCACCTGCGTCTCGGGCTGGGCGATGGAGCATCACGAGACGGCGGTGATCGGCGATATCTTCGATGACGAGCGCGTGCCGATCGAAGCGTATCGCAACACCTTCGTCCGCTCGATGCTGATGGTGCCGATCGGGCAGATCGATCCGATCGCCGCGGTCGGCGCTTATTGGTCCGAGCTCGGCCAGCCGACCGACAATGAGATCACCTTGCTCGAGGCGCTGGCGCGCGCGGCCTCGGTGGCGTTGGAAAACGAACGCCTGTCGCGCCGCGCGGGATATTAGGGTCCATCCGGCTCTCTTGTGCTCCCGCGAAGGCGGGAGCCCAGACACGATCATCCCGCGCGCTCGAAGATCGCGGCGATCCCCTGGCCGCCGCCGATGCACATCGTTTCGAGCCCGTAGCGCCCGCCGCGCCGCTGCAGCTCGCGGGTGAGGTTGGCGAGGATGCGCCCGCCGGTCGCGCCGATCGGATGGCCGAGCGAGATCCCCGAGCCGTTGACGTTGAGGATGTCGCGGCGACCGTCGTCGTCCGACCAGCCCCAGCCCTTGAGCACCGCGAGCACCTGCGGCGCGAACGCCTCGTTGAGTTCGACGAGATCGATATCGCCCCAGCCGAGCCCGTTGCGCGCGAACAGCCGCTCGACCGCCGGCACCGGCCCGATCCCCATCCGCGCCGGATCACAACCGGCGGCAGCGGCGCTGTGGAACCAGGCGATCGGCTCGAGCCCGAGTTCGTCGAGCTTTTCCTCCGCGACGACGAGACAGGCGGCGGCGGCGTCATTCTGCTGGCTGGCATTGCCCGCGGTGACGATCGCGCCGGGGATCGTCTTGCCCTCGATCGGCCTTAGCGCGCCCAGCGTCTCCATGCTGGCGTCGGCGCGATAGCCTTCGTCATGCGCGAAGATCACGGGATCGCCCTTGCGCTGCGGCACCGGCACCGGGACGAGTTCGTCGTCGAACAATCCCTTCTGCCACGCCGCCGCGGCGCGCTGGTGCGAGCGAACGGCATAAGCGTCGGCCTGTTCGCGGGTGATATCGTAGTCGCGCGCGAGATTCTCCGCGGTCTCGATCATCCCGGTGATCACCCCGAAACGTTCGACCGGCTGCGACATCACGCGCCCGCGGGTCAGCCGGTCGTGGAGCATCATCCCGCCCGCCCGGTTCCCGCGCCGGCCCTCGACGGTATAATATTCGACGTTCGACATGCTTTCGACGCCGCCCGCGACCACCACGTCGCTCATCCCGGTCTGGACCATCAGCGCCGCATTGATCACCGCCTGCAACCCCGAGCCGCAGCGCCGATCGAGCTGATAGCCCGGCACCTCGATCGGCAGCCCGGCGGCGAGCCACGCCCAATGGCCGATCGCGGGCGCCTCGCCATTGCCGTAACCCTGGCTGAAGACGACATCATCGACGCGCGCCGGATCGATCTTCGTCCGCTCGATCAGGGCCTTGAGCACCACCGCGCCGAGCCGCCCGGCATCGAGGGTGGCGAGGCTTCCCCCGAATCGGCCCACGGCGGTGCGGATCGGCGCAACGATTGCGGCGCGTCTCAGGGTCATAGCGATGTCTCTCCGATTATCCTCGTCGCGCCGGCCATAGCTTGGGCGATTACGTCCCGCCACCCCGCTGCCCGAAGCGGGCATAGAGCGTCGGCAGGACGAACAATGTCAGCAATGTCGCCGAGATCAGCCCCCCGATCACGACGGTGGCGAGCGGCTTCTGGACCTCGGCGCCGGCGCCCGCGCCGAGCGCCATCGGCACGAAGCCGAGGCTGGCGACCAGCGCGGTCATCACCACCGGGCGCAATCGCTGCATCGCCCCGGCGCGCGCGGCCGCGACACGGTCCATCCCCGATCGGATGAGATCCTGGATCGAGCTGACCATGACGAGTCCGTTGAGCACCGCGATCCCCGATAGCGCGATGAACCCCACTGCCGCCGAGATCGAGAAGTCCATCCCGCGCACGAACAGCAGCAATACTCCGCCGACCAGCGCGAACGGCACCCCGGTGAAGACGATCGCGGCATCGCGCACATTGCCGAGCGCGCCGTAGAGCAACAGCAGGATCAGCACGAAGCACGCCGGGATGACGAGCTTGAGCCGCGCGCTCGCCGATTGCAGATTCTCGAACTGGCCGCCCCATTCGAGATAGTTCCCTGCGGGCAGGCGTACCTGCGCGCCGATCGTCCGCTGCGCATCGGCAACGACGCTCCCGACGTCGCGTCCGCGCACATTGGCCTGGACGACGATGCGGCGCTTGCCGTTCTCGCGGCTGATCTGATTGGGGCCGTCGACGATGCGGATCGTCGCGACGCTCGCCAGCGGGACGAACGCGCCGCCGGCGACCGGCACCTGCACGCGCGCGAGCAGCCCGAGATCGGCGCGCTGCGCGTCGGACAGGCGGATCACCACCGGGAAACGCCGATCGCCTTCGAAGATCATCCCCGCGGTGCGGCCGCCCACAGTCGCGGTGATCACGTCCTGCACGTCCTGCGCGGTGACCCCGACCCGCGCCATCGCATCGCGATCGACGCGGATGTCGAGCATCGGCAGCCCGCTGGTCTGCTCGACCTTGACGTCGGCGGCGCCCGCCGTCTTGCGCAGGATGCCGGCGATCTGCTCCGCCGTCCGCGTCATCGCGGCGAAATCGTCGCCATAGACCTTGACCGCGACGTCGCCGCGCACCCCGGCGATCAGCTCGTTGAAGCGCATCTGGATCGGCTGGGTGATTTCATAGGCATTGCCCGGAAACTTCGCGAGTTTGCCTTCCAGTCGCGCGACCAGATCCGCCTTGGCGAGCCGGGGATCGGGCCATTCGCTGCGCGGCTTGAGGATCACGAACATATCGGTCGCGTTGGGCGGCATCGGGTCCGAGGCGAGCTCGGCGGTGCCGGTCTTGGAGAAGACGAACTTCACCTCGGGCTGGCGCGACATCATCCGCTCGATCGGCACCTGCATCGCCTGGCTTTGCTGGACCGAGGTGGCGGGGATGCGCAGCGCCTGGATCAGCAGATCGCCCTCGTCGAGCTGCGGCAGGAACACCTGACCGAGCGCGGCGAAGGCCGCCCCTGCCAGCGCGAGGCTGGCGACCGCCGCGCCGATCGTCAGCGAGGGGCGCCGCATCGCGCGGTCGAGCCCCGGTTCGTAGCGGCGCTTGAGCCACGCGATGATCCGCCCGTCCTCCTCCTCGATCTTCTTCGACAGCCAGATCGCGATCAGCGCGGGGACGAAGGTGAGCGAAAGGATGAAGGCGAAGGCCAGCGCGATGATCACGGTCAGCGCCATCGGCACGAAGGTCTTCCCCTCGACCCCGCTCAGCGTCAGCAGCGGGACATAGACGAGGATAATGATCGCCTGCCCATAGACCGAGGGCCGGATCATCTCGCGCGCCGCCGCGGCGACCGTCGCCAGCCGTTCGCGGCGGTCGGGCAGCCGACCCTCGCGATGCTGCTGCGCGGCGAGCCGGCGCAGCGCATTCTCGACGATGATCACCGCGCCGTCGACGATCAGCCCGAAATCGAGCGCGCCGAGGCTCATCAGATTGGCCGAGACGCCCGCGCGCAACATGCCGAAGCCAGTGAGCATCATTGTGATCGGGATGACCAACGCCGCGATCAGCGCCGCGCGGAAATTGCCGAGCAGCAGGAACAGCACGACGATGACGAGCAATGCGCCCTCGCTGAGGTTCCTCGCCACCGTCTTGATCGTCGCATTGACCAGCGCGGTGCGATCGAGCACCGGCTGGACCACCACATCGGGGGGCAGCGAGGCGTTGATCGCGCGCAGCCGCTCGGCGACCGCGCTCGCCACCGTGCGGCTGTTCTCGCCGATCCGCATCACCGCGGTGCCGACCACCACCTCGGTGCCGTTCTCGGAGGCGGAGCCCATGCGGATCGCCTGTCCGGTGCGCACCGACGCGACCTGATCGAGCGTGATCGGCACCCCCTCGCGCGTCGCGATCACCGTCCGCGCCAGCTCGGCCTCGTTGCGGATCAACGCATCGGAGCGGACCGCGAGCCCCTCGCCGTTGCGGTTGGTGAACCCGCCGCCGACGCTGGTGTTGCCGCGTTCGAGCGCGGTGCCGAGATCGGCCAAGGTCAATCCGAGCGACGCGAGCTTCTGGACGTCGGGAACGACCAGATATTGCTTGGCATAGCCGCCGATCGAATCGATCCCGGCGACCCCCGGCACATTCTTGAGCAACGGGGTGACGATCCAGTCCTGCGCGGTGCGCAGATAGGTCGCCTTGTCCTCCTCGCTCACCAGTCTCTGGCCCTCGGGGGTGATATAGCTGCCGTCGGGTTGCTGACCGGGCTCGCCGGGGCGGTGGTTGTCGTCCTCGCGATGCTGGAGCCGGACGGTCCACATATAGACTTCGCCCAGCCCGGTCGCGATCGGCCCCATTTCGGGGTTCACCCCGGCGGGGAGGTTTTCCTTCACGCCCTGCAGCCGCTCGCCGACCTGCTGGCGGGCGAAATAGATATCGGTCGAATCCGCGAAGACCGCGGTGATCTGCGCGAAGCCGTTGCGGCTCAGCGAGCGGGTATATTCGAGCCCGGGGATACCGGCGAGCGCGGTCTCGATCGGGAACGACACCTGTTTCTCGACCAGTTCGGGCGAGAGCGCGGGGGCGCGGACATTGATCTGGACCTGATTGTTGGTGATGTCCGGCACCGCATCGATCGGCAGCCGGGAAAGCGAATAGGCGCCGATGACGGCGGCGAGGGCGGTGAAAAGCAGGACGAGCCAGCGCTTTTCGACTGCCCAGGAGACGATACGGGCGATCATGGCTCAATCCTCATGCGTGGCTTCGCTCTTGCCGATCTCGGCCTTGAGCGTGAAACTGCCGGTGGTGGCGATCTGCTCGCGGCCGGTGAGGCCGGAGCGGACGATCACCGCGTCGCCCGCGGCGTCGCCGAGCGTCACCGGGGTGACCCGGAAGCCCTGCGGCGTGCGGACGAAGACGACGCTGCGCCCCGCGATCGTCTGGATCGCGGTGGTCGGCACGCGGATCGCATCGCCGCCGGCGTTGCCGGCGAGCTGGACCGAGGCGGTGACCGGTTCCCCGACGCGCCACTGCCCGGCGGTGTTGTCGAGCGTGGCGATGACGGGGACGAGCCGGGTCTGCACATCGAGCGCGGGCGAGACGAATTTGACCCGCGCCGCCGCCTGTCGCCCCGGCGCCGAGACGGTGACGACCGCGCCGGGCCGCACCCTCCCGGCATCGGCGGGCTGGAGGTTGAGCGACAACGACACCCGCGCGAGGTTCGCCACCCGGTACAGCTCGGCATCGGCGGCGACCGTCTGGCCTAGAGTCACCGCGCGCGCGATGATCTGGCCCGAGATCGGTGCGACGATGCCGAGCCGGTTGAGTCCGCCGCCCCCGCCGCCGGCGGCCGACACCTGTTGCTGCGCCTGACGATAGGCGATGCGCGCCTCGGCCGCGGCGGTGCGCGCGGCGATCAGATCCTGCTCGGGCGAGACGCGCTCGGCGAACAGCCGCTGCTCGCGCGCGAGGTTGGAATCGGCAAGCGCGAGCCGCGCGCGCGTGGCCTCCACCTCGCCCTTGAGCTGCGCGGCCTCGCGGCTCTCGATCACCGCCAGCGTCTCGCCGCGCGCGACCGATTGGCCGAGGTTGCGGCTGAGCGCGACGACGCGGCCGCCGATCGCCGCCGACACGACTTGCGTGCCTTCGGGGTCGCCTTCGATCGTCGCGGGCAGATCGATCGTCCCCGCGCCGCCGGTGGTCGGGCGGGCGAGCTGGATTCCCGCCGCCGCGATCTGATCGGCGGTCAGGGTGATCGCATTCTCATTGGCGTGGGCGGTCTCGTTGCCCTCCGCCTTGGGGGCCTCGGGTGCGCTACCACATCCGGCGAGTGCGAGCGCGACGCTCAGAAGGATAAACCCAAACCCGTTCGCCCTGAGCTTGTCGAAGGGCTGTCCTTCCTCATTGGAAGAAAAGGGCAGGGCTTCGACAGGCTCAGCCCGAACGGAGGAGCGCTGCGTCCGCTCAGACGCGGCGCTGTTTCGGATGAAATGCTTCATGGTTGATCCCCCTGGGGCGCGGGGGCGGTGAGCCGCTCCAGCCGCGCGCGCGCATTGTGGTAGGCGGCGAGCGCATCGATCGCGGCGACGCGCGTGTCGGCGAGCGTGCGTTCGGCATCGAGCAGGTCGAGCTGGCCGAACTTGCCCTCGCGATAGCCGATCCGCGCGATCCGCGCGGCTTCCTGCGCGGCCGACAGGGCGGGCCCCGATGCGGTGCGCGCCGCGATCGCGGCATTGGCGACCTCGGCGCGTGCATCGGTGATCGCCTGCTCGATATCGAGCGCGGTGACGCGACGCTGGGCGTCGGCCTTCGACCGCTCGGCGCTGGCCTGCGCCACCGACGCGCGCCCATTGTTGAACAGCGGGATCGGGATCGAGATGCTCAGCACCGCCGCGGTGTCGTTGGTCGCTTCGAGCCGCCGCAGCGCCGGTCCGATGTTGAGATCGGGCACGCGATTGGCACGCGCCAGCCGCACGCCGGCGTCGGCGATCGCAAGATCGGCATCCGCCGCCGCCAGCGCGAGCGTACCTGCGGCGGACGGTGCCGCCTCGGGTCCGTAGCTTGCTGCCGGCACTCGATCGAGCAAGGCATCGTCGAGCGCGTCGTCGATCGGGCGGCCGATGCGCTGGGCAAGGTTGGCGCGCGCGGCGACGGCTAGCCGATCGGCGCGCTCGACATTGGCCGCGGCGTTGATGCGCGCGACATCCGCCCGCTGTTCCTCCAGCGGGGAGGCGCGCCCGGCGCGGACGCGGACGCTCGCTGCACGCAGAGCGTCGCCCGCGATGCGCGCCTGATCGCGCGCGGTGATCAGCCGACGCTGGGCGGCGATCGCCTCGACATAGAGCCGGGTAACCTGAAGCCGCACGTCCGCCGCGGCGACCGCCGCCTGCAGTTCGGCGCGGGAGAGCTGCGCATTGGCCACCCCGACGCGCGCGCCGCGCTTGCCGCCCAATTCGATCGGAAAGGCGACGCCGATCGTCGTCTCCGCGCTGCGCAGCCCGCGATAGGGGCCCGATCCGACGACATTCTCGATCTGGCCCTGCGCGACGGGATTGGGCCGCAGGCCCGCCGCGGTGCGGCTGGCGCGTGCCGCCGCGATTCCCGCCGTTGCCGCCTCGGTGGCGGGTGCGGCGGCACCGGCGACGGACAGCGCCGCCTCCAGCGTGAGCACCGGGCGTGCCGGTGGCTCGGTTTGCGCCTGCGCCATCGTGGCGCAGGACGCCGCGGCGAGCATCGCCGCGAGCATCTTCTTCATGTTCGATGATCCTGACAGATGGTCTCGCGCCGGCGCTGCGGCCGGCGGGCGGGACGGGGTCAGGCTCTCGGCGGTCTCGCGGGGACGCGTTGGCCGGTCGCGACGAGCGCGCGCGCCGGTTCCCCGTTCAGCAGCTTCGCGTCGCGGGTGGCGCAGGGCTGGGGCTGGCCTGTCTCGGGTGTCCCGAGATCATGCCCGTGGCACAGGCCGTGATGATGCGGCAGGCCGTTGTCGCTATCCGCTGGCACTTCGTCGCCGTCGCCGGGGATATGCACCGTGAAGGCGATGCCACTGGTGGTGCCCCCGGCCGCCTCGGCGGCGCGCGCCATCACCGACCAGCTGGTGAACACCAGCATCAGGCAGGCGAGAAGGGGCAGCAGCTTGCGCATCGCGCGCCTTCTATCATCGCTTCGCGGCGGCGGCCAGCGCGACGCGCACGGAACCCGCCTTCGCCGCAAGCGCTTAGCAAGCGGCACGACCAGCCAGTTCATGCAGGGGATCGACAGGCCATGTCCCACCACAAGATCGCGATCGTCGTCGGCAGCCTCAGGAAGGACAGCATCAATCGCAAGATCGCACGCTCGATCGCGACCTTCGCCGCGGACCGGCTCGACAGCAGGATCGTCGAGATCGGCGACCTGCCGCTCTACAATCAGGACTATGATGCCGAGGCGCCGGGGCCGCCCGAATATGCGCGCTTCCGCGACGCGATCAGGGCGGTCGACGGCGTACTGTTCTGCACGCCCGAATATAATCGCGGGATCCCCGGGGTGCTCAAGAATGCGATCGATGTCGGGTCGCGACCCTATGGGGCGAGCGTGTGGGACAAGAAACCCGCCGCGATCGTCAGCGCCTCGCCCGGCGCGATCGGTGGGTTCGGCGCCAATCACCAGCTCCGCCAAGTCTGCGTCTTCCTCAACATGCCGATGATGCAGCAGCCCGAAGCCTATCTGGGCGGGGTCACGCCCGACAAATTCGATGCAGACGGCTGTTTGCAGGAAGGGCCGCTCCGGCAGTTCGTAGTGGGGTTCGCGGCCGCGTTCAGCGAGTGGGTCGAGCTGATCATCCGGTCGCGCAAGATGATCGCCGAAGATGCCGCGCATAGCGCCGCCAAATAATGGATCAGGCTTTCCCGCCGATCCGCGACCAGGCGGCGCGACCGGCCGGCTCGGGCGGCAGGTTGGGGCTGACGCTGCGCAGCCCCTCGAAATCCAGGATCGTTATCTGACCCTTCTTGCGATCGACATAGCCGGTCGCGTCGAGCCGCTTCAGCGTACGATTCACATGAACCGCGGTGAGGCCGAGAAGATCACCGATGAATTGTTGCGTCAGCGGGAAATCGAAGGTGCCGTCGATCACCAGACCGGCGCTGTCGAGCCGGTCGTGCAGGTCGAGCAGGAAGGCGGCCATCCGCGCAAGCGCGGAGGCGCTGCCGATCCAGGTCAGCGCCTGCATCAATGCGACGCGCTCTTTCTGCGTGTTGAGCAGCAGCGCGGCGGTCAGCCGGGGATTGTGCTCGATCAGCCGCCCGATCGCGGCATTGGGGATCGGGCACAGCGAGACATCGGTGATCGCCTCCAATGTCTCGCCCGCGCTCGACAGGACGAGGCTCGGAAAGCCGAGCATGTCGCCCGGCAGATGGACTTTGATCACCTGCCGCTGGCCGTCGCGCAGGATCACCGACGAGGCCGCCCAACCGGCGAGAAGGAAGAATACGCCGTTGACCGGATCGCCCTCGCGGCGGATCGGCTGGTGACGCGCGACCCGGCGGGGGTTCGCTGCCCAGCCGCGGACGAGATTGATGTCGGAAGGCGTGAGGCCGACGAATTCTTCGAGACGATGAAATGGTGGCTGCATCCGGCTTCCTCAAATGCGATCGCCATCATTCAACGCCTAACGTGCCATATTCACCGATGTCACTAACATAGGTGATTCGGACGGAACGGTTATCGCCTACTCGCCAAGCACATTCCGCGGCTCTGCGATTAGCTGCGAAGGTTGCGCCGCGGACGGCGGCGTGGCGCTGAAGCGAAGCCCGAAAAGGACGGCGCCGCTCTCGTCAGTCACCTCCATTCGCCATTCTTCGCCGCGCCAGAAATTCTCGCCCATTTCGCGGATAAGATCGCCCGACAACCTGATGGCGACGCGCTTCGCCGCATCGAGATCAGGAAGCTCATGCGCTTCCGGATCCGGAGCGGCGCCGCCGTCATGGATATTGAAATAATATGTCGGCATACGGTTTTCCGTCCGGAAGACGGCCGATCTCAATATTCCGGTCCGCAACATTATATAGTGTGCGGCAGTTTGCGCCACGGCTAATTTGTCGAGCCAGTCGTGATCGCCCGCTTCACTCAGGTTAATGCCGCATTCGCTGTCCTATGGAATCAGATATCCGCTTTAGTAACAGGAGCGGACATGTTCGATCAGCAGGATCTCGCCTATTTTGCCAAACGGGCGAAGCGGGAACGGGAAATAGCCGAAGCCTCGACTGATGCGGCCGCTCGGCGCGCGCATCTGGAACTCGCCGACGAATATGAACGGCGCGCGCAAGGCTTTGAACCGAAACCAATTCATCATCGTACGACCTGAGCGGCACGGAGGGGGGCCTACCGCACGGACCATTATCGAACGCGTCGCGTTTATCTCCCGAGCGGGAAGGAGATATGGGTGCGTATTGGCCTGATAGGTTCGTCGCTGGTAGCGATGTCGTTGATGCTCTCCACCTGCGGCTCGGCGGAGCAGAATGCGGCGCAGCCCGCCAATGTGACCGTGCCTGATCAGCCGCAGTGGAGCGAGGCGAATGCCGGCCAGCTTCGCGCAGCGATCGCCCATCGCGCGACGCATGGCCTCGATCGTATGAAATTCGGCAGCGCCGCCGATCCCGGCGCACCGCTCGACGATGCGAAGCTGACCGAGCTGGCGCTTACCTATGCAGGAGCGCTGGCGCGGGGCGCGACCGATCCGTCGAAGCTGTTCGCCATCTATTCGCTGCCGCGGCCGCAGCCCGATCTGCGCAAGGGGCTCGCCGACGCGCTCAAGGCGGGCAATGTCGGCGTATGGATCGAGAGCCTGGCGCCGCAGGGCGGTAATTATCGCAAGCTTTCCGCAGCCTATCTTGCGCTCATCAAACAAGGCGGTGGCGGGGCGGCTGCGATCTCCCCGACGGATACATTGTTGAAGCCGGGGATGAGTGATCCGCGCGTTCCGGCGATCGCCGCGCAGCTCGTCGCCTTCGGTTATCTCGATGCGGGGACGCACGGCCGCCGTTATACCGCGGCGATGGCCCGCGCGGTGCAGCAGATGCAGGCCGATTACGGCATCCGCCCCGACGGCGTGATCGGCGGCGATACGCTCCAGATCCTCAACCTCTCCGGCGCCGACCGTGCCCGCGCGATCGCGGTCAATATGGAACGGATGCGCTGGCTCCAGCGCGATCCCCCGGCGACCCGGATCGACGTCAATATCGCCGCGGCGCGGCTGACCTATTGGCGCGACGGCGAGATCGCCGATACGCGCAAGGTGGTGGTGGGCAAGCCCGATACCGCGACCCCGCAACTGGGCTCGCCGATCGTCAGCCTCGTCGCCAACCCCACCTGGACGATACCGCGCTCGATCGAGCGCAAGGAGATCGCGGGCAAGGGCGCAGGCTATCTGCGCCGGCACAATATGGTGTGGAAGAACGGCCGCATCGTCCAGCAATCGGGGCCGGACAATTCGCTCGGGCTGGTCAAGTTCGACATGCAGAACCCGCATGCCATCTATCTGCACGATACGCCGGCCAAGCAGCTGTTCGACGCGATCGAGCGCCAGCGCAGCCACGGCTGTGTGCGGGTCGACGATGCGCTGGGCTTTGCCGAGATGCTGGCGGGCGACGAAGGCGTGCTCGATCAATGGCAGGAGGCGAGCGGCACCGACAAGGAGACCTTCGTCAAGCTGCCGCACGCGATCCCGGTCCGGCTGCTCTACCAGACCGTATTGTTCGACGCGCAGGGCGAGCCGGTGACGCGCAGCGATCCTTATGGCTGGAACGATCGCGTGGCGAAGGCGCTGGGCTTCGATGTCGGCGGCGGCCGGCGGGTGATGAACAGCTACACCGATATCGCGCCGTGAGGCGTAACCCTTCCGTCAGCCCGGCCTTGAGCCGGGGTCTATCGGGAGGCAGGCGGAGGGTAAAGGCTCCGGCCGCGGGATCTGAGGCACGATGGACCCCGGCCCGAGGCCGGGCCACGGTTGCGGTGATGCCACGCCCCTCAAATTTGCGGAGCGCCAATCCGTGCAGGCTGTTCTAATCGCGCCGCCCGCGATATCGGCGCGCGATGGCACCGCGGAGGCACAGGAGACAAAGGCGTCGCCGCGCGCGGCCGGCCACGCCGCTTTCTCCGTTTCTGTTTCTCGGCGCGTTCGCGGTCGGGCTTTTCCTGATCTGGGTCGCCGCGCATGAGCGGCACGAAGCCAAAAAGGAAAAGGCCAAGCAGCCGAAGCTGACGATGGAGCAGGCGCGCGCGGCCAATGCCGCGATCCCGTTCGCCGATCTCAAGCCCAGGCCGGCGCGGCCGTTCTACTTCCGCGGCAACACCGCCTCGCGCGAGCAGGCGACGCAATGCCTCGCCACTGCGGCGCTCTACGAGGCGGGGAGCGACGAGCGCGGCCAGCGCGCGGTGATCCAGGTCGTGCTCAACCGCGTCCGCCGCGCGGGCTTCCCCAAGACGGTGTGCGGGGTGGTCTATCAGGGCGCGACGCGCACCACCGGCTGCCAGTTTTCGTTCAGCTGCGACGGGTCGCGGGCGCGCCGCCCCGAACATGCCGGCTGGGCCGCCGCCCGCCACGCCGCGCAGCGCGCCTTATCGGGCTATGTCTTCCGCCCCGTCGGCACCGCGACGCATTACCACACCGACTGGATCGTGCCTTACTGGATTGGCTCGCTCGACAAGATCGCCAAGGTCAAAAGCCACATCTTCTACCGTCCGCGCGGGTGAGCCCCGGTCAGCGATGCGTCGCGCCGACATGCGGCTCGCCGCGTGCCTCGGCGAAACGCGTCTGGCGCATCCGCTCGGCATAACCCGCGCGCTGGTCGTCGCTGCGCTCGGCATGACAGGCGGGACAACTGACCCCCTCGACATAGAGCGGCGACGCGCGATCCGCCGCGCCGATCGGCCGGCGGCACGCGCGGCACAGATCGTGGCTGCCCTTCGCCAGCCCGTGCACCACCGTCACCCGCTCGTCGAAGACGAAGCATTCGCCTTCCCACAGGCTTTCCTCGGCCGGCACGGTTTCGAGATAGTTGAGGATGCCGCCCTCGAGGTGGTAGACCTCGTCGACCCCCTCCGCCTTGAGGAAGGCGGTGGCTTTCTCGCACCGGATCCCGCCGGTGCAGAACATCGCGACCTTCGGCGCGACGCCGCCTCCCAGCAAGGTGTCGCGCTGCGCACGGAACCAGGCGGGGAAATCGCGGAAGGTCGGCGTCTGCGGATCGATCGCGCCGCGAAAAGTGCCGACCGCCACCTCATAATCGTTGCGCGTATCGATCACGATCGTATCGGGCGCCGCGATCAGCGCATTCCACGCCTCGGGTGCGACATAATGGCCCACATCGGCGAGCGGATCGATATCGGGTTCGCCCATCGTCACGATCTCGCGCTTGATGCGGACCTTCATGCGATGGAACGGCATCGTCGCCGCGCGCGACAGCTTCGGCTCCAGCGCCGCGCAGCCCGGCAGCGCGCGGATATGCGCCAGCACGGCCGCGATCCCGGCGTCGCTCCCCGCGATCGTCCCGTTGATCCCCTCGCGTGCGAGCAGCAGCGTACCCTTGACGCCCTGCGCACGGCACAGCGCCTCGAGCGGCGCCCGGATCGCGGCGCAATCCTCGAACGCGGTGAAGCGATAGAGCGCGGCGACGCAGATCGGCAAAGGAGCTTCGGGTAGCATGACGGCGGCGCTCTTAGAGCGCACAGCGCGATTGTGCCACCTTCGGCCCCGCCGCGGTTGAATTCTAGGAGGTTTTGCCTTACTTTCCAGACCGGGAAAGGAATGCAAGCCATGCCGACGCTGACGGTCACCTCGAAAGGACAGATCACGCTGCGCAAGGATATCCTGCGGCATCTCGGCGCGCATCCCGGCACCAGGCTGGAAATCGACAAGCTGCCCAACGGCGGCATCAAGCTGACCGCGCGTGAGCCGAAGGGAAAGATCGCCGATTTCTGCGGGTTCCTGAAGCGCGAGGGCCAACGGCCGATCAGCATTGAGGAGATGAACGAAGTCATTGCGCGAGGCTGGGCCGGCGAATGAAGATCACCGTGGACACCAACATTCTGGTGAGAGCGGTGACCCAGGATGACGCGGTGCAAGGCCCGATTGCGCGGAAACTGGTGATCGACGCGGCGTTGATCGCCGTCACCCTGCCGGCGCTGTGCGAAACATGCTGGGTTCTCAGCCGCGCGTATAAATTCGGGCATGGCGAGATCGCGGCCGCGATCCGGCTGCTGCTCGAAGCCGACAATGTCGCGATCGAGCGGCAGGCGGTCGAGGCGGGGCTCACGATGCTCGAGGCAGGGGGCGATTTTGCTGACGGCGTTATCGCCTATTCGGGAAAATGGCTGGGCGGTGAAACCTTCGTCTCGTTCGATCGCCAGGCGATCGACTTGCTCGAACGGCGAGGGGAAGCCGCGCAATTGCCCGGCTGACGCGCCGCATCCGCATTGACCGCCCCGCGCGTTGCCGACACTTTATCGGGCGACAAAGGGGGAGAGGATATGGCCGGCTTTTACCAGAAGCACATCCTGCCACGGTTCATCGGCTGCGCCTGCGGCACCAAGCCGATCATGAAGCAGCGCGCCAAGATCGTTCCCAAGGCCGCCGGCGATGTGCTCGAGCTTGGTATCGGCGCCGGGCATAACCTCGCATTTTACGATCCCGCGGCGGTGACCGGCGTGACCGCGATCGAGCCGTCCGCCGAATTGCGCGCGGCGGCGGCGGTCGCGCCCCGCGCCCCGGGTCTCAGGCTCGATCTGCAGGACGGCGTTGGCGAGGCGCTGCCGTTCGATGCCGGTCGGTTCGATTGCATCGTCTGCACTTATACTTTGTGTACCGTCGGCGATGTCGCGGCGACCCTGCGCGAGGCGCGTCGCGTGCTCAAGCCGGGTGGGACCTTGCTGTTCTGCGAACACGGCCTGGCGCCCGATGCGACGGTCGCGCGCTGGCAGCGCCGGATCGATCCGGTGTGGAAACGGATCGCGGGCGGCTGCCATCTGTCGCGCCCGGTGGCGTCGGCGATCGCCGCGCAGGGTTTCGCGATCGAACGGCTCGATACGATGTACCTCCCCGGAACGCCCCGGTTCGCCGGCTGGAATGAATGGGGCACCGCGCGGCCGGCCTGAGCAAGGGGCGGGCTTTCGGCCGATCGTCGTTAGGGATAAATTCGAGGCAGCGCAGGAGAGGAAGGTCGGATGAGCAAGGTTCTCGTCGAACGTCGCGGCCAGACGACGATCGTGACGATCAACCGCGCCGAGCGGCGCAATGCGGTCGATACCGAGACCGCCGATCTGCTGCGCAGTGCCTTTGCGGCATTCGATGCCGATCACGACGCGCGCGTCGCGATACTGACCGGGGCGGGCGGCACCTTCTGCGCCGGCTATGACCTCCACAGCGTCAGCACCTCTCCGCCGCCGTACGAAGCGCACGGCCCCGGCCCGATGGGGCCGACGCGGATGCTGTTGTGCAAGCCGGTGATCGCCGCGGTGGAGGGTTATGCCGTCGCGGGCGGGCTTGAACTGGCCCTGTGGTGCGATCTGCGCGTCGCCGCGGCCAATGCGGTGTTCGGGGTATTCTGTCGCCGCTGGGGCGTCCCGCTGATCGACGGCGGGACCGTCCGGCTGCCGCGGATCGTGGGGCAGGGACGGGCGCTCGACATGATCCTGACCGGGCGACCCGTCGCCGCCGAGGAAGCGCTGGCGATCGGGCTCGCCAACCGCGCGGCGCCCGAGGGCGGGGCGCTCGACGAGGCGCTGCGGCTTGCCGAGATGATCGCCTCCTTCCCGCAGATGTGCATGCGCGCCGATCGCATGTCGTCGTACAAGCAATGGGACAGCGATCTGGTCGAGGCGTTGCGCGCCGAGGCGGTGCGCGGCGAAGGGCCGCTCAACGCCGAGGGACTGGCCGGCGCGTCGCGCTTCGCCGGCGGCGCCGGCCGCGCGGGGCGGTTCGACGGGTAGGGGCGATCGGAGGGTGAAGGCATCATGCTCGAAATAACCGAACGGTTCATATTTCGCGCGCGATGCTTCCGGTTACCGATAAAGCTTCTCCACGCGGCCGTAGCTGCCGCGGACATCGCCTTTGATCCAGTCGGCGAGCAGCTTCAGATAGCCGTCGGTGATCCGTGTCGCGGTGCGGCTGCCGTCGGCATTGGTGCGGAATTCGACGATGCCATGGTCGGTGTCCGGGAACAGATAAGCGTCGATCGGCTGGCCGGCGGCGTGGAGCTTCGACAGGATCGCCTGCGTCGCGACGATCGGCGCCTCGCGATCCTCGCCGGCGAGCACCCAGAGCAGCCGCACCTTGAGCTTCCGCAATGCGGCTTCGGCGTCATAATCCCAGATCAGTTCGAGATTGTCGAAGCGTGCCCGCCCGATGCGGCGCAGATCGGCGTCGCTCATCCGCAGCATGTCGCCGCTATATTCGCCCGCGATCGTCTTCGCCCAGGGCGCACCGCCGATCTCGCGCCGGACCTGCGCAAGCGCTTCGTACCCAGTCGCGAAATGGCTGCGCACGAGTTGCGCGGTGGCGCGCGAAAGCCGTTCGACCTGCGCGATCGCCGCAGCGTCGAGATGTTTCTCGCGCGCCTCGTCGAGCAATTGCTCGCGATCTTCCTCGATCGGCGAGACGACGAGCCCGAAACCGACCGCGACGAAATCGGCCGGCGAGCGCGTCGCGGCGAGCGGCGCGACCCAGCCGCCCTGGCTCCCCCCGAAATAGCCCGCGCGGCCGAAGCGCCCCGCCGCCATGCGTCGCGCCTCGCGCAGCGCGGCCGCGGCGTCGTCGGCAAGCAGCTCGAAATTCTGGGTATATTCGCCCTCGGAGGTGCCCGTGCCGCGCTTGTTATAGGCGAAGACCGAAATCCCCTGCGCGGCGAGCATATGCCCGTAGATCGCGGCGGCGGCCATCGTCCGTTCCGACCCGTGGACCAGCACGACCAAAGGGCGTTTGGGATCGGCCGGCCCGGCGGGCTCGATCAGCGCGCCGGTCAGCCGGGTCGCATCGCTGTCGAAGCTGGTCTTGGTCTCGCGCGTCGCGAGCCGCGGCCAGCGCTTCACCTGTCCGTCGGGCGCGCGATAGACCGCGATGTCGTCAGCGCAGGTAACCGGCGCGCCCGCATCGCCGGTGCTGCCGCGCAGCCCGCTGCGGAACAGATAGCGCTGCCCGGTCGCCGGCGCGGTCGCCGGGGTGCCGAGGACGACGAAGTCGTCCGGCCCGGTGCCGTAAGCGCCCGGGGTGCAGGCGGCAGATGCGACGCCCGGCAGCGCCACGCCGGCGAGCGCCGCCGCGACGATCGCCAGCATCTTCTTTTTGTTATCGGATAAATTCAGCACGCTCGGTCCCTTCCGCGCCCGCCATAGACGGCGCCGCGCGGGCCGGATTGAACATTATTGCTGGCGATAGCGCTGCGGCGACACCCCGACGATGCGCTGAAACTGGCGGGTGAGGTGGCTCTGGTCGGCGAACCCCAGTTGCAGCGCGATATCGGCGATCGGCTGGCCCGCGAGCAGCAAGCGCCGCGCCGCCGCGATCCGCCGCTGGTTGCGCCAGGCGATCGGGCTCACCCCGGTGCTTTGCTTGAAGAGATGCGCGAGGCGAAACACGCTCAGCCCGGCGACTGTGGCCAGCTCGGCCAGCCCGAAATTGTCCGCCAGATGCGCCTCGATCCAATCCTGCACTCTGGCGACCACCGCGCGCTCGCTGCCGGCAGCGGGCTCGCCTGCGCCGGCGTCGCTTGCCGCCAGCACGCGGACCAGCAGCATCATCGCGCTTTCCTGCGCCAGTTTTTCCTCCGGGGTCGCGCGAAGCGCGGCGTGAACGCTCGCCACCGTGGCGGCGAGTTGACGATCGCCGCTGACCGCGCCGCGGAAGGTCAACCTGGCCTTGCCCGACAGATAGGGCGCGACGCTGTCGGGCGAGAGATAGAGGACGAGATAGCGCAGCGCCTCCGCCCCGAGGCTGCGATTGGCATGAGGTTCGCCGGGATGGAGCCGCAGCACGTCGCCGGTGCCGACCAGATGGCTGGCGCCCGCCACGTCGAGTTGCTCGGCGCCGCCGATGACGGTGCCGACGACATAGCCGTCGTGCGCATGAACCGGAAACGCACGGTCGCGATAGCTGACTGAAACCAGTTCCACCCCCGGCAGAAAGCGCGGCCGCGAAAAATCGGCCCGATCGGGGGAAACTGTCCTCGACATGATGCGCGCCGCTATATCGCCCGAGGCCAATCCACGAAAGGACAGTTCGGCCGCGCTGTTGTCGCCGCTGCGATGAAATACTTGATGTTACGATGAGTTACAGGGGCGCCGTTGGTTTTGGGATAGACGCGCACCTTGTCCTTCCGCATGAAGATCAATCGCGGTAGCGGCCCGCCGCTGCTGCGACCGGGAAAGGGGAAGTCCATGTCCGCGCGCGGATCCCATAAGGCGATGCTGCTTGCTGCGGCGGGGATTCTGGCATGCACCGGCGCGACCGCCACGGCGCAGGGCAAATGTTCCGATATCGTCGTGAGCGGCGTATATTGTTCGGTCGATATTGCGATCGCCGATCATGCCTTGCCGGCGTCGCGGGTCGATCTCCTCGCCCCGGGGATCGCGCGCCCGCTGGCCTTCGCCGCCGCCCCGGTCGAGCATCGTCCGCAGCATGAAGCGGCGCCGTCGACGCACGATGTCGTCGTCACAGGGCGCGCGAACTGGGAGGCGCCCGATCCGCTCGCCAAGGTCAACCTCAAGACGTTCGAGGTGACGCAGGAATTCGACAAGGAGCTGCTCGCGCCGATCGCGCTGGCCTATAAGGATGTCGTGCCCAAGCCGGTGCGCGATGGCGTGCACAATTTCATCTACAATATGCGCGAGCCGGTGGTTTTCCTGAACTTCCTGCTCCAGCTCAAGATCGGGCGCGCGCTGGAGACGGCGGGGCGGTTCGTGGTCAACACCACGGTCGGCGTCGCGGGGGTGTTCGACATGGCCAAGCGCAAGCCGTTCAAATGGCGGCGGCGCAGCAACGGCTTCGCCAATACCCTGGGGTTTTACGGGGTGAAATCGGGTCCATTCCTATTCCTGCCGATCGTCGGGCCGACCACCCCGCGCGACCTGTTCGGCGGGGCGATCGACCGGCTGCTGTTCCCGTTCATCTACGGCCGGCGCATCACCCGGCCGCAATTCACGATACCGCTGGCGGTGCTGGGCACGCTCGATCATCGCGCGGAGTTCGACGATACCCTCCACCAGCTCCACGACGGCCAGCCCGATCCCTATGCCCGGTCGCGCGATTTCTACCTCCAGCGGCGGCAGAATGAGATCGACGAGCTGAAGGGCAAGGGGCGGAAGAATTCGAGCCCGATGTCCGAGGCGCCGACGCTGCCGATCACGGTGAAGGAGCGCTCCCCCGAGCACGGCGTCGTCGAACCGTCGCCAACCCCGCCGCCCGCCGATCCGCCGCACGTCCCGGCGGATCGTCCGCACCCTTGATCCGATCGTCGCCGGCGGGCGAATGAACCCAAGCGGCTCCCCGTCGTTGACGTTGCGCACAACAGCGGAAAGACACGGGAGCCGACCGATGAACGCAACGATCCACCAGCGTGCGCCCGAATGGCGCAACATTCTCGCGGCGGCGGCCTGTTCGGCGGTGGGCGCGGGGCTGGCGGTGGTCACGCACGGGTTGCTGCGGCGGCGCGCGCAACGCGCGAACGCGACCCCGGTCGCGCTATCGCCCTCGCACGGCCCGATGGAGAGCTTCGACCAGACGCGCGACGCCGGGCCGGAGAATATCCGCGACGAGAGCGGGGAAACCTGGGACGAGGTCGATCAGGGCTCCGACGAAAGCTTCCCCGCGAGCGACCCGCCATCCTATTCGCATCCGCGATCGAACGCGGACTGATGCTCGGGCAGGACGGACCCAGCAATTTTTGGATAAGGTGCTTTCCAGTGCCCGCCCGTCAGGGCCGGGGTGACGGGAAAGGATTCCGGGACTCATCCGTTGTGTTCTCACCACTAGTTGCCGATCCGCGACATTTCCGTTTAGGAATCCGCCCCTGACGAACGGGGGGAATGACGATGATGCGGTTTGTGGCTCTGGGCGCGTTGCTCGCGTCGGCCGTTGCGATGCCGGTCTCTGCCGGGGTGCGCGATTACCGTATCGCCAACGAGCATAAGATCCTCGGCGAATTCGTCGATCTGCTGGCGATCCCCAATGTCGCGGCGGACACCCCCAATATCCGGCGCAACGCCCAGGCGCTGATGGCGATGATGGAGAAGCGCGGGCTTTCGCCGCGGCTGCTGGAAGGCGCCGATTCCACGACCCCGCCGATCGTTTACGGCGAATGGAAGGTCCCCGGGGCGAAGAAGACGATCGTGCTCTACGCGCATTATGACGGCCAGCCGACCGTCCCCGCGAAATGGACCGCCTCGCCGCCGTGGCAGCCGACGCTGCGTACCCGCGCGATCGAGGCCGGCGGCACCGTCCTGCCGATCCCGCGCGCCGATCAGAAGATCGATCCCGAATGGCGGCTCTACGCCCGCTCGACCTCCGACGACAAATTGGGGGTGATCGCGGTGCTCACCGCGATTGACGCGCTCAAGGCGGAAAAGCGGCTTCCCGCGATGAACGTCAAGATCGTGTTCGAGGGCGAGGAAGAGGCGGGATCGCCGCACCTCGGCGAGATCTTGGCGCGCAACAAACCGCTGCTCGCCTCCGACGGCTGGATCATCTTCGACGGGCCGGTCCACCAGTCCGGGCGGCGCCAGGTTGTGTTCGGGGTGCGCGGAGTGACCGGGATCGATATCACCGCTTATGGCGCACGGCGCCCGCTGCACAGCGGGCATTACGGCAATTGGTCGCCCAATCCGGCGATGATGCTGTCGCGGCTGCTGGCGTCGATGAAGGACGACAAGGGGCGCGTGCTGGTCAAGGGCTTCTACGACGACGACGCCCCGGTCGGCGCGGCCGAACGCGCCGCGATCGCCGCCGCGCCCGATTCCGATGCCGCGATCAGGAAGGAGCTCGGCATCGCCGCGTCCGAGGGCGGCGACGGGCTGCTCGATGCGCTGATGCGCACCTCGCTCAATGTCGACGGACTGATGAGCGCCGATGTCGGCGCCAATGCGCGCAACGTGATCCCGGCCACCGCTACTGCCTCGCTCGACATACGGCTCGCCAAGGGTGCGGACGAAGCGAAGCAGATCGACAAGGTGATCGCGCATATCAAGGCGCAAGGCTTCCATGTCACCGAGGCCGAGCCGACCGACGAGGAACGCGCGCGCTATCCTGCGATCGTCCGCGTAACCCGGCGGGTGGGGGGCTATAACGCGGTGCGCACCCCGATGGACGCGCCGCTCGGACGCGCGACGGTCGCGGCGCTGAGCGCGCTGGAAGACCAGCCCGCGATCGCGCTGCCGACCTCGGGGGGCAGCCTGCCCCTGTTCATGATCGAGCAGAATTTCCCGGTGCCATTGCTGTCGGTCGGGTCGGCCAATTACGACAACAACCAGCACGCCGAGGACGAGAATGTCCGCATCCAGAATCTGTGGAATTCGATCGAGACCGTGGCGGCGATCATGACGATGAAAATCTAGCGTATTATTTGCCGTTACCCCCCGTTCGCCCTGAGCTTGTCGAAGGGCTGCACTTCTTTCCGTGGAAGAAAAGTACAGGGCTTCGACAAGTTCAGCCCGAACGGGGTTAGGTGGTTCCGATCTGGCCCGACGCGATCCTAGCCCGCCTCGCTCGCCAGCCGGTACCCGATCCCCAGCTCGTTGACGATCAGCCGCGGCTGGGCGGGATCGGCCTCGAGCTTGTGGCGCAGCGCGCGGATCACGATGCGCAGATATTCGACATGATCCTCCTGCGCCGGCCCCCATACGTTGCGCAGCAATTGCGTATGGCTGATCACCCGGTCGGGGTGCCGCGCCAGTTCGGCGAGCACGCCGAATTCCTTCGGGGTCAGATGCACCTCCTCGCCCGCGCGCTTCACCCGGCGGCGCGCGAGGTCGATCGTCACCGGCCCGGCCTCCAATTGCTCGCTGGCGCTCGTTCCGCCGCGACGGTGGCGCAGCGCGGTGCGGATGCGGGCGAGCAGTTCCTCGGTGTCGAACGGCTTGGTGATATAATCGTCCGCGCCCAGATCGAGCGCGGCGACCTTCTCCTCGGTCTCGCTCCGCGCCGAGACGACGAGCACCACCATATCGCCGCGCGCCTTGATCAGCTGGACCAGCTCGAGCCCGTCGCGGTCGGGCAGGCCGAGATCGAGCAGCACCGCATCCGGGCGCTCGATATCGACGAGCGTCATTGCCTCGCGCGCGGTGCCGACCTGGCTGGCGCGATAGCCCGCCCGCGTCAGCGCCGCGTGGAGCAGACGGCGGATCGCGGCATCATCCTCGACCAGCAGGACGCGGGGGGCATTGGTCATCCGCATCCTGTTAGGGGCGCGGGAAGGCCGCGTCGAGCGCGCGATTGAGCGCCAGCACATTGACGCGGCGCTCGCCGATCACGCCGAGCAGCGGGGTATCGATATGCTGGTCGACCAGCGCATCGAGTTGCGCCGTGCTGACGTGGCGCGCCTGCGCGACGCGCGCCACCTGATACAAAGCCGCCTCGGGGCTGATATCGGGATCGAGCCCCGAGGCGGAGGCAGTCACCAGATCGGCAGGAGGAGCCAATACGTCTGGCGAGGGGCGGTTGGCGGAAATGTCGCCTTTGACGCGGTCGGCGAGCGGCTTGGCCGAGGCGCCGAAGTTCGAGCCCGAGGAGGCGAGCGGGTCGTAACCTTTGCCGGCGGCGGAGGGGCGGCCGTGGAAATAACCGGGGCCGGCGAATTGCTGGCCGATGATCGCCGAGCCGATCGCCTGCCCGCGTGCGTCGCGCACGATGCTGCCATTGGCCTGCCACGGGAAGACGAGCTGGCCAACGCCGGTGATCAGCGCCGGATAGGCGAGGCCGAGCAGAGCAGCGAACAGCAGGGTGAGGACCAGCGCGGGGCGCAGCCCGGATTTGATGTCGTTCAACATGGGATGAACCCCTCAGGCGAGATGGAGCGCGCTGACCGCGAGGTCGATCAGCTTGATGCCGGCGAACGGCGCGATCAGCCCGCCGACGCCGTAGATCGCGAGGTTGCGCGCGAGCAGCGGGCCGGCGCCCATCGGCTTGTAGCGCACACCCCGCAGCGCGAGCGGCACCAAAGCCGGGATGATCAAGGCGTTGAAGATGATCGCCGACAGGATCGCGCTTTGCGGGCTGGCGAGGTGCATCACGTTGAGCGCGGCGAGCCCGGGATAGAGCACGACGAACATCGCCGGGATGATCGCGAAATATTTAGCGACATCATTGGCGACCGAGAAGGTGGTCAGCGCGCCGCGCGTCATCAGCAATTGTTTGCCGAGCCCGACGATCTCGATCAGCTTGGTCGGATCGCTGTCGAGATCGACCATATTGCCCGCCTCGCGCGCCGCCTGCGTGCCCGTATTCATCGCCACGCCGACATCCGCCTGGGCGAGCGCGGGGGCGTCGTTGGTGCCGTCGCCGCACATCGCGACGAGCTTGCCGCCCTGCTGCTCGCGGCGGATCAGCGCGAGCTTGTCCTCCGGGGTCGCCTCGGCGAGGAAATCGTCGACGCCCGCTTCCGCAGCGATCGCGGCGGCGGTCAACGGGTTGTCGCCGGTGATCATCACGGTGCGGATTCCCATCCGGCGCAGCTCGGCGAAGCGCTCGCGCACCCCGGCCTTGACCACATCCTTCAACGCTACCGCACCCATCAGCCGCCCGTCGCGCACCACCGCGAGCGGAGTCTGGCCGGCGCGGGCGATCTCGTCGGTGGTGCGGCGGAGTTCGGCGGCGGTGACCGTCTCGGCGAGGTCGGGATAGGCGCGCAGGATCGAATCGACCGCGCCCTTCTGGACGAGGCTGTCGCCGAAGCTCAGCCCCGAAAGCCGGGTCTGCGCGGTGAAGGGGATTGCCTCGGCGCCCGCCGGCAGCGGCTGGGCGAGGCCGTATTTCTCGCGCGCGAGCGAAACGATCGAGCGGCCCTCGGGGGTTTCGTCGGCGAGGCTGGCGAATAGCGCCGCCTCGGCCAGCATGCGCTCGTCGACCCCGGTGACCGGGCGGAAGGCGCTCGCCTGGCGGTCGCCGATCGTGATCGTCCCGGTCTTGTCGAGCAGCAGCACGTCGCAATCGCCCGCCGCCTCCACCGCGCGGCCCGATTTGGCGAGCACGTTGAAGCGCACCAGCCGGTCCATCCCCGCGATGCCGATCGCCGAGAGCAAGGCGGCGATCGTCGTCGGGATCAGCGTGATGAGCAAAGCGGCGAGGATCGAGACCGGCACGGCGCCGCCGGCGTAATTCGCAAAGCTGGGGATCGTCCCGACCGCGATCAGGAAGATGATCGTGAGGCCGACGAGCAGGATCGTCAGCGCCACCTCATTCGGGGTCTTCTGCCGCTCGGCGCCCTCGACCAGCGCGATCATCCGATCGAGAAAGCCGTGCCCCGGCTCCGCGGTGACGCGCACCGTGATCCGGTCCGAGATGACGCGGGTGCCCGCGGTGACGGCGGAGCGGTCGCCGCCCGCCTCGCGGATCACCGGCGCGCTTTCGCCGGTGATCGCGGATTCGTTGACGCTGGCGACGCCCTCCACCACCTCGCCGTCGGCCGGGACGAGGTCGCCGGTCTCGACCAGTACCAGTTCGCCCTTTTCGAGTTGGGTCGCGGCGACCAGTTCCCAGGTGCCGCCCACTCCGGTGAGCAGTTTGGCGCGCAGCTCGGATTTGGTCGCGCGGAGCGAGGCGGCCTGCGCGCGGCCGCGCCCTTCGGCCAATGCCTCGGCGAAGGTGCCGAACAGCACCGTCAGCCACAGCCATACGATGAGCTGCGCGAGGAAGCCGCTCGTCACGTTCTCGCCGCCGATCGCGAAGAAGATCGTCAGCAGCAATGCGACGCAGGCGGTGACGAACAGGATCGGGTTCTTCACCAAAGCGCGGGGGTCGAGCTTGCGAAAGGCATCGCCGATCGCGGGCACGACGAGCGTGGGGGAAAACATCGAAGTGGGGCTTGCGTGGGCCATGATGCGTGAGCCTTCAGAAGAGCTGGCCGGCGGCGGCGGTGAGGTGATCGGCGATCGGGCCGAGCGCCAGGCCGGGGAGGAAGGTGAGCCCGCCGATGATCAGGATGATCCCGACGAGCAGCCCGACCCACAGTCCGCCGGTGGTGGGGAAGGAGCCCGCGCCGGCCGGCGTGTGCTTCTTCGCCGCGAGGCTGCCAGCGATCGCCAGCACGGGGACGATGATGAAGAAACGACCGATCCACATCGCGATGCCGAGCAAGGCATTGTAGAACGGCGTCCCCGCGGTGAGCCCGGCGAAGGCCGAGCCGTTGTTCGCGGTGGCGGAGGAGAAGGCGTAGAGGATCTCCGAAAAGCCGTGCGGCCCCTTGTTGAGCGGCCCGGCGAGCCCCGCCTGCGTCACCGTGGCGATCGCGCTGCCGCCGAGGATCATCAGCGGGAGGACGGCGATCGCCAGCACCGCGAGCTTCACCTCGCGCGCCTCGATCTTCTTGCCGACATATTCGGGGGTGCGCCCGACCATCAGCCCGGCGACGAACACCGCGAGGATCGCGAACAGCAGGAAGCCGTAGATCCCCGCGCCGACCCCGCCGACGACGACCTCGCCCAATTCCATGTTGAACATCGGGATGAGCCCGCCGAGCGCGGTGAAGCTGTCGTGCATCGCATTGACCGCGCCGCACGACGCGGCGGTGGTCACCACCGAGAACAGCGCCGAGCCGATGATCCCGAAGCGGACCTCCTTGCCCTCCATATTCCCCCCGGCGAGGCCGAGCTGGTGCATCAGCGGGGTGGGGTGGACCTCCATCGCATAGGCGACCGCCGCCCCGGCGAGGAACAGGATCGTCATCGCCGCCAGGATCGCCCAACCCTGCCGCGTGTCGCCCACCGCCTTGCCGAAGGTGTAGGTAAGCCCGACGCCGATCAGGAAGATCGACAGCATCTGGACCAGATTGGTCATCGCGGTCGGATTTTCGAACGGATGCGCCGAATTGGCGTTGAAGAAGCCGCCGCCGTTGGTGCCGAGCATCTTGATCGCTTCCTGGCTGGCGACCGGGCCGAGCGCGAGCGTCTGTTTGGCGCCCTCCAGCGTATGCGCGTCGATCGAGGCAACGAAGGTCTGCGGCACCCCGGCGGCGACCAGATAGAGCGCATAGACGACGCAGATCGGCACGAGCAGGTAGAGCGTCACCCGCGTCATATCGGCCCAGAAATTGCCGACCGTCGCGCTCTCGCGCCGCGCGAAGCCGCGGAACAGCGCGAAGGCGATCGCGATCCCGGTCGCGGCGGAGAGGAAATTGTGGATCGCCAGCGCGAGCATCTGGCTGAGGTTCGAAAGCGTGCTTTCGCCGGTATACCATTGCCAGTTGGTGTTGGTGACGAACGAGATAGCGACGTTCATCGCCCCGTCCGCGCCGAGGCCGGGCAGGCCGCGCTGGTTGAGCGGCAGCATGCCTTGCGCGCGCAGCAGGAAATAGGTGAGCAGCGCGGTCGCGAGCTGGAACAGCAGCATGTGCAGCGCGTAGCGGCGCCAGCTCTGCTCCTTCGCCGGATCGACCCCGGCGAGGCGATAGAAACCGCGTTCGACCGGCCCGAGCAATGCGTGGAGCGGCGTGCGGCGTCCCTCATAGAGCGCGAACAGCCACAGCCCCACCGGCTTGGCGGTGAGGCCGAGAATGGCGACGAAAAGGGCGATCAGCGCCCAGCCAGCCAGCGTCATGTCAGAACCGCTCCGGCCGCACGAGGACGGCCACCAGATAGGCGAGCAGGGCGAGCGCCGTGAGGCCGGCGAGCCACAGGTGAACGGTCATCGCGGGTTACGCCGCGTCGCACAGGCGAACGAACGCCAGTGTCAGCACGAACAGCACGGCCAGCAGGCCAAGCCAGAGAAGGTCGGACATCGATATGCCTCGCCGGCCGCGGGATGCGGCGTCGGCGTGTCAGCTAGGGCGGGCGGGCATAAGGTTTCGCGGGGGATTGCGTCGGTTTCGCATAAGGATTGCGTAAAGTTACTAGCGCGGCCGGGGGTACATGCCGCTAGGATAGCCGTGTGCGTATTTGGGAGGCAGCGCCCGAATGCTCAAGACGTAGCTCCACCCCGGCGAAGGCCGGGGTCCAGCGTCGGGCCGGCCGTAACTGGACCCGGCCTTCGCCGGAGCGGAAAGGAAAGTGAGCCGGATTTACCGTTCGATGTTCTAAGGAATATCCCAGGAGGATGCATTTGACCGATCGTCGCCCATCGCCCGAAGCCTTGCTCCGCGCCGCGGCGCGCGAGGGCCGGGGGCGGCTCAAGATCTTCCTCGGCGCGGCGCCCGGGGTCGGCAAGACGTTCGAGATGTTGCGCGAGGGTGCCGAGCGGCTGGCGGCAGGGGTCGATGTCGTCATCGCGGTGGTCGAGACGCACGGCCGACAGGATACCGAACGGCTCGCCGCGCCATTGCCGACGATCCCGCGCCGGCAGATCGATCATCACGGGCACAGGCTCGAGGAAATGGACCTCGACGCGGTGCTGGCGCGCGCGCCGCAGCTCGCGCTGGTCGACGAACTGGCGCACACCAACGCGGAAGGATGCCGGCATGCCAAGCGCTGGCAGGACGTCGAGGAACTGCTCGCGGCGGGGATCGACGTGCTCAGCACGCTCAACATCCAGCATGTCGAGAGCCTCAACGATGTCGTCGCGAGCTTCACCCGCGTCCGCGTGCGCGAGACGGTGCCCGATCACGTGCTGGAGGGCGCCGAGATCGAGGTGGTCGATCTGCCCCCCGACGAGCTGATCGAGCGGCTCCAGCAGGGCAAGGTCTATGTCCCGGCCGAGGCGACGCGCGCGCTGGGGCATTTCTTCTCCAAGGAAAATCTCTCCGCGCTGCGCGAGATGGCGCTGCGCCGCGCCGCGCAGAATGTCGATCGCAGCCTGGTCGATTTCCTCGACGCGCATGCCGTCGCCGGCACCTATGCCGGGGGCGAGCGCGTGCTGGTGGCCGTGAGCGAATTGCCCGGCAGCGACGCGCTGGTCCGTGCCGGCAAGCGGCTGTCGGATGCGTTGCGCGCGCCGTGGCAGGCGGTATTCATCGAAACCCCGCGCGCCGCCGCTTTGGGCGCGGACGAGCGGCGGCGCGTGGCGGATTCGCTCCAGCTCGCCGCCAGTCTCGGCGCGACGATTGCCAGCGTTCCCGCGGAAACGGTGATCGAGGGGCTGACGACGCATATCGCCGGGATGCGCGCGACCCAGCTTGTGCTCGGCCGCTCGCGCCGCAGCTGGTGGTTTGAGTTGCGGCACGGCTCGGTGGTCGAACGGCTGCTCCGCGTCAGCGAGGGGCTGGCGGTCCACGTTATCCCGTCGGAGGATGCCACCCCGTCGCGCGGCGCGGCGCGGGTGCGGCGGCGCGTCGACTGGCGTGGGATGGGGGCCGGGATCGCCGCGGTCGCGGTCACCACCGGGCTGGCGACATTGGTCGAGCCGGTGATCGGCGCGGGCGGGATCGATCTCATCTATCTGCTCCCGGTCATCCTGATCTCGGTGATGTTCGGCCGCTTGCCGGGGATCGCCACCGGGGTGATCGCCGGGCTTGCGTATAATTTCTTCTTCCTGCCGCCGATCTACACCTTCACGATCGCCGATCCGCAGAGCGTGCTGACGGTGATCGTGCTGCTCGGCATTGCGGTGTTCGTCGCCAGCCTCGCCGATCGGCTGCGCACGCGCGCCTCGATCGGGGCGCGGAGCGCGATCGAGAATGCCGCGGTGGCGGCGTTCGGCCAGGCGCTCGCCCGCGCGTCGGACTGGCAATCGACCGGCGACACGGTGTGCACCGAGCTGGCGCGGGCGCTCGACGTGTCGGTGCTGCTGCTCGCCCAGCGCGACGGGCAGCTCGCGATCGTTTCGGCCTATCCGCCCGATATGGCCGAGCTGAGTCCGGTCGATCGCGCCGCGGCCGAATGGGCGTGGAGCCGCGGCGAGGTGACGGGGCGCGATACGGGCACGCTCAACGCGGCGGACTGGCAGTTTCATCCCCTGCGCACCACGCTGGGAACGCTCGCCGTGGTCGCGCTGGCGCGAAGCGACGGCGGGGCGCCGGTGCAGGCGACGCGCGCGACGCTGCTCTCCACCCTGCTCGGGCAGGCGGCGCTGGCGCACGAGCGGCTGCGGCTGGAGGATCAGCTTCGCGAGGTGCGGGTGATCGAGGAGCGCGATCGGCTGCGATCGGCCTTGCTCTCGTCGATCGGGCATGATCTGCGCACCCCGCTGACGGCGGTGGGCGGCGCGCTCGATGCGATCGCGGTCAATCACCCCGACGAGCCCGCGCTGGGGATCGCGCGCGGCGAGCTGGCGCGGCTCAGGCGCTTTCTCGCCAATCTGATCGAGATGGTGCGGATCGACAGCGGCACGCTGGCGGCGGCGATCGAGCCGGTCGACCTGACCGATGCGGTGGCGGGCGCAGTACACGACGTGCGCGATCTGTTGCCCGACGCGCGGCTCGATTTCCGCGTGCCCCCCGATCTGCCGCTGGTGCCGGCCGATCCGCGGCTGCTGCATCATATCCTGCTCAACCTGCTGACCAATGCCGCGACCCACGGCGCGGGCAAGGTGACGATCGCCGGCGAGCGCCTGCCACACGGCGTGCGGCTGTCGATCGCCGATCAGGGGCCGGGGCTGCCGCCGGGCGGCGCGGAGGCGCTGTTCGAGGCGTTCGCGCGCGGCACCGGATCGGATAGTCGCGGCGGGAGCGGGCTCGGGCTCGCGATCGCCCGCAGCTTTTCGGAGGTGATGAACGTGCGGATCGGCGCGCGCGACGGCGAGGAGGGCGGGGCGGTGTTCACGCTCGATTTCGCGATCGATTGATTGTGTGACGCGAACAAAGCTCTTTAATGTCAGCGTATTAAGGCGTCGTGCGTAAAGAGCGATCCACCCCGGCGCATCGACGGCGCCTGTACGAAGGCGCGGCGATCCGGTAGCCGGCCGCATCCGATCCACGATGTCGAAAGAAGGAAGCAATGAAGAAGCGCGCGCGTGGAGCCCTGATCACCTTGGCAGGGGTCGTCGCATTGAGCGGCGTGTCGGCGGCGCCCGAGCCGAACGCCGCCGCGACCGAGGAAGCACGCGCGCGACTGCGCGAGGCGTTACAGAACGATCCCGATCTGCCGAGCGTCGCGCCGGCCGGTTATGACCTGACGATCGTCGTCTTCTCGGACTATCAATGCCCCTATTGCCGCAAGCTCCACCCGGCGCTGACCGGGCTGCTGCGCGACGACAAGAAGGTCCGCATCGTCTATCGCGACTGGCCGGTGTTCGGCCCGGCGTCGGAGGAGGCGGCGCGCGCGGCGATGGCCTCGCGCTATCAGGGCAAATATGCCGCGTTCAACGATGCGCTGATGAAGACCAGCGGCCGCATCACTTCCGAAAGCATCCGCGTCGCGGCGCAGGCGGCGGGGGTCGACTGGCAGCGGCTGCAGGCCGATCTGACGACGCACAAGTCCAAGATCGACGGCGCGCTCGCCCGCACCGATCAGTTCGCGCGGATCATCGGCCTCACCGGCACCCCCGGGCTGGTGATCGGCCCGTATCTGTTCCCCGGCGCATTGAGCGAGGAAAATCTGCGGACGGTGGTAAAAGCCGCGCGGCAACGATCCGCCTCATAAGTCGAAGATAGATAAGGAAGAAGCGTGATGCAGTCGAACAGGAACCGCTCGCGCAAAGGTCGGGCGGCGTTGCTGGCGGGGTTCGCATTGGCCGTGCTTTTCCCCGGCGTGGCGTCCGGCGAGCCGGTGACGGCCTTCCGTCACGTCAACGTCGTCCCGATGGATCGCGAACAGGTGCTGCGTGATCAGGACGTCGTCGTGACCGGAGACGCGATCACCGCGATCGGCCCGAACCTGCACCTTCCCGCCGAGGCGCGCGTGATCGATGCGCAGGGGAAATATCTGTCCCCCGGCCTCGCCGACATGCATAGCCATTCGGAGAGCCGCGAGGACATGAAGGTCTATCTCGCGAACGGCGTCACGACGATCCTCAACCTCGGCGGCGCCAGCGCGACCTTCGTCGATCAGCGCGTGCCGCTGTTCAACAGCGGGAAACGGCCGGGGCCGCACATCTATCTCGCGCTGCGGATCGACGGTACGCCCGAATACGGCCAGATCGTCGTCAAGACGCCGGACGAGGCGCGCGCGGCCGTTCGGCTCGCCAAGACCAACGGCTATCAATTCATCAAGCTCTACAACAATCTTTCCGCGGACGCCTTTGTCGCTGTCGCCGACGAGGCGCGGCGCGAGGGGCTCGGGCTGACCGGCCATTATGTGCGCGCGGTCACGCTCGCGCAGCAGCTCCAGTCGCACGATGTCCTCGTCGCGCATCTCGAGGAGCTGATGTACGCGCTGTTCACCCCGCCCGATCAGGACCCGCTCGCCGCGCCGCCGGACAGCGTCATCGCCACCGCTGCGCAGACGCTGAAGGCAAATCGCGCGTTCGTCGTCGCCGATCTGTTCACCTTCGAAACCATCGCGGCGCAATGGGGGCGCCCTGCGGTTGCCGCCGCTTATTACACCCGGCCCGAGGCGAAGTTCGTGCCCTACGAGTGGCGGCTCGATTGGATGCGCGAAGATTATATCAGCAAAAAGGGCAGCCTCGATCCGCGCGCAACATTCGAGGCGCGCCTTGCCAAGGGACTGAGCGACGCCGGTATTCCGCTATTGGCCGGCACTGATGCGCCGACCATTCCCGGGATTTATCCGGGATTTTCGCTCCACGACGATCTCGATCGGCTGCAGGCGGCGGGGCTGACGCGCTTCCAGGCCTTGTCCGCCGCCACCCGCACGCCGGGCGACTATATTCAGGCGACGCTCCACGAGCCGAAGAAGTTCGGCGAGGTGAAGGCGGGATATCGCGCGGATCTGGTGCTGACCGACCGCAACCCGCTCGACGATCTCGGCGTGCTGCGTCATCCGGCGGGCGTCATGGCGGGCGGCCATTGGTATTCGCAGGCGGACCTCGGCGCGATGCTCGCACAGGTCGAGGGCGATTATCGTCGCGCGGCGGCAATGGGTGGTGCGGACAAGCCCTGAGCGGGGTTGCTACGACCGTATACGATCGGTTAGCCCCTCGCGCATAACGAAAGGGGATTCAGTAACATGCGCCTTGCCGCACCTTTGCTCGCCTCCGCACTCGCGATGGCGATCGCGCTGCCCACTTATGCCGCCGACAAGGCGCCCCGGCCGCAGCCGGCCAAGCATGCCGACGAGCCCGGCAATGCGCCCGACGACGCGGCGCGTGCTTCCGACAAGGCCGATACCGCGCAGGCCAGCGCGATCGAATATTCGGTGTCGCGCCACCGCTCGATCCCGTTCCACGGTGCGACGCTCGGCTATACCGTCACGCCCGGTACGCTCACGATCCGCAACGACGAGGGCGAGCCGATCGCCTCGATGTTCTACACCGCTTATGTCGCCGATGCGTCGAGGAGCGGCAAGGCGCGGCCGATCACCTTCATGTACAACGGCGGCCCCGGCTCGTCGTCGATGTGGCTGCACATGGGCAGCTATGGTCCGCTCAAGGTCGACGTGCCAGGGCTCGATGCGCTGCACGGCGAGCCGGGGCGGCTCGTCGCCAATCCGGATACGATCCTCGATCGCACCGATATCGTCTTCCTCGACGCGATCGGCACCGGGCTGTCACGGCCGCTCGGCAAGGCGACCGGCAAGGATTTCTGGAGCGTCGACGGCGATCTCGATGCCTTTGCGCGCGGCATCCAGCGCTATCTGACGATCAACAACCGCTGGGCCTCGCCCAAATTCCTGCTCGGCGAAAGCTATGGCACGACGCGCACCGGCGGGCTGGCCTATGTGCTCCAGCAGCGTGGCGTCCAGCTTGCCGGCGCGACGATCATGTCGACCGTGCTCAACATCCCGTTGCTGTTCGATCCCTCGGTCGATCAGATGCACGTCAATGCCTTCCCGACCTTCGCGGCGACCGCCTGGTATCATAACCGCGTCGCCAACAAGCCCGCCGATCTCGATGCCTTCGCCACGCAGGCGCAGGCCTTTGCGACCGGCCCTTATGCCGCCGCGCTCTCCAAGGGCGACCGGCTGACCCCCGAGGAACGCACGCAGATGGCGCAGCAGGCGAGCGCGCTGCTCGGCGTCTCGCCCGATTTCCTGCTGCGCACCAATTTGCGCCCCGGCCCCGATCGCTTCCGCAAGGAATTGCTGCGCGATCAGCGGCGCACCGTCGGCCGGCTCGACAGCCGCTTCGACGGGATCGATGTCGACGCGGGCGGCGACAGCCCCGAATTCGACGCCGCCAACGAGGCGATCTCCGGCGCGTTCATCGCCGCGATCAACAATTATCTGTTCAACGATCTCGGTTATCAGACCAAGCTTTCCTATCGCCCGAATTTCTATTCGAGTATCGGACCGGCCTGGGATTGGAAACATCGCGCGCCGGGCAACGGCCGCCAGTTCGCCGCCAACACCTCGGTCGATCTCAGCCAGGCGATGCGGCAGAATCCGAAGATGAAATTGCTGTCGCTCAACGGCTATTACGATATCGCGACGCCCTTCGCGGGCGCCGATTACGATCTTGAGCATATGGAGCTCGATCCCGCCCTCAAGGCCAATATCACCTATAAATATTATCCCTCGGGGCACATGATCTACATCGAGCCCGGGTCGGCGGCGCGGCTGCGGCAGGATATCGACGCCTTCTACGACAGTATCACCCGCTGAGCCGAAGGAGATGAACCCGATCCTCCGTCGGCGGTTGCGTCTGCCCGGTGCGTTGCTCGCGCTGCTGTCGCTCGGCGTCGCCGGGATCGGCGTCGCGAGGGTGCGCGTCGACGCCTTTTCCGGCCTCGTCGCGGCCGAGCGGCGGTTTGCGGCGGATGCGCGGCGGCTGGGGATCGGCGCGGCGTTCCTCGCGCATGTCGCGGCGGACGGCATCCTGCTGCGCCCCGCGCCGGTGCCCGCGCGCCCGGCGCTGAGCGCCGACAAGAACGATCCGGGGGTCGTGCTGGAATGGCAGCCGGCGACCGCGCTGATCGCGCAATCGGTGGATTTCGGCGTGACCACCGGGCCGTATCGCCTCGCGGCGGCGGGCAAGGCGTCGCACGGCCAGTTCCTGACGGTGTGGATTCGCGATCCGGCGGGGCAATGGCATTGGTTCCTCGATCACGGCCTGCCGCCCGCGCCGGGCGACCTGGCGGCGCCGTTGCCGCAAACGGTCGAGCGGCTGGCGGCGGGGAAGCGCACAGCCGGCAGCGATCCGGCGCAGGCCGACGACCGGCTCAACAATGCGGTGCTGAAGGGCGAGGGCGATACGCAATTCGCGATGCTTGCCGCCGATGCGCGGTTGCTGCGTCCGCGCCGCGCGCCGCTCCCCTGGGCCGAGGCGAAGGCCGCGCTGGCGGCGGATGCGCCGGCGACGGCGATTGCCCGGCTCGGGATGCGGACGGCGCGAACCGGGGATCTGGGGGTGACTTACGGCAAGGTGACGAGCGCGGGCGGCAAGGATTTGACCTATGTGCGCATCTGGCGGCGCGATGCCGCGGGCTGGCGGGTGGTGATCGACGAGCGAACCTGAGCGGGAGCACGAGGGGAGCGACGTGTCGTTGCCCCCCTCGTCGGGTCGACCTCAGGCGATCGTCGGGATGATCCCGCCCTCGACGCGGATCGCCGCGCCGTTGGTGATCGCGCCGAGCGGGCTGGCGAGCAGCGCCACCTGTGCCGCGATCTCGTCCGCCTCGATCAGCCGCCGGATCAGCGACAGCGGGCGCATCGTCCTGAAGAACTCGGCCTCGCGCTCGGCCTCGGGCGCATCCTTGTTGTCGACCACCGACCGGATGAATTCGACGATCCCCTCCGATCGCGTCGGCCCGGGCATCACCGAATTGACCGTCACCCCGGTCCCGCGGGTCTGCTCGGCCAGCCCGCGCGCGATCGCGAGCTGCGCGGTCTTGGTCATGCCGTAATGGATCATCTCGCTCGGCACGACGAGGCCGCTCTCGCTCGCGACGAACAGGATGCGGCCCCAGTCGCGCGCCAGCATCCGCGGGAAATAATGCCGCGCCAGCCGCGCGCCGCTCACCACGTTCACCTCGAACAGATGATGCCAGTCGGCGTCGGTGATCTCGGTGAATGGCTTGGCTTCGTAGATGCCGAGGTTGTTGATCAGGATATCGGTGTCGGGCACCGCCGCGATCAGCGTGTTCGCGCCCTCGGCGGTGGCGGGATCGGCGAGCACCGCCTCGACCTTGCCGACCGCGGCGATCCGCGCCGCCGCCTCGTCGAGCTTGGCCTGGTTGCGGCCGCAGATCGTCACCGTCACGCCTTCGGCGGCGAGGCGCTCGGCGATCGCGAGGCCGATCCCGGCGGTCGATCCGGTCACCAATGCGGTCTTGCCGGTCAGTTGAAGGTCCATCCGTTTTCTCCGTGATTTCGAAGGCGCGAGAATAGGAACGATCGGCAGCGCCGATTAGATCGCATCACATCATGACAGTCGTGCATCGAAATCACAGATCTTTACATGCGCTGCGCGACGGCCGCGGAATATGTTATGCCGCTGCCGATCGGCGCGCCGCCGGCAATGCCGGAGATGGGACAGGGGAATATGGATCGATTCGACGCGACCTTGGCTAACCTTCTGGCCCGGCGCAGGCTGTTGGCGTCAGGCGCGGCGGCGCTGGCCGGCGGGGCGATCGCGCGCGCGGCGGGCGGTTTCTCGCGCCCGGCGCCCGATGCGGGGCTGGTCGGCCGCCCGGTAAGCGGGTCCTTTCCGCAAAAAGGCGCGATGATCGTCCAGCGCAACCGCCCCCCGCTGCTGGAAACCCCGATGGAGGTTTTCAACGACAACGTCTTCACCCCCAATGATCGCTTCTTCGTGCGCTGGCATTGGGCGGATATCCCGCTGGAGGTCGATGTCGCGGGTTTCCGGCTGACGATCGGCGGCGCGGTCAAACGTCCGCTCGCGCTGCGCCTCGACGAACTCCTCAAGATGCCGCGGATTTCCTATGCCGCGGTCAATCAATGTTCGGGCAATAGCCGCGCCCTGTTCGATCCGCGAGTTCCCGGCGCGCAATGGTCGCATGGCGCGATGGGCAATGCGCGGTGGGAAGGCGTGGCGCTCAGCCACCTGCTCGAGCTTGCCGGGATCGATCCGGCGGCGACCCGTGTGCGCTTCGGCGGGCTCGACAAGCCGCTGACCGCGGTCGATCCGTTCAAGAAATCGCTCGCCGTGAATCATGCGATGGACGGCGAGGTGATGGTCGCCTTCGCGATGAACGGCGAGCAATTGCCGATGCTCAATGGCTTCCCGCTGCGGCTGATCGTCCCCGGCTGGTTTTCGACCTATTGGGTCAAGTCGCTCGACAGCATCGAGGTGCTGAACGGCCCCGACGACAATTACTGGATGGCCAAGGCCTATCAGGTCCCCACCACGCCGCATGCGAACGTCGTGCCCGGCACCAAGGAATTCCCCAAAGCGCCGATCAGCATCATGCCGCCGCGATCGTGGATCACCAACCTCAAGGATGGCGCCACCCCGCCATATCGCCCGCGCATCGGGGTCAACGGGATCGCGCTCGGCGGCGACCAAGGGATCAGGAGCGTCGATATCTCGATCGACGGCGGCAAGAGCTGGATCGCGTCGCGGCTCGGCCCCGACGAGGGGCGGTACAGCTTCCGCCGCTTCAGCGCGGTCATTCCCGTTCTCGCGCATGGCACGATGACGATCATGTCGCGCTGCACGAACGAAAAGGGGGAGGCGCAGCCGATGGCGCCCAACTGGAATCCGGGTGGCTATATGCGAAATTGCGTCGAAGCCTGCACGGTGCGGCTGGTATGAGGGGCGCACGCATTGCCCTGGCGGCGCTCGCGATCGGCGCGCTCGCCGCCTGTTCCGGCGCGGTCCGCGAGCCGGCATCCGACAACGGGCAACAGGCCAAGTTCGCCGCGCTCCGCTCGACGAGCATCGCGCTGCCCGAGGACGATCAGACCTTCGGCGAGGGCGCGGCGGTCGCCCCGCTCAACGCGCATTGCCTCGCCTGTCACTCGACGAGCATGATCCTGTATCAGCCGCAGCTGTCGAAGGCGCAATGGCAGGCGATCGTCGACAAGATGCGCGACGCTTATGGCGCGCCGGTCCCCGCCGATCAGGCGCCGGCGATCGTCGACGCGCTGGTCGCGCTGCAGACGAAACACGCCGACGGGCGCTAACGGTAATCGGGATCATGCCGAGCTTTCCTGGGCTCCCGCCTTCGCGGCGACACAAGGAAGCGCGTACCACCCCGGCGAAGGCTAGGCGGGCGTCTCGGTCAGTTCGACGATCTCGAACGCATAGCGCGACCAGCCGCGCTGCCGGGCGGCATCGGCGGTGGCCGCTTTCTTCGCGGTCGCCTCGCGGAGCGACTTGGTGTGCCCCCAGAAGACCTCGGTGCGCCCGTTGGCCAGCTCGGCGACGATCCGCCAATAATGCGTGAAATCGGCCGCGGTCGGGCCGATCGTCTTGACATAGCCGTCGGGCAGCGTGGCCGTGAGATAGCGCTTCTTCTTCGCCATGCCGCGGCGATAACCGATTTTGCGCGACGGCGCATGGCCGGGGCCGGCGGTCGTCGCTAGATATCGGCGATCCAACGAGAAAGGTGAAAGATGAAGGGGTTTGCGGCTTTTCTGGCGATGGCATCTTTGGCGGTGCCGGTTGCGGCGCAGGATAGTGTGGGGCCGCATAATCGCGCCGAGGCGGTGAAGATCATCGCCGGGTTGCGCCAGATCGTCAGCCCCAATGGGCTGCAGGCGATCGAGACGATCCCGATCGGCGGGATCAAGCAGGTCGTGTCGATCCGCAGCCAGGATCTGCGCAACCCGGTGATCATCTATTTCCACGGCGGCCCCGGCTTCGTCGAAATGCCACTCGATTGGTGGTGGGATCGCGGGTGGGACGAATATTTCACCGTGGTCCAGTGGGATCAGCGCAATGCGGGCAAGACCTATACCGCCAGCGGCGCGAACGACCCCGCCTTGCTCACCCCCGAACGCTATCAGCAGGACGCAGAGGAGCTGGTGCAATGGGCGCGCAAGCGGTTCGGCAAGCGCAAGGTGTTCGTTCTCGGGCATAGCTGGGGCAGCATGCTCGGGCTCAAGCTCGCCGCGGCGCACCCCGAATGGCTCTATGCCTATATCGGGATGGGCCAGATGACCAACGGGCGCGAAAGCGAACAGCGCGGCTGGGCGTGGACCCTGGCGCAGGCCAAGGCCGACAATAATGTTGAGGCGATCCGCGAACTCGAATCGATCGCGCCCTACGCGCAGGGCGATGCGCCGCTGCCGGTCGATGCGTTGCTGATCCAGCGCAAATGGCTCGGCCATTATGGCGGCGCGGCGTGGCGGCGGACCGGCGGCGATTTCGAGATGGCGGCGTTCAAGCTCGCCCCCGAATACAGCGACGAGGATGTCCGCAACGCCTTCAAGGGCCAGCCGCCGGTGACGCAGGCGCTGTTGCCGAAGATCCTGACGACCGATCTGTCGACGATCCGGACGCTCAAGGTGCCGCTGATCCTGCTGCTCGGGCGGCACGATATCAACGTATCGAGCGACGTTGCCGCTGAATGGTATGCGAAGGTGAACGCGCCGTCGAAGCGGCTCGTATGGTTCGAGCGCTCGGGGCACCACATCACCAGCGAGGAGCCGGGCAAGCTGCTGATGACGCTGGTCGATTACGCGCGGCCGATTGCGGCGAAGGCGGGCGACGTCGCGCCGTGAAACGCCGGGGGAGGGGCGAAACCTCCCCCCGCCCTGATCGGCGTCAGGCGATGCGCGCGCGGACCAGTCGCTCGAGCACGGTGAGCGGCATCGCGCCCTTGAGCAGCACCGAGTGGAAAGCGCGCGGGTCCCAGTTCGCGCCCGCCTTGGCGCGTGCCTCATCGCGCAATTTGGTCCAGACGGTGTGACCGATCTTGTAGCTGCACGCCTGCCCCGGCCAGACGGTATAGCGGTCGATCTCGCCCTGGCTGCGGCCGCGCGCGATGCCGGTGGTGGCGATGAGGTAATCCGTCGCCTTCTCGCGGCTCCAGCGCTTCGCATGCATGCCGGAATCGACCACCAGCCGGGTCGCGCGGAACAGCAGCGACTGGAGATAGCCGACCTGCCCCAGCGGATCGCCCTCGAACATTCCCATTTCGTCGGCGAGCTGCTCCGAATAGAGCGCCCAGCCTTCGGAATAGCCGCTGAAGAAGCCGCGCCGGCGGATCAGCGGAATATCCTTCGATTCGAGCGCCAGCATCACCTGCAAATGGTGGCCCGGGATCGCCTCGTGATGCGTCAGCGTGGCGAGGCCGAACTTCGGCCGATCGAACGTGTCGCGCAGGTTGATATAATAGATGCCGGGGCGGGAGCCGTCGAGCGAGGCGTTCTGATAATAGCCGCCCGGCGCGCCGGCCTGGATCGCCGGGGGCACGCGGCGCACCTCCACGGGGGCCTTGGGCAGGGTGGCGAATTGCTCGGGAAGCCGCGGCTCCATCCGGCGGATCTGCCGGTTGAGCTGGTCGAGCAGCGCGGCGCGGCCTTCGTCGGTATTGGGGAAGACCTGATCGGGCCGCTCGTTGAGCGCGACCAGCCGTGCGCCGACCGTCCCCTGCGACATGCCCTGCGTTTTGAGGATCGCGTCGATCCGCGCGCTGATCTCGGCGACCTGCTCCAGCCCGAGCGTGTGGATCTCGTCCCCCGTCAGCCGGGCGGTGGTCGCGGCTTCGGCGGCGGCGGCGTAATAAGCGTCGCCGTCGGGCAGGCGCCACACCCCGGCGTCATGCGCCGCCTTGCCGCGCAATTCCTTGACCAGGGCGCGCTGGCGATCGAGCGCGGGGAACACCCTGTCCGCCACCAGCGCCGCGGCCTGCGTCGCGCGTTCGACGGGCAGCCCGGCCTTGTTCAGTTTCTCGGCAAAGCCGGTGACGAGCCCGGTTTCGGCCGCCGGCTTGTCGCGCAGCGCGGCGAACTGCTTGAGCGTGGTATCGAGGATATAGTCCGGCGCGAACACGCCCTTGCCGGCGTCGATCCGCTGCTGCTCGGTCTCCTGATCGAGCACCGTCGCAAAGGCGCCGAGCCGCGCGAGATAGGCGTCCGCATCGGCGGCGTCCTTCACGCGATGCTGGGTATCGAGGAAATCGGGGATGTCCTGATAGGCGCCGGTCAGCTGGCTCAGCAGATAGGGCGAGAAGCGCCCGCCGTTCGAGCCGTAGTGGAACCGCTCCTGCCCGGCGATGCTGCGTTCGAGCTGCCAGGCGACGACGTCGTAATCGAGCCGCGCATCCTCGCCGAGCGTCGCCGGGTCGATCGCGCGGATCGCGGCGAACTCGCTCTTGGCGCGGGCGAGATCGCGCGCGGCATCGATCGCGCCGCGTCCTTCGAGCCGCGATTTCAGCGCGGCGTTCTTGCCGGTATCGAGCCCCAGCCGCGTCGCGCCTTCGGGATTGCTGACCAGCCGGTCGGCGAAAATCCGGTCGAGCAGCGCGTGGAGCTTCGCATCGTTGCTGCCGGCGGTGGCGGCGCTTGTCGCGGCATAAGCGCCGGCGGGCAGGCTCGCGGCGACGGCGGCGATACTGGCGTGGCCAAGAAACGAACGGCGATCCATTGGAATATTCCCCCGGGGATTGGTAACCGCGCGGGGGTAAACGCGATCGCCCTGCGGAGGCAATGCTCGCCGGTCGGCGACGGGCGATCAATGGCCGGCGGTGGCGGAAAACAGGTTCATCACGACAACCCCGGCGATGATCAGCCCCATCCCGATGAGCGCCGCGGCATCGAGCTTCTGCCCCTGAACGATCCAGGCGATCGCCGCGATCAGCACGATCCCGACGCCCGACCAGATCGCATAGGCGACCCCAGTCGGGATGTGGCGAAGCGTCAGCGACAGGAAATAGAAGGCTACGACATAACAGATTCCCATGATCAGCGTCGGCAACGGGCGGGTGAACCCCTCGGATTGTTTGAGGAACGAGGTGCCGATCACTTCGGAGATGATCGCGATCGCGAGAAAGGCGTAGCTCATCCGCTCGCGATAGGGGGAGCGGCGATGCCGGACAATATTGCTGTCCTGATCGGCGCAACTGGCCTCCGCCGCGCGAGCGCGATAGGACGCGCCGATGCCGCTGATGATATTGGTCGATGCCGATGCCTGCCCGGTCAAGGAGGAGGTGTACAAGGTCGCCTTCCGCCACGCGGTGCCGGTCACGATCGTCAGCAACAGCCCGATCCGGGTGCCGGCCCACCCGCTGATCGCGCGCGAGCTGGTCGGGAGCGGGTTCGACGCCGCCGACGACTGGATCGCCGAGCGCGCCGATGCGCAGACCGTGGTCGTCACCGCCGATATCCTCCTCGCCGATCGTTGCCTGAAGAATGGCGCGGCGGTGCTCGCGCCAAACGGCCGCCCGTTCACCACCGCATCGATCGGCGGGGCGATCGCGACGCGCGCGATCATGGCCGATCTGCGGGCGGGCGGGGATGTGATCGGCGGGCCGCCGCCTTTTTCCAAGACCGACCGATCACGCTTTCTTTCCGCGCTGGACGAGACGCTGGTGCGGCTGAAACGGCGCGGCTGACCGGTGCGCTACCGCTGATTGCGCGCGGGTCGTCTCACCGATAGACCGGCGCGATGGACGCCCTGTTCCGCTTTCCGACGGCGGGTCGCCGCGACCCCGCGGTCGAGGCGTGGTTCGCCGGCGGTGATGCGCTGCGCGGGCTGGCCGAGCCGTGGTTCGAGCGACTGCGCGCGTGCGGCCCCGACGTGCGCGAGCTGATCCACGACGCGCGCCCGACGGCCTGCGCCGGGGATGCGGCTTTCGCTTATGTCGACGCTTATGCCGAACATGCCAATATCGGCTTCTTCTTCGGCGCCTTCCTCGACGATCCGGCCGGCCTTCTGGAGGGCGCGGGCAAGCGCATGCGCCACGTGAAGCTGCGGGTGGGGCGGATGCCCGACGAAGCCGCGCTCGACCGGCTGGTCGCGGCGGCTTACCGCGACATTCGCCGGCGTCTCGACGCTGCCGGGGGCTGAGAACCGCGGCTCAGCGCTGCAGCGCGCGCCGCGTCTCCTCATTGGCGGGGTAAAAACATTCGAGCGTCAGCTCGGCCAACGTCACGTCGACCGCGGTGCCGAACACCGTCGTCGTCGAGAGGAACGACAATGGCATGTCGCTGGCCGGATCGCGGATGACCAGCGGCACCGCGATCCGTGCGGTCGGGCCGTGCGGCCTTTCGCTTGCCGGCGCAGGCAGCGCGCGCAACTCCTGATGCAGCGCGAACAATATCGGATCGCCGGACCGTTCGGCATCGTCGCGCAGCCGTGCGAGCAGGTGATGCCGCCATTCGGCGAGGTTGACGATCCGCGGCGCGAGGCCGTCGGGATGCAGGCTGGCGCGCAACACGTTGGTCGGCGGCGCGAGCAGCGCCGGATCGACCCCCGCCAGCAACGCCCCGGCCGCATCGTTCGCGGCGACGAGATTCCAATGCCGGTCGACCGCAAGCGCTGGAAAGGGCCCGTGGCCGCGGAGCACCGCGCCGATCACCTCCTTTGCGGCGGCCATATCGGGTTCGTCGATCGATCGCTCCGGGTGGAGCGGCGCGAAGCCGGCGGCGAGGAGCAGCCGGTTGCGCTCGCGCAGCGGCAGCGCCAGCGGTTCGGCGAGGCGCAGCAGCAGGTCGCGGCTCGGCGCGGCGCGCCCGCTCTCGACGAAGCTCAGATGCCGCGTCGACACATCGGCCTCGCCCGCCAGATCGAGCTGGCTCAGCCGGCGCCGCGCGCGCCAGTCGCGCAGGAGATCGCCGACGCCGTTGGTTTGTGTAGCCATAAACCGATCCTAAACCCCAGCTGCGTGCGTGCCATTACCTGGCAGGTAATCGCTTTGGCCATGCGGCGGCGTCATTTTCTCCGGACCAACAACGGAGACGAAAGATGACCGACCCCAATACCATTGCCCACAACTATCTGGCGGTGTGGAACGAGGCCGACGATGCTGCGCGGGCCGACCGGCTGTTCGCCGGCTGGTCGAACGATGCGCGTTATGTCGATCCGTTGATGAAGGGCGACGGGCGCGAAGGGATTGCGGCGATGATCGCGGCGGCGCGGGCGCAATTCCCCGGACATGCCTTCACGCTCGCGGGGACGCCCGACGGCTACGGCAATTACGTGCGCTTCTCCTGGACGCTGGCGGCCGACGGACCGGCGGTCGCGGCCGGGACCGATGTGGTGCGGCTGGACGAAGCCGGGCGCATCGCCGAAGTGGTCGGCTTCCTCGACGGCACCGCCGCATAATGACCGATGTGCGGTGCGGGCCGGCGCCCGCACCGCACCCCTTTCAGGAGAGGCACGCGATTTTTCGGTAATCCGCTGTTGAGCTTGCCGCGCGGATTGCGGCAAAGGCGCGCGCCTGATGTTGAGTAAATTACCCCGCAAGGTCGCCGTGGCGATGGCCCTCCTCCTTCTCGCCGTGGTGGGGGGCGGGATCTGGTTGCTGTCGCGGCCGGGCGTGCTGTCGCCCGCGCCGACGCGGTTCGGCTGGCCCGCGGCGCTGACCAATGTGGCGGGCGACGGGGTGCGGGGTCATACCGACGGCGCGGCGGCGCAGGCGCGCTTCGGCGATCCGTTCGCGGTGGCGATCGATGCGCACGGGGCGCTTTACGTCGCCGATGCCGGGCGCGTCCGCAAGATCGACCCCGACGGCAATGTGACGACTTTGCCCGGATCGTTCGATACCCCGTCGGGGATCGCGCTCGATCGCGCGGGGAATGTCTTCGTCGCGGAGACCGGTGCCAATCGTATCCGCCGGATCGGCGCGGACGGCACGGTCACGACGCTCGCGGGTGACGGGACGGCGGGCTATCGCGACGGCGCGGCGGCGCAGGCGCGGTTCGACGGGCCGATCGGCGTCGCGGTGGACGACAAGGGCAATGTCTATGTCGCCGACACCTATAACGATCGCATCCGCGCGATCGGCGCCGACGGCCAGGTGCGGACATTGGCGGGGCAGGACATGCCGGGTTTTGCCGACGGGCAGGGCGCAGCGGCGGCGTTCGACACGCCGACCGGCGTCGCGCTCGATCGCGGCGGCGCGTTGCTCGTCGCGGATACCGGCAACGACGCGCTGCGCAAGGTTTTGCCGGACGGCCAGGTCTCGACGCTCGCGCGCACCGACCCCAAGGACGGCACCGGGTTGCTCAGGGGCGCGGTCGGGGTGGTGCCGACCCACGACGGGTTCGTCTATATCGCCGCCTTCCAGCGCGGACGCATCGTCCAGCTCTCCCCCTCGGGTGCGCTGGAGGTGCTCGCCGGGCCGGGATCGCCGGTCGAGGGCAATGCCGCGTTGCCGCTGATCGGCCCCGCCGGGCTGGCGATCGATCGCGCGGGCGCGCTCTATGTCGCCGATGCCTCGGCCTATGCGATTCGCAAGCTCGCCCCGCGTCGCGCCGGCGCCGCATCGGCTCCCCTTCCGCAACCCGCGCCGCCCGCGCTGGTCCGCGCGTCGCTGGTCCCTTGGCCGTTCCGCCCGCAGCTCGGCTGGCACGAAGTGGTCGGCGATCTCGGCGAGGTGCGCGGCAATTACGAAGGCGAGAGCCGCGATCACCTCCACGCCGGGCTCGATATCAGCTCCCCGCCGGGAACGACCGCGGTCGCGTCGGCGGACGAGACGGTGCGCGATCCGATCCCCAATTGGGGCTTCGACGGGCTGAGCGAGGGGCTGCGCATCGACGATATGACCTATATCCACATGCGCGTCGGCCGCACCGAGGCGGGCGCGTCGCTCGATCCGGCGCGCTTCCGCGTCACGCGCGATGCGCAGGGGCGGGCCGCCCGCGTGCGGATCAAGCGCGGCACGCGCTTCCGCGTCGGCGATCCGCTCGGCACGATCAACCGCATGGCGCATGTCCACCTCGAACTCGGGCCGCCGCGCGCCAAGGTCAATGCGTTGCTGCTGCGCTTTCCCGGGTTCGGTGATCATGTCGCGCCGCATATCGATGACGTGCATGTCCTCGACGGCAAGGGGCAGCGGCTGACCGCATCGGACAAGGGGCGGCTCGTGGTGCCGGCGGCGGGCGGGGATGTCAGCATCGTCGTCGAGGCGTGGGATCAGGTGGACGACAATGCCGCGCGCCGCCGGCTCGGCCTGTACAAGGCCGGGTTCCAGATCCTGAAATCCGACGGGACGCCGGTCCCCGGCTTCGAACAACCGCGCGTCATGATCGAGTTCGATCGCATGCCGAATGCCGCCGACGCGGCGCGGATCGCTTATGCCCCGGCGAGCGGGGATACGGTCCACAGCGACCAGCGGACGCGCTTCCTCTACGTCGTCACCAATATCGTGCGCCACGGCCGCGCGGAGGAGGGCGGGTGGAGCCCGGCGGATCTCGCGCCGGGGGATTATACGATCCGCATCTATGCCGCCGATCACGCCGGGAATGTCGCCTCGGGGAAGCGCGATCTGCCGATCACGATCCGCTGAGCCGCCGCCGCTCGGGAAATGCTATGGCGCGATCAGCACTTTGCAATCGTCCGTCCGGTGGCGCAGCGCCTCGAAGCGGGCAGGGGTATCCTCCAGCGCGATCGTACCGGTGACGAGCAACCGCGGCTCGACGGCGCCGGCGTCGAGCGCATCGAGCGCGGCCTCATATTCCTGCCGGGTGAAAAAAGCCGAGGTGATCAGCCGCACCTCTTTCGACAGCATCGCGAAGCTGTTGAACGTATCCGGCTGGGTGCATAATCCGAGCAGCAGGATCGTGCCGCGGTTGCGCACCTGGCGCACCGCCTGCGCGATCAGCCCCGGCCTCCCGACGCATTCGAACACGATATCCGCCGCGCCCAGCGCTCGCGCAGCCGCGCCGACCGGATCGTCGCGATCGGCGACGAAATCGGTTGCTCCCATCGCCAGCGCGCGCTCGCGCTGGTGCGTGGCGATATCCTGCAGCACCACCGCGCTCGCCCCGCGCCGCCGCGCCCAGAAGGCGACCGCCAGCCCGATCGGCCCCGCGCCGAGGATCAGCACGCGATCGCCGGGTTGGAGCCCGCTCATATTGACCCCGTGCAGCGCCACCGCGAGCGGCTCGATAATCGCGCCGTCGGAAAGGCTGGCGGTTTTGGGCAGGCGCACGCATTGATTGGGGCGGGTGACGGCATATTCGGCATAGCCGCCGCCCTGCAGCCCAAAGCCTGCGCACCACGCGGGTTCGCCGGCAAGGCACGCGGCGCATTGTCCGCAACTGGCGAGCGGGATGACCGAGACGAGATCGCCCAACCCTATCCCGTCCGTCCCGCGTCCCAGCGCGACGACCTCGCCCGCGAATTCGTGGCCGAGCACGGTGCCGGGGCCTTTGCCATAGGCGGGGTCCTCGGTCATGTGCAGATCGGAGCCGCAGATGCCGCAGCGCCCGACCCGCACCACAAGCTCGCCCGGGCCGGGGGTGGGATCGGGCAGCCGCTCGATGCGCAGCGGCTGCCCGAGTTGCTGCATGACCGCCGCGCGCATCACGACAGCGGCTTGACCGGGCCGAGCTGCATCCCGCCGTCGATCATCACGTGGCTTCCCGTCATATAGCTGCCGGCGTCGCTCGCCAGCAGCAGCGCGAGCGGCTTGATCTGATCGGGGTCGGCGATCCGGCCGACCGGCACCAGCTCGTCCCACGCGGCGCGGGCCGCCGGATTGTTCTTGACCCAGCCGCCGCCGATATTGGTGACGAACGGCCCCGGCGCGATCGCGTTGACCCGGATGCCGAACGCCGCGAGCTCATAGGCCATATGGCGCATGAAATGCTTCACCCCCGCCTTGGCCGGCATATAGGGCACGCCGACGATCGCCTCATTGACCTCGGCGGCGTTGGACGAGGTGATGACGATCGATCCGCCGCGGCGCCCGGTCGCGCGTTCGTTGCGCTTCATCACACGGGCTGCCTCGCGCACGGTGTGGAACACGCCGGTCAGATTGACCGCGATCGAGCGGTGCCAGCGCGCCGGATCGTAGACGTCGATCTGCCCTTCGGGGTCGCGCTTGCCGTCGGGGGTCCAGAAGCCGTGGCCAGGATCGAGCCCGGCGTTGGCGAAGGCGATGTCGCACCCGCCGTACGCCGCGACATGCGCATCGAACGCGCGCGCGACCTGATCGAGATCGGTGACGTCGCACCCTTGCGCGCGCGCATCATATCCGGCGTCGCGCAGCCGCGCTGCCTCGCGCGCCGCGCCTTCGGCGTCGATATCGGTCAGCGTCACGCCGGCGCCGGCCTCGGCCATCGTCTCGGCATAGGCGAGACCGATCCCCGATGCCGCCCCCGTCACCAGTGCCGATCGACCGGCGATGGCGAACTGGTCGAGCGTGCTCACAGATAGAGCTTCGGATTGATCGCGATGCCGTGCGCGCGGCAATGGCTCTCATAATGGTTGATGAACCACCAGACGTCGGTCGTATCGACGAACTTGCCGTCGGCGTCGTAGAATTCGATCGGCCCCTGCATCCAGCCGAACAATTTCACCCCCTCGGGATGCTCGGTGACGAGCGTATGGCTTTCGCCCGGCACCTCGAGGATCAGCCCGCCCGGCGAGGCGACCCAATCATATTCGAGATAGCGCACGCTGCCCTCGAGGCAGACCATCACGATCGTCCCGCGATGAAGGTGGGTGCCGACGACCCCCGGCTCCTTCACCCACAGGATGTTCGAGAAGATGCCCTGACGCACGTCGAACGCGAGATGCTTGATCGCGGCCTTGTCGCCGAACGGCACCCACGGGCTGTCGACGTCGCTCTGGGCATCGATATAGCGCCCGCCGGGGCTGAGCCGGTCGACCAGGGATTTGAACGGGAAACCGACATCGACGATCTCGGCGCGGTCGGACGGCGGCGCCGTCATGACTGAAGACATATCAAGCTCCTCTCAGCCGCTCGACGATGGCTCGCCTTGTCCGTCCCGTCTTGCACTGGGGCGAAGCCGACCCGGACGATCGCGAAGCGCCGGCGCGGTCTCCTTGAGCCAGGCGGCGCAGAAAGCGGCGGCGATCGCCAGCCCCAGCATGATCCACAGCGGCGCCGCCAGATTTGTCGCATCCGCCGCGCGCCCCGCCGCCCAGGGGGTGAGCACGCCGCCGATCAATTCGCCCGCCCCCATGCACAGCCCGAGCGCGGTGGCGATGTGGAGCGGCTTGACGCTTTCCGACGGCACCGTCGCCATCACCAGCGGGAGGATGCCGTTGAGCCCCCAGCCGATGAAGAAGGCGGCGGCGAGCAGCCAGGTCGGCCCGAACAGGAACATCGCGCTGAGCGGCAGCAAGGCGCCGATCAGCGGGGTCGCGATCATCACCGGGCGCCGCCCGATCCGGTCCGACAGCCCCGAGACGAGGAAGCTGCCGAGCGCCGCGGAGAGCCCCAGCGTGCCCATCAGCCATTGCATCACCTTCGGCGCATAGCCGCGCGTCTCGGTGAGATAGAGCGGCATGAACACCCAGCAGACCACGACATAGGAGACGAGCAGGACCGACATCAGCGCGCAGATCAGCACGTTGCGATTGGCGAGCAGCCCCAGCCCCGCGCCGCCCGCCGCCGGCTCCCGCACCGGCCGCTGCGCCATTTCGGGTTCGCGGATCAGCAGCCAGATCAACCCCGCGCTGATCAGCCCCGGCACCCCGGCGAGATAGAACGCCTCGCGCCACCCATAAGCCGCGGCGAAGGAGACGAGCAGCACCGGCGCGACGAACGAGCCGAGCAGGTTCGATCCCAGGTTCTGCGCGATGCCCTGCGCGATGCCGCGCCGCTCGGGCGAGACCCCTTCGGCGACCATCGCATGGCTGATCGGCATCACCCCGCCCTCGGCCGCCCCCATCAGCAGCCGCGCGCCGAGCAGCAACGCGAAGCCCTGCGCCAGCCCGGTGAGGAACGAGCAGACCGAAAAGGTCAGCGTCGACAGCACCAGCAGCAATTTGCGGTTGCGGATCGCGTCGGAGAGCCGGCCGATGCCGAAGGCGGCGAGCGCCCAGGTCAGCGAAAGCCCGCTCTGGATCAGCCCGACCTGTTCGTTGCTCAGCCCGAATTCGGGCTTCACGAACGGCATCAGGAAATTGAGCGCGTTGCGATCGAAGAAGACGATGCCGAAATTGAGGCTGAGCAGCCCGACCAGCAGGATCTGATAGGCATTCGACGGGGCGGGCGAGGGGGGCGATGCGGTGGTCAAGGACACGTTCTCCGATGCGCTAGTGGATAGACCCGGACGCGGGATTCCCGTTTTTTCCAGCCCTCATGCCGCGCTCGGCCAGGCATCCAGAGTCGCAAGGACCGCCGCCTGTTGCTCTCGATGCCGGGTGAGAGCCCGGCATGACGGCTGGAAAGGCGGAACCATCCGTCAGAGCCCATCCGCTGCATGACGAAACGATTGCGCAGCATGCCGCGTCAATTGTCGATCCCGAAATGATCGGCCAGTTCCTTGCCGCTGAAGCCATAGCTTGGCGCATTGGGATCGTTGAGCATCTGCACATTCCATTGCGCGAATGCGGCCTTGAGCGCGGCGAAGGTCTGCGGATCGCGATCCTTGAGATTGGCGCGTTCGAGCGGATCGGCGACCACGTCGAACAGGAATTCGTTGCCGGCGATCGACAGATATTTCATCCGCCCGCGGCGCACCGCTTTCTGGTCGTGATTCTTGAAGCGCCAGTACAGCGTGCGCTCGGGCAATGCTTGCCCGGCCAGCGCGGGCCTGAGGTCGATGCCGTCGCTGGGGTAATGCGGATCGGGCGCGCCGCCGGCCGCGGCAAGGAAGGTCGGCAGCCAGTCCATCAGCATCGTCTGCTCCGCGCATGTCCGTCCGGCCGCGGTGACGCCCGGCCAGCGCACGATCGAGGGGATGCGCAGCCCTCCTTCGAGCAATTCGGTCTTCTTGCCGGTGAACGGCCAGGTGCGCGAGAAACGCTCGCCGCCATTGTCGCTGGTGAAGACGACGATCGTATCCTCGGCCATGCCGAGTGCAGCCAGCCTATTGAGGATGCGCCCGATATTGGCGTCGAGCGACCCGACCATCGCGGCATAGGTCGCCATCGATCCGCCGTCATAATGGAAATAGGCGTCGGGGTTGCGCGAGGCGGCGATCCGATCGGATTCGGCCTTGCCCGCGGCATCGGGCTCCTCCCACGGCCAATGCGGCGCGGTGAAGTGCAGGCTGATGAAGAACGGCTTGCCGTCGGCCTTGCGCCGATCGAGCGCGAGGAGCGTGCGATCGGCGAGCAGGTCGGTCATATAGCCGGCCTGCGCCACCTCGGTCGTGCCGTCCCACAGATCGTGTGCGCCTTGAAAGGCGTGGCGGTAATAATCGATCCCGCCGCCGCGCAACCCCCAGAATTCGTCATAGCCGCTCTTGAGCGGGCCATATTTCGGCAGCGCGCCCATGTGCCATTTGCCGATCAGCGACGTGGCATAGCCGCGCGCGCGCAGCAGCGACGCGATCGTCGGCACCGCGGGCGGCAGGCCGATATCCTGCCGGCCGAGCGGCTCCTGCAAGCCGATCGGCAGGCGATATTGATACCGCCCGGTGATCAGCGCGACGCGCGACGCGGTGCATACCGCGCTATTGGCGTAGGCGTGGGTGAAGCGCACCCCTTCTGCCGCCAGCCGATCGAGGACGGGGGTCTGATATTCCTGCCGCCCGTAGCAGGAGAGATCGGCGAACCCCATGTCATCGGCCATGATGAACAGGATGTTGGGCTGCTTCTGCCTGACCTTGCCATTGAAGGTCCGCGCGACCGCCGGCGCCCCCGCCAGCGCCGCCGCACCTGCCACCCCGGCGATCGCCTGACGACGTGAGAATGCTTTGGGCATTACCGTCTGGTTCATAGCGCGAACTTCATCCCGACGGTGAAGCGCCGGCCGAGCAGATCGAACAACACCGAGTTGAACTGGATCGCCCGGGTGTAGAAGTTGCTGTAATAAGGTGTGACCGGTGGCGAACGATCGGTGAGGTTGGTGACCGAGCCGAATATTTCCACTTCGCTGTCGGTGCCGAACTTCACTTTCTGCGCGAGCCTGAGATCGAGGTAGAAGGCTGAATCGACCTTGTTATAGGCAGCGTCCCTTGGCCGGGCGTTTTCCTGCGTGCCCGAGCCGATGTAGCGCGCCTGGGTGAAGAACGAGAAACCGCCGCTCGTATAAGTGACATTGCCGGTCAGCTTGAACTTCGGCAGGCCATAAGGAAAGCCATCTGATTGCTGGATACCGGTCTGCCCGGCGCGATCGATATAGGTGCCGTTACTGAGGGTTTGCGAATTTTCGAACAGCCAATTGGCGAAGAGTCGCAGATTGATTGCCTCACCCTCGCCGCCGGTCAGGTTCATCGGGCGGGTATAATTGGCCTCCACGTCCAGCCCGCGCACGCGATTCTGGTTAACGTTGATGAAAATATCGCCGATCAGCGTCGGCTGTCCGGCCGTGTCGAAACTCACCAGCGCGCACAATTCGGGAGCAGCATCGATCACGCAGCCGTTAAACACGCCCTGCGAGCCAAGCCGGGCGATCGCCCCTTTGACGCGGATGTCATAATAATCGGCGGAGAGTGACAGGCCCGGGACGAAGCCGGGGCGGATCACCGCGCCCGCCGTCCATGTATCGGCCTTCTCCGGGTTCACCCTGGGGTTGCCACCCGAATAATTTGTCACAGAGATGGATTCGATGACGCCTGGCGTCCGCGGATCGTCGATTGATGTGATCCCGCCGGTCTTGTCGAACCGCTCGGACAGATTGGCGGCGCGCACGTCGCGCGACCAGGTGCCGCGCAAGCGCAGGAAATCGGCGATATCGGCTTCCAGCCCGGCCTTATACGCCCAGATTCCGCCTGACCCGGTGTAATTCGCCCAGCGTCCGGCGAGATGCAGATTGGCCGAGCGGATCGGGCCCGCCTCGCTGAGCAGCGGCACCTGAGTCTCGCCGAACAATTCGGTGACGTTGATCGCGCCGCGGATATTGGACACTTTCGAATATTGCAGCGCAACCGAATTGCCGCAATCGGCGTTTGACACGTTGCGCAGACCAGGCGGCGGATTGGCCGTAACCTTCGGATCGCTGCACTGCACCGGTCGGAAGGTATCGTGGTTGGCGGCGGGGTTGCCCGGGTCCTGCACGACCTGCCGGATCGCCTCGCGCCGCCACGATCCGCCGAACGCGGCCTTGATCGGTCCGGCCCAGCCTTCGACCAGCGTGCCATTCATCGAGAATTCGAACTGATGCTGGCGCAGATCGGTGATGCCCACCTTTTCCGTGCCGGAGACGTAGCTCAGCGTCTCGCCGCGCGCGAAACCGGTATCGGCATAATAGATCGGGGTGGTGATCTGCTGCCCCGGCTCATAGCCGGTGACGTAATCGATCGCCGCGGCCGATGCATTGCCCTGACCGAACAGGTTGATCGGCACGCATCCCGGAAAGCTGTTGCCATAGAGTGATACGCGACAGACCGGCTGGCCGGTTGCCGGATCGGTCACCGCATCGAGCGCGGCGAAGATACGATCGAGCCGCAGCCCGTTCTGATAGGCTTTCCGCTTGTTGGTGCCATATTGATAATAAAGATCGGCCTGCCAGCCATCCAGCGCCCCGCCGGAAATATCCCAGGTGAGGCCGCCGGCGAACGAATTCATCACGCTGTTGTCGCGTTGGGTCGACAGCCTGCCGAAATCGCTGTCACCGCCGATCCGGCGGAACTCGAACGACTCGATTCCATCGGCCGTCATGATTTGCTGCACCGACGCGGGCAGGAACGCATTGCCCGAATAAATCCTCGCCACACTGGGCGTGCCGCTCAGCGAGCCGGTCGGCTCGTTGTAGCGGAAAGTCTTGTTCTGTCCGCGGATATATTGCGCGTAGACCGTCACATGATCGGCGATCTCATAATCGGCATAGGCATAGATGCTGCTGCGATCGGCGTCGGGAAAGATCGTGAGCTGATCGCGCCCGATATAATCGCCGCTACCGCCGTTGGTGATCGATTGGCTGCCGGCCAGGGGCCCCCGGCCGCCGATCGTCCCGGCGCTGACGCTGCTGGCAACGAACGGCGTGATCCCGCTGCCGTCGCGCAGGAATTGCATCGCGTTGAGCCGCGTACCCGGCGCATAGATGAGGCCGTTGAACGAGGTGGAGGGCGAGACGACATCGGGGTGGAGGTGGCCGTTGATCACGCCATAGACTTTGTGCCCGGCCCGCCTGCTCATCGTGTGCACGACGTCCTGCGTCGAAAATTCGCCCGAAAGCAGGATATGCCCGCGATCGCCTAACTTGGTGCCGTAACTCACCGACGCCTGCAGTCCTCGGTTGTCGCCGCGCGAGGTGATGCTTTGCTGCACATCGGCGCGCAGCCCGGTGAAATTGCGGTTGAGCTTGAAATTCACCACCCCGGCGACCGCGTCGGTGCCATAAGCGGCGGAGGCGCCGCCGGTCACCGTCTCGACGTTGTTTACCATCGCCTTGGGGATGACGTTGACGTCGACTCCCCCGAACGCGCTCGACGAGATGACGCGATGGCCGTTGAGCAAGGTCAGCGTGCGGTTGATACCGAGCCCGCGCAGGTCGAGGTTGCCATAGCCGCCGCGCAGGAACCAGCCGTTGCCGCCGACCCCTGCGGTCTGCACCGCGGCGACCGACTGGCTGGCGAAGAATTGCGGCAATTGGCTGACGCCTTCGACGAGGCCGCTCGGCCCCATCGCCGCGAGCTGATCGGCGCTGACCACGGTGAGCGGGGTCGGCGATTTGCTGCCGTCGCTGCGGATGCGCGATCCGGTGACGACGACTTCCTGCACGGCAGGGGCCTCGGTGGCCGGCGCTTCCTGCGCCGATGCCGGCGTTGCCAAGGATGCCAGCGCCGCGGCGCCGCTGCTCCCCAACAGCGCCGCCAGCGGCTTGCGCCCACGCCCGATCGATTGCCGCATTGCTTCCTCCCCCTCGCATTGCCTGGGCGGGAGCTTCGCGACTGTTTCCCAGGCAAGCAATGCATCGCCAAGTGATGACAGGACATTGATTGTAGATTATGATTTTGTGGCGGGAGGATCATATGGCGAATCTGCCATTCACATTGCGCCAGCTCGAAGTATTCTCGAGCCTCTGCGCAACCAAAAGCTTCAGGATAAGCGCCGAGAATCTCGGTATTTCTCAGGCATCGGTCAGCAATCAACTCAAGACGTTGGAAGAGCAACTTGGGGTCGCGCTGCTCGATCGCAAGCCGGGCCGGCGCCCGCTGATCACCCCGACGGGCGCAGCTTTCCTGCAAGATCTCCAGCGCTTCGAGGCAGCGACCACCGCGCTGGCGGCGCATCGGCGGGCGAATCCGGTCAAGACCGGATCGACACGCTTCCAATTGTTGATCGGGCAGGGGCTGGCGGAAAACTTCATTCGGCCCAAGCTCGGCGGCTTTCTTACCCGTCACCCGGAGGTTGAACTGGTGTTCGACCTTCATTTGCCGCGCAAGGAACTGGACGCGGCCTTGGCGCGCGCAAAATATGACTTCGCGCTCGTCCATCAGATCGAGCCCGCCCCGGTCGCCGATTTCCTGCGGCCGGTCGCGCTGGTCCGCGGGGGCATATACGGGCACCGTCGGCTGGCCGGGGGGCGGGCGTTGCCGCTGACCGCCGACGAGGTTGCGGCGCTGCCCTTCGCCTTGCCGCGGATCAGCGGCACTTATGAGCGCGACGAGCTGAAAGCGCTGGGACGGCACGGCATCCGGCCAGCGCAGATCGTCGGGCGCCCGCCCTATTTCGACGTGTTCGTCTCGATGCTGGAGAGTGGCGTCGCGGTCGGCATGTTCACCGAGGCGATGATCCCGCTGGCGATGCGCGAGGCGATCGTTCTGCTTTATCCGACCGAAACCTGGCAGCTATTGTGGTTCCGAAAGGATGACAGCTGCGGCTATTACGGTGATATCGTTGAGAATTTCCTGTTGGAGAGCGTCGTCGGCGATCCGCGCTACGGTTCGGCGCGGATCGCGTGACGGCGGCGCGCCACAACCGCTCACTCGTGTGAACTTCGTGAACTTTGACGCTACAGGTAAAGCTGCTCGTTGATCGGCAGCCCGTGTTCGCGGCAATGGCTCTCATAGTGGTTCATGAACCACCACACATCGAGCGTCTCGATGTGGTTGCCGTGCTCGTCGTAGAATTCATTGGCGCCCTGCATGTGGAACAGCGCCTTCATCCCATTGGGATCGTCGGTCACCAACGTGTGCGCCGTCCCCGGCGTTTCGGTGATGAACTCGCCCGGCCGGCACACCCAGCCATATTCGAGATAGCGGAACGACCCCTCGAGCCCGATCGCCCACACCCGTCCGCGATGCTTGTGGGTGCCGATCACCCCCGGTCCCTTGATCCACAGGATGTTGACGTAGATGTTGTCGCGCACGTCGAAGGCGAGGTGGCGGATCGCGGCATTGTCGCCGAACGGCACCCACGGGCTCTCCGCCTCGGACGCGCCGACATAGCTTCCCTCCACCCCGCGCGCGCGGATCAGATCGGGGTAAAGCTCCGGGATGTCGACGATCTTATATGCGCCGGACGGGGGTGCCTTCATCGTGCTCATGGGGGGTGTTTCCTTCTGCATCAGAATTTCACGCCAAGCCGCGCATACCATTCGGCGGGGCGGTTATAGGTGCCGAAGATCGGGCCGCCGGCGAGCTGCGCCTGGCCGGTGACGATCAGCCTCTTGTCGGTCAGATTGGTGCCGCCCAGCGTCACGTCCCAATTGCCCGACGGTGCCTTGTAGGTGACGCTCGCGTTGATCAGCGCATTGGCGGGGCGCATCAGCAGGTAGGTCCCCTCGGTGTCGTTTTTGACCGCGCTGGTATAGGTCACGTCACCGAGCAGCACGATCGTGCCGTGGCCGCCCAGCTCCGCCTCGTACCGCGGGCCGAAATTGAGCTTCCATTTCGGCGTCTTGGGCAAGGTCGCGCCCTTGAATACGCCGACCTGCAGCGCCGAGGGCGCGACCGCCGCGCCGGCCAGCACATTGGTGTAATAAGCATCGGTATAGCCCACCGATCCGGTCAGCGAGAGGCCGCGCGCGGCCAGCGCGGTCATCTCCAGCTCGAAGCCTTTGATCCGCGCGTCGCCGGCATTCTGGATCACCGGCGAAACCCCCTGCTGGAAGTTGAGCTGGATGCCCTTGTAATTGGTCAGGAACGACGCGGCATTGATCTGCAGCCGCCGCGCCAGCAATGTCGATTTGACCCCGGCCTCCCAGGTCTCGGCCTTTTCCGGCCCGAAGGTCGGCGCATAGGGCAGGGGCGCGGACAGCCGCGTCGTCCAGCCGCCGGTCTTGTAACCGCGCGACCAGTTGGCGAAGATCATCACATCGTCGCCGGGATGATATTGCAGGCCGACCTTGGGCGAGAAGTTGCTGAACGTCTGCTTCTGCACCCCGGCGATATAATAGCGCAGCGGCTGGCCGGGATTGGGGAAGCCGTTATCGATCCGGCATCGATCGCTGATCGGATCGAGCGACGCGCAATCGGGATTGCCGAAGGCTTGCGCCAATTTGTAGTTCAGCCCGTTGAGATCGGACTGGAACCCTTCGAATTCCTTGTTCTCGCGGGTGTAACGCCCGCCCAGCGTCAGGCCCAGCCGCTCGGTCACCTTGTAATCGACCTGGCCATAGAAAGCGAAATTCCGCGTCGCCAGATTGTTCGGCCCGTCGACCTGCAACAGCCCTTCGGCAAAGGTGACGAAATCGCGCATATTGCCGGATTCGGTAAAATAATAAGCGCCGAGCACATATTTGACGCGGTCGTCCAGCGCATTCCCGGTGAGCTGCAATTCCTCGCTGAACTGCTTCTGAAACATCGGGAAGCTGGTGTTGAGAAAGTTGAGCGGCGACCCGTCCAGGTCCATCGCGACCTTCCAGCGCAATTGGCGATAGGCGGTGATCGACTTGAGCGTCGCGTTGCGCGACAGATCATATTCGAGCGTCAGCGCCGCGCCGCCCTGCTTCAGCTTGTTGAAGTTGTTGCCGTTCGCGTAACTGGTGTCGATATCCTTGGTGATGAAGCGACCGTCGTAGGGCAGGCGGTTATTGTCCGGGTTGGCATCGGCATTCACCCCGAACAAGGCGGGATGATCGAACAGCCCGGTCAGCCCGCCGCGGCGCGCGGCATAGGCAACCGCCGGCGGGCCGGCGATCTGGGAATCGCACCTGCCCCCGCCGGCGACCACCGGATTGCCCGCGATCGCGCAATTATAGGTGCCTGCGAAAATCCCCGGGAAGATCGCGATCACGCGATTGGCGATCTGTGACGTATCGGTATTGCTGTAATCGGCGGAGAGCACCGCGCGGAAGCCGCCGCCCGAATATTTGATCTTGCCGCGCAGGTTATAGGTCTTGTCGCCGCCCTCGGTGCCGTAGCCGATATTCTCATAGCCCGACGCGCGGAACGCGGTCACCGGATCCGATGCGTAAGCCGTGGCGCCGGGATAGGGTATGCGGCGCAGATAACCGTTGCGGCTGTTGACCGCGAAGCTCAGCGACGAGGCAAGGCCGGTGGCGATCGGGACATCGACCGTGCCCTTCACGTTGATCAGATTGTAGCTGCCGGTGGTGGCGCTGCCGATGAAGCGGAATTCGTCGCCCGGATCGTGGGTGACGATCGAGATCGCACCGCCGATCGTATTGCGGCCGAACAAGGTGCCCTGCGGCCCCTTGAGCACCTCGACCCGCTCGACGTCGGGCAGATCCTGATTGGCGCCCACCGATCGCGCGAGATACACGCCGTCGAGATAGATGCCGACGCCCGGATCGATGTTGAACGCGAAATCGTTCGCGCCGATGCCGCGGATATAGGCGGCGAGCACCTGGCCCGAACCGGAAAACGGCGTTCCCGCATCGAGCGTGACATTGGGCGCGAGGTTCGACATCGCGGCGACGCTGGTCACGGCGCGCTCCTGCAGCGCGCTGGCGGTGAAGGCGCTGATCGAGATCGGGACGTTCTGTACATTCTCCACGCGCTTCTGCGCGGTGACGACGATGTCCTGAATTCCCTCGCTGGACGCCTTTTGCTCCTGCGCCGTCGCCGGCGCGGCCAGTGCCGCCGCAAGAACGGCGAGTGAAACCGATACGCGCTCGATCATCGCAAACCTCCCCCGAACCATCTGCGCCTGATCCGAAGCCTTCGGGCTTCGCCGCAGATGACCGGGGAACACTGCCGTCGCCGGCGCCGCCGGTGCTTGCACTGCGGCGCAGATCGTCAGGACGGAAACGCAGACGCAGCGGTGGGGATCAGCGCGCGGCGCGCCAGTCGCGCGGGGCGGCGCCGAAATGCCGGCGGAAGCAACGGGTGAAATAGGCGCTGTCGTTGAACCCGAGGTCGAAGGCGATATCGGTGATGCTGGTATCGGGGGCGACGATCAGCCGGTCCGCCGCGCGGCGCAGGCGGCGTTCGAGGATATAGGCGGTCGGGGTCGTGCCCATTGCGGCGAACACGTTCTGGATCGTGCGGATCGAGGTGTTGCATGATGTCGCCAGCATCGCGCTGCCCAAGGCCGGATCGCCCAGGCTCGCCTCGACCAGCGAGACCATGCGTTCGCTCAGCGCGTGATCGCCGGCATGCGCGCCGCGCGGGGCGTGCCGCGCACCGCGCATCGCCAGCGCGAACAGATCGTAGAATACCGTGGTCACGCCGCTTTCCCATTCGGGGTCCAGCTCGCTCTGATCGCCCAATTGCCACAGCGAGAGCAGGAAATCGTGGAATACGCGCCCGCCGGGGGTGCCGCCGGTCATATGCCGGCGCAGCATGTCGTCCAGCTTCGGTATCCGCTCCGCCAGCGGCGCGCGCGGGAATTCGACCACCAGCAATTCATGCTCGCGAAGATCGATCGTATAGGGCTGGTGCGGCGAACTGAGCACGAAATCGCCCGGCTGCAGCACGCATTCGTCGCCGTTCTGGGTGTGGCGGCTGCTGCCGCGGCACTGCAGGTGCAGGATCACGCGCTCCTCGCCCCCGGCGGCGGCGCCGCGCCGCCCGACCGTCGATTGCGTGGAACGCGGGCGGATCATCGCCAGGTCGCCGATGTCCCAGCGCCACATCTCGCCGCGGAATTCCTCGCCCTGCGTGTTGACCCAGGTGCCGGTGTAGATCCGGTCGACCAGATCGTTCCAGTAACGTAGCCGCTGGCGCGGCGCGATCCGGGTCGTTGCGAACTTTTCGATCGTTCCCACACCCGCCTCCCGTCACAGAAAGGGCCGGACGGGATCCCGTCCATCCCATGCCCGTGAGGCGCGCCAGAAGCGCGTGAAATGCTCGTTCATCGCCGGGGTGGCGGGCAGAAGCTCCAGGAAGGCCGGCGCGGCCACGTCGCCGCCTTCCAGATACGCCACGGCACCGCCGGTCGGAACGGCGGCGCGAAAGGCCAGTTGATAGCCGCACGCCTGATACCGGCCCAGATCGGCATCGACATCGGCGCAGGCGATGCCGAAATGGTGAAAGCCATAGCCGCGCCGGTCGATCGTCTCGCGATAGACCGATGGATTGTCGTCGAGCGGCTGGATCAGCTCGATCTGCATATGCCCGGCGAACCCCATCGCGATCGTGACGTCAGCGCGCGACGGCTCCCCGCGATAGCATTGATCGGGCGCGAGAAAGTGTTCGAGCACGAAAAACGGGCCAGCCCGGCAATCGCGCACGAAATGGTCGATCGACGCGCGAAGATCCTCGACGACGAACGCCGTCTGCATGATCCCGCCCAAAGTCTGCCCGAAGCCCAGATCCATGCTGCCGCTCTCTTCTCTCTCCCGCGGCGATCTTCCGGTCGCCTTTCGACATCGGAAGTTCTTATAGGTGAAATTTTCAAAAATGCGAATCCGGGCTTGGAACTTCGATGATCGGGCCGCCGCCGGTCAGCCGGTCCAGCCGAAGCGTTTGTCGAGCTTGGTGAGCTGGCTGGTGAACCCCATGCGCTGCATCTGCGTCATCTTCGCGTCGTGCATCTGGTGCAGCGTGACGATCATCCGCACCTTCCCCTCGGCGGCCGGGATGAAATCCACCTCGATCGTGCTGTCATAGGGCTGTACCCCCGGCAGAAAGTCGATGATCTGCGTCAGGACCAGCCGGTCATAGGGGCGGAATTCCGAGAAGCGGCCCTTGCATTCGGTCGATGTCGGCTGGCCCATCTGCTTCATCGCGGCGACCATGTCGGGCGCGTCGGCCACCATCGCATAGTGCAACGCGCCGTCGGGCTGCGCCTCGATCTCCCGCACGTCCGCCCGGAATCCCTCGGGGCCCCACCAGGATTCGAACCCGTCCTTCGTCGTCCACAGCGCCCACAATGCCTCGCGGTCGGCGGCATAGCTGCGCTCGATCACGATGCTCGACTGGATCTGGTCGGTCATTCTTCTTCACTCCGTGCTTGATCTTGTTGCGCCTGCCGGGCCTCGAGCGCCGCGCCGAAGCGATCGAGCCGCTTCTCCCAGAGCGCGCGATACTGGGCGAGCCATTCGTCGATTTCGCGGAACGGGCCGGGCGCCAGTGAATAGAGCCGCCGCTGCCCGTCTGGCCGCATCGTGACGAAACCCGCCTCGCTGAGGATGCGTAGATGGCGGGACACGCCCGACTGGTGGATGCCCACCGCCGCGACGAGATCGTTCACCTGCCGCTCACCTTGCCGCAACGCCGCAACCACGCGGCGTCGCGTCGGATCGGCCAGGGCGTCGAAAACATCTATATCCATATCCGTGCATATGCATGATTGCACATATTTCGTCAATAGCGGATCACGACGGTCGTGTTGCCGGCCGATGCCGGTGCTGATAAAAGCGCGCCGTCGAAAAAGGGGAGGCCGGTGCGGTTAGCCCGGTCCCCGTGAAAACGGGCCCTGACCTTCGCTGCGGCGTTGAGTCCCAAGACCTTGAACGCTGCCCGCACTGGCGCGGGAGCGAATGGAAGGTTTTGGTTATGCAACAACAGATATCGGTCATCACGCTTGGCGTCGCGAATCTGGCGCGGTCGCGTCGATTCTACGTGGACGGATTCGGCTGGGCGCCGGTGTTCGAGAATCACGAGATCGTCTTCTATCAGATGAACGGATCGGTGCTGGGGACGTTCGACAAGACCGCGCTCGAAAAGGACATGAATCGTTTCGGCTTATCCTCTCCCGGCGCATTCTCGCTCGGGCATAATGTGTCGAGCGAGGCCGAGGTCGAAGAAGTGATGGCCCGCCTGACCGCGGCGGGCGGACGTATCGTCAGGCCCGCCGATGCGCCGCCGCACGGCGGCGTTCGCGGCTATGTCGCCGATCCCGACGATCACGCCTGGGAAATCGCGTGGAACCCGGCGTGGCATATCGACGAGAAGGGATTCGTTACGTTTTCAATCTGATGGCTCTGCCGCTCATGCGGGGCGGGCTGGAATCGACAGCGAACCAGCCCGACTTGCCCTGCACGAGCGCTTCCGCGGCGCGACGACACCTGCTTAGATCGCGTCATGCGTATCCTTCTTTCTCTTGCACTGGTGATTTCCGGTACGGCGGCGGCGCAGACGACCGTCCCCGCGCCGATCGATGCGGTCGATCCGATGATCGGGACGGGCGGGGAGGGGCATACCTTTCCCGGCGCGACCGCGCCGTTCGGGATGGTGCAATTGTCGCCGGACACCGACACGAGTTGCGAGATCCGCGCCTGCTACGGGCATGCCGCGGGCTATCGCTTCGAGGATCCGACGATCCAGGGGTTCAGCCACACGCATTTCTCGGGCGCGGGCCATTCCGATCTCGGCGACGTGCTGGTCATGCCGCAGGCGGGCGAGCAGGTGCGGCTCGATCCGGGCGATCCGCGGCGGCCGGGTTCGGGGTATCGATCGCGCTTCGATCACGCGTCGGAAGTGGCGCGGCCCGGCTATTATGCGGTGACGCTCGCCGATCACGATATTCGCGCCGAACTGACCGCCGGGACGCGGATCGGGGTCCACCGCTACAGCTTCCCCGCCGGCCGCGCGGCGCATCTGCTGATCGACCTGCGCACGTCGCTCTACAATTATCCGGGCAAGATCCTGTGGTCGGGGCTGCATCTCCGCCCGGATGGCACGCTGACCGGATTTCGCGAGACGCGCGGCTGGGCGCCCGGCCGCAAGCTCTATTTCGCGATGCGCTTTTCCGCGCCGCTGACCGGGCATGCGTTCGTCGATCGTGATACCGCGGTAGCGTACAAGGGCTTTCAGGGGCCGGGCCGGGGCAGCGATGCGGTGGCGGAGAAGCTGGGACGGGCGCTGGAGGCGCGGCTCGATTTCGGCCGGCTGACCGCCCCGCTCGAAATGCGGGTGGCGCTGTCCGGCGTCGACGAGGCGGGGGCGGTCGCCAATCTCGATGCCGAGCCCGGCGGTTTCGACGCGATCCGTGGCGCCACCGCACAGGCCTGGGCGAAGGCGCTGGGGGCGATCGAGATCGACGCGCCCGCGCCGATGCGCACCAATGTCTATACCGCGCTCTATCACGCGCTGCTCGCGCCGAGCGTGTGGAGCGATGCCGACGGGCGCTATCGCGGGCCCGACGACCAGGTCCATGTCGCCAAGGGCTTCACCTTCCGCTCGACCTTCTCATTATGGGATACGTTCCGCGCCGAACATCCGCTGCTCACGCTGGTTCAGCCAGCGCAGACCACCGTCGACGTCGTTCGTTCGCTCGTCGAGAGCCGGCGGCACAGCCCCTATGACATCCTGCCGGTGTGGCAGTTCGCGGGGCGCGAGACCTGGACGATGATCGGCTATCACGCCGCGCCGGTGATCGCCGACGCCTATCTGAAGGGCATCCGCGGGTTCGACGCCGATGCGGCGCTCGACGCGATGGTCGCGAGCGCGGATTATGCGCCTTACGGCGGGCTCGGTGATTATATCGCGCGCGGCTATGTCGCGATCGACAAGGAGCCCGAGGCGGCGTCCAAGACGGTCGAATATGCCTATGACGATTGGACGATCGCGCGGATGGCGCGCGCGATGGGGCGGACGCAGATCGCCGACCGTTTCGAGCGTCGCGCGGGCTATTGGCGCAACAGTTTCGATGCCAGCACCGGTTGGGTGCGCGCGCGGCTGTCGTCGGGCGCATTCCGCACGCCGTTCGATCCGACCGCGATCAATTACGGATCCGATTATACCGAGGGTAATGCGTGGCAATATAGCTGGTTCATGCCGCAGGACGAGGCCGGGCTGGTCCGCCTGCTCGGCGGCGACGCGAAGGCGATCGCCAAGCTCGACGCGATGTTCGACTATGACAACTCGAAGCTCGATTACAGCCATGCGGAGGATATCGCCGGGCTGATCGGCCAATATATCCACGGCAACGAGCCCAGCCACCACGTCGCCTATCTCTACAATTTCGCCGGCGCGCCGTGGCGCACGCAGGAGCGGCTCGCGCAGATCGTGGCGTCGCAATATAAACCGGCGCCCGACGGCCTCGCCGGCAACGACGACCTCGGCCAGATGTCCGCCTGGCTGGTGTTCACCGCGCTCGGTTTCTATCCCGTCGCGCCGGGATCGAACGAATATGTCATCGGCCGGCCGTTCGTCGATCGCGCAACGCTCAACCTGCCCGACGGCAAGCGCTTCACCGTCATCGCCGACGGCCTGTCCGCCACCAACCGCTATGTCGCCGGCGCGACGCTGAACGGCGCCGCGCTCGAACGCAGCTACATCCGGGACGAGGAGGTGCGCGCCGGGGGCGAGCTGCGCTTCACGATGAGCGCATCGCCGAACAAGCTTTGGGGCAGCGGGGAGGCGGCGCGGCCATTTTCGATGTCGAAGCGATAGCGGGCAGATCGATCCACAGGTGCACGCTGGCGGACGAGCGCGAATTCAGCTCTTGATTTCGCTTCGCCCAACCCGAAAAGCAGCCGCACGTAAAAGGGGAGCGAGAATGAAGGCGTCGGCTGCCATCGTCACCGTCTTGATGATCGCGGCCACCGCCGCGTCGGCTGCGCCGCGGGCGCGGGAGGCGGGGGTGCGCATCGGCGTTCTCCAGCCCGGCGCGCTCAACGCGATCACCGACGTCGCGGGCGTCAAGGTCGGGCAGGTGACGATCGTCCGCGGCGATCATGTCCATACCGGGGTGACCGCGGTGCTGCCGCACGGCGGCAATCTGTTTCAGGACAAGGTGCCGGCGGGTTTCTTCGTCGCCAACGCGTTCGGCAAGTTCGTCGGCTCGACCCAGATCGAGGAACTGGGCGAGATCGAGACGCCGATCCTCCTCACCAATACGCTCAATGTCGCGGAGGGCGCCGCGGCGGCGGTCGAATGGACGCTGGCGCAGCCCGGGAACGAGCAGGTGCGGTCGGTCAACGCCGTCGTCGGTGAAACCAATGACGGTTTTCTGAACGATATCCGCGGCCGACACGTCACGATCGCCGATGCGCGCCGCGCGATCGAAGACGCGAAGGACGGGCCGGTCGCGGAGGGCGGCGTCGGCGCGGGCACCGGCACCGTCGCGTTCGGCTGGAAAGGCGGGATCGGCACGGCGTCGCGCAAGCTTCCCGCGTCCCTCGGCGGCTGGACGGTAGGCGTGCTCACCCAGACCAATTACGGCGGGGTGCTGAGCATCGCGGGCGTGCCGGTCGGCGTCCGGCTCGGTCGCTATGATTTCAAGCGCGAGATCGAACAGAAGAAAGCTGACGGGTCGGTCGTCGTGATCGTTGCCACAGATGCGCCGCTCTCCGATCGCAACCTGCGCCGGCTGGCGGAGCGCGCCTTCGCCGGGATCGCGCGGACCGGCTCGGGCTTCTCGAACGGCTCGGGCGATTATGCCGTCGCCTTCTCAACCAATCCGGCGGTGCGTCGCACGCCGGCGCGGCGATCGGGGGTGGCGGCGTCCGACCAGCTCGCCAATGACGCGATGTCGCCGCTATTCCAGGCTGTGGCGGAGGCGACCGAGGAAGCCGCGATCAACTCGCTGTTCGCCGGCACCACGGTCAAAGGGGATCAGGGGACGATCGAGGCGCTGCCGCTCGACAAGGTCCTGCCGATGCTGCGCGTCCCATGATCGGCGGCGTAGATGAAAGCTGAGCAGATGAACGGGGCCGCCAAGATGCGAAATCTGATTCTGCGAATATCGATCGCGATCCTCGGCTTGTCCTGCCTCGGTGCGGCGCCGGTTGGCTTCACCGATCTCGCCACGCCCTTCGAGCAGGTGGCCCTTGCGACCGCGGGGCAGCCGGAGGCGATGCGGATTGCCGCGGTGCGCCGCACGCTCTCCGCCTTGCTGCCGGGGGTTTATGCCGACGGCGCGGCCACGGATCGGCGCATCGCCAGGGCCCTTGCCGATTTCCCGGCGAGGCAGGACGGATATGATCGCGCGATCAGCACCTTTCCCGGCGCACTGTCCGACGCCGTGACAAAGTTCCGCACCGTTTTTCCGAGCTTCACGCCCCCGCTGCCGATCTATCTCTATCATTCGCTCGGCGTGCGCGACGGCGGCTCGGACTATCTGGAGCCCGGGCACCGCCTGGTCATGCTGTTCGGCGCCGACATGATCGCGCGGCTCCACGCCGACGATTCGCTCGAGCCTTTCCTCGATCACGAACTGTTCCACCTCGAACACCAGCGGGCGTTTCGCGATTGCGATCAATTCTGGTGCGTGCTGTGGCAGGAGGGGCTGGCGGTCGATGCCGCGGCCTCGATGAACCCGGGCGCGACCGATCATCAGCTTCTGCTCGACATGCCGGCGCCGATCAGGGCCGCGACCGATCAGCGCTGGACGACGGCGCTCTGCTTCGTTGCCGCCCATTTCGACGATACCGACGACGCGGTCGTGGCGCAGGCGTTGCAGGGCGGGGGCCACCCGCCGTCGGATTTGCCCGAGCGCTTCGGCTATTATGTCGGGTTCCGGATCGCCACCGCGACCGGGCGGAGGATCGATCAGCTCGATCGTCTCGATCATCCCGCGGCGCGCAAGCTGCTGCGCGCGACGCTCGTCCGCCTCATGGCCGATGCCAAGGCGAATTGTCCGCCGCCGGCGCTGAAGGCTGCGACGACCCAGCGAGCGGCTCATCCCGTTTGACGGAATCTGCTCCCGGGCGCAACGCGCAGGAATCCAACGGTTGACACCGATCGTTACGCTGCGTTTACTGACGACATGGGGGTTGCGATCTCCCCACGAGGCGACAGGCTGAAGCATCGCGTCCTGCTTTTGCGAAAGGGCGCGTTATGTCTGTTTTGAATATTATCTCATCCGACAAGCTCGCGCGGCTGATCGGCATTCCGACCGGTCCGGCCTTGATCGACGTGCGCGGGGGCGATGAATTCGCCGCCGAGCCGCTTCTCGTTCCCGGCAGCTTCCATCGCCCGTCGCCCGATATCGCGAGCTGGGCGCCGGCGTTCCGCGGGCGCTCGGCGGTCGTCATCTGTCGCGATGGCGGCGCATCGAGCCAGGGTGTCGCTGCCCGGCTGCGCCACGAAGGGGTCGCGGCGGAGGCGCTCGACGGCGGTCTTGCCGAATGGGCCGGCGCCGGCCTGCCGCTCGTGCCGGAGACGGCCTTGCCGCCGCGCGACGCCGACGGGCGGACGATCTGGGTGACGCGCGCCCGGCCCAAGGTCGATCGGATCGCCTGCCCGTGGCTGATCCGGCGGTTCGTCGATCCCGGCGCGGTGTTCCTGTTCGTGGCGCCGTCGGAGGTGCAGGCGGTTGCCGAGCGTTTCGATGCAGCACCGTTCGACATCGAAGGCGAAGGGGTGCGCTGGAGCCACCGCGGCGAGCTTTGCACCTTCGACGTGATGATCGAGGCGTTCGGGCTCGGCGGATATCCCGCGCTCGCGCGGCTCGCGCCGATCGTGCGCGGCGCGGATACCGCGCGGCCGGATCTCGTGCCGGAGGCGGCGGGGCTGCTCGCCGCATCGCTCGGGCTTTCGCGCATGTATGCCGACGATCTGGAGCAGCTCGAGGCGGGGATGCTTCTCTACGACGCCTTCTTCCGCTGGTGCCGCGACGCGACCGACGAAACCCACAATTGGGTATCGCACCAGCCGGCAAAGGCGCGCGCTGCGGGAAAGGGGCGGTCATGAGCGGCGCGGTCGATATCGCCGCGGCGCAGCGAAGCCACGACATCACGTTGGGCGAGGCAGTGCGCGTCTGGGCGCGGATCGCGGCACTGAGCTTCGGTGGCCCCGCCGGGCAGATTGCGGTGATGCACCGCATCCTCGTCGACGAGAAAAGATGGATCGGCGAGGCGCGTTTCCTCCACGCGCTCAATTATTGCATGCTGCTTCCCGGCCCGGAGGCACAGCAGCTCGCGGCCTATATCGGCTGGCTGCTTCACAGGACAAAGGGCGGGCTGATCGCCGGGGGGCTGTTCGTCCTGCCCGGTTTCGTCGCGATCCTCGGGCTCAGCTATCTCTATGTCCTGCTTGGCCATACACCGCTGATCACGGGGCTGTTCTTCGGGCTCAAGGCGGCGGTGCTGGCGGTGGTCGTCCAGGCGGTGGTGCGGGTCGGATCGCGTGCGCTCAAGAACAATGTGATGCGCGGGGTCGCGGCCGCGGCGTTCGTCACGATCTTCTTCTTCAATGCGCCATTCCCGCTGATCGTGCTTGCCGCCGCCGTCATCGGTTATCTTGGGGGCCGGCTCGGTTTGCCTGCCTTCTCGGGAGGAGGGGGGCACGGTCCGTCCGGCGGGAATGTCGTCCACGACCGCGATACCGTGCTCGGGGAAGACTTGCCTGACCATGCGCGTCCCAACCTCCGCTGGTCGCTCACTATCTCCAGCGTTTTCCTGATCCTCTGGCTGGCGCCGGTCGCGCTGCTCCTGGCGCTGTTCGGCCCGAGCAACGTGTTCAGCCAGATCGCGCTGTTCTTCAGCCAGATGGCGGTAGTTACCTTCGGCGGTGCCTATGCCGTGCTGGCCTATGTCGCGCAGGAGGCGGTCGGCACCTACGGCTGGCTCAGGCCAGGGGAGATGCTCGACGGCCTCGGGCTCGCCGAAACGACGCCGGGGCCGCTGATCATGGTGACGCAATTCGTCGGCTTCCTCGCCGCTTATCGCGATGCGGGCGTGTTGCAGCCGTTGGTCGCCGCGACCTTGGGGGCGATCCTCACCACCTGGGTGACGTTCGTGCCGTGCTTCCTGTGGATTTTCGCCGGAGCACCGTTCGTCGAGCGGCTGCGCGGCAATCGCGCGCTCTCCGCCGCGCTTGGCGCGATCACCGCGGCGGTGGTGGGGGTGATCCTCAACCTTGCGGTGTGGTTCGGCATCCACACGCTGTTTCGCGCGGTGCTGCGGGTCCATTATGCCGGGCTCGGGTTCGACGTGCCGGTGCTCGCGTCGCTCGATCTCGCGGCATTGCTGCTCGCGCTGGGCGCCGCGATTGCGGTATTTCGGTTCAAGGTCGGGATGATCCCGGTTCTGGCGACGACATCGGCGGTCGGCGTGTTGCTCTATTTGTCCGGCGTGGTGGCCTGAGGCGAGAGGAGAAAGACATGATGCGCGTTGCGGCAATTGCCCTGTCCAGCCTTCTCGCCTTCACGGTTCCCGCGCAGGCGGCCGAACCGTGGCAACAGGCGGTCGCCGCGGCGATCGGCAAGCCGGGCGCGGAGATGCCCGGCGGCGTCTATCGCATCGGCCTGCCGCGCAGCGATCTCAAGGTGACGCTCGACGGCGTGACGCTGAAGCCGGCGCTGGCGCTGGGATCGTGGCTGGCGTTCGCGCCGCACGGGCCGGGGCAGGCGATGGTCATGGGCGATCTGGTGCTCACCGATACCGAGGTGAATCCGGTGATGGCCAAGCTGATCGCCGGCGGGATCGAGATCACCGCGCTCCACAACCATCTGCTGCGCAACACGCCGCACACGATGTACATGCACATCGCCGGACATGGCGACCCGGCCCAGCTGGCGCGGACGCTGCACGACGCGCTGGCGCTGAGCGGCACCCCGCTCTCGGCGCCGCCCGCGAATGCTTCGGCTGCGCCCGAGGCGCTGGATCTCGATACCGGGGCGCTCGACCGCATCCTTGGCCACAAGGGCAAAGCGGGCGGCGGAGTCTATGCCTTCGGCATTCCCCGTGCCGAAGCGCCGCGCGAGGGCGAGATGGTCTTGCCGCCGGCGATGGGCGCGGCGGAGGCGATCAATTTTCAGCCGACCGAGGGCGGCAAGGCCGCGATCACCGGCGACTTCGTACTCACCGCCACAGAGGTCAACCCGGTGCTGCGGACGCTGCGCGCGAACGGGATCGAGGTGACGGCGCTCCACAACCATATGCTCGATGACGAGCCGCGGCTGTTCTTCATGCACTTCTGGGCCGATGACGACGCGCAGAAACTGGCGCGCGGGTTGGCGGCGGCGCTGAAGCACGTGGCCGTCGCGGCGAATTGAGCCGCGGCGATGCGCCGCCGCACACGCCTCTCGGCCGCGTTGCTGATCGGGCTGCCCGGATGCAGCCTGGCGCAGCCCGAACAGTCGATTTCGTCGTTCGTGCTCGAACGGACGATCCCGCTCCCCGACACCAGCGGCCGGATCGACCATCTCGCGATCGATCTGGCGGATCGTCGCCTGCTCGTCGCCGAAATCGCCAACGGGACGGTCGATATCGTCGATATCGAGGGCGGGCGCGTCGAAGCGCGGATCGCGGGTCTTTCCGAACCGCAGGGCGTCGCCTGGCTTCCGGCAGTGCGGCAGCTGGTCGTCGCCTGTGGTGACGGCACCGTGCGCTTTTATGCCGCCGATCACCACGAACTCGCGCGGCTCGACCTCGGCGACGATGCCGACAACATTCGGGTCGACCAGCGCAACGGGCGTGTCGTCGTCGGCTATGGCAAGGGCGGCCTCGCGACGATCGATCCGGCGCGTCACATCGTCGTCGCCCGGTTAGCGCTGCCCGGTCATCCCGAGGGGTTCCAGCTCGCGGGCGCGCGCGCCTATATCAATGTGCCGGGGAACGGATCGATCATCGCGGCGGATATCGATCAGGGACGGCAGCTCGCACGTTGGCTGACCGGGCTCCAGCGCCTCAACTTTCCGATGGCGATCGAGCCCAGCGGGCAGTCGATCAAGATCGCCTATCGGCTACCCGCCGGGCTCGCGACGATCGATACGCGGAACGGAAAGACGCTGTCGCTGAAGTTCGCTTGCGGGGATGCCGACGACCTGTTCCTGGCGGGCAAGCGCGTGCTGGTGATATGCGGCACCGGCCATGTCGACATCGTCGACGATGACGGCCGACGCGAGCGCATCGAAACCCAGGATGGCGCCCGCACCGGGCTCTATGTGCCTGAACTCGAAAGGTTGTTCGTCGCGGTCCCGTCACGCGGGCAGCCCGCGGCGATCTGGGTGTTCAAACAGAGCCTGCTTCATCGCCGCTGATCGCATGGCGGTCGCGCCGGTCGCGGCTCCAATGTCAAAATAGCCGAGGGCCGGCGTTTGACGGTTGTCCGGAGGGATTCTCGCGCTAGCAAGGAGACATGGGGCCACTCGATATCGCCGTCGCCGGTTGCGGGCCGGGGGGACTCGCAGCCGCTCTGCTGTTGAAGCGCGACGGACACCGCGTGACATTGTTCGAGCGGTTCGAAGCGCCGCAGCCGATCGGATCGGGGCTCATGCTCCAGCCGACCGGCCTCGCCGTGCTGAAACAGCTCGGGCTGGCCGAGATCGCGCTGGAGAGCGGGGCGCGGGTCGATCGGCTGATCGGTCAGGCCGGGACGGCCGGCCCCGTCGTGCTGGACGTGCGCTATGCCGCGCTGGGCCGCCCGTCCGCCTTCGGCATCGGCATCCATCGCGCGAGCCTGTTCGCGCTGCTTCACGATGCGGTCACCACCGCCGGCGTGCCGATCGCGACGGGACGGACGGTGGCGGGCAGCGTTGCTGACGGCGCGAAGCGTCGCCTGCATTTCGCCGACGGCGATATGGCCGGGCCTTTCGACCTCGTCGTGGACGCGCTGGGAACGCGCACCCCGCTTGCGCCACCCACGGGGCATTCGCTGGCCTATGGCGCCTTATGGGCCAGCCTCGACTGGCCCGACGCGACGACCTTCGACGAGGCGGCGCTCGAGCAGCGCTATCTGCGGGCGAGCACGATGGTCGGCGTTCTCCCCGTCGGTGCGTCGCCGCACGCCGGGCGGCGGCAGGCTGCCTTCTTCTGGTCGCTCCGCGCCGATCGGCTGGACGCCTGGCGCACCGCCGGGCTGGATGCGTGGAAAGCCGAGGTTCTGGGGCTGTGGCCCGCGTGCGCGCCGTTGCTCGATCAGATCGTCAGCCCCGATCAGCTCACCTTCGCGCATTATGCCCATCGCACGTTGCGGGATCCGGCCGAACCCGCGCTCATCCACATCGGCGACGCCTGGCATTCGGCGAGCCCGCAGCTCGGGCAGGGCGCCAATATGGCGCTGCTCGACGCCTGGGCGCTCGCCAAGGGGCTCCGCGAGAGCGAGAGCGTGGCGGAGGGGTTGGCCGACGCGGTCGCCCGACGGCGACGGCATGTCCATCTGTATCAGCGGCTCACCGCGCTGTTCACGCCGGTCTATCAATCCGACAGCCGCCTGTTGCCGCTCGTTCGCGACCGACTGGTCGGGCCGCTGTCGAAACTGTGGCCGGCAACCTGGATACAGGCGGCGATGGTCAGCGGGCTGATCGGCAATCCGCTGCGCCCGCTCGGCCTCGACGCACGGCAACCGGCTCAGCCGGACGAGCCGATCCGGCACGCGGCATGAGAAGCAAGACATCGGCCCGGGCTGATCCCGCGGCTGAACCAGCGTCGCGCCTGCCTTGAGCCGCATCCTCGTCCTCGGCGGCTACGGCGGTTTTGGCGGACGTATTGCGCGGAGGCTCGCTGCGGCCGGGCACGATGTGCTTGTCGCGGGTCGTAGTCTCGCGAAGGCTCGGGCCTTTTGCGCTGACCAGCCGCGCTTGACCCCGGTCGCGATCGATCGCGCCGCCGTCGCCGCAGCGTTGCGCGACCATCGACCAGCCGTGCTGGTCGACGCTTCGGGTCCTTTCCAGACGCTCGATTATACGATCCCGGCGGCGTGCGTCGCGGCCGGGGTCCATTATGTCGACATCGCCGACGCGCGCGCATTCGTGTGCGGCATTGTGACGCTTGACGCCGCGGCGAAGGCCGCCGGTGTCGTCGTCATCTCGGGTGCGTCCAGCGTGCCCGCGTTGTCCGGCGCCGTCGTCCGCAAACTCGCCGTCGGTTTCGAGCAGGTGCGGGCGGTCGAAATGGCGATCAGCGCGTCGAATCGCACCACCGCCGGGCCAGCCGTCGCGGCCGCGATCCTCGCCCAGCTTGGCCAGCCGCTGAAGCTCTGGCGGGGCAGGCGGTGGATCGAACGGATCGGGTGGCAAGAGCTTCGCCGCGAACATTTCGTCGTCGCCGGAGAGCGGCCGCTGGATCGCCGTCTGGTCGCGCTCGTCGATGTGCCGGACCACGAACTATTGCCGGAAAGGCTGCCCGGTCGACCGGCCGTCACCTTCCGCGCGGGCACCGAACTCGGGTTTCAGACGCGCGTATTATGGCTCGCAAGCTGGCTGGTTCGGTGGAAATTGCTGTCGAACCTGGCGCCGATGGCGCGTTTCTTGCGACCGCTGCAGGGCCTGACGGGCTGGATGGGGAGCGACCGGTCGGCGATGATCGTGCGACTGTTCGGCCTAATCGGCGGTAAGCGCGTCGAGCGCCGCTGGACGCTGCTCGCGAGCAGGGGCGACGGCCCGGAGATTCCCGCGCTGTCGGTGCCGCCCTTGATTTCGCATATCCTCGACGGGCTTGAGCCGGCCGGCGCGCGCGACGCAGGGATGAGTCTCGGTCTCTCGGACTATCAGCCTGCATTCGACGGGCTCTCGATCCGCCACGAGGTGACCGAGCATATTCGCTCGCCACCGCTCTACGCGCGGGTGATGGGGACCCGGTTCGAGCAATTGCCGCCCGCCGTCCGCGCCATGCACGAGACGCTGCGCGATGGCGGGGCGAGCGGCGTTGCCGAGGTGACCGGATCGAGAAACCTCCTGACGGGGGCCATCGCGTCGCTCATCGGCTTTCCGCGCGCCGGGACGCATGAACTCCACGTCGCATTCGAGGAGCGAGACGGTGTGGAAACGTGGATACGCACCTTCAGCGGCAAGCGCTTCCATAGCCGGCTGAGCCAGGACGGCCGCTGGCTGGTCGAGCGCTTCGGCGCGTTTCGCTTCGGGTTCGAGCTTCCTTCCGACGAACATGGGCTGGCGATGGTCATGCGCCGGTGGTGGATCGGCCCGCTTCGCCTGCCGCTGGCGCTTGCACCACGCTCGCTCGCGCGGGAATGGGAAGAGGACGGCCGTTTCCATTTTGACGTGCCGATCGCGCTGCCGGTTCTGGGCCGGATCGTGCACTATCGCGGGCGGCTTGAGGCGCGATAGATCAATGGCCGGCGACAAGCGTGCCGCCCGCCCTTGTATTCGCGTCGGCGCCGAGGCAGTCCTTCACGGATGTCCACCGAGCCGGAACTGGAAACCATCCTGCTGGGGCCGGTGCTTGCCGATCGCGAGTGCGGCGGGTGCGTGGCATGTTGCACCGTCCTGACGGTGGATACGCCCGAGTTCAAGAAACCCGCGGGAACGCCCTGCGCGCATCTCGTTCCGGGCGGGTGCGGCATTCACGAGACGCGCCCTCCGATCTGCCGGACATGGTTCTGCGCTTGGCGCCGGATCGCGAGCCTGCCCGACGAAGCCCGACCCGATCGGTCCGGTCTGCTGGTTTCGCTCAATTTCGTGCGCGAGCCGCGCAATTGCTTCGAGGGTGTCTCGATCAATGTCCGCAAGCTCGCCGGCAGCGACGCGATAGAGAGCGGGATGGCGCGCATCGTGCTCGACAGCCTGTGCGACCGGCTGGCGCCCGTCTGGTTCAGCGACGGATCGGAGAAGATGCTGATGCATCCCGACGGCGATGTCGCCCGCCTGGTTATATCGGGCGATCCCGCGCCGGCGCATCTCCGCGACGAAGTGGCCGCGTGGCGCGAGCATTACGGCGTCTTTTCGACCGAGGGCTAGAAGCTCGTTCGAACGGCGGGTTGATGCGGGGCATCCTCAACCTGCATCAGCGCCTCGGGCAGCAGGTTTACCGCTTCGGCCAATCGCTGATCCAGCAATGGCAGGAGATCGGTCCACCCGGTGATGCCGTCGATCTCCCCGGGGCCGTCGGATATCCCGCGTAGGCCGATCAACGACAGGCCGAAGCCCTGGCACGCGCGCGCCACGGCATAGGTTTCCATATCCACCATATCCGCGTCGATCGCGGCGAAAGCCTCGCCACCGACGATGTTCGCCCCGGTCGAGAGCCGCGCCGTTTCCAGCCGTAGCGGTGTCGACAGCGATATCTCGGCGGGTTGGCCGAGAAAGGGCGTCACCCCCTTCGGAAAGCCGATCCGCGAGGCATCCATATCGCGCCAGGAGACGGTACTGACCTGATAGACCTCGCCAAGCGCGCACCGCCGCGATCCTGCCGATCCGAGCGAAACGACCACATCCGGCAGGCCGCCGGATTGCTTCATCGAGGCACATGCCTGCCCCATCGCCAGCGCAGCCTCGATCGGGCCGACGCCGGTCATTAGCGGCCTGAACAACTTGCGGAGGTGAGGGCCATATTCCGCGTCCGTCGCCATGACGAACAGGACGCGCTTGCCCGCGATAAGCTCAAAATCGCCCACGAACCCTCACTTCTATCGGGAAACCTCTTATGGGCTGCGCGAAGTCTTTTCTGCAACAAGACCCGCAACCGCTAAAGATTTTGACAGCGCCGCTCGGCCGGTTTGGCGCATCACCGCCTCCACAAACGGAGGACCCGCTATGAACCGCAGAGATATGCTGCGCTTTGGCGTAGGCGCGATCGCATGCGCCGCGATCGCGCACCCCGCGCGCGCCGCACCGAGCTTCGATCGGTTTCGCGTGCCGGAATGGAGCCGGCGTCGACGCTTCGTCAGCAACGGTTTCGGCCGGATCGCCTTTATCGATCAGGGATCGGGCGACCCCGCGCTCTTTCTGCACGGTTATCCGCTGAGCGGTTTTCAATGGCGGGATGCAGTCGAGCAGCTCGGGCTGTTTTACCGCTGTATCGTGCCCGATTTCCTAGGGTTGGGTGCGACCGAAGCGGCCGAGGGGCAGGACCTGTCGGCGCCGAGCCAGGCCGCGATGCTCATCGCGCTGCTCGACGCGCTGAAGATCGCCCGCGTCCATGTCGTCGCCAACGACAGCGGCGGTGCGGTGGCGCAATTGCTCGCGGCGCATCACCCCGATCGCGTCCGCACCTTGTTGCTCACCAATTGCGATACCGAGCGGCAGAGTCCACCGCCGGCGATGCGGCCGGTGATCGAGCTGGCGCGCAACGGCCTCTATGTGAAGCAATGGATCGAGCCGTGGTACGCAAGCCGCGACCGCGCCCGTGCCGCCGATCAGTTCGGCGGGATGTGCTACGCCGATCCGGCCAATCCCACCGACGAAGCGATCGAGATGTATTTCGGCCCGCTTCTGTCGAGCCCGGCGCGCGCGCGTCAGGCCGAGGCGCACGCGATCGCGCAGGGCGGCAACGCGTTGCGCGGTATCGCGCCGATGCTGGCGCGCTGTCCCGTCCCGACGCGTATCGTGTGGGGAACGGCCGATACGATCTTCGAACCCGCGAACGCCGATTTTCTCGCGCAGGCTTTCGGCAATTCGCGCGGCGTCCGGCGGATCGAAAAGGCCAAATTGTTCTGGCCCGAGGAGCGGCCGGACGTAATCGTCGAAGAGGCCGACGCGCTGTGGCGCGGGGCCAAAGCGTGAAAGGGCCGATCGTGCTGCAATCGCTGTCCCGCGCCGTGCAGGGCGCGGCGTTGCTCCTGGCGACTATCGTCGCGACGCCGTCCGTTGCATCGGATCATCTCGATTCGCCGTCGGTGATCGCCGATCCGCGCGCCGACATCGGCGATCTCTTCGCCTGGATCGCGCCCGACGGACGGCATCTCAATCTGGTGATGACGATCGTCGGGCACAGCCTTTCCGACAAGATCGCTTATGTCTTTCATATCGACAGCGGACGCCGCTTCGGCCGGACGACCGCGACGATCGATCTCGTTTGCCGCTTCGCCAACGCGACCGCCGCCGATTGCACGTTAGGGAAAGTCGACCGGGCGCGCGGCGATGCCAGCTATGCGGAGGGGCTGCTGAGCGGCGGGAAAAGCTTCCGCGTCTATGCCGGGCTGCGTGACGATCCCTTCTTCAACAACGTCCGCGGCACGCGTGACATGTACAATGTCGCGACCAAGGCGCTCGCCGGCTCCGCGCGCTATGATGCTGCGAACTGTCCGAGGTTCGATGCGGCGCAAACCGCCGCGATCCGCGATGCGTGGCGGCACACCAACGGCGGACCACCGACGAACTTCCTGCGCGGATGGACGCCGGATTCGATCGTCGTCTCGGTCGATCTCGCGCCGGTCACCCGGGGTGGCCCGCTGATCGCGGTCTGGGCATCGACGCGCGGCCCCAAAGGGCAGATCGACCGGGCGGCGCGTCCGCTCACCGGCAATGCGCTGCTCGTCACGCTGGGATCGGACGATGCGCAGAACGAGATCAAGGAGCGATACAATCACGCGAGCCCGGCAACCGGCGCGCCCTTTGTCGCGGAGATCGCCAAAGGGATCGCATTGTACGACGGCCTCGACGGCCGATGCGGCGACAGCCTGCTGGTCGACCACAATGCCCCGCCGGCGCGGCGATACTGGCCGTTGGCGCGGTTGCTTGCCGACGACCGGTTATGGATCAACAGCCGCTCGTCGATCTGCACCCAGCTTTTCGCGGCCGAGCGCGCCGCGCTGAACGGCGAGCGCGCGCTGGAGAAGGATTGCGGGGGCCGCACGATCAATTACGACGCGGTGAACGTCTATCGATCGTTGCTCGCCAATGGCACCACCAGCGGCATCGACGACGGCGTCCATGCGGATGAGAAGGTGCATTCCACCTCGATCTTCCCGTTCCTGGCTGCGCCCGATCCTGCGGTGCCGGGGTCATGAGGAACATCGTGCCGGCCGTCGCCGCCGCGGCGCTTGCGATCATATCCAGCCCGGCGGCCGCGCATACCGGGACGGGGCTCGCCGGTGGGTTCGCGTCGGGGTTCATGCATCCGTTGAGCGGGTGGGATCATCTTCTCGCGATGATCTCGGTCGGGCTTTGGGGCGCATTTCTCGGCCGGCCGCTGATCTACCTGCTGCCGGTTACTTTCCCGCTGATGATGGTGGTCGGCGCGGTAGCGGGCATGTTCGCGCTGCCGATGCCGCCGGTCGAGATCGGGATCGCCTTGTCGGTGCTCGTTCTCGGCGGCTGCGTCGCGGCCGCTTTCCGCGCGCCGGTCTGGCTCGCGGTGACCGTCGTTGCGACGTTCGCGCTGTTCCACGGCTACGCTCATGGCCGCGAACTGCCCTCCGCCGCCGATCCGATCGGCTATAGCACCGGCTTCGTTCTCGCCACCGGCGCTCTCCATGTCGTCGGCATAGCGATCGGCCTTGCTGCGGATCACCGGCACGGTGCGATCGCGATTCGGCTGGCGGGCGGCGCGATCGCCGTGCTGGGCGTCGTCTTTCTGGTACAGGCGGCGGGCGCATGAGAGATCCGCATCTCGCGCTCGCGTTGCTCGGGGTCGCGACCGGGGGGCTGACGGTCGGTTTCGGCCGGAAAGGGGGCGTGCTGCTCGGCGCGATTGCGCTCGCCGTGATCGTCGGTGCGGTCTTGCCCACGCCCGACGCGGGAAGGGGCGAGCCGCTGCTGGCGCTGGCCTGGGGGCTCATCATCATCGCGGCGGGCAGCCTGTGGTTGCCCGATCGCTTGCGCCCCCACGCGCTGAACCTCGTGATCGCGATCGTTTCGGGCGGCACGGCGGGACTGCTCGGCCGGGTGGCGGGCGTGGGAACGCTCGGCTGGTTCGCCGTGGCGCTCACCTTCTCCACCGTCGTGAGCATCCTGCTGGCAAGGAAGCGCTCGCGGTTGCCAATCCGTGTGGTTGCCGGCTGGCTTGTCGCGATCGGGGCGCTGAACGCCACGCTCACGATCCTGCCCGTGACGCCGGGCTATCTGCCCGATCATCTGGAGTAAGCGATGCCTCTTCGTTTCGCCCCGCTGTGCCTGCTCGCCGTCGCCGTCGCCGCCGACGCGCATGATTTCTGGCTCCAACCCGCGCGCTGGCAAGCCGCGCCGGGCGAGCCGATCCGGATGACGCTGCAGGTCGGGCACGGCCCGTATCGCCAGCGCTCGCCGATCCCCGCGCGACGGATCGTGCGGTTTGCGGCGATCGCGCCGAACGGGCGGCAGATCGACCTCAGGCCCGGCATGCATATCGGCGGCGCGGATGACGCGACGGCGGCGTTCGGTGCGCCGGGAACCTATGTCGTCTTGCTCGAAACCGACAATCGCGCCGAAAGCCATCTGCCGGCGATCCGCTTCAACGATTATCTCAAGGTCGAAGGTTTGACGCCCGCGATCGCGCTGCGCACCAGCGCGGGGCGCATGGATGCGGACGGCGCGGAGAATTATAGCCGCCACGCGAAGACGATCGTACGCGTCGGGCTTGCGGGTGCGCAGCCGGCGAGCCGCGTGACGAAGCCCGCCGGGTTGGCGCTGGAGATCGTGCCGGAGGCCGATCCGCTGACGATCGGGCGCGGCGGCGCGCTGCCGGTGCGCATCTATTATCGCGGCACGCCGCTCGCCGGCGCGCTGGTGAAGCTGAACGACCTCGACCACGATGCCGAACCCGTCGCGATGCGCCGCAGCGACGCGCAGGGGCGTGCGGTGTTCAGATTGCCCGGCAAGGGCAACTGGCAGCTCAACGTCATCTGGACGCGGCCGCAGCCGAAAACCAGCCTCACCGATTTCGACACCAGTTTCTCCAGCCTCAGCTTTGGCGCGATCGAATGATGCGCTACATTGGCAGGGAGATGGGCAGGCCATGAACGAATTGCGCGTCACATCGCTGCTGGAAACGACGACGCTGTCGATCCGTGACATACGGTGCAGCGGCGACTGCAAGCATAAGACGCCGAGCGAATGCGCGACCGCGCTCCACCTCGTCTATCCCTATCGCGGCGCGTTCATGCGGCATGTCGGCGCGGGGGAAACCGTCGCGGAGGCCAATCAGCTCGTCTTCTTCAACGAAGACGAGGAATATGCCGTCAGCCATCCCGTATCGGGCGGCGACGGTTGCTTGTCGATCGCGGTCGATCCCGCGCTGATCCGGGAATTGGCACCCGCCGACCAGCTCGCGGAGGGGCCGGCGACCCGCTTCAGGCGCGCCCATCGCGGCATCGATCCCAGGGCGCAGGCGCTCGTCGCGCTGCTGCGCCACGGCCTCGCGCGCGGGGCAATGGAAACGCTGGAGGCGGAAACGCTTGCCCTCACGCTGATCCGCCGGTCGCTCGGCGAGCGCACCTCGCACGAACGGGCGACGAGCTATGGGCGCGAGAAATTGGTCGACCGGACCAAGCTGCTGCTCGCCGCCGATCCCGGGCGTCGCTGGACGCTGGCGGCGATTGCGCGGGAGGTCGGGGTGTCGCCGGTGTATCTCACCCAGGTCTTCGCACAGGCCGAAGGGGTGCCGCTCTATCGCTATCAGCTACGCCTGCGGCTGGCGCGCGCGCTCGATCTGCTCAGCGATTGCCGCGATCTGACCATGCTCGCGCTCGATCTCGGCTTTTCCAGCCACAGCCATTTCACCTCCGCGTTCCGCCAGCTCTATGGTCGCTCGCCGGGGGAATTCCAGCGCGCCGTCCGGGTACGGTGACCTTAAGAGCGGCTAAGTAATCGACAGCGGACAACGCCTTCCGTCGGCATCGTTGAATCGAGGAGAAAAGCCATGCAGGACAATTGCGCAGCATGCGACATGCCGCTCGACGAGGCGCGCCGATCGGTCACCATCGGCGGCACCGTCGTCGAAGTGTGCTGCGAGCAATGTGCCATCGCGCTGCGCGAAGCGACGGCGTCCGTCGATCGGGAGGGCGTGTGACGGTTCGACGCACTCGATGTGCGTGGGGCGTCCACAAGGGCTAGCCACGCGCACCACAGGTCGTAATCACTGCTCGTCAAATCGGCTTGGCCGGCTAAATATAATCCGGAGCGGAGGCGGGCGAATGAATATTTTCATTGGGGAGTTATTGGGGACGGCGGCGCTTATCTTGTTTGGCAACGGTGTCGTCGCCGGCGTCCTCCTCAAGGATTCGAAAGCCGAGAGCGCGGGATGGATGGCGATCACGACCGGCTGGGCCTTCGCCGTTCTTATCGGCATCATTGTCGCCAAGGCATGCGGCAGCCAGCCGGCCTATCTCAACCCCGCATTCGCGATCGGCATGGCGATATTGCACAACAATTGGACGGATATAGCCCAAGCAGTGGCGGGCGAAATGCTCGGCGCGATCTTGGGCGCGACGCTGGTTTTCCTTCATTATTTGCCCCATTGGCAAAGAACGCCCGATCCCGCGATCAAGCGCGCGGCCTTCTGCACCGAGCCCGCCATTCGCCGCCCGACGGCAAATTTCGTGAGCGAGGTCATCGGGACATTCGCTCTGACGTTCGTCGCCGGCGCGCTCTTTTCCCGGCAGGTATCGCCGAACGGGGTCCCTGACGGGATCGGCCCTTATCTTGTTGGCGTCCTCGTCTGGGGCATCGGCCTGTCGCTCGGCGGAACCACCGGCTATGCCATCAATCCCGCACGCGATCTGGGACCCCGTATCGCGCACGCGCTGCTGCCTGTTCCCGGCAAGGGCAGTTCGGATTGGGGCTATGCCGCGATTCCAGTCCTCGGGCCGATTGTCGGCGGCTGCCTCGCCGGCCTCGCGCTTTTGTGCGTTATTGGTTGAGGTTCGGAAACGGGCGCGCGCACGGGGGCGTGGAACAATCTTACATGGCAGAAGCCCCGCGCGAGCTAGGTTATCGTCGCTGACGCCCCTTTCTCGGTGATCGCCGCCGGGAGATCAGGGCAGCGACAAAGGTTCCTGATCTACCCGATAGGCAAAGAGTCGCTCCTGCGCCTTCTGTCCGAGCGGGACGAAAAGCGGCAGCAGCAAATCGCGCAGGCGCAGCGAGAGCCAGCCCTGGGCCTTTTTGGGCGTGCCGCTCTGCCGACCGAGGCGAACTGCCGCTTCGACCCGCGCGCGGCGCAGCGATTCGAAGCGCTCGAACGCCCGGGCGGGCGCGGGTTCGGCCGCGATCGCGGCCGCGAGCACGAGCGCGTCCTCCAGCGCCATCGAGGCGCCTTGGCCGGAATGGGGCGTGACTGCGTGGGCCGCGTCGCCGATCAATACCACCCGCCCGAGCGACCAGTGCGAGAGGCTTGGAATGTCGAAATCCGGATAGACACGAATGTCCGCTGGATCGACTGCCGCGATGATCCGTCGATTGACCTCAGGGTCGAGCCGGTGAAGGCCCGCCAGGAATTGCGCCAGCGGTGCGCCCGTCAGGGGTGTGGCGCGGTTTTCTTCGGCCTGGGGAAAGGTGTTGAACCAATGGACTGGGGCGGCTGGCGCCTTGATGTAGCCGAAGAAGGCATTGCGACCGAAGGTCATGTGCATGCGGCCGTCGGTGGGGGGCACATCGGGCACGTCGACGATGCCGCCGCTGCCCTGCAGGCCGTTATAGGCGGGCGCCGGGAGGTCGGGCATGGTGAGGCGGCGCACGCGCGAGCGCAGCCCGTCGGCGCCGACCAGGATGTCAAAGCGCTCGCCGCCGCCGTCCGATCCGGTCACCAGCACGTCGGACGAGGTTTGCGTGACAGCGTCGACCGCCGTGCCGAAGCGGATGGCGATCCCGGCAGCCCGCGCCGCCTCGAGCAGGATCGCGCCCAATTCGCCACGGGGGATAGTGACCGATGGCGCGGCGAAACGCTGGACGTGCCTCGTATAATCGAGCGCCCCCAGCACGCGGCCACGTTCGTTGTGAAAGACCAGACCGCGGGTCTCGATGCCGCGCGCGAGCGCCGCGTCCGCCAGGCCCAGTCCGCGCAGCGCGTTCATGCCGTTGGGCGCCAGCGTCAGGAAGATGCCTTCGTTCCGCAGCTGCTCCTCGCTTCTCTTCTCGATGACGGTGGGCGCAAAGCCCCGGCGGACCAGCGCCAGGGCGAGCGCCAGCCCGGCGAAACCCGCCCCGACGATACCGATCCGTGTTTTCATCCTTGCCCCATCGATCTTGCCGGTACATGCTATGACAATTGAACTATTAGACGATATGATAATTAGATGATCGAATCAAATGAGTCGAGCAAGGCCTGGCTGATCGAGCGGCTTGGTGGCCTGATCATGCGCTGGCAGGACGCCACCCAGCGCTACGACGAAACCGTGGGCGAGATCTTTCGGCTGGGTCCCGCCGAGCGGCTGTGCCTGAGCTTCCTCGCCGGCGGCCCGCAGCCGGCGAGCGCGATTGCCCGGGCTACCCGGCTCACCCCTGCGGCGGTGACGGCGCTGGTCGACCGGCTGGAAGCCCGCAACTATGTTCGCCGCCGCCCGGACCCGCTCGACAGGCGCAAGGTGTTGGTGGAGGCGGGCGCAGCAACCGAAGCGCTGATCCAGAAGGCCTATCTGCCGCTGGCCCAGGCCGGCGCCGCCGCGTTCGACCAGCGCAGCACCGAGGAATTGCGGATCGTGGCCGACGTGCTGGAACAAATCATCGCCATCCAGGACGGCATGACCGAACAATTGCTCGCCCCTTAGGGAGAGCGAGCCGCTTGCGAGAGCATAACGTGCGGCGTTGATAATATTCGAGCGCGCAAACTCTGCCGCGCTCCCTGAGAATCGTGGCGCCGGGATCACCGTGGTTACCGGCGTTTAATAAATCCGGCCGGTTTATACCTGTTTTCGGGGATACTCGCCGCACTCATTCTGAACTAATTGGACGTCCGATTTTGCATCGGGCCGGCGCTGGGGCGAAGAAGCCCGGCCCGTTGCACCTTAAAGGAAGGGCAACGGGGAATGAAGCGACGGCGGCATGGCTTGATGCTGGGCGTATCCTGGCTTTGGGCGAGCGCGCTCGGCGGCGCGCCGGCGCAGGCCCAGACCGCGAGCCAGATCACCCCGCCGAGCTATGCGCCGGCGCTCGAACGCCCCGCAGCGCCCGTCGTCATCCCCCAGGGGCCGGGGGTGACCGCGCCGCCGGGATCGGAAGCGCTGATCGTTACCCTGTCGGGGGTGCGCGTCGACGGGCTCGCGATCGAGCCGGCCGAACTGGCGACCTTGCGTGAAACCCTGGTCGGGCATCCCGTGAGCATCGCCGAAATCTTCGCGACGGCGCGCGCGCTGGAAACGTGGTTCGCGGCGAGCGGGCGCGTGCTGGTGCGGGTCAGCGTTCCTGCGCAGCACCTCGATAACGGTGCCGAGCTTCGCCTCGTCGTCACCGCGGGGCAGATCGAAAGCGTCGATACGAGCAATCTGCCCCCGCCGGTGCGCGGCCGGATCGCGCACATGCTGGCGCCGCTGGTCGGGCAATCGGCGGTGACGATGGCCGCGATCGAGCGACGGCTGCTGCTGGCGGGGGATATGCCGGGCGTCGCGCTGCGCTCGACGCTGGCACCGGGCACGACCCCCGGCGGCACGGTCCTCATCATCTCCGCCGATTATCGCCCGGTGAGCGGCTATCTCACGCTCGATAACAATCTGCCGCGCGCATTGGGCGGCGATGCGTTCGGGCTCGGCGTCAATTTCAACACGATGCTCGGGCTGGGGGAGACGATCTATCTGCGCGCGAGCGGTTTTCCGAACGGCGGCAACGGGATCAGCCTGCTCGACGCGACCCCGCGCAACCGCGCGCTGGTCGGCGGCGTGATCGTGCCGCTCGGCACCAACGGGCTGACCTTCAACGTCGAGGCGACCGACGCGCGCACCGCGCCGCGCCACGACGCGCTGTCGCTGGGCACCGCTAGCAAATTCCAGCGGATCAGCGCGCGGCTCGCTTATCCCTTCATTCGCAGCCGCGCGCTGACCGTCTCGGGCGAGCTTGCGTTCGATACGCAGCGCGAGGCGGTCGATGCGATCAGCCCGTTGCGGCTGCCGCTCTCGCTCGATCGGATGCGGATCGCGCGCGCGGCCGGGTCGGTGGCGGGGGCACTGGCCGGCGGCGGCAACTTCTTCGCGCGGCTCGAGGCATCGGTCGGGATCGACGGGCTCGGCGCCCGCTCGGCCGCCGATGCGACGCCGCTGTTGCCGCTCTCGCGGCAGGGAGCAGACGCCAGCTTTACCAAGCTGATGCTGGATATGTCGCTGCGCCAGCCGGTGCCGGCGGGATTCACGATCGCGGTCAATGGCCGCGCGCAGACCGCGTTCGGCAATACGCTGGTCAACGCCGAGCAGATCGGCCTCGCGACGCTCGACGGGGTTTCCCCGCTGCGTTCGGGCACCTTGCAGGGCGATAGCGGCTATGTCGCGCGCGCCGAGCTGGCGCGCCCGATCGACGTCGCGCTCGGCGCCGGGCGGGCGGAGATCGCGCCCTATCTGTTCGGGGTCGCCGGCAATACGCATCTCGCACGCCCGACGATATTCGAGCGCCGCTCGACCGACGTTTATGCATTCGGTGCGGGCGCGCGGTTCCACTTGCGCACGCGGCGCGGCGCGCCGGCGCTGTCGACCGCGCTCGAATGGGGCCGCGCGCATATCGAGCGCGCCGGCAACGCCGATCGCGTCACCTTCACGATGATCACCCGGTTCTGACAGGGGGAGCCGCCATGACCCGTCCATTTTCCATCCTGCTCCTCGCCACCAGCGCGCTGGCCCCGGCCGTCGCTCATGCCGGCGATTTGCCGACCGGCGGGCAGATCGTGCGCGGCGACGCCGCGATCGGCGCGCCGGCCAACGGCGCGATGACGATCAACCAAGGCAGCGATCGCGCGATCATCAACTGGCAGAGCTTCTCGATCGGCGCAGGCAATCGCGTCGATATCGTCCAGCCGAGCCGCCAGTCGGTCTTGCTCAACCGCGTCACCGGCGATGCGAGCTCGACCATCGCCGGGGCGCTCAACGCCAACGGCCAGGTGTTTCTGGTCAACCCCAATGGGATCCAGATCACCGCGACCGGCAGCGTCCGCGCGGCGGGGTTTGTCGCCTCGACGCTCGATGTGGCGGACGATGCCTTCATGCGCGGCGATATCGTCGTCACCGGCAAGGCTGGGCGGGTGAGCAATGCCGGGACGATCTCGATCGTCGCGGGCGGCTATGCGGCGCTGATCGGGGGCAAGGTCGACAATGCCGGCCTGATCGTCGCCCCGCTGGGGCGCGTCGCGCTGGCTTCGGGGAGCCGCGCCACGCTCGATTTGGCCGGCGACGGTTTCCTCCAGATCGCGCTGCCTGCCGATGGTGGCGCGGTCGGCATGTCGGGGCGGATCTCGGCGGACGGCGGCAGCGTGTTGCTGAGCGCGGCGAGCGCGCTCGATGCGGCGCGCAATCTGGTAAACCTTTCGGGCGTGATCGAGGCGCGCGGGGTGAGCGGGCGCAGCGGATCGGTCACGCTGACCGGCGACGCGGTCGCGCTGACCGGGGCGACCATCGATGTGTCGGGTGCCGGCGGCGGAGGCGAGGTGCGAATCGGCGGCGGGCGCCAGGGCGGCGGCGATCTGGCGCATGCGGCGACGGTGACGGTCGATGCCGGCAGCGCGATCCGCGCCGATGCGATCGGCAGCGGCAATGGCGGCGATGTCGCGATCTGGTCCGATCGCGCGACACGTTTCGCGGGCACGATTTCGGCGCGCGGCGCGGGCAGGGGAAGCGGCGGCGAGGTGGAAGTCTCGTCGGCCGGGCAACTCGACTATCGCGGCACCGCCGATCTGCGCGGCGCGCGGCTCGGCACCTTGTTGCTCGATCCCTATAATCTCACGATTTCCGACGACGCCGATGTCAATGCGCCGGGCTTCACCGCTTCGGGCAACGACAGCGTGGTCAACGCCACCACGCTGATCGACGCGCTTGCGCTGGGCAATGTCATCGTCTCGACCGGGACGGGCGGCGGCCAGGCGGGCAATATCACGCTGGCGACCAGCCTCGCCTGGGCCTCCAACGCGAAGCTGACGCTGACGGCGGCGAACGACATCATCCTCAACGGCGGGATCAACGCCGCGGCGGGTGGATTGGCGCTCGATGCCGGCGCGAATATCAGCGCCAGCGGCGATATTGCGCTCGGCAGCTTCAGCCTGCTGCGCGGCAATTGGCAGCAGCTCGGCGCGGCGCCGCCGGCATTCCACGCGGCCGATTTCAGCCTTGCCGCGGGCACCACCTTCCTCCGCGCGTTAGGCGGGACGGGCAGCGCGGCCGATCCGTGGCAGCTTGCCGACATTTATGGCGTGCAGGGGATCAACACGCTGCTGAGCGGCAATTTCGCGCTCGCCACCGATATCGACGCGTCCGGCACCGCGAATTGGAACGGCGGGCGCGGCTTCGTCGCGATCGGCACCAACGGCGCGGGTGTCGCCGCCAATGGCGGCAACGGTTTCACCGGATCGCTCGACGGCCGCGATCACATGATCAACGGGCTGAGGATCAACCGTGGTAGCAACGGCTTCGGCTATGGTCTGTTCGGCGTCGTCGGCGCAGGTGGCTTGCTCACCGCGATCGGGCTCGACGCGGCCAATGTCACCGGTGGGGGCGATGTCGGCGCGCTGGTCGGCCGCAACGCGGGTACGGTGCGGTTCGCGCGGGTTGGTGGGAGTGTGACCGGTCTTACCGCGACGGGCGGGCTCGTCGGCACCAACCTGGCCGGCGGAACGATCACCGATTCCTATTCGATCGCGACGGTGAGCGGCCCGCTCCAGCAAGCGAGCAATCTCGGCGGGTTCGTCGGGGAAAATTACGGGGGCATCGCGCGTGCTTATGCGCGCGGCGCGGTGAGCGGGTTCATCTATGCTGGCGGGTTCGCCGGGCGGAATGCCGGCGCGATCGATCAGGTCTATGCCACCGGGCAAGTGACCGGCGGCAATAGTGGCGGGCTGATCGGCTTTTCAGATTCGGGGAGCAGCCTCAGCAACAGTTTCTGGGACACCGCCGCCACCGGGCAGGGGTTCGCGCGCGGCAGCACCAGTTCCAACGCGGGCGCGCAGGGGCTCACCACCGCGCAATTCCAGGACAGCCAGGCATTCGCGACGCTGGCACGGGCGTGGAACTTCCGCACCGTCTGGGCGCCGCCGAGCGCCGGCTATTATCCCGAATTCTACCGCTGGTCGCGCGTGCTGACGATCATCCCCGATGCGGTGAGCCGCGTCTACGGCGATGCCAATCCCACGCTGACGGCGGGCTATTATGGTCTGCGACCCGGCGACACGCCACTGACCCAGGCGACATTATCGACCGCGGCGAACGCCGCCAGCGGTGTCGGCAGCTATACGATCGTCGCCACCGGCGGCTCGGCCGATCCGTCGTACCGCGTGATCAATTTGCTCTGCACGCTGACCGTCACCCCGCGCCTCCTGACGATCACGCCCGATGCGGTGAGCCGCATCTACGGCGACGCCAATCCGCTGACCGGCAGCGCGACCGGCACCGGGCTGGTCAATGGCGATACGATCACCAGCGTCCGCCTGTCGTCGATCGCGACCGGCATGAGCGGTGTCGGCGGCTACGGCCTCACCGCGTCGAACGCGGTCGGGTCGGGGTTGAGCAATTACGCGATCACTTATGTCCCGCTCGCCAACGGGCTGATCGTGTCGCCGCGCGCGCTGACGGTCACCGCCGATCCGGTGAGCCGCGTCTACGGCAGCAGCAATCCGGCGACCGGTACGGCGACGGGCACCGGGCTGGTCAACGGCGATACGATCAGCGCCGTCAGCCTGTCCTCGCCCGCCACCAGCATGAGCGGCATCGGCAGCTACGACCTCACCGCGTCGAACGCGGTGGGGACGGGGCTCGGCAATTACGCGATCAGCTATGTCACGCTGGCCGGCGGGCTGACCGTCACCCCGCTCGGGCTGACGCTGACGATCACCCCCGACGCGGTGACCCGCCTTTACGGCGACGCCAATCCGACGACCGGCACCGCGACCGGCGTGGGGCTGATCGGCAACGACCGGATCGACAGCGTCAGCCTCGCGTCGACCGCGACCCGCACGAGCGGGATCGGCAGCTACGATCTCGTCGCGTCGAATGCGGTCGGCGTCGGGCTCGGCAATTACACGATCAGCTATCAGGTGCTCGCCGGCGGCTTGACCGTCACGGCGCGCCCGCTGGTCATCACTGCCAATGCGGTGAGCCGCATCTACGGCGACGCCAATCCGCTGACCGGCGGCGCGACGGGCGTGGGCCTCGTCAACGGTGACACGATCAGCAGCGTCAGCCTGTCCTCCTCGGCGAGCGGTGGGAGCGGGGTCGGCGGCTATGATCTGACCGCCTCGAATGCGGTCGGGACGGGGCTGGGCAATTACGCGATCAGCTATGCCACGCTGGCCAACGGGCTGACGGTCACGCCGCGTGCGTTGACGATCACTGCCAATGCGGTGAGCCGCATCTACGGCGACGCCAATCCGCTGACCGGGGGCGCGACGGGCGTTGGGCTGGTCAATGGCGACACGATCAACAGCGTCAGCCTGTCCTCGCCGGCGACTGGCGGGAGTGGCGTCGGCGGCTATGACCTGACCGCCTCGAATGCGGTCGGGACGGGCCTCGGCAATTACGCGATCAGCTATGCCATGCTGGCCAACGGGTTGACCATCACGCCGCGTGCGTTGGTCGTCACGGCCAATGCGGTGAGCCGTATCTACGGCGATGCCAACCCGGCCACGGGCAGCGCGACGGGGGCGGGATTGGTCAACGGCGATGCGATCACCGCGGTCAGCCTGTCTTCGTCCGCGACGAGCGGCAGCGGCATCGGCGGTTATGACCTCAATGCCTCCAACGCGATCGGCACCGGACTGGGCAATTATGCGATCAGCTATCGCACGCTGGCGAACGGTCTGACGGTTACGCCCCGGACCCTGTACATTACTGCCGACAGCAAGAGCATCCTGGCCGGCGCGGCGATCCCGGCGCTGACCTATAATGTTCAGGGGCTGGTGAACGGCGATACGCTGAGCGGCAATCTCGGTACGACCGCGACGACGACGGCGAGCGCCGGATCCTATCAGATCAATCTCGGCTCGCTGGCCGCGTCGAAAAACTACAATATCGCGTTCACGACAGGGACTCTGGATGTGAAGAATACGACCGGGCCGTCGCCGACTATCTCCCCGGCAACCCTGCCCGGCCTCGATTTGCAGGGGATAGATATCGAGACCGCGCTGATGGCGGTGCAGAGCGACCGGGCGAAGCTTCTCGACAGCCAGTTGGCGCAGCAGATCGAGGATGTTCAGAAGAGGAGCGGGGAAATCGCGAGCCTGAACGATCAAATCACTGAAAAAACAATAGAATATCAGAAGAAGATTTACCTGGCGACCTCGAAATCGCAACAGGCGAAGCTCCAGAAAGAGCTGGAGGATATCGTGGCGTCGCTCAAAGTGAAGATCGATGCGCTGTCCAGCTATCAGCAAATTGACATGCTGCTGCTGCAAAGCCTGACCACCAAACGCAACGAGGCGTTCGAGGTCATGACGAAATTCCTCGAGAAAATGCAGAAATCCCGGCAATCGATTGCCGGCGAAATGCGGTGACGTCAGCCGTCGGCGTCGGCCGCTTCGCGCGGTCGCGCGGGGAAGGCGAGGTCGAGGTGGGTTCCCTCGCCTGAGGAATGCACTGCGAGTGCGCCGCCCATCGCCGCGGCGCGCTCGCGCAGGCTTTCCATCCCCGCGCCGGCATGACCCGCCCGCGCCGGCGCGATGCCGTGACCGTTATCGGCGATGCGCACTAGGACGTGATCGCCGTCGCGGATGATCTCCACCTGCGCCCGGGTCGCGCCGCTGTGGCTGAAGATATTGGTCAGCCCCTCCTGCAGAAACCGCAGCAGATTGAGCCCGCGCCGCCCGTCGAGCTCGAAATTGTCGACATTGCTCAGCCGCCAGTCGAGCTCGATCCCCGAGGTTTCAAGCAACTGCCCCGATCGATGCCGCAGCGGCGCGAGCATTTCGACCAGCCCGCCCTGATCGATCATCGTCTGGTCGATCACCAGTCGCAGATCGTTGCGCATCGCCTTGAGCATGGCGAGCGTCGCGTCGCCGGGGGCGGGACCGGGGGCATTTTCCATCCGCGCGATCGCGCTGACCAGCATCCCGCCGAACCCGTCATGCAAATCGCGCACGATCCGCAACCGCTCCCCCGCGCGCGAATGGGCGATCGCGAGCCGGTGTTCGCGCTCCAGCGTCGCGCTCAGTTCGGCGGTGGCGGCGGCGACTTCGGCCTGCAATTCGGCGTTGAACTGCTCGATCCGGCGCGTCGCGCCGACCAGTCGATAGGCGACCGCGAAGCTGCCCCCCAGCAAAGCCAGCATCGCCGACGCGCCAAACAGATAGCTATCGCCGCGAATCCAGTCGAAATAGAGCGCAAGATCGTGCGCCGAGGCCAACACCGGCAGGCTCTGGCATACGAGGAGCGCGATATTGTCCGGCCGCGGCACGCGGATCGCATGGCGCGCGAACCACGCCACGCCGGCGTAATAGAGCAATACCCCGGCCAGATGATAATAACCGACATAATGGCCCGCCATGGGCGGAGCGACGATGCCGATCATCGTCGCGATAAGACAGGCGGCGGCAGCCCAGCGCTCCACCCGCGGATAAAATGCATCGCCGTAGCGGAGGAGAAAGGTCGCAAAGGCGGCGCCGGCGAGCATATTGGAGATGCCGACGAACATCTGCCACCCGTCGGTCGTCTGGAACGGCCAGATTTCCCGCGCGACGAAATTATTATAATAAAGCGAGGCGCAGAATTGTGCGACGGCGATCCAGCCGAACATCCCGTCCCGCCGCCTCAGCAGCCAGATCAGCAAGAACAAGGCCGCCATCGTCAGCGCGGCGACGATCGAGATCAGCTTCAGGTCGTAATTGACGAAGGTGGCACGGCGGAATTGAGCGTCGATCGCCGCGGGCGCGCCGATCTCGATCTTGCCGAGCCCCGGCTTGTATCGCGCGAGGCCCGAAACCCGGATCGTCAGCAGGTTTTCGCCTTTGCGCAATGTCGGTGCACTCAGCAGGAAATATTGCGGCATTGCCCAATGCCGCGACAACGGCTCGGTCAGGTGCCGGTCGCGCGCGATCAGGCTGCCGTTGACGTAGATCGCGCCGGCGAGCGTGACCTGATCGACCATGATCGCAACCGGGCGGCGCGCATCGTCTTGTCGCCAGCGCAGGCGATACCAGGTGACGCCATCATGCTCGGGCCAGCGCGCCGCCCACAGATCGGGCAATTGCACCCTGGTCCAGCCGGTGGGCGGCGGCGCAGCGCTGTCCCAGCCGGCCGGTACCGCTTCCGCCTCGGTCAGCGCCGTCGGCAGCGTGCCTTGGTCGCGGAGTGCGCCGAAGGCCAGCACAAGACACAGCGTGATCAGCGGGATCAGCAGCAACCGGGCGCGCAGCGTCACCCGAGCAGGCCCAGTGATTTCGCCTTGAACACCGCGGCGGTCCGCGAACTCACCGCCAGCTTGCGATAGATCGTCTTGGCGTGGGTCTCGATCGTCAGGCGCGACAGGCAGAGCTCGTCGGCGATCTCGCGATTGGTGCGGCCGAGCGACACGAGGTGCAGGATTTCGCGCTCGCGCGTCGTGATCTGGCTGGTCGACGCTTGTGGCGCGCTGGCGGCATGTTGCTCGGCGGGGAGGAAGGTGAGGATCTGGCGCGCGATCGCCGGGTCGATCGGTGCGCCGCCGCGCTGGATGCTCCGCAGCAGCAGATCGAGTTCGACGTCTTCGCGTTCCTTGAGCAGATAGCCGATCGCGCCGCTGCGCAGCGCGTTGATGACGACGGATTCGCTGCCCCAGGCCGAGATCACCACCGTCTGGATGCTCGCTTTGCGTTCGTGGAGTTCGGCGATCAGATCGCAGCCATTGCCGTCGGGCAAACCGATATCGATCAGCGCCAGCGCATAATTGCTCCTGACCAGCAGCGCGCGCGCCTCGGCGAGCGTGGCGGCGGTGTCGATCGCGGCATCCGGCCCCTCGATGCCCCTGACCAGGCGCCTGATGCGAAACTGGATCGCCGGATCATCCTCGACGATCAATGTCGGCGACAGCGCCGTTCGCCCGTCTTGCACCCCATTTCCTTTGCAACCCCGTCGCGAGCGTCACAGCATTATGCCGGGCGTCGATCAAGCGCCACGCGCCGTCATCGTGGTTGCACATGGCGCTCGACCCGCGATTGAGGCAAACAGCGTCGCAATGGCGGATTTCGCATCAGATCCGGATTCCGACCTGTTGTCCGCCGCGGTCGATGGCGACCGGCGCGCGGTCGAGGCGCTGCTACGCCGGCATTATGACCGCATCCACGGTCTGGCGTGGCAGTTGACCGGATCGCGCAGCGACGCGGACGATATCGCACAGGATGTCTGTTGCGTTCTGGTCGAGAAAATCGGCGGGTTTCGGCGCGAGGCCAAATTCAGCACCTGGCTGTGCGGCATCGTGTTCAATGCGTGCCGCGATTTCCGCCGCCGCCGCCGGTCATTCGCGGGGTTTACCGAGCGGCTGGCGGTCGTCGTCGGGCTCGCACGCGCGCCCGACGGGCGCGACCTCCACGACGCGATGTGGCTGCGCAGCGCGATCGCACGGCTGAAGCCGGCCTATCGCGATGCGGTGGTGCTGGTCGCCGGGCAACAGCTCAGTCACGCCGAGGCGGCCGAGATTCTGGGCATCGCGGAGGCGACGGTGTCGTGGCGGATGCACGAGGCCCGGCGGCTGATCGCCATCGCGCGGGGAGAGGACTGAAAAAAATCTCATGGGGGTCCCAAGGATTCGCCGGGGAGGCGCGTCCCAGTGATTGACGGGCGGTTTTGCCCGCCATTGTCAGGGAGACGTCCATGCCTCGCTTCCAACCAATCCTTGTCCTTGGATCAGCGGCCGTCCTGCTCGCATCCTGCGCTGCGCCGTCGGCGCCGCCTCCGCCGCCGCCTTGGTCGGCGCCCCCGCCACCACCGCCGCCCCCGCCGCCGCCGCCGCAATCGTCGCCGGAGGCTGAGATGGTCGTAACGGCCGCGCGACTTCCTTCGCGTGGCCGCCATGCCGGCGCGCCCGTCGGGGTCGTCCAATCCTATGCGGCACCAGTGCCGGTGCCGCGGGAAACCTATCAGCCGCGGCTTCCCGCCTACCACGATGTCGGCCGCGACCGCTTCACCGCCAAGGACGAAAACCCGTTCAAGCGGGTCGGTGAGGATCCGGTGTCGACCTTTTCGATCGATGTGGACACCGCGTCCTACGGCTTCGTCCGCGCCTCGCTGAACCGCAATGTCCTGCCCCAGCCGGCGGCGGTGCGGACCGAGGAGATGATCAATTATTTCCCCTATGATTATGCGGCGCCCGCCTCGGCGGAACATCCGTTCAGCAGCAATGTGGCGGTGTTCCCGAGCCCGTGGTCGGCCGGTCGCAAGCTGGTGCGGATCGGGATCAAGGGCTTCACGATCCAGCGCGCCGCGCGGCCGCGGGCCAATCTGGTCTTTCTGATCGATACGTCGGGGTCGATGAACGAGCCCAACAAGCTGCCGCTGGTCCAGCAGTCGCTGGCGATGCTGCTCGATCAGCTTGCGCCGGACGATCGGGTGGCGATCGTCACTTATGCCGGCAATGCCGGCGTCGCGCTGGAGCCGACCGCGGTGAGCGAGAAAACCCGCATCCGCGCGGTGATCGACCGGCTGACCGCCTGGGGCGGCACCGCGGGCGCGGAGGGTATTCGCCAGGCCTATAAGCTGGCCGAGCAGAACCTCGATCCGAAGGGCGTCAATCGCGTCATCCTTGCCACCGACGGCGATTTCAACGTCGGCATCACCAACGAGAATGAGCTGAAAGGCTATGTCGAGCGCGAGCGCGGCAAGGGCGTGTTCCTCTCCGTCCTCGGCTTCGGCATGGGGAATTACAATGATGCGATGATGCAGACGCTGGCGCAGAACGGCAATGGCGCGGCGGCCTATATCGACACGATCAGCGAAGCGCGGAAGACGCTGGTGGACGAAGCCAGCTCGACGCTCTTCCCGATCGCCAAGGATGTGAAGATCCAGGTCGAGTTCAACCCCGCGACCGTCTCCGAATACCGGCTGATCGGCTATGAAACGCGGATGCTCAATCGCGACGACTTCAACAACGACAAGGTCGACGCGGGCGATGTCGGCTCGGGCCAGACGGTGACCGCGCTCTACGAAATCGTGCCGGCCGGCGGGCCGCGGACGATGGACGATCTGCGCTATGCGCGACCGGCGCCGGTGACCGCGAGCGGCGGCGAATATGGCTTTGTGAAAATTCGCTACAAGCTGCCGAAATCGGACACCAGCCTGCTGATCGCGAAGCCGATCGACCGTGCCGCGGAGGTTTCGCTCTTCGCCGATGCGCCGCAGGATGCGCGCTTTGCCGCGAGTGTCGCCGCCTTTGCCGAGCTGCTGCGCGGCGGGAAATACAGCGGGACGATGAGCTATGACGAGGTGATGAAGATCGCCAATGCGGCGAAAGGATCGGATGAGTTCGGCTATCGCGCCGAGTTCGTCCAGATGGTCCGAACCGCGAAAACCGCCGCGGCGCTGCCGCAGCTGGAACGTTGATCGCGATGCGGCGGCGATATTCCGTCGCCGCCGCATCACAGGATATTCGACCGGCCGGCAAAGGGGCGGTATAGGGACGCCAGATGCGCGCCAAGCCTTTCAGATGGGTCGAGATCCTCCGCTTCGTCAGCAGCCGGAGCCGCTGAATGGCGGAGGACGACGATCTCAAGGCCGTGTTGCCCGAGCCCCCGCCGCCCGCGCCCGCCCGGCGAGAGGCCGCGATCGAGCGCGCGATGCGGCGGTTCGACGGAAAGCCACCGCTTGCCGAAGCGCCGCCGCGTCGCGGCCGCCGCGCCGGCTGGTTCCAACGGCCGCAGGTCGGGGCGCTCGTTGCAGTGGCGCTGATGGCGGTGATCGGCGTGCCGGCCGCCTGGGTCACGATCGAGCGCTACGATCAAGGGCCGGGCGAGCAGGCAGCATCGCCGGCGCCGGCTCCGGCGCCCGCCGTCACCGCGCCGGCCGGCGAACTCGCGCCGAATGCCGCCGCGCCTGTTGGCCCGGCTATGCCCAAAGAGGTGGCAAGCACCGGTCCGGCGCCGGAAGCCAAAACCCCTTCCAGCGTGCCGGAGACGCCCTCTGCGCCGTCGCCGGAGGCTTCGGCTTCCCGGCCGCCGGAGGTGGCAGCGGAGACGCGCGAGAGGGCGAGGGTCGCGTCGCGCGCGTCATCAGGGTTTGCGATGTCCGCCGCGCCGATCGTGGCTGCGGCGCCACCGCCGCCTCCTCCTCCTCCTCCTCCTCCGCCGCCGCCGCCGCCGCCGCCGGCGCCAGGCCGGCACATGGAATCATCCCAGGCGGATGGTGCTTCGGATATTGTCGTTACGGGTGCGCATGCCGCGCCGTGGCGATCGCGAAGGGGGGATTGGAATGCCTGTACGGTGGACGATCCGAGTCGTGATTTGTCACTGTGTCGCAACTTCGTCGGTGCGGGCCGGCGCGGCCCCGCCGGGGTGGCCGGCGCGCATGTCGCGGACGGCCTGACGCGCGCCTGGCAGGGCGATATGAGCGGGGCGATCGAGGCGTTCGATCAGGCGATCGCGATCGCGCCCAAATCGTCGCAGGCGTATCTCAACCGCAGCATCGCTCATGCGCATGACGGCGATGAGGAACGTGCGCTCGAGGATGCGGATAAGGCAATCCGCTACGCCCCCGGATCGGCGACCGCTTATTTCAACCGCAGCCTCGTGCTGCGCGGCATGGGCAAGACGAGCCGGGCGCGGGCCGACGAGCGCCGCGCGGTCGAACTCGATGCGAGCTACGAAGACATCCTGCCGCGATGATCGGATTTCCCCGCGGGGCCTGGTGCCGTCGCGCGTCCTGCCGCTGGTGACCCCTACGGGACTCGAACCCGTGTTTTCGCCGTGAGAGGGCGACGTCCTAGACCGCTAGACGAAGGGGCCATCTTGCAGGTGGAGGCGGGCGCTTAGGGCCCGCCGCCGTCTACGTCAAGCGGCAGCTTTGCGTCGCTCCGCCATTTCTTCGTTGAGCATCTCCGCGAGCAGGAATGCCAGCTCGAGGCTCTGGCTCGCGTTGAGCCGCGGATCGCAATGCGTGTGATAGCGATCGGCCAACGTTTGCTCGGTCACGTCGATCGCGCCGCCGGTGCATTCGGTGACATTCTGCCCGGTCATCTCGGCGTGGATGCCGCCGGCGTGCGTTCCCTCGGCGCGGTGCACCGCGAAGAAGCCGCGCACTTCGGCGAGGATGCGCTCGAACGGGCGCGTCTTATAGCCGTTGGCCGCCTTCACGACATTGCCGTGCATCGGATCGCAGCTCCACACTACCGGATGCCCCTCGCGCGTCACCGCGCGGAGCAGACGCGGGAAGGCGGCCTCGATCTTGTCGTGGCCGTAGCGCGTGATCAGCGTGATCCGCCCCGCGGCGCGCGCCGGATTGAGCGTGTCGAGCAGCCGCAGCAACTCGTCCGGGTCGAGGCTCGGGCCGCATTTCACCCCGATCGGATTGCCCACGCCGCGCAGGAACTCGACATGCGCCGATCCCTCGAACCGCGTGCGATCACCGATCCACAGCATATGCGCGCTGGTGTCATACCAGTCGCCGGTCAGCGAATCCTGCCGGGTCAGCGCCTGCTCATAGGGGAGCAGCAGCGCCTCGTGGCTGGTGTAGAATTGCGTCTGCGACAATTGCGGCACGGTTTCGGGATCGATCCCGCACGCCGCCATGAAATCGAGCGCCTCGCCGATGCGATCCGCGGTCTCGGCATATTTCGCCGCCCAGGGCGAACGGGCCATGAAATCATGCGTCCAGCGATGCACCTGATGCAGATTGGCATAGCCGCCGCCCGAGAAGGCGCGCAGCAGGTTGAGCGTCGCCGCCGACTGGTTGTAGCCCTGCACCATCCGCGCCGGATCGGGGATGCGCGATGCGGGGGTGAAGGCGATGTCGTTGACATTGTCGCCGCGATAACTGGGCAATTCGACGCCATCGATCGTCTCGGTCGGTGCCGAGCGCGGCTTGGCGAACTGGCCCGCCATCCGACCGACCTTCACCACCGGCAGCTTGGAGGCAAAGGTGAGCACCACCGCCATCTGCAGCAGCACGCGGAAGGTGTCGCGGATGTTGTTGGGATGGAATTCGGCAAAGCTCTCCGCGCAATCGCCGCCTTGGAGCAGAAAACCCTTGCCCTCCGACACGCGCGCGAGATCGGCGGTGAGGTTGCGCGCCTCGCCCGCAAACACCAGCGGCGGATAGCTGCCGAGCTGATCGGTCGTCGCCTTCAGCGCGGCGGCGTCGGGATAATCAGGGAGCTGGCGCGCCTCATGCGTGGTCCAGCTTTCGGGGGCCCAATTGGCGGCCATGACATCAATTCCATCGATACAAAGAGCAATGAAGCTGCGCGCGATAGCGCCGCAACGCAACGAAGGGAAGCTTTGGCTGTGTGAAGAAGGATGCGGGCGGGCCGTGGAGGGGTGGTTCGGACGCGCTTCTGATCGCAACTTCAAGGGAATAGAGTGAATGTCGGGCTTAAAGCCCCTCCCGTTCGCGCTGAGCTTGTCGAGGGGCTGCACTTCCCCGGAAGAAAGGACAGGGCTTCGACAAGCTCAGCCCGAACGGGGAGAGGTGGTCCCGTTCTGGTCCAGTGCGCTACATGATCCCGGTGTAGCTGCCGCCGTCGATCAACAGGCTTTGCCCGGTGATATAGCCCGCCTGCGCCGAGCAAAGGAACGCGCAGGCCGCGCCGAATTCGGCGGGATCGCCGAAGCGACGCGCGGGGATGCGCTCGCGGTTGCGGCGTTCGGCTTCGTCGGGGGTGATGCCGGCGGCGTCGGCGGCGAAGCGGTTCACCCCTTCCAGTCGGCGGGTCGCGAACAGCCCGGGGAGGAGGAAGTTGATCGTCACCCCCGAGGCGGCGACCTGCCGCGCCACCCCGGCGAGGAAGCCGGTGAGCCCGACCCGCGCGCCGCTCGACAGATCGAGCCCCGCGGTCGGCGATTTCACCGAGGATGAGGTGATGCACACGATCCGCCCGAAGCCGCGCGCGGTCATGCCGTCGATCACGCGCTGCACCATCTCGATCGGGGTGACCATATTGGCGTTGAGCCCGGCGTGGATCGCGGCGGCGTCGAGCTGGCGGAAATCGCGCAGCGGCGGGCCGCCGTTATTGTTGATCAGGATGTCGCAGGTCGGGGCGGCGGCGACCAGCGCCTCTTGCACCGCGCTGTCGGCGACATCGCCGGCGACCGTCTTGACCGACACGCCGGTTTCGGCGCGGATCGCCGCGGCGGTTTCCTCCAGCGCGGCAGAGTCACGCCCGTTGACCACCACCGCCACCCCGGCGCGGGCAAGCTCGGTCGCGCAGGCGCGGCCGAGACCGTGGCTGGAGGCGCAGACGATCGCGGTGCGGCCGTTCAATCCGAGGTCCATGCGCTGATCTCCTTATCCGTGAGAGACCAGCGCAATGGACCGGATCAAGCCGGTTGTGAAGGCAACCAATTGCCGTGGAACCCCGGCGGGATGCGGTGCGGCACGCGGACGCTCGCGACCGGCGTGCCGGCGAAGTCGCGCACGTCGATGATCACCAGATCGGTCGTCTCATGCGGCAGATCGATTACCAGCCCGATCAGCCAGCCCTCGTCCTCTGCCGCATCGGGATGCGCGGGGACAAAGACGAACTCGCCGGGATAACGGCCGGTGCCGAAATCGTGCATTTCTTTCGCGCCGGTTTCGAGATCATGTTTGTAGAGCCGTGTCGCGCCGATGAAAGCATCGTCGTCACTCTCGGGCAGCGCCATCGCATAGGCATAGCGATAGGGTTGGCCGAAGCGGCGCTCGTCGGGGCGGGGGAATTCCTGCGGCGCGGCGTCGATCGTCTGCCGCGTCACTTTCTTCGCCAGCGGGTCGACCGTCCAGCGTTCGAGCCCGAGGTTGCGGCCGTTCGGCCCCTCCGGCCCGCCGGCGAACATGGTTTCATAGGCGCAGACGTCCATCACCACGCGGCCGTCGGCATCGTCATAGGCATTGGCGACGTGGAAGACATAAGCGGGGTCGACGTCGCACCAGATCACGTCTTCCGCCGCGCCGTCGCGCGGCAGCAGCCCGACGCGGGCGTGATGCTCCGGGTTCCAGCGATAGGGGAAGCGGTGTCCGCCGATCAGCGCCTTCATCGAGAAGGTGACCGGCAGATCGAGGATCACCACATAGCGCGCGGTGATCGCGCAATCGTGGATCGACGGGCCGTGCTTCACCGCGATCGGCAGTTCGCGCGTCACTTTGCCCTCGGCCGAGAGGACGACGTGGCGGATCGTTTCCGGGTCGGTCGCGTCATAGGTGATCGCATGATTCTCGCCGGTCAGCGGATCGAGATGCGGATGCGCGGTGAAAGAGCCCTGCAGCGTGCCGTCGAACGGGTTGAAGGTCTGCTCGTCGAGCGTCTCGTTGAGCTCGACCGGATAGCTGCCCGCCTCGACCAGCGCCCAGGTGCGCCCCGCGATCTCGACGACATTGGTGTTGACCGTATCGAAGTCGCCGCGGCGCGGGCCGGGGGCAGGGGGCTCGCCGAGCGCCGCGCCCACCGCGCGCGACCGGATCCAGCGATTGCGATACCACAAGGCGCGGCCGTCCTTGATCGCGATGCCGTGGACCATCCCGTCGCCGACGAACCAATGATAGCCTGCGGGATCGGGTGCCACCGGATTGGGGCCGATGCGCAGATAGCGCCCGTCGAGCGCGGCCGGGATCGCGCCGGTGACGGGCAGGTCGACCAGCGTCATCTCGCCGCCGAGCGGTTTGTGAATGCCGTTGAGAAAGGGATGATCGGTTTCGGGCATGCGCTTGCGGTTGAAATCGGCGACCGCGCCGATGCCCTTGGTGACGACCGAGCGGATCGCGGTTTCGATAGTTCCGGCCACGGCGATTCTCCTCATGTGAGTGGCGTAAACATAACATTGATGTGAGCGTTGTCAACATCGCTCTTGCCGGGGGCGGTGGATGCGCGCTATCGACCGGTGATGACGGCTGCGGCGAAACCCTATCACCACGGCGATCTGCGCGCGGCGCTGGTCGCGGAAGGATTGCTGCTGATCGAGGAGCAGGATGCCGACGATCTGTCGCTGCGCGAACTGGCGCGGCGGGTCGGGGTCAGCGCGACCGCGGTCTATCGCCATTTCCCCGATAAAGCGGCGCTGATGGCGGCACTGGCGGGCGAGGCGCTGACGCGGCTCGCGGCGGCGCAGCGCGCGGCGTCGGAGCGCGCCGGCGGCGGCTCGGCGGGGTTCAGCGCGACGGGGGCGGCCTATGTCCGCTTCGCGCGCGACAATCCGGGGCTGTTCCGGCTGGTCTTCGCGCATCCGGTGACCCCGGGGCACGCCGAAAAGTCGAACGACGAGGCGATGACGATGCTCAAGGCCGGCGCCGCGGCGCTGGCGCCGCCGGGGACAGACGCGCGCGTCTTCGCGTTGCGCTCATGGGCGCTCGCGCACGGGCTGGCGATGCTGATGCTCGACGGTCAGGTCCAGGTAGACGATGCGACGATCGATCGGGTGATCGACGTAACGATGAGCGGCTAGGCCGACCGCCCCTGATCCTCGCGCACGGCGTTGACGATCGCGCGGCCGTAGGCGGTCTTGCTCAGTGCCTCGCCACGCGCCAATGCCTGCTCGGCAGTAATGAAGCCCTGCTGATAGGCGATTTCCTCCAGGCAGGCGATCTGGATACCCTGGCGATGCTGGATCGTGCGGACGAATTCGCTGGCTTCGAGCAGGCTGTCGTGCGTTCCGGTGTCGAGCCAGGCATAGCCGCGCCCCATCTGTTCGACGTAAAGGTCGCCTGATTCCATATAGAGCCGGTTGAGATCGGTGATCTCCAGCTCGCCGCGCGCCGAGGGTTTGAGGTCGCGCGCCAGATCGAGCACGCGATTGTCGTAGAAATAAAGCCCGGTCACCGCGCAGTTCGACCGCGGCTGCGCCGGCTTTTCCTCAAGGCTGATCGCGCGGCCGTCGCGATCGAGCTCGACCACGCCGTAGCGCTCGGGATCCTCGACGCGATAGCTGAACACCGTCGCGCCCTCGGTGCGCGCCACCGCGCTCGCCAGGAGGTTGGTGAGCCGCGCACCGAAGAAGATATTGTCGCCCAGCACCAAAGCGACGTTGTCGCCGCCGACGAAATCGCGCCCGATCGTGAACGCCTGCGCCAGCCCCTCGGGGCGCGGCTGCTCGGCATAGGAAATGGCAAGCCCCCAGTCGCTGCCGGTGCCGAACATGCGGCGGTAATTATCGATGAATTCGGGGCTGGAGATGATCAGGATATCGCGGATGCCGGCCATCATCAGCACCGACAGCGGATAATAGATCATCGGCTTGTCATAGACTGGCAGCAGCTGCTTGTTGATCGCCAGCGTCGCCGGATGGAGCCGCGTGCCGGACCCGCCGGCGAGGATGATGCCCTTCATTTCTTGGCGGCTCCGATCAGTTCGTCGAGGATGTCGTCGAGCGCGTCCTGCCACGCGCGCGGGGTGATGCCGTAAGCGGCTTGGATCGCGGTGTGATCGAGCCGCGAATTGGCCGGGCGACGCGCCGGCGTGGGATAGTCGGCGGTGGCGATCGCCTCGACATGGGGGGAGGGGCCGCCGCGTTGCGCCGCGCGCGCGAATATCTCCCGCGCGAAGCCGCACCACGTCGTCTCGCCGGCGTTGCTGAAGTGGAAGGTGCCGGTGGGGGCTTGCGCGTCGTCGGCCATGCGCAGCGCGATCGTCGCCACCGCGGCGGCGAGATCGGCGGCGGCGGTCGGCGCGCCATGCTGGTCGTCGACGACGCGCAACGTGTCGCGCTCGGCGCCGACGCGCAGCATCGTCTTGATGAAATTGTTGCCGTGCGCCGAGACGACCCACGAGGTACGAACGATCGCATAACGCCGGCAGCTGGTGGCGACCGCGAGATCGCCGCCGAGCTTCGACGCGCCATAGACGCCGAGCGGCCCGGTCGCGTCGCCGGGCGCCCAGCGACCCTGTTTGGCGCCGTCGAATACATAATCGGTCGAAACATGGACCAGCGGGATATCCGCCGCGCGGCATGCCTTGGCGAAGGCGGCCGGGGCGAGCGCGTTGACCGCCCAAGCGGTGACGCTGTCCTCCTCGGCCTTGTCGACCGCGGTATAGGCGCCGCCCGAGATCACCGCCGCCCAGGGGCGCGAAGCGACCGTCGCCTCGATCGCGGTGGTATCGCGCAGATCAAGCTCGTCGATATCGACCGCGACGATCGCCCAGCCCGCGGGCCACGGATAGCGTTTCAGCTCGGTGCCGAGCTGCCCGTTGCCGCCGGTGACGAGGATCTCACGCATCAGGCGGCCAGCCCGCGCCGCTTGTCCGCCTGCCGCTCGTCGACGATCGCGCGCCACCACGGTTCGTTGGCGAGATACCAGCGCACCGTCTTCTCGATCCCGCTCTCGAACGTCTCGGCCGGCTCCCAGCCGAGCTCGTCGCGGATGCGCGTCGCGTCGATCGCGTAGCGCGCGTCATGGCCTGGCCGGTCGGCGACGAAGCCGATCTGCTCCTTGTACGATTTGCCGTCGGCGCGCGGGCGCTCGCGATCGAGGATCGCGCAGACCGTCTCGACCACTTCGAGGTTCTTCTTCTCGTTGTTGCCGCCGACATTATAGGTCCGCCCCGGCGCGCCGCGCTCGAACACCGCCTGCAGCGCGCGGACGTGATCCTCGACGTAGAGCCAGTCGCGCACGTTCGCGCCCTTGCCGTAGACCGGCAGCGTCTCTCCCGCGAGCGCCTTGACGATCATCAGCGGGATCAATTTCTCGGGGAAATGATATGGCCCGTAATTGTTCGAGCAATTGGTGATCAGCACCGGCAGGCCGAAGGTATGCCCCCAGGCGCTGACGAGATGGTCGCTCCCCGCCTTGGACGCCGAATAAGGCGAACGCGGATCGTAAGGGGTGTCCTCGGTGAACAGCCCCTCGTCGCCGAGCGAGCCATAGACTTCGTCGGTCGAAATATGGTGGAAGCGGAAGGCGTCCTTCGCCGCGCCCTCCAGCGACTGCCAATAGCCGCGCGCCTCGGCGAGCATCGTATAGGTGCCGACGAGGTTGGTCTGGATGAAGGCGTCGGGCGCGTCGATCGAACGGTCGACATGGCTCTCGGCCGCCAGATGCGTGATCACCTCGGGGCGGAATTCCTCGATCGCCTGCCGCACCGCGGCGGCGTCGCATACATCGCCCTGGACGAAGCGATAGCGGTTGCTCTGCGCCACTTCCTCGACGGTCGAGAGCGTGCCGGCATAAGTGAGCTTGTCGAAGTTGAGCACCTCGTGGCTGGTGTTGGCGATCAGGTGGCGAACCAGCGCCGAGCCGATGAACCCGGCGCCGCCGGTGACGAAAATGCGCATATCAGGCCTCAAGCAAGCGGCGCCAAGGGGCGGCCGTCATAGGGAAAGGGGCTGTCGAATTCGGCCAAGGTCGGAAGCTTGGCATCCTTCGCCGACAATTCGGGCGAAGCACCCGCGGGGAGCGGCCAGTCGATCCCGACGCTGTCCCAGCGGATGCCGCCGTCGCAATCGGGGGCGTAATAATCGGAGACCTTATAGGTCACCTCGCAATTGTCCTCGAGCGTCAGGAAGGCGTGCGCGAAGCCGATCGGCACGAACAATTGCCGCCCGTTCTCCGCCGACAATTCCGCCGCGACCCAATTGCCATAGGTCGGCGACCCGCGCCGCACGTCGACCGCGACGTCGAGGATGCGGCCGCGGATGCAGCGCACCAATTTGTCCTGCCCGTGCGGCGGGGTCTGGAAATGCAGCCCGCGCAAGGTGAGCGCGGGGACCGACAGCGAATGATTGTCCTGCACGAAGCGGCAGGTGATGCCGCGCTCGGCGAAACGGCGCTCGGTATAATATTCGGTGAACCAGCCGCGCGCATCGCCGTGACGCACCGGATCGATCAGTTGGACGGGATTATCGCTCATCGGCAATCGCCATAGCGGGGCATAGCTTTACGGACAATCAAGGTAACCCTCATCATCAATAGCCGGCGTCCAGATTTGCGACATTTTCCATTGGCTTGCTTTCTAGGAACGCCGTCAGGTTGCGCAGGAACAAGGCGGCTGCGCGGCGAAACATCATGCCCCGGCCGCTGCGCCCCGAAAGATGCATCGTGATCATGCAATCGGGCGCCGACCACAATGGATGATCGGCAGGCAGAGGCTCCGGATTGGTCGGATCGAGGAACGCGCCGCCGATCTTCCTGCCGTGGAGCGCGGCGAGCAGGGCATCGTCGTCGATCATGTCGCCGCGCGCGATATTGATGATCCACGCGCTCGGCTTCATCGCGGCGAGCTCGGTCGCGCCGATCATCGCCTTGGTATCGGCGGTGGACGGGGCGGCGAGCACCACCCAGTCGAAATCGCCCAGCCGCGCGCGCCATTGATCGGGCGTCAGCGTGCCGCCGCGCCCCGATCGGGTCACCCCGGTGACCTCGACGCCGAGCCCGCTGAGCCGCTCGCCGATCACGCGGCCGATCGCGCCCATCCCGATCACCAGCGCACGCGACCCGGTGACCTCGATCATCCCCGGCGCTTCGAGCAGCCATTCGTGGCGATCGGCGGCGCGGACGATATTGTCGAAGCGCTTGGCGGCGGTCAGCACCCCCATCACCGCATATTCGGCGACCGGGATCGCGTTGATGCCGGCACCGTTCGTCACCGTAACCTGCTGCGCGCGCAGGAAATCCAGCGGAAAGGCATCGAGCCCGGCGTAGATCGTCGAGACCCATTTGAGCTGCGGCCCGGCGGCGCGAATCGTTTCGGCGACCTTGGCGCTGTTCTCCATATCAACCCACGCGATGTCGGCCTCGGCGATCATCTCCTTCGCCTCTTGCGCGTGTTGCCACCAGTCGACGGAGAGGCCGGCGGGGAGGTGGGGCTCGACGAGCGGACGGGCGAGCGCTGGCAGAACGGCTTTCATCGCCACGACGATAGCGTCGCGATCGTGCCGCGCCTATCGTTACGATCGTGAGGAAAGTTCATATCGTCGCAGCGACGCTGCTGCTCGCCCCAATCACCCCCGCGATCGCCGCGGCTCCCACCGGGCTATCGGTCGAAAGTCTTGAGGTTCTGCGCAGTTACGATCAGCGCCTGGCAACGATCGGCTGGCGGCTGGCGACCGCCAATGCCGCGTTATGCGACGCGCGCGCGCCGGCGACCGGGGCGGTGCTCCACGCGATCACGCAATATGAGGTGGTGACCGAGGCCGCGGCTCGGCGCGCCTTCGACTTCGCGACACCGGTAGCGATCGAGGCGGTGGTCGCCGAATCGCCCGCCGCGCGCGCGGGGCTCCGCGCCAATGACGCGGTGGCGGCGATCGATGGCCACCCGCTCACAGCGACCGCCAAGCCGCCGTCGGTGGTCGATCGCGATGCCGCGCTGGCGGCGATCGCGCGCGGCGGGGAGACGGTGCGCTTCACGATCGTCCGCGACCGCGAGCGGCGCGACGTGTCGGTCGCGGCGACGCCGGGCTGCGCCGCGACCTTCGAGGTGGTGCTCGGCCCGGAGATGACCGCGCAATCGAACGGCCGCGTGGTGCAGATCGGGGTCCGCTTCCTCGAGCGCTACCGCGACGAGGAGGTGGCGGTGGTCGCGGCGCACGAGCTGGCGCATATCGTGCTCAGGCATCGCGCGCGGCTCGAGGCGGCGGGGGTGAAGGGGGGGCTGTTCGGCGAGCTTGGCCGCAATGCGCGCCTTTCACAGCGTGCGGAGGAGGAAGCGGACCGGCTGGGCGTTCATCTGCTCTACAATGCGGGTTATGATCCGGCGGTGGCGGCGCGTTTCTGGCGGGCGCACGGCGGGGAGATCGACGGCGGCTTTTTCCGCAGCCGTACCCATCCGGCGACAAAGTTGCGCGTCGCGGCGATCGAGGCGGAGGCGGCGACTCTGGCTGCCGCGCCGCCGCGCCCGTCGATCCCGGCGCTCGTCGCCCAGCGCGATCAGCCGATGAAATAGGGGAGAGCTCATGACGAAACGAACAGCGGCGTGCAGTTGCGGACAGCTCCATCTGGCGTGCAACGGGGAGCCGGTGCGCATCTCGATCTGCCATTGCCTCGAATGCCAGAAGCGGACCGGCAGCATCTTCGGCGCGCAGGCGCGCTATCCGCGCGAACAGGTGACGATCGAGGGAGATTCGTCGCAATGGACGCGGCGTGGCGATAGCGGCGAATCGGCGACGTTTCATTTCTGCCCGACCTGCGGCGCGACGGTCTATTGGGAGCCCAACGCCATGCCGGGGTTCGTCTCGGTTGCGGTGGGCGCGTTCGCCGACCCCGCTTTTCCGCCGCCCTATGTCTCGGTCTATGAGGAACGGGTCCACCCTTGGGCGCTTGCACTGGGCGAGCTGCCGCTGGAGCGTCATTTCTAGAGCATCGAGCGCAAAATATGATCCGTTCGCCCGGAGCCTGTCGAAGGGCGTCCAACCTATCGGGCGACACGACGCCCTTCGACAAGCTCAGGGCGAACGGGGAGAGGCGATCCTGACGCTCAAGGGAAGCGAGGCATTTGCCGCCCGATTACGATTTCGCGCCCCGCGGATCGCGAACGACGACCTCGACGATGATATCGTCGCGCTGCAGGAGCCTGGCCTCTTTTTCCCAGAAACCATAGGCCTTGCCCTGGCGATACAGGCTCAGTCCGCGTCCGCTGGTCGCGAGTTCGTCGATGCTGCGACCGATTTCATCGTCGACGATCGCCCGCTCGCGAAGCTGGACGCGCCCGTCGATCCCGGCGAGATCGGCGATATAATCGGCGACATGCTCGCCCTGCGCCGATCCGGCGAGCAGCAGGCCGGTGAAGCTGACCGGATTGATGACATTGGTCGCACCGGCCTGCCGCGCGAGCAGCTCATTGTCCTGCGAGCGGATGACCACGCTGATCGGGACCTGCGGCGCCAGATGGCGCACCGTCAGCACGATCAGGATCGTCGTGTCGTCGCGCCCCGCCGATACCAGCACCGACCGTGCCCGTTCCACGCGGATGTCGAGCAACGTGTCGTCGTTCGACGCATCGCCCTCCAGCACGTTACAGCCCATCTGTTCGGCGGCGTCGACGCGGTGGCGCGCGCCGTCGACGACGACGATCTGCGCCGGATCGCTGCCGCGCGCGATCAGCTCGCGCACTGCTTCGCTGCCGCTGACGCCGAAGCCCAGGACGACGATATGGTCGGTAAGCTTTGCCTGAATGCGGGCCATGCGCCATTTTTCCCATGTCTGCTTGAGCACGAAGCGATAGGCGGTGCCGATGAAGATGAAGAGGACCGCGATGCGGATCGGGGTCACGATCACCGCCTCGATCAGGCGCGCACGATCGGACACCGGCGTGATGTCGCCGAAGCCCGTCGTCGTCACCGAAATCATCGTAAAATAGACGACATCGAGGAAGCTGATCTGGCCGTCGTGGCTGTCATGCAGCCCGGCCCGGTCGGACCAATGGACGAGCACGACGATCCCGACCAGCAGGAACGCCACGCCGAGCCGCAGGAGGACATCGAGCCAGATCGGCCATCGGTTGGCCCGGCGCAACGGCGCGCCGCGGCGGAGGCGCTGGTGCCTTGAGGTCTGGCGACTGCTCATCGCGACGTCGCTATCCGATCTTCACCCCGCCGAAAATGCGACGTGACAGATTTTGACGGGATGACCGTGCTTTAAACCGTCACCCGCCAGTCCCATGCCAGCGCATCGCCGTCCATCACCTCGACCCCGGCGGCGATCAGCTCGTCGCGGATCGCGTCGGAACGGGCGAAGTCCTTCGCCGCGCGCGCCTCGCGGCGTTCGGCGAGGCGCGCCGCGATGCCGGCCTCGTCGATCGTCGCGCTGGCCGGTCGCACGCGCAAATCCTCGCGGCGGAGGCGCGACAGATCGAGCCCGAGCAGGGCGTCGAAATCGGCCAGCGCGAGCAGCCGCTCCTGCGGCGCGATCTTGCGCTCGGCGAGCATCGCATCGAGCACCGGCAGCGCCTTCGGGGTGTTGAGATCGTCCGACAGCGCGGCGTCGAGCTGTTCGCGATACATCGCCGCCGATTGCGCCGACGGGGCGGGCGGGCGCGCGCGCAGCCCCTCGACCGCCTGGACCAGCCGCTTCAACCGCACCTGCGCCGCGGCGAGATTCTCCCACGAGAATTCGAGCTCGCTGCGATAATGCGCCTGCAGGCACAGCATCCGATAGGCGAGCGGGTGGAAGCCGCGATCGACCAGCGCCGCCAGCGTGAGGAACTCGCCCGAGGATTTGCTCATCTTCCCCGCGCGTTCGACGAGGAAGTTATTGTGCATCCACAAAGTCGCGCCGGTATCGGCGCAGCCGCAATGCGCCTGGTTCTGCGCGATCTCGTTGGGGTGGTGGATCTCGCGGTGGTCGATCCCGCCGGTGTGGATGTCGAATTTCTCGCCGAGATATTTCTTGCTCATCACCGAGCATTCGAGATGCCAGCCCGGCGCGCCGCGGCCCCAGGGCGAATCCCATTCCATCTGGCGGTTCTCGCCCGGCGGGGAGGTGCGCCAGATCGCGAAGTCCTGCGCGTGGCGCTTACCGGCGACGGGGTCGATCCGGCTTTCGCCCTCATCGTCGCGCGCGCGGGCGAGCCGGCCGTAATCGGGGACGGTCGAGACGTCGAAATAGAGCCCGCTGTCGAGCTGATAGCAATGCTTGGCCTCGATCGACCGCGCGAAATCGATCATCTCGGCGATATGATCGGTGGCGAGCGGGAAGCGGCTGGGATCGCCGATGTTGAGGTCTTTGAGGTTCTGCTTGAACGCCTGCGTATAATGCGCGGCGATCGCCCAGATATCCTGGCCCGATTTCTTCGCCGCCGCTTCCATCTTGTCGTCGCCGGCGTCGGCGTCCGAGGTCAGATGGCCGACATCGGTGATGTTGATGATATGGGTGAGGTCATAGCCCTTCCACCGCAAGGCGCGTGCCAGCGTGTCGGTGAACACATAAGCGCGCAGATTGCCGACATGGGCGTAATTATAGACCGTCGGCCCGCACGAATAGACGCCGACCTTGGGGGCCGCGAGCGGCGCGAAGGTTTCCAGCTCGCGGGTGAGGCTGTTGTAAAGGACGAGAGGGGCGCCGTGCATATCTGCGCTCCTACGGGTCAAACCGGGCCGGGGCAACGCCGGGATCACCCCGGAAACGAAAGCCCCCGCCAGCCGGGAGTCTGGCGGGGGCGGGCGCGACGACGAATCGCTGCGCCATCTCGTGCGGCGGATCGCCGGCCTGCTCGCAAGGCCGGTTGCCGCCGTAAGCGTCGAGGGACCATTTCGCGGGACAACATCACGCCGATATTTCAACAGGCCGCCCAAACATTTCAGATTGTTTCAATGCGGCCACGCCGGGGATGCTCGATTCCCCCGTCATCCCCACGAAGGCGGGGGTCCGTTCGCACAGGTCAGCAATAGAGCCGCGCCGCCAGCCGGAGTGGATTCCCGCCTGCGCGGGAATGACGAGAAGGATCAGCGCCCCAGCGCAAGCGGCAGGTTGACGGTGGCGATCGCGCCGCCGCTGTCGCGGTTGGCGAGGCTGACCTGGCCTTCGTGTCGCGCGACGATCGCGCGGGCGATCGCCAGGCCCAGCCCGGTGCCACCGGTCGCGCGGTTGCGCGAAGGGTCGCCGCGGACGAACGGGTCGAACAATCGCTCGGCCTGAGCCGGGTCGATCCCCGGGCCGTCGTCCTCGATGCGGATCGTCGCGGTGGTTTCCTCGGTCGTCCAATTGACCCGCGCCGCGCCGCCATAGCGGATCGCATTGCCAATCAAATTGGTGAGCATCCGCCGCAACGCGCGCGGATCGCCGCGCACCACCGCGCGCGAGCCGGGCGAAAGCGACACCGCCGCGCCGCCGACGCTCATATCCTCGACCACGCTGTCGAGCAGGCTGCCGAGCTCGACCAGCGACGCGTCGCGCTCGCCCGCCTCGTCGCGCGCGAAGCCCAAAGTGTCGCTGATCATCGCACGCATCTCATCGATGTCGGCGACCGCGCGGTTGCGGGCTTCCTCGGGCAATTGCTCGATCCAGAAGGCGAGCCGCGACAGCGGGGTGCCCATATCGTGCGCGATCGCCGCGAGCATCGCGGTGCGCTGCTCGGCGTGGCGCGCGAGGCGATCGTGCATGTCGGCGACCGCGGTAGTCAGCGCGCGCACCTCGGCCGGGCCGCGCGCGGGAAAGACCGGGCGCGCCGCCCCCGCGCGCGCCTGATCCGCCGCATCGGCGAGCCGGCGCAGCGGGCGTGAGATGGCGAGCGCGATCCACCACGCCGGAATCGCGAGCAGCGCGATCGTGATGAGCATCGCGACGAGCGTGCGGCTGTGCCAGTTGCTGAAGCGCGGGCCGGGGCGTCCCTCGACGATCCGCCACCCCGCCGGGGTGCGCCAGCCGAAGGCGAAGCCGCCGATGAACGCGCTGGGGATGCCGGGCGGGGTGCGGAAGATCAGCGCGACCACGTCCTGCGCCGGCACGTTGAGCGCGGCGGCCAGCCGGCGCGCGGCATCGGCATCGGGACGCTCCCGCCCCAACGACACCGGCGGACGATCGGCGGTATAGATGCGCAGCGGCGGGCCGGGATCGCCGGGCTGGCGCCCGGTGCGCATCGCATAAGCGATGCTGGCGATGCCGCGCGGCGGGTCCTTCGGCGGGGGGCCGTTGAAGGTGACGACGAACAGCACCACCGCGGTGAGCACCACCGCGCCCAGCACCAGCACGACGATCGGCGCCGCGATCGAGCGCGACGCGCGGGGATCAGCGACGGTCGACATCGACGACGAACATATAGCCTTCGTTGCGCACGGTACGGATCAGCTCGTCATCCCCGTCGCGCGCGAGCTTGCGGCGGAGGCGGCTGATCTGCACGTCGATCGCGCGGTCGAAATGCTCGGCATTCACCCCGCGCGACAGATCGAGCAGCTGATCGCGGGTCATCACCCGGCGCGGATGCTCGACGAAGGCGAGCAGCAGGCGGAACTCGCCGTCGGACAGGTTGATCACCACGTCTTCGGGATCGATCAGCTGCCGCCCGACCGGATCGAGCCGCCAGCCAGAGAAGCGCAGATGCGGCCGTTCGCCCGGCGCGGCGCGCGCGCCGCCCTGGTTGCGGCGCAGCACCGAGCGGATTCGCGCGAGCAATTCGCGTGGGTTGGCGGGCTTGGCGACATAATCGTCGGCGCCCATTTCCAGCCCGACGATCCGATCGATCTCCTCGCCGATCACCGACAGGATGATCACCGCGGGGGAAGTGGCGCGGTCGAGCGAGCGCAGGATCGATAGCCCGTCCTCGCCCGGCATCATCACGTCGAGCACGATCAGCGCGTAATTTTCGGTGGCGAGCAGCCGGCGCATCTCGGTGCCGTCGGCAGCGGTGTCGACGATATAACCGTGGGTGGCGAGGAAGCCCGCGGTCAGCTCGCGGATGCCGGGATCGTCGTCCACGATCAGCAGGCGCGTTTCCATATCCATATCGGCGATGGGATGTAGCATGAACCGCCGATTAGGCGAGCCATGTCTCGCGCGCGTTTCACCGCTGAAACAATTGCACTTGTATGACGCCTAACTTGCCTTTGTGGCGGCACGCTGATAGGGGACCTTCGTTCACGGCGCGGACGTTGTTCGTCGCCGGGTTAGGTGTTTGGCCGAAAGCCATCGATTCGGAGAAGTGCGGGTTTATGCAGATCATCGTTCGCGACAATAACGTCGACCAGGCGCTGCGCGCGCTCAAGAAGAAGCTGCAGCGTGAGGGCGTCTATCGCGAGATGAAGCTCCGTCGCCACTATGAGAAGCCGTCGGAAAAGCGCGCGCGTGAGCGTGCCGCTGCCGTGCGCCGCGCCCGCAAGCTGGAGCGCAAGCGCGCCGAGCGCGACGGCGCCCGGTAAGCAAGACCTATCGTGCCGCCCCCGCTCCGGCGGGCGGCGCGTGGAATCCGAATCGCGACGGGGCGTGCGTGGCGCGACCCGGCTCATCCTTGAGGGTTAGTATGTCGACCGTCACCGCCGTCCCGATTCCGCCCGTCAAGCGCAGCTATATCGTGTGGCTGGTGGTCGGCATCGTCGCCGCGCTGGTCGCGGCGACCGCGCTCGCGTTTCAGGGCGACGATTTCCTCACCCGCAACGCCCGCCAAAAGGGCGTCGTGACCACCGCGTCGGGTCTGCAATATAAGGTGCTGACCCCCGGCAACGGCGCGAAGCCGACCGATACCGACGTGGTGCTGGTGAATTACGAGGGCAAGCTGCTCAACGGCACGACCTTCGACAAGTCGCAGCAGCCGACCCCGTTCCCGGTGACCGGGGTGGTGCCGGGCTTCAGCGAAGGGCTGAAGCTGATGCCCAAGGGCTCGAAGTATCGCTTCTGGATCAAGCCGTCGCTCGGTTATGGCGCCGAGACGAAGGGGCCGATCCCGGGCAATTCGACCCTGGTGTTCGACGTCGAGATGATCGACTTCCTGCCTGAGGCGGTGATCCGCCAGATGCAGATGCAGCAGCAAATGGGCGGCGCGGGCGCGGCCGGTGCTGCTGGTGCTGGCGCAGAAGGCGTCCCGGGCGCGCCGCCGCACCCGTAAGCAGGGCGGACTCCCATCGTTTTCGTCATTCCCGCCTTCGCGGGAATGACGATGTTTTGAGATTGCCTGACGATCAGGCCTCGTTCGATTTTCAGTAGTTGCCCGGCGCCTTGCGCGATTCGATGATCCGCTGGCTTTCGCCCTCGAGCACCAGCGCGGTCAGGCGGCCGCTGGCGAAGGCGCCGGTATCGATCCCGATCCGGTTGTGGCGGATTTCCGGGGCATCGCTGATCGTATGCCCGTGGACGACCACACCGTCGAAACTGCCCTCATAGGTCAGGAAATCGCGGCGGATCCACCGCAGGTCGGAGTCGCGCTGTTCGTCGAACGGCAGCCCGGGGCGCATGCCGGCATGGACGAAGCGATAATCGCCGAGCGCGACGCCGTTGCCGAACGAATCGAGGAAGGCGAGATGCTCGGCGGGCACCGCGTCGCGGATCAGCCCGGCGAGCTGCTCGAAATCGCATGCGTCATAGACGTCGGGGTCGACGCCGTAGCTGAGCAGCGTCTCGCGCCCGCCCGCGCGGTGGAAGACCGATAGCGCGCTGCGATCGCCCTCGGCGGCGTGGAGCAGCAATTCTTCGTGATTGCCCTTGATGAAATGGCAGATGCGGTCCGACGCGGCGAGCGCCATCGCGCGCTCCACCACGCCGCGCGACTCGGGGCCGCGATCGATCAGGTCGCCGAGCAGGATCAGCTGCACTTCGCCCGTCGCGGTCGCGCTGTCGCGGTCGATCAGCGCGAGCAAATCGTCGAAGCAGTCGCGCCGCCCGTGGATGTCGCCGATCGCATAGACGCGCAGCCCCGCGGGCAATCGCGGCGGCTCGACGACGGGGGCAGGGGCCGATTTACGGAAGAGACGCGAAATCACCATATGGACGCGCGACGATATAGCCGCGCCGCCGGCAGGCTCAAGGGAATCCCGCGTTCGGGCCCGTCGTCAGGCGGCGTGCCGGCGGATCGCGGGCAGCGATTTGCCGGGGATCGCGTCGCCCCAGATGCCGCGGGTGTCGAGGACATATTTGTCGGCGCGTTCCTCCGCCGGCACCGAGCGGAAGATATCGTGATCGACCAGCACGATCATGATCGGGCAATCGGCCAGCGCGCTATCGATGTCGATCAGCCGCGCGCCGGCCGCGGCCAGTGAAGCGGGGAGCGCGCGCGCATAGGGCTCGACCACCGCGATCCGCTCGCCGAAGCGCTCGGTCAACGCCTCGACCGCCTTGAGCGCGGGGCTTTCGCGGAAATCGTCGATATTGGGTTTGAAGGCGAGCCCGAGGCAGGCGACCGGCGCGCCCGGCAGCGCCTCGAGCAATTCGGTTGCGCGCTCGATCACCCAGTCGGTCTTGCCGTCGTTGACTTCGCGCGCGGTGCGGATCAGCGGGGTTCCGGCGGGATCGGCGTGGACGAGGAACCACGGATCAACCGCGATGCAATGCCCGCCGACGCCAGGGCCGGGCTGGAGGATGTTGACCCGCGGGTGGCGGTTGGCGAGGCGAATCACCTCCCATACATCGACCCCCATCTTGTCCGCGACGATGCTCAGCTCGTTGGCGAAGGCGATGTTGACGTCGCGGAAGGCGTTTTCGGTCAGCTTGGTCATCTCCGCCGCGCGCGCATTGGTGGTGACGCAGGCGCCGCGCACGAAGCGGCGGTAGAAGGAGAGGGCCTTGCGCGCGCAGCGCGGGGTGATCCCGCCGATGACGCGATCGTTATCGATCAGCTCGACGAGGATGCGCCCCGGCAGCACGCGTTCGGGGCAATAAGCGATCGCGACGTCCGCCGCCTCGCCCGACGCGCCCGGCACCTTGAGGTCGGGGCGCAATTTGGCGAGCAGATCGCGCACCTCCTCGGTCGTGCCGACGGGGGAGGTGGATTCGAGCACCACGGTGTCGCCCGGCTTCAATACCGTCGCGATCGTCGTCGCGGCGCGCAGCACATAGCCGATATTGGGCGCGTGATCCTCGCCGAAGGGCGTGGGGACCGCGATGACGAAGACGTCCGCTGGCTCGATCGCGAGCGAGGCGCGCAGATTGCCGCGCGCCACCACGCCCGAAACCAGCCCGTCGAGATCGACTTCCTCGATATGCACGCGGCCCGAATTGACCGTCTCGACCACCGCCGGATCGACGTCGATGCCGACCACCTTTGCCCCGGTGCGCGCGATCACCGCGGCGGTGGGCAGGCCGATATAGCCCAGCCCGAGCACCGCGACCTTCAGCTCAACCTCGCCCATCATCGGCAATCAACCCCCTGCAATCACCCGTGCGATCCGCGAGGCGGCTTGGCCGTCCCCGAACGGATTATGGGCGCGCGCCATCGCGGCATAGGCTGCCTTGTCGTTGATAAGCGTGAAAACTTCGGAAACGATGCGATCGGCGTCGGCGCCGACCAGCCGCGCCGTGCCGGCAGCGATCCCCTCGGGCCGCTCGGTCGTATCACGCATCACCAGCACCGGCTTGCCCAGCGCGGGCGCTTCCTCCTGCACCCCGCCCGAATCGCTCAGCGCGAGGTGGCACAGCCCCAGCGCGCGGATGAAATGCGGGTAATCGAGCGGATCGATCCGCGCGACGTTCGGCCGGTCGCCGAGGATCGCGTCCATCACCGCGCCGACATTGGGATTGGGATGCATCGGGAACAGCACCGCGACATCGTCATGCGCGGCGATGCGCGCGATGGCATTGGCGATATTGGCCATCCCGTCGCCGAAATTCTCGCGGCGATGCGTGGTGACGAGAACGATCTTCTTCCCCGCGAAGCGCGCCGCGATCGGGTCGAGCCCCGTGGCGAGCGCGGGATCGGCGGCGATCCGCGCGCTGGTCCATTGCAGCGCGTCGATCACGGTATTGCCGGTAACGTGAACCCCGGCGGTGATATTCTCGCGCGCCAGCGCCTCGGCGGCGGTGGCGGTGGGGGCGAAGTGCAGGTCGGCGATCGGCGCGACGATGCGGCGGTTCACCTCCTCCGGCCAGGGGTGATAGATATTGCCCGAACGCAGCCCGGCCTCGACATGCGCCACCGGGATGCGGCGATAATAAGCCGCCAGCGCTCCTGTCATCGCGGTGGCGGTATCGCCCTGGACGATCACCCGATCCGGCTTGAGGCGGTCCATCGCCTCGCCGAGCCCGGTGAGCAGCCGCGCGGTGAGCCGATCGAGCGTCTGCCCCGGTTCCATCAGGTCGAGGTCGACATCGGGGGTCAGCCCGGCGATCGCCAGCACCTGATCGAGCAGCCCGCGATGCTGCGCGGTGACGCAGATCAACGGGTCCACGCCGGGCGTCTCCGCCAGCGCACGGGCGACCGGAAACAATTTGATGGCTTCGGGCCGGGTGCCGAATATGAGCAGGATCTTCATCGCCGCCTGCTCTATTCGTCGTTGTTTAAGGACGGGCTAACCTTGCCCGCATAGTTAAGGGAATTGTCGCCGCCGACGGCGATGGATAATGCCGGCCGCGTTGCATCGGGGATGAATGAATGTCGATCAAGCCATTGCGTAAGGCCGTTTTTCCCGTCGCGGGCCTCGGCACCCGCTTCCTTCCGGCGACCAAGGCGATGCCGAAGGAGATGCTGACCATCGTCGATAAGCCGCTGATCCAATATGCGGTGGAGGAAGCGCTCGAGGCGGGGATCGAGCAGATCATCTTCGTCACCGGGCGCGGTAAATCGGCGCTCGAGGATCATTTCGACATTTCCTACGAGCTGGAGGCGACGCTCAAGGACCGCGGCAAGAGCCTCGCGGCGATCGAGGGCATCCGGCAGAAGCCCGGCTCGCCGGTTTATGTCCGCCAGCAGGAGCCGCTCGGGCTGGGCCACGCGGTGTGGTGCGCGCGCGAGATCGTCGGCGACGAGCCGTTCGCGGTGCTGCTGCCGGACGAGCTGATGGTCGGCCAGCCCGGGCTGCTCGCGCAGATGGTCGAGGTCTATCAGCGCACCGGCGGCAATGTGATCGGGGCGCTGGAGATTCCGGCGGAGCAGACCGACAAATATGGCATCATCTCCCCCGGCGCGCGCGACGGCCGCGTCGTGGAGGTGGCGGCGCTGGTCGAAAAGCCCGCTTTGGGCACCGCGCCGTCCAACCTGATGATTCCGGGCCGTTACATCCTGCAGCCCGAGGTGATGAAGATCCTCGACAATCCCGTCCGCGGCGCGGGCGGCGAAATCCAGCTCACCGATGCGATGGCGCAGCTGATCGGGCAGCAGCCGTTCAGCGGCGTGATGTTCGACGGTCAGCGGTATGATTGCGGCGACAAGGCCGGCTATATCCAGGCCAATCTCGCGCTCGCGCTGGCGCGGGACGATATCGGGCCGGTGGTGCGCGATTTCGCGCGGCAGTTGCTCGCTTGACGGTCCTCGTCACCGGGATCGCGGGTTTTATCGGCCACGCCGTTGCCGCCGCGCTCGCCGCGCGCGGCGAGCAGGTGGTCGGGATCGACAATCTCAACGATTATTACGATCCCGCGCTCAAACACGCGCGGCTGGCCGATCTGCGCGCGCGTTTCGGTGACGCGGTCGCGTTCGTGAAGGGCGATATCGCCGACGACGAAGCGCTCGATGCGGCGGTCGCCGGGCGTCAGGTGGACCGGATCGTCCATCTCGCGGCGCAGGCGGGGGTGCGTTACTCGCTGGAAACCCCCCGTACCTATGTTCGCTCGAACCTTGCCGGGCACGTCAACATGCTCGAACTGGCGCGCGGGCTGGCGGTGCGCCATCTCGTCTATGCCTCATCTTCCTCGGTCTATGGCGGCAACCGCCAATTGCCGTTCCGGGTGGAGGATCGCGCCGATCATCCCGTCTCGCTTTACGCGGCGACCAAGAAGTCGGACGAGTTGCTTAGCGAAAGCTATGCACATCTGTTCCGCATCCCGCAGACCGGGTTGCGTTTCTTCACGGTGTACGGGCCGTGGGGGCGGCCGGAGATGGCGGTGTGGCTGTTTACCGCGGCGATTCTGGCAGGTCAGCCGATCAAGGTGTTCAACGGCGGCGCGATGCGGCGGGACTTCACCTATATCGACGATATCGTCGCCGGCGTCCTCGCCGCGCTCGATCGGCCGCCGGCTGATGACGGGGCAGCGAAGCCCGGCGGCAGCATTTCCCCGCATGCCATCTACAATCTCGGCAACAACAATGCCGAAGAACTGACGCGGCTGATCGAGGTGATCGAGGAAGCCTGCGGCCGGCCGGCGGTGCGCGAACTGCATCCGATGCAGCCGGGCGACGTTTCGGCGACCTATGCGGATATCGCCGCGGCCGCGCGCGATCTGGGCTTCACGCCGTCGACGTCGATCGAGCGCGGGGTGCGCGCATTCGTCGACTGGTATCGCGCGCATTACGCGATCTGACCGCATAATATCATCCGCCCCGGCGGAGGCCGGGTCCAGCATCGGGCCGATAGTAACTGGACTCCGGCCCGCGCCGGGGTGGAAAGCAATGTTGCCGGCCAACGCTCTACGCTCATTCGGACGGATGCGTCGTCGCCCTGCCGCCGGATCGCAGGCAAAAAAATAGCGGCCCGAAGACCGCTATTTCTTCCGATTTCTCGGGGAAATCAGTTGCTGCTCGACTTGCTATCCGAGTCGGCGATCACAACGATGCCCGCGATCACAGCAGCCGCCGCGAGAACGGCGACGATCACGCCACCGCCGGCCAGCTTGTCCTTCTTCGCGCTCGGCGACGCCGCACGGGCCTGGCCGATCGAAAGGCTGGACGCCGGATTGGCCGAAGCGGCCATAGCCGGGGCAACCGCCAGCGAAGCAGCGGCAGCAGCGGCAATGTACTTGGCAAGACGCATTGAAAAACTCCCTTTCCGGTCCGTCGGCCTAATTGCATCAACCTCCGGGCTTTGCAAGCCTCTAAAGCCCGATCGTTAACAAAGTTCCGCGGTGCTGCGTCATCCAGTTGTAATTCTGCAACGGCAGCCGGGGTCCTTCGGCAATCGGATGGTGCGAAATGTAAAATAGAGTAAATCCGCGAGTAACAATTTCCCCGCCGGGTCTTCGCCGAACGGCACGATCGCACGAATCGCTTCGAGTGCGGCAAGGCTGCCGATCATGCCGACCATTGGGCCGAGCACGCCGTCTTCTGCGCAGGACACGCCTTCGCGCGCGGGATCGTCGCCGACGAGGCAGCGGTAGCACGGCTTGTCCGCTTCCCAGCCACGATAGACTGCGACTTGTCCTTCGAACTGGCCGACCGCCGCCGAAACGAGCGGGATGCGCGCGCCGAGCGCAGCATCGGCAACCGCGAGACGGGTGTCGAAACTGTCGCTACCGTCGATCACGACGTCCGCGCCGTCGAGCAGCGCGGGTGCATTGTCGCGATCGAGCCGCACCGGTCGTTGTTCGATCGCGACATGCGGGTTGATCGCGGTTGCCGCCCGCGCGGCGGCGGCGATCTTCGGCGTCCCCACGTCGGTGGTGCGGAAGATCGTCTGTCGCTGGAGATTGGAGGCGTCGACGCGATCGTCGTCGATCAGGATCAGCCGCCCGACCCCCGCGCCGGCGAGATATTGGATCGCGGGTGAGCCGATGCCCCCGGCGCCGACCAGCGCGACGGTCGCGCGCTTCAATCGCAGCTGCCCGGCACCGCCGATTTCCTTGAGGACGATATGGCGCGCGTAACGCGCCAGTTCGTCGGGCTCGAGCGTCAATCCCTCCATGAGAAGGTGAGCGCGGTGCGGTACCAGGTATCCGATTGCGGGGTCGGCACATTGTCTCGCGTGACGCGCGAGACGATGCCGGCCGAATATTGTTCGACCGTCGGGCAGCCGATCGCGCGGGGCACGATCCGCCGCACCGTTCCGGCATTGTCGATCAGCACCGCCAGATCGACCCGCAGCACATAGCCGTCGCTGCCGCGCTGCGCCGCCGCGCACCGCCCCGCCGCGACTTCGGCCTGCACGAACGGCGACAGGCTCGCGCCGCTCGGCCAGTGGCGGGCCAGCGGCAGATCGGGCAGCTGCGTCCAGTCGGCGGGCGGCGGCGCGATGACCGGGGCGGGCGCCGGCGCCGGTGGCGCTTGAAGTTGCAGAAGAAGGGCGGCGAGCAGGATCACAAGCCGGTCGACCCGAACCCGCCGGCGCCGCGCGTCGTATCGTCCAGCGTCGCGACCTCCGCCAGCGTGGCGCGTTGCACGAGGGCAGGGACGAGCTGCGCGATTCGCTGGCCGCGCGTTACCGCGAATGCCGCGTCGCCGAGATTGGCGAGGATCACCTTCACCTCGCCGCGATAGTCGCTGTCGATCGTGCCGGGGGTGTTGAGGCAGGTGACGCCGTGATTGAGCGCAAGGCCCGAGCGCGGGCGCACCTGCACCTCATAGCCCGCCGGAATGGCAAGCGCGAAGCCGGTCGCGACGGCGTGGCGCGCGCCGGGGGCGAGCGTCACGTCTTCCGCCGCCACCACATCCATTCCCGCCGCGCCGGCGGTCGCGTAGACGGGGAGCGGCAGACCTTCGCCGTGCGGCAGGCGCTTCAACTTGATCGAGATCGGTTCGAGCATCGTCGCATCATATAGCGCGGCCATTGCAACGCGCTAGCGGGGCCGACGTAAGCCGTCGACAATCAGCGGGGCGATCCCGGGAGACGGGGCGGTCTTAGTCCAAGGCGTCCGCGATCCGCGTCGCCAGCCGATCGGCGACCGCGTCCTTGGGCAATTTCTCCCAGCTTTCGACCCCGTCGGCGGTGACGATATGGATCGTATTGGCGTCGCCGCCCATCACGTCGCCCGATACGTCGTTGGCGACGATCCAGTCCGCGCCCTTGCGCGCGCGCTTGGCGGTGGCGTGATCGATCACCTGCTCGGTTTCGGCGGCGAAGCCGATGACGAGGCGGGGGCGGTGGTCGCCCTTCGCCAGCGTCGCCAATATGTCGGGGTTCTCCGCCAGCCGCAGCGTCGGGGTGCCACCGCTGCCGTCCTTCTTGATCTTCTGCGGCGCGGCGCCCTTCGCGCGCCAGTCCGCCACCGCGGCGACCATCACCGCGGCGTCCGCCGGGAGCGCCGCATCGACCGCCGCCGCCATCTCGCGCGCCGTCTCGACATCGACGCGGGTCACCCCGAGGGGGGTCGGCAGCGCGACCGGGCCGGCGACCAGCGTCACCCGCGCGCCGAGCCGGGCGAGCGCGCCGGCGATCGCGAACCCCTGTTTCCCGGAGCTGCGATTGGCGATGTAGCGCACCGGATCGATCGGCTCGTGGGTCGGCCCGGCGGTGATCAGGACATGCTTGCCGGCGAGCGGCGCGGGCGCATCGCGCGCGGCAAGCGCGGCCTCGATCGCGGCGAAGATCGCCGGCGGCTCGGGCAGCCGGCCGGGGCCATATTCGCCGCACGCCATCGCGCCTTCATCGGGTTCGAGCACGGTCACCCCGTCGGCGCGCAATTGGGCGACGTTGCGGCGGGTCGCCGCGTGCTGCCACATGCGCACATTCATCGCCGGCGCCGCCAGCACCGGCTTGTCGGTGGCGAGCAGCAAGGTGGTGGCGAGATCGTCGGCGATTCCTGCCGCCATCCGCGCGAGCAGATCGGCGGTGGCGGGCGCGACGACCACCAGATCGGCCTCGCGGCTGAGCTGGATATGCCCCATCTCCGCCTCGTCCTTGAGGTCCCACAAGGTCGTATAGACCTTGTCCTCCGACAAAGCCGCGAGCGTCATCGGGGTCACGAAATGCGCGCCGCTTTCGGTCAGCACGCAGCGGACGCGGTGGCCGGCCTTGCGCAACAGCCGCACCAGCTCGCACGCTTTATAGGCGGCGATCCCGCCGCCGACGATCAACAGGATGCGCTTCATCTTCCCATTCCTATCGGACCACCCGGGTCACCGTGATGCGGCGCGTGTTACGCGCGGCGGCGATCAGGTCGCGCAGGCCGTCGGGAACGAACGCCAACCCGACGAGCAGCACCGGCGCGGCGAGCAGCCCCCAGTAGAAATTGTTGAGCCGCGCGAAACAGCCGATCAGCACGCCATAAGCGATCAGCATCGCCGCGACGCGCGACGCCAGCGGATGATCGGGCACCGTCCAGCCGAACAGCGCCAGCGCGATCACCGGCGCGGCGACGGCGAACGGGAAAACCTCCAGGATCGTCGCGTGCTTCAGCGTCATTGCGTAGAACCACGCGCCGTTGAGGCCGCTCCAGCCGTCCGACGCAAGGTCGAGCGGCCCGGTGACTCGCGACACTGCGAGCGCATGGAATGCGACCACTGCCGCGAGCACGAGCAACGACAGGCACCAGCCCGAGGTTTCGCGGCGGTGTCCGCCGAACAATGCAAAGCCGGCCATCACCAGCACATATAGTGCGGCGGTCTCGCGAATCAGCATCGCGCTCGTCGCCAGCGCGACGGCGGTGATCCAGCGCCCTGCGCGCCGCTCGGCGAGCGACCAGGCGATCAGCAGCGCCGCCCAGATCTCGTGAAAGGCGACGAGCGCGGGCTGGAGCGCTGCGATCAACCCGCCGGCGAGCAGCAGCCCCGCAATGATGTGCGGCGCGCGTGCGGGGAGGAACTCGCCGAGCCGCGACAGCCACGCCGCCGCGGTCGCGGCGACCAGCCCCCATAGCAGCAGGACCGCGCCCCATTCGGGCATCGCCGCCCTGACCCGCGCCAGCGTCGGCAAGCGGACGGTGACGAACGGGCGCAGCGGGTAGCTCCGCGCGCGCATCTCGCGGGCTGCCGCCTGATAATAATCGTCGCCGTGCCGCATATCGCCGACGATCACGTCATAGAGCGCGACGTCGAGCGAGCTGCTGTCGTGGCGCGCATTGTCCGGCGCCGCCGCGCCGCGCCACGGCTGGATCGTGAAGGCGGCGATCAACAACAGCAGGACGATCAGCGCGCCGCGTGCCCGTGCGGTGGGCCAGCCGGCATAGCGCGACGGCGCGGCGAGCCAGATCGGCGCGAAGCGACTCACCACCAATGCAGCGCGAGCAGTGCCGCGCCCGCTCCGGCGACCGCCGCGACCAGCGCCACCGCGGCATAGCGCCAGCCGCCGCCGATCCGCACCACCTCGATATCGCGCAGCGGCGGGGCAGGGGGGGCGCCGCCGGGTGCGGGAAAACGCTCCTCGATGCGGCGGACCAGCTCGGGGAGGCGCGCCAGCGTGCGGAAATCGCCGATCAGCCGGTCGGCGATCGCGGCTTCCGGCCCCAGCTCGGTGCGGATCCATTCCTCCACCACCGGTCCGGCGGTGTCCCACATATTGATATCGGGATCGAGGCTGGTCGCCACGCCCTCGACCATCACCATCGTCTTCTGGAGCAACAAAAGATGCGGCTGGGTCGCCATGTCGAAATCGCGGGTGATCGAGAACAGCCCGTCGAGCATCATCCCGATCGACATTTCCTTCACCGGCAGGCCGCGCATTGGTTCGCCCACCGCGCGCAACGCGGTGGCGAACTCGGCGACATTGTGGTGCGGCGGGACATAGCCGGCCTCGAAGTGGATCTCGGCGACGCGGCGGTAATTGCCGGTGATCAGCCCGTAGAGAATCTCCGCCAGCCAGATCCGTGCGCGGCGGTCGATCCGGCCCATGATGCCGAAATCGATCGCCGCGATGCGATTGCCGGGGACGGCGAACAGATTCCCCTGATGCATGTCGGCATGGAAGAAGCCCTCGGCGATCGCCTGCCGCAGAAAGGCGTGAACCAGGGTGCGCGCCAGCACCGGCGGATCGAAGCCCGCTTCGAGCAGCGCGGCGCGATCGGTGAGCTTGATGCCGTCGATCCATTCGATCGTCAGCACCTTGCCGGTGGTGCGCTGCCAGTCGACCGTCGGGACGATATAGCCCGGCTCGGCGGTCATCCCCTCGGCAAGTTCGGAGGCCGAGGCCGCCTCGCGCCGCAGATCGAGCTCGCGCGCCGTCCAGCGCTTGAAGGTCTCGATCACCAATCTCGGCTGGAGCCGCGCGATTTCGCCGCCCATCGGCTCGACCTGCGCCGCGGCCCATTCATAGGTCTCGATCGCACGGGCGAATTCGTCCTCGACCCCCGGCCGCAGCACCTTGACCGCGACCTGCCGTCCGTCGGTCGTCACCGCGCGGTGGACCTGCGCGATCGAGGCGGCGCCGACCGGCGCCTCCTCGATGCTCTGGAACAATTCCTCGAGCGGGCGGCCGAGGCTCGCGCGCAAGATCGGGCGAATTTCCGCGAACGGCACCGGCGGCACCGCATCCTGCAGCCGCAGCAGATCGTGCGCCGCGGCCTCGCCGATCAGATCGGGGCGCGTCGCGAGCGTCTGGCCGAGCTTGATCGCGGCGGGGCCGATCGCCTGGAATGCATCGGCATAGCGCGGCACCGCCGGGGTGCGCGCGCCGAACCGCGCGATGCGCAGCAGGTGGCGCAGCCGCGGCGGGGTATTCGCGTCGCGTTCGATCCCGCGCAGCGCCCCGTGGCGCGCGAGAATCCGGCCCCATTTGAGGAGCCGCCAGCTATGAACGAGCGCGGAGGTCAAATCTTCCAGCCGCTATGGATCGCCACCAGCCCGCCGAGCAGCGGCTCGACCTTGGTCTGGACGAAGCCGGCGTCGCGGATCATCGCCTCGAACGCGGGCATGTCCGGGAAGCGGCGGATCGATTCGATCAGGTAGCGATAGCTGTCGCGATCATGCGCCAGCGCGGCGCCGATGCGCGGCACCAGATGGTGCGAATAAGCGTCATAGACCTCGCGGAACCCCGGCCATTGCGTGGTCGAGAATTCGAGGCAGAAGAAGCGCCCGCCGCGCCGCAGCACGCGATGCGCCTCGCGCAGCGCCTTCGGAATATCGGTGACGTTGCGGATGCCGAAGGCGATCGTATAGCCGTCGAAGAAACGATCGGGGAAGGTCAGCGTCTCGGCATTGGCCTCGGTCCAGACGAGATCGTCGATCCCGCGCTGCTGCGCGCGCTCGATCCCGACTTCGAGCATCGCCGGGTTGATGTCCGCCACCGTGACGCTCGCCCCGGCGCGCTGGAGGCGGAAGGCGATGTCGCCGGTGCCGCCCGCCATGTCGAGGATCTGCTCGCCCGCGCGCGGTTTCACGCGGCGGACGAAGCGATCCTTCCACAGCCGGTGCATCCCTGCGGACATCGCGTCGTTCATCAGATCGTAGCGGCTGGCGACGCTGGCAAAGACCCCGCCGACGCGGGCGGTCTTTTCCGCCGGCGATACTTCTTCATAGCCAAAGGAGACGGTTTCGCTCATGCGACGCAGCCCTAGCGGGGGCGGGGCGCGCGGGCTAGGGTCGATCGACATTCCCGGCGGGCGGCGGCATCCCCGCTATCCCATTCATCGTCATGCCGGACTTGATCCGGCATCCAGCGCAACGAGCGATGGCCTGTGTGGCTCTGGATGCCGGGTCGAGCCCGGCATGATGCCAAGAGGCAAGCGAGAACCATGCCCGAGCTTCCCGAAGTCGAAACCACCGTCCGCGGGCTCGCGCCGGTGCTGGAGGGCGCGACGATCGCCGCGATCGAAACGCGCCGCGCCGACCTGCGCCGCCCGTTCCCGGTCGATCTGCGCCAGCGGATGACGGGCACGCGGGTCGTCGCGCTCGGGCGCCGCGCCAAATATGGCCTGATCGACACCGATCGCGGCGATACCTTGATCTTCCATCTCGGCATGTCGGGGCGGTGGCGGATCGACCCGGGCGAATTGCTGCCGCACGATCATCTGCTGATCGATACCGGCGCGGGGCGGCGCATCGCGCTCAACGATCCGCGTCGATTCGGCTCGGTCGATCTGTGGCCGAGCGACGCATTGGCCGAATTCCCTGCCTTCGCGGCGCTGGGGCCGGAACCGCTCGGCCCGGGCCTGACCGGCGCTGGGCTGCACAAGGCGCTCGCGGGGCGGCGCGCGTCGATCAAGCTGATGCTGCTCGACCAGCGGATCGTCGCGGGGCTCGGCAATATATATGTCTGCGAGGCGCTGCATCTCGCGCGCATCGCGCCGCAACGCCCCGCGGGCGATCTGTCGCGTGCCAAGCTCGACCGGCTGGTCGAGGCGATTCGCGCGGTGCTGCTCTCCGCGATCGAGGCGGGGGGATCGACGTTGCGCGATTACGCCCGCCCCGATGGCGAGCTCGGCTATTTCTCCAAACAGTTCGCGGTCTACGGCCGCGAGGGCGAGGCATGCGCTTGCGGGGGAATCGTGGCGCGTTATGCCGAGGGCGGGCGATCGACCTTCTGGTGCCCGAAGTGCCAGCGTGGTTGACCGCGCCGGCATCCCGCGCTAAGGGCGCCGCTTCCAGGGCGAAGGGATTTCCCGGCGCCCTTTTTTCATCGACCAGATTTCGAGGACGTCAATGGCGAACACGCCGCAAGCGAAGAAGCGTATCCGTCGCAACCAGCGCCGGGCCGAAGTCAACGGTGCCCGCGTGGGCCGTATCCGCACCTTCGTGAAGCGGGTCGAAGCCGCGCTCGCCGCCGGCGACAAGACCGCGGCGACCGCCGCGCTGGCCGAAGCGCAGCCGGAACTGGCGCGCGGCGTCGCGCGGGGCGTGCTCCACGGCAATACCGCCAGCCGCAAGTTCTCGCGGCTGACGAAGCGCGTCGCGGCGCTCGCCTAACAGCTTCAGCACTTATTAAGCATAAGGCCCGTCGGATGCGTTCCGGCGGGCCTTATGCTGCGTCTGCGTATTGTCATCAAAGAGTCATGGATTCCCCGCGATTCGCGTGCAGCCATATTTGTGCGTTTTGGAATTCTGGCCTGATTTCAGCTGCTTGTTAAATTTTCGACGGATTTTGGCCGCTCCACGCGAGTCAACTTGTTTATTTCGAGAATGTGTCAGGCATCGGTCTTGATCGACTCACCGGCTTGTTCCTAAACCTCCCCTTGTCGCGCTGGCAGCCGTCGCGCGCCCAGACATTCAGCGTCGTATCCGACCGTGGCAGGGAACCACATCGGGGGACTTTTTTTGGTGGATTTCATGAGCCGTTGCGACACCCGTGTCGCGGCCGGGGGAGGGTTGTGCGTGGCGTTCAATGGTCGATATGCGGTGCAGGAGAGCGAAGCGGCACGGGCCTGGACCCGCGTGCGCGCCAGCCTGCGCGAATCGGCCGGCGCGCGTCTGTTCGAGCAATGGCTGAAGCCGATCGAACTGGTCGAGACGGGTGACGCCGATGCGATTCGGCTGACGCTGCCGTCGGCGTTCATGACCAACTGGGTCCGCAATCATTATGCGGACCGGTTGCTCCACGAATTCCGCGCGATTCTGCCGACGGTGCGCACCGTCGCGATCGAGACCGCGGCGGCGGCCGAAGCGCCGCTGACACTGGTGCCCGCGGTCGCCGCGCCGGCCGCCCCGGCCCCGGCACAGCCGGCCGGCGAGCGCCCGGTACTCGATCCGCGCTTCACCTTCGATCGCTTCGTCGCCGATGCGTCGAACAAGGTCGCGTTCAACGCCGCGCGTGCGCTCGCCGCGCCGGGGCCGGTGCGGTTCAGCCCGTTGTTCCTCCATTCGGGGACCGGGCAGGGCAAGACCCACCTGATGCACGCGATCGCGCATGAATTTCTCGCCGCGCAGCCCGATGCGCGGGTGATGTTCATGTCGGCCGAGCGCTTCATGTTCGATTTCGTCGCCGCGCTGCGCGCCCGCGATACCTTCGCGTTCAAGGCGCGGCTGCGCGGCTGCGATCTGCTGCTGATCGACGATCTGCAGTTCATCGCCGGCAAGGATTCGACGCAGGAAGAATTCTTCCACACCGTCAACGAGATCATGGCGGCGGGCAAAAGGCTGGTGATTTCCGCCGACCGCTGCCCGCAGGCGCTCGACGGGATCGAATCGCGTATCCTGGGGCGGATGGCGATCGGGCTGGTCGCCGATATCAAGACCCCGCCGCTCGAGCTGCGCCGCGCTATCCTCGATCGCAAGCTCGCCGACATGCCCGAAGGGGTGAAGGTGCCCGCCGAGGTGCTCGATCTGCTGGCGGGGCGGATTCGCACCAGCGTGCGCGAGCTCGAAGGCGCGCTCAACCGCGTCATCGCTTATGCCCAGCTCACCGGGGATGCGATCGACCTCGATTTCGCGATCAGCGTGCTCGGCGACGTGCTGCGCGGCGGCCAGCGCCGGATCACGATCGACGAGATCCAGAAGGCGGTCTCGGCGCATTTCGAACTGAAGCCGATCGACCTGGTTTCCGCGCGCCGTGCGCGGGCGGTGGCGCGGCCGCGGCAGATCGCCATGTATCTGGCGAAGCGCCTCACCACGCGCTCGCTGCCGGAGATCGGGCGCAAGTTCGGCGGACGCGATCATTCGACGGTGATCCACGCGGTGCGCCGGATCGAGGAGTTGCGCGACAGCGACAACGATATCGACGGCGCGGTGCGGTTGCTGATGCGGCAGCTCGAAAGCTGAAAATTCACGCCACCCTCACCCCCGGCTTCGTGCGGGGGTGGGGGACCGTGGCGATTTACGCGGCCTGCTGGAATTCCGGGGTGCGGACGGCCTCGCGCGTCACGACCGGGGCGGGGGTGTCCTGGCGAACCGCGGCGCGCTTCGCCTCCGGCGCGAGCAGCCGGCTGACCAGCACGATCAGCCCCATTGCGGCATAGGCCGCCACGACGCCCTCGATGCTGAACACCAGCCCGACCGCCAGCGCGATGCGCAGGATGTTCGGGTGAAAGCCGAAATCGTCGCCGAGGCGGCGGCAGACGCCGAAGATCTCGGGCTTGTCACTGGCGTTCTTGGCGTTGGCAGCGGACATCTTACAGGCTCCAATCGGGTGGCGAAGCGGCGCTTCGCGCTGATGCCCGTTACTCTGCAGGAGCCGTGCCAGATTATTATCTGATTGAAATTCAATGATTTAATTTCGGGGCTTGGCTGACGCGTACGCCCGGCTTGAGGTGTTGCGCCAATAGTTGGCGAATTCCACCAGTATCCCCGCGAAAGCGGGGACCCAGGGCCAAATCAACCGGCGCTATATTGTTTGGCTCTGCGTCCCCGCCTGCGCGGGATACAAGGGCTACGCGACCAGCCCCATCGCTTCCTGCGTGCTGCGCAGCACCGGCGCGGCGAGCGCGCGGGCCTTTTCCGCGCCGCGCGCGAGGATCGCGTCGATTTCGCCGCGATCGCCCAGCAGGCGGAGCATCTCGTCGCGAATCGGGCCGAGCTTGGCCACCGCGAGATCGGCCAGCGCCGGCTTGAACTGGCCGAAGCCCTTGCCGGCGAATTCCGCCACCACATCCTCCGGGGTGCGATCGGCCAAAGCGGCGAAGATCGTGACGAGGTTGCGCGCCTCGGCCCGAACCTCCAGCGCGTCCCACGAATCGGGCAACGGCTCGGGGTCGGTCTTGGCCTTGCGGAACTTGTCAGCGATCGTCTCGTCCGAATCGATCAGCTTGATCAGCGATTGCTCGGACGGGTTGGACTTGGACATCTTGGCCGAGGCGTCGCGCAGGCTCATGATGCGCGGCGCCTTCTTGCTCACCAGCGGCTCGGGCAGGGTGAACAAGTCGCGGCCGTAATCGAGGTTGAACTTGGTCGCGATATCGCGCGCCAGCTCCAGATGCTGCTTCTGATCCTCACCCACCGGTACATGGGTGGCGTTGTAGATCAGCACGTCCGCCGCCATCAGCACCGGATAATCGTACAGCCCGACCGAGGCGCCCTCGCGGTTCTTCCCCGCTTTGTCCTTGAACTGCGTCATGCGGTTGAGCCAGCCGACCCGCGCGACATTGTTGAGCAGCCATGCCAGTTCGCTATGCGCCGGCACGCGCGTCTGGTTGAACAGGATCGAACGCGCGGGATCGATCCCCGCGGCGACCAGGGTCGCGGTCATCTCGATCGTATTGGCGTAGAGATTGGCGGGCTCGATCCACTCGGTCAGCCCGTGGAGGTCGGCGATGAAATACATCGTCTCGCCCCCGGCGGCCTGCACCTCGTCCTGCATCGCCACCCACTGCTTCACCGCGCCAAGATAATTGCCGAGGTGGAGATTGCCGGTGGGCTTGATGCCGGAAACGACGCGCATGTTCTTCCCTTGCTGAGAATTATCGACGGATCAGCCTTCGTGCGTCGGCGAGCCGGAACGCGCCGAACAGGAAGGTCGCCGCCACGTAGACCAGCCCGCCGAGCGCGACCAGCACGAACATCGCCCCCCAGCGTTCGAGGCTCGGCCCGGTGGTATAGGGGCGGAACAGATCGTTGGCGAAATACATCACCCCGCCCATCAGCAGCGCCGCCGCCGCCAGCCGCCACGCGCGGCGGCGGAGTTGCGCATCGGGGGTGAAATGCCCGCGCCGGCGCAATTCGTGCCACAGCATCCAGACGTTGACGGTCGAGGCGAGCGCGGTGGCGAGCGGCGGCCCCATATGTTTGAGCGGGAGGATGAAGGCGAGGTTGAGGATCAGGTTCACCCCGATCGAGATCGTCGCGAAACGCACCGGGGTCCTGGTGTCCTGCCGGGCGTAATAGCCGGGGGTCAGCACCTTGACGAGAATGTAGCTCGGCAGCCCGATCGAGAAAGCGGCGAGCGCCTGCGCGGTCGCGACGGTATCGCCGGGGTTGAACTTGCCGTGCTGGAACAAAGCCGCGACGATCGGCCCGCCGCACACGATCAGCGCGACCGTCGCGGGGAGGGTGAAGAACAGCGCGAGCTCCATGCCCCGGTTCTGCGTTTCCATCGCCGCGGCTTCCTCGCCGCGCCCGAGCTGCGAGGAAATGGTGGGGAGCAGGACGGTGCCGAGCCCGATCCCGATCAACCCGAGCGGCAATTGGTTCAGCCGGTCGGCGAAATAGATGTAGCTCACCGACCCCGCCGACAGCAGGCTCGCGGCCAATGCGGTGGAGATGACGAGGTTGATCTGCACCGCCCCCGCGCCCGCCGCCGCCGGCCAGATCAGCGATAGCAGTTTCTTGACGTCGGGGTTGAGCCGCGGCCAGCGGAAGCGCAGGTGGACCCCGGCGCGGCGGCACGCCCAGGCCAGCCACAACAACTGCAGCGCCCCCGATATCGTCACCGCGATCGCCTGGTTGCGCGCGGTGAACAAGGGCTCGTGGCTGTGGAAGAACAGTAGCGCCGCGATCAGCGTCAGGTTGAGCAGGATCGGCGCCGCCGCCGCGACCCAGAAACGGTGCAGCGAATTGAGAATCCCGCCGAGCAGCGAGACGAGGCTGATCAGCAGCAGATAGGGAAAGGTGATCCGCGACAGCTCGACGGCGAAGGCGAATTGCGCGGGCGTCGCCTCGTTGAACCCGCCCGAGAGCAGCCAGGTCACCGGCCAGGCGGCGATTTCCATAATGATCGTCATCACGATCAGCACGGGGAGCAGCACCGACAGCGCGTCCTCCGCGAAGGTCACCCCGTCGCTTAGGCCGCGCCCCTCGGGGTCGGCGACCTTGCGGTTGAACATCGGGATGAACGCCGCGGAAAACGCGCCTTCGGCGAAAAGCGCGCGAAACATGTTGGGCAGGCGGAATGCGATCAGGAACGCATCCGACGCAAACCCCGCGCCGACGAACCGCGCGAACAGCGAATCGCGCACCAGCCCGAGCACGCGGCTCGCCAGCGTCAGCCCGCCGACCGAGCCGAGCGCGCGGGTCAGGTTCATGCGATCACCAGTCCGCTCAATGCGGCGTCAGGCGTTGCCGACGGTGCCCGTGTCGCCCTGCTGCTCGCGCGCGGCGGCCTGCTGGAGATAGAGGCCGTTGAAATCGACCGGCTCGAGCAGCAGCGGCGGGAAGCCGCCGTCGCGGATCGCATCGGCCACCACCCGGCGCGCGAACGGGAACAGCAGGCGCGGGCCTTCGCCGAGCAGGAACGGCTGGACCGCATCGAGCGGCACGTTGCGCAGCCCGAACAGCCCGGCATAGGAAAGCTCGACGAGGAAGGCGACGGTACCCGCGCTCTCGGCGCGGATCTCGACCTTGAGCGTCACTTCGTGGACGTCCTCGGCCACCTGCTGCGCGCCGATGTCGAACTGCACGTTGATCTCCGGCGCCTGCTGGCTCTGGTAGATCGCCGGGGCGTTCGGGTTCTCGAACGACAGATCCTTAACATATTGCGAGATCAGCCCGACCTGCGGCAGCGTGTCGGCGCCGTTGGGCAGCGGCTCGTTGCCGGTCGTCACGCCATTATCCTGTTCGGCCATCTCGTCCTGTTCCTCAAAAAATGATGCGATGGGGAGCGCTTCCCGCGCCCAAAAAAACGGTGTCCGCGCGCCTAGCAGCAGCATTGCACTGTTTCAACGCCGTGAAAAATTGAATCGCGGGCACATCGCGCCTATGTTGGGCGTTCAGTTAGCGGAGGCCGAGTGTTTTATATTGTCCTTCTCGCGATGGTCGCCGGGTTTCTGGCGTTGCGTCTCTACTCGGTGCTCGGCAAGCGCACCGGGCATGAGCAGCCGTTGCCCAAGCCTGCCGATGTGCCGGCCGGCGCGGTCGCGCGTACCATCGACGTGACCCCGGAAGTGCGCGAAACCGCCGTCCGCCCGATCGAAAGCGGCGCGGAAGCCGGGCTTCGCGCGATCGTCTCCGGCGAACCCGGCTTCGATGTGCCGCGCTTCCTCGAAGGCGCGCAGGCGGCCTATCGCATGATCCTCGAAGCCTTTTGGCGCGGCGACGACAAGGCGCTGGCCGGGCTGGTCGAGCCCGATGTCGCGCATGCCTTCGCCGAATCGATCGCCGCGCGTACCGCGGCGGGCGAGGTGCTGGAGAATCGCCTCGTCTCGATCGAACGCGCGACGATCGTCGGCGCCTCGCTGTCGGGTCGCGACGCGCGGATCACCGTGCGCTTCGACGCCGATATCGCCGCGGTGACCCGCAATGCCGAGGGTCAGGTGATCGCCGGATCGACCAGCGACGCGGTGGAAACCCACGACGTCTGGACCTTCGCCCGGACGCTCAAGAGCGGCGATCCGAACTGGAAGCTCGCGGACACCGACGAAGCTTAAGCGCAGGGTTTGAACCCTAGCCTTAGAAACCCGTCACCCCGGCCTTGAGCCGGGGTCCATCGCGCGGCAAAGGCAGGACAAGAGGTTCCTGCCGCTGTACGTGCGGCATGTGGACCCCGGATCGAGGCCGGGGTGATGTGGGATAAGGGGCAGAGTTGCGTAATGTCGATTGGTCCTGAGGGTAGGGGCGGGATGATCCGTCGCTGGGGGTTCACGCTGGCCGGGGCGCTTGCTTTGTCGGCCTGCGTCGGGGGCGTGGAGCCGCCGCCGCGCCCGGGTAACGTCCGCCCGCCACGCCCGTCGGGCGAATTGCCGGTGCGTCAGCCGACCCCCGCCACCCCGCTGCCGCCGGTGCCGCAGATCGCGACCCCGGGGGCGACGACCGCCGCCACCACCGGCATCGCGCGCGGCCCCGATATCACCTCGCTGCCAATGACGCGGGACGGCGCGGCACAGGCGCTCGCCGCCTTCCGCACGAGTTGCCCCTCGCTGGTGCGACGCGCCGACGTTTCAGGGCTGACGACGGGGGCGGACTGGCAGCCGGCCTGCGCCGCCGCGGCGACGACCGCGCCGGGCGATGCCGCTGCCTTCTTTTCGCGCTGGTTCGAGACCGCGCAGGTCGGTGACGGGCGCGCCTATGCCACGGGCTATTACATCCCCGAGATCGCGGGTTCGCCGACCTATCGCGAGGGCTATGCCCCGATCTATGCCCGCCCCGACGATCTGATCGACGTCGACCTCGGCCTGTTTTCCGACGCGCTCAAGGGCAAGAGCGTCCGCGGCCGCGTCGACGGGACCAAGCTGGTGCCTTATTACGATCGCACCGCGATCGAGCAGGGCGTGCTGCAGGGCCGCGCACGGATCCTCGGTTATGCGGTCGATCCGGTCGAATTCTTCTTCCTCCAGGTGCAGGGATCGGGGCTGGTGCGGATGCCCGACGGGCGCGAGCTGCGCATCGGCTATGATTCGCAGAACGGCCGTGATTACACCGGCATCGGCGCGCTGATGCGGAAACGCGGACTGCTCGGCCCCAACCAGCTGTCGATGCAGGGCATCGTCCAGTGGCTCCACGACAATCCCGAGCAGGGCCGCGCGATCATGCGCGAGAACAAGAGCTTCGTCTTCTTCCGCGTGCTCGACGGGGCACCGGTCGGCGCGCTCGGGCTGCCGGTGGTCGGCGGGGCGACCGTGGCGGCCGATCCGCGCTTCATCCCGCTCGGCGCGCCGGTGTTCCTGTCGATGGATCGCACCGACGCGACCGGTTTATGGGTGGCGCAGGACACCGGGGGCGCGATCAAGGGCGCCAACCGGTTCGACACCTTCTGGGGCATCGGCAACGAGGCGCGGGCGATCGCGGGCGGGATGAGCGCACGCGGCACCGCCTTCCTGCTGCTGCCGGTGGGAACGATCGACCGGGTGCAGCGCGGGGTTGGCAATGCCGGGCCGTCGCCGTCTCGACGCTGAGGAGGCGGCATTATGGGCGCGGGTGAAGGCCAGCGTCCGCCCGCTCCATCCGACAGCAAAGGCCAAAGCCGCGCCGGAGCCCGATCCGGCGCCGGCTTCGGGCAAGCGCCGGGTCGCGACACCGCCCCCGGCGCGCATCATCCCCGCACCGCGCGCGCCGAAGACGCCGCCGGCAAGCGCGGCGACGCTCGACGGCAGCTGGGATCGCCAGATCACGCGCGGCGCGATCCAGCCCGATGCGACACTCGACCTTCACGGCCACACGCTCCGCTCGGCGCATGCGATGCTCGATGCCGGGCTGGAGCGCTCGATCGCGCGCGGCGACCGAGTCCTTCTGCTCGTCACCGGCAAGCCGCCGCGCCCCGAAAGCGAGCGCCCGCATGCGCGCGGCGCGATCCGTGCCGCGGTCGCGGATTGGATCGGCGCCTCGCGTCATGCCGCTGATATTGCTGCCTTACGCAACGCGCATCCGCGCCACGGTGGGAGCGGCGCGCTTTACGTGATCTTCCGCCGACGGCGACCGAAACATTAACCTTTCTGTGCGAGGAATAACCTCTCGCGGCGCAATCCATCGCGTCATCGTTTGAAAGGTTCGGATCGGCGCAATGCAAAGCGTCACGCTGAAGAGTCGCGCGGTCAGATTCGCGTTCTACGCCGGCGGCGTGGCATTCTTCCTGTCGCTGCTCGCCACCGCCAACGGCAATCTTTCGGCGGATTCGTTCGCGCGCGCGCTGATTCCGGCGATCGTCTGCGCGACGATGTGCTGGGCCTCGACCCAGCAGGCGCTCGCCACGACCGCTGAGGCGGTCGACAAGGCGGTCGACCAGCTCGCCGAAGCCGCCGACGGCGCGCTCGACCGGCGCGTGCCCAACGAGATCCGCAGCGCGGTGCCGCAGCTTGCCACCGCGATGGACCGGCTGTTCGGCCAGCTTTCGGACAATATGGAGAATATCCAGCGGCTCGCGCTGTTCGATCCAGTGACCGCGCTGGCCAATCGCACCAATTTCCGCGCCAGCGCCGAACGCGTGCTGGCCGAAGCCGCCGAGCAGCCCGGTGCGCTTTTCTTCATCGATCTCGATCGCTTCAAGAAGGTCAACGACACCCACGGCCACGCCTGTGGCGACATGCTGCTGGCGATGGTCGCGGATCGGCTGCGCGCAGTGGCCGACCGCGCGGTCGCGGTGGTCGATATCGATCGCTACCCGCCGCTGATCGGGCGGCTGGCGGGCGACGAATTCACGATGCTGTTTCCGGTGCTGACCGACCAGCGCGATGCGGGGTGGATCGCCACGCAAGTGCTCGACGCGCTCGCCTCGCCGTTCGCGCTGCCGAGCGGGGAGGTGTCGATCGGCGCGTCGATCGGGATCGCGCTGCGCCCCGATCACGGCTTCACGCTCCACGATCTGATGCGTTCGGCCGATGCCGCGATGTATCACGCCAAATCCGACGGACGCGGGCGGTTCGAATTCTACAGCGAGACGCTGGCGGCGGAACTGGCCGAACGGCTGCGGCTCGATGCCGAGCTGCGCGCGGCGCTCGACAATGACGAATTCATCCTGGTGTTCCAGCCGCAGGTCGCGCTCGCGGCGGGCAAAGTGGTCGCTGCCGAGGCGCTGCTGCGCTGGCAGCATCCGACCGACGGATTGCGACTGCCGGCGACCTTCATCGGCCGTGCCGAAGAGAGCGGGCTGATGATCGAGATCGGCGACTGGGCGATCGGGCGTGTCGCGCGGACGATCGCGCAATGGGCGGCGCTGGGGGTGGAAACGCGGCTGGCGGTCAACATCAGCGCGCGGCAGATCGATCGGGTCGATTTCCTCCTGCGGCTCCATGCCGCGATGCGCGAAGCGGGGGCGCCGGGGCGGCTACTCGAACTAGAAATGAACGAAACCGTCGCGGCGCACGCCCGCACCGATGCGATCGCCGCGATCTCGATGTTGCGTGAGGACGGCGCGAAGATCGCGATCGACGGCTTCGGCACCGGGCTGTCGAGCGTCGCGCGGCTGCGGCAATTGCCGATCGACCGGATCAAGCTCGATCGCAGCCTGATCGCGACGATCACCACCGATTCCTCGACCCGGCTGATCGCCGGTGCCTTGGTCGGGCTGATCCACGGGCTCGGGTGCGAGGCGGTGGCCGAGGGGGTGGAAACCCCCGCGCAAGTCGATCTGCTGCGCGTCATCGGGTGCGACGCGGTGCAGGGCTTCGGGATCGCGCGGCCGATGGCTGAGGTGGATTTCCTCGCCTGGTCGGCGGCGCTGGGCGGCCGCGCGCCGGAGATCAGGCGCGCGTCGCTCGCGTGATGATATCGGCGTAGATATCGGTCAGCGCGGCGAGATCGTCGATCGCCACCGCCTCGTCGAGCTTGTGCATCGTCGCATTGATTAGCCCGAATTCGACCACCGGGCAGATCGCCGAAATGAACCGCGCGTCGGACGTGCCGCCGGTCGTCGACAGCGCCGGGGTGATGCCGGTGCGTGCGAGCACCGCCGCCGAAACCATCGCCGACAGCGCGCCCGGCTCGGTGAGGAATGCCTCGCCCGAGATGCGCGCCTCGACCTTCGCCGTCGGGGCGTGGGCGTGGACGGTGCGTTCGATCAGCCGCACCAGATCGGGGCCGTGCTGCTCGTCGTTGAAGCGGATCGACAGCCGCGCCGTGGCGCGCGCCGGGATCACATTGGTCGCGGGGTTGCCGACGGTGATGTCGGTCACCTCGATGTTCGAGGGCTGGAACCAGTCATTGCCGTGATCGAGCGTGATCGCATCGATCGCCGCCAGCGCCGCGACCAGCTTGGGGATCGGATTGTCGGCAAGCTGCGGATAGGCGACATGCCCCTGCCGGCCGGGCACCTCGATCCAGATGTTGACCGACCCGCGCCGCCCGATCTTGAGCGTATCGCCGAGCCGGTCGGCCGAGGTCGGTTCGCCGACGAGGCACAGATCGGGCTTGAGCCCGCGTTCGGCCAGCCGATCGAGGATCGCGCGGGTGCCGTAGATCGCCGGGCCTTCCTCGTCGCCGGTGAGCAACAGGCTGACGATCCCGTCGCTCGGGGTGCGTGCGGCGGCGGCGATGAAGGCGGCGATCGCGCCCTTCATGTCGACCGCGCCGCGCCCGTGGAGCAGATCGCCGCGGATCTCGGGGGAGAAGGCGCCCGAGGTCCAGCCCTCGCCCGGCGGCACCACGTCGAGATGGCCGGCGAAGGCGAAGTGCGTGCCGCCGGTGCCGCGCACCGCGATCATATTCTCGACCGGCCCGTCGGGCGCCTCGCCGACCGTGAAGCGATCGACCGCGAAGCCGAGCGGGGCGAGCAGCGCTTCCACCGTGTCGAACACATGGCCGGTGGCGGGCGTCACGCTCTCGCAGGCGATCAAAGCTTCGGCGAGGGCGACCGGATCGGTTAGGGTAGCGGGCATCTTCATGGGAGGCCTCCTTGCCCAAGCTCGATCTCGATACAATCCCGCAGACCAATGCGACCGGCTATCCGCCCGAATATGCTGCGGCGGTGCAGGGGCGCTGGTATCGCCGGCTGGCCCCCGCCGCCGGGCTGGCGGACTTCGGCGTCAGCCATGTCGTGCTCAAGCCCGGGGCGTGGTCGTCGCAGCGCCATTGGCATGAGGGCGAGGACGAAATCGTCGTGATGCTGGCGGGCGAGGCGGTGCTGGTGGACGATTCGGGGGAAACGATCATGCGCCCGGGCGATATCGCCGCCTTTCCCAAGGGGGACGGCAACGGGCATGTGCTGCAGAACCGCGGCGCGGCGGATTGCGTGTTCGTCGCGGTCGGGCGGCCGTCGGAAACCGACTGCCATTATCCCGATATCGACATGCATCTGTTCGAAGGGGAGGGATTCCGGCGGAAGGACGGGCGCGAGTTCTAGCGAACGGGGAGAGGGAAACCTGTGTTGCCTCAACCCGTCGCAGGCTGTTCGAACTTCTCGATCACCCATTCCTCCTCCTGCGCGGCGGCGATCCAGTCCTGCATGAAGGGGTGGTTGAGCACCGCCTCGACATAGCCGGTGGCGAAACGCGCGACGGGCAGCGAATAGGTCACGATCCGGGTGCAGACCGGGGCGAACATGATGTCCGCCGCGCCGAAGGTGCCGAACAGGAAATCCCCGTCGCCGCCGAATCGCGCCCGCGCCTGCGCCCACAATTCCATGATCCGCGTGAGATCGGCGATCACCTCGTCCGACGGTCGCTTGGGCGGATAGACCTGGCGGATGTTCATCCCATGCTCGCGGCGCAGCGGGGCGAAGCTCGAATGCATCTCGGCCGCCATCGACCGCGCCATTGCGCGCGCGGCATTGTCTTCGGGCCAGAATTTCTCGCGCCCGACCTTGTCGGCAAGATATTCGATGATCGCCAGGCTGTCCCACACCACGGCGTCGTCGTCCCACAGGATCGGCACCTTGCCCGATGAGGGCGCGAATTCGTCGCCCTCGCGGCGCTGATCCCACTCCTGATCGTAGAGCGGGACGACCATTTCCTCGAAAAGCAGCCCCGACTGGCGGCAGGCGAGCCAGCCACGCAGCGACCACGACGAATAGGCCTTGTTGCCGATGATGAGCTTCATGCGCCGCTGCCCGTTTCTGGTTCTAGGTTACGGACCAAGCGAGAGGGAAGGGCGGGGGGTTGGGGCAAGCCCCTCGCCCGGCAGGCGGGCAAAG
>OFTY01000035.1_pt1 | contig 183795 bp, 154 predicted proteins | sample 1775061 | NCBI WGS metagenome assembly OFTY01 (sample SAMN08195773, study PRJEB24354) | sludge metagenome | isolation source: sludge from phenol fed wastewater aerobic bioreactor B | place: India: Nagpur | collected 2016-09-16 | reverse complement strand
CCGCCTCGCCATCAACTTCCTTGCAGCAGTCAGCATCGCGGCAACCGTCAGCTACTGGTTATGAGTCTGGACCCTAGGGCTGGCCGCGCTCGGCGCGTCGGTGTCGCATAACGCCTTGGCGCAGAGTCTGTCCACCGCCGATCCCGCGAGTTGGCGCACGCCGGAATACAAGGCCGATTGGGGCTTGGAAGCCATGCACGCCGCCAACGCCTATGCGGCGGGCTACACCGGCCTGGGTGTGACGGTGGGTGTTGTTGATTCAGGTGTCTATAGTGCCCACCCGGAATTCGCCGATGGCCGCGTCAAGCCGCTCACCATCACCGGGACCTTCGGATCGGACGGCTTCTATTTTATGGACGGGTCCGGAAAGCCGCAGAATCAGTCGCCACAACCAAGCTTCTTCAAGGCGGGTGATTCTTATACCGCTCCGGGAACGTACAGCCCCATCTACAACGATCCACACGGGACACACGTCACAGGGACGATCGGGGCCTCCCGAGACGGCGTCGGCATGCAAGGCGTGGCGTTCAATGCCAATGTCTACGTCACCAACACACAAACGAACGACTCGGCACGATACGGAACGAACGTTGATTATGCCTACTTCAAAAACGCTTATGGTAGCCTAGCGGCGGCCGGCGCACGTGTGATTAATTCCTCTTGGGGCAGCCCGCCTACTGGAGACAATTACAACACCATCCAAGGCTTACGCACAGCTTATTCTAAATTTTCTGGCAAGCTCAGCTACGTCGACGCGCTTTCCGAGACCACAAAACAATACAATATTATTCAGGTATTTGCGGCGGGAAACACCGGATACAGCAACCCAAACGTTAGATCTTCGCTACCTTATTTCAGACCGGATCTTGAGAGCAATTGGCTTGCCGTAGGCGCAGCTGCTAAGGGGGGCAATGGCGGCCTAAATCCCGGAGATCTTGTCCTCGCGAGCTATTCAAATCGAGCCGGCGTCGCCAAATATTGGTACGTTGTCGCACCAGGCAGCGCTATCAACAGTACGGTTCCTACCTATGCGCCAGGCGCTCGATGGAATCTCGGTGAATGGGCTATCAATCCAAACAAGCAGACCGGCTACACAACAGTGAACGGCACCTCCATGGCCGCGCCCCATGCCACTGGCGCGCTGGCCCTGATCATGGAGCGATTTCCCTATATGACCAACCAGCAGGCCCGCGATGTCCTGCTCACCACGGCCTATCACCGCAACGTGGTCGCCGGCGTGGCGGATGCCAATCCCAATGCTCCCAACGCCGTCTGGGGTTGGGGCGTGATCGATCTCAATAAGGCCATGAATGGCCCAGGGCAATTTCTTGGCTCAGTCGCCGCGAACCTCCCGGCCGGCACCCGCGATACCTGGTCCAACAACATCTCCGAGGACGCCCTCATCCAGCGCAAGCAGGAGAATGACGCAGCGGCGGCCGCATGGGCAGCCCGCAAGGCCGCCCATGATCCGACACTCACCCCCGAGTGGCAGACCGAGATTCAGGTGGAGACCACGCGCGTCGCGGCTTTCGCCGATGTCCCTACCCGCGGCAGCCTGATTAAGGCCGGAGACGGCATTCTCACGCTCACCGGAACCAATAGCTATTCCGGCGGCACCACATTCGCTGGGGGTATTCTGTCGGTGGCCCGTGACGCCAACCTCGGCGCGGCGGCGGGGGGCCTTACCTTTGACGGCGGCATCCTCCAGGTCACCGGCACCAGCTTCACCACCACCGGCCGGGCCATCACCTGGGGCAACGGCGGCGGCGGCTTCGATATTGCCAGCCTGGACAATACCTTCACCCTGAACCAGTCCCTTTCCGGCACCGGCGGCCTCGCCAAGCTCGGGGCAGGAACCCTGGTTTTCACCGCCACCCACAGCTTCACCGGCCAGGCGACCCTCGCCGGCGGCGGCCTCCAGCTTACCGAAACCGCGAGCCTCATCGCCCCGGTCGTCACCTTGGCAGGAACCACCCTCACCAACGCAGGAACCCTGGCCGGCGGCGTCACCAATGCCGGCACCCTGATCACCACCGGCACCATTGCCGGCGGGCTCAGCAATACCGGCTTTGTCCAGGCCGCCGGCGTGCTCGCCGGAACGGTGAGCAATGCCTCCGGCGCAGCCGTCGCCCTCACCGGCAGCACCACAGGCATCACCCGCCTAAGCAATAACGGCGCCATCGATCTCGGCGGCACCGCCCTGACGGTCGGATCGCTCACCGGCACCACAGCCACCGCCGTTATTGGCAATGGCCAGCTCACGGTAGGCACAGACGGCAGCTCCGCCAGCTATGCCGGACAGATCGTCGATGGCGCCAGCCGCACCAGCCTCACCAAGGCCGGTGCCGGCACCCTCACCCTCACCGGCAACAACTCCTATACCGGCCTCACCACCGTCACCGGCGGCCTGCTGTCGGTGAACGGCGCCTTCTCCTCGACGCTGGCCATCGGCACCTCGGGCACCCTGCGCGGCTCCGGCACCCTCTCCGGCCCGCTGGTGGTGGCCGGGCGGCTGGCGCCGGGCAACTCGCCCGGCACCCTCACCGTCAACGGGCCGGTGACGCTCGCCAGCACCTCCACCTTCCAGACCGACATCGACGGCACCGGCACCGGAACCGGCGCGGGCAATTATTCCCGCCTCGTCACCACCGGCACCAACGGCACAGTCACCGTGGCCGGAACCCTGGCGCCCACCCTGCGCGGCATCACCGGCAGCGCAACCAACAGCTACACCCCGCCGCTGGGCACCAGCTTCACGGTGATCCAGAGCAGCGCCGGCCTCTCCGGCTCCTTCGCCGGCCTGGCCCAGCCGGCGAGCGGCCTGCCCGCCTCCACCCGCTTCGATGCCCTCTACGGCCCCACCAGCCTGGCGCTGGTGGTCACCCCGCTGTGGTACGGCAACCTGGCGGCCAACGGCCTGGCCACCACCGCCAATGCCAGCGCGCTCGGCAGCGCGGTGGACAGCATTCGCCCGGTGGCCGGCATTGCTCTGACCGGAGCCAATGCCGGGCTGTTCAACAGCCTCTACAGCCTGGCCCCGACGGCATTGGCCGCCGCCCTCAGCCAGATGACCGGCGAGGTCTATGCCTCCACCGCCGCCCAGACCTTCGATGACGCCCGCCAGGTGCGCGCCGCCATCAACGAGCGCCTGGACGACGCCACCGGGCCCAAGCCCGACAAGGCCACCGCCAAGCTCTCGTCGAGCCTGAACGTCGCCGTGTGGGCCACCGGCTACGGCGGCTGGGGCAATGCCTCCGGCGACGGCCTCGCCTCCCTGGGCTGGACCCAGAGCGGCTTCATCGCCGGTGCCGACGTCAAGGTGTTCGACACCACCCGCCTCGGCATCGCCGCCGGCTTCGGCCAGTCCGATGGCCATGTGGACAGCCTCAACTCCAAGGCCGACAACAGCCACACCGACCTGGCGCTCTATGGCGTCTCGCAACGTCGCCTTCGGCACCTTCTCCAACGGCCTGGGTAGCAGCTACAACGGCAACACCGCCCAGGTGTTCGGCGAAGTCTCGCGTCCGTTCGCTTTCGGACCGGCTCAGGTGTCGCCGTTCGCGGCGGTGGCCTATGTGAACCAGAACTTCGACGCCTTCTCCGAAACCGGCGGCGCCGCCGCACTCTCAGGCTCGGCGCAGTCCATGAGCACCACGCTTACCACCCTGGGCGCGCGGCTAAGCACCGACATGGTGGTGGGCAACGGCCTCTTCACCCCCAGCCTCAAGCTGGGCTGGCAGCATGCCTTCGGCGACGTGGACACGACGTCGGTGATGTGGCTGAACGGCTCCACCCCGTTCCTGGTCTCCGGCACGCCCATCGCCCGCGATGCGCTGGCGCTCAATGTGGGCCTCAGCTATGCCTTCAACGACGCGGTCAGCGCCGGCTTCGCCTATGACGGCGTGCTCGGCTCCGATGCGCAGAGCAACACGCTCAAGGGCAATCTGCGGGTCAATTTCTGAGCCATCCCCCAGACAAAGAGGACGGCATCCTGCATCGGATGCCGTCCTCATCACTGCCGATAACATGTATGGGTAAGTGGGTGTCCTGGCTCACCTTTTTTACGTAAGGTTACAGGGGATGTTCCGAGCCTGGAGGGCGTGAACTGATGGGGTGGATGCCCCCTCCTGCGGGCTCGTATTGTGTCCGGGCAGCGCCGTGGTGGCGCTTTCAAGGGAGGGGCACATGCCAGATGTTCATGTCCTTGCGATCGACCTGGCCAAGCGGAGTTTCCAGGTCTGCGGCACGGATCGGGGCGGGGCGGTTCTGTTCAACCGGACGGTGTCCCGCGCGAAGCTGATCCAACTGTTGAGCGCGCAGCCGCCTTGCATCGTGGCGATGGAGGCCTGCGCAACGAGCCATTATTGGGGCCGCGTCGCTCAAGGCCTTGGACGCCACGTGCGGCTGGTTCCGCCGATCTACGTGAAGCCCTTTGTGAAGCGGCAGAAGAATGATGCCGCTGACGCGGCCGCGATCGCCGAAGCCGCGCTGCGTCCGAACATGCATTGCGTCGCGGTTTGAAAAGTCATGGCTGCATGGGAAAGCACGTACCCTCGCACGCCAGCAACCGCGAACGCGAAATGCCATATCGAAAATACGAAAGTCATGTTGAATTTCGCGTCGTCCGACTTGAGGTGGTCCCCATACAATCAAAGCCACACGCTGCGCAATTCGTTCGATCTCGCGCGCAACATGGGGCGGCGAGCGATTTCATAGTGCTATAGCGAAAACGTAGTGATCATCACTATCGGACGCGGCCCGCCAGACCTCGCGCCAGCCGAGACCTACGCCGCAGCCATGTAGGCGAAGGCCCGCAGCGCGTCGGGGTGGACGACCTCGAACTTGTCGTAGCCCTGCCGAACCACGCGCCGCCGGGCTGCGCCAGCCCATGGGCCAGCGCGTCCAGGCGCATCTGAAGACGCTGGCGAACGATCCGCCGGTCCAGGGTGGCAAGAGCTTCGACAGGTCCAACGCGGTCGAGGAAGTCCTCCGCAAGGGCAACCAGTGACGCTCCGCGCGGAGCGGTCCTGAACCCAATGGCCGTCCCCGTGAGCCGGAAAGGCATCGGCCTTCCCGGCCTCGGTCATCGAAAGGCCCCGCGCCGCCCACGGCAGCCGGCGGCCCGGCCTGTTCTCGGAGCGAGCGCCGCGCTTGGGGCACGTCCATGTGTCCGGGATGCAGGCCGGGTCAGTTGAATCCGCCGCGGCAGCGTCCTATGCGTTGACCCCATGGAAACCCGGGCCACCGCCGAGAAATCGTTGAATTCCCTGTCCTGCCGGCGGCCGCCGCCGGGCGGGGCGGCGCAGTTCCTGCCCATGAGCCGCGCCGAGATGACGGCGCTCGGCTGGGATGCCTGCGACATCGTGCTGGTGACGGGCGATGCTTATGTGGACCACCCGAGCTTCGGCATGGCCATCATCGGCCGGCTGCTGGAAGCCCAGGGGTTCCGGGTCGGCATCATCGCCCAGCCCGACTGGCAGTCGGCGGAGCCGTTCAAGGCGCTGGGCAGGCCGCGGCTGTTCTTCGGCGTCACCGGCGGCAATCTGGACTCGATGGTGAACCGCTACACCGCGGACCGCCGCCTGCGCCACGACGATGCCTACACCCCCGGCGGCGAAGGCGGCCGGCGGCCCGACCGCTCGGTCATCGTCTATACCCAGCGCTGCCGCGAGGCGTTCAAGGAGGTGCCCATCGTGCTCGGCGGCATCGAGGCCTCGCTGCGCCGCATCGCCCATTACGACTACTGGTCCGACAAGGTGCGCCGCTCGGTGCTGGCGGACGCCAAGGCCGAGCTGCTGATTTACGGTAATGCCGAGCGCGCCATCGTCGAGGTGGCCAACCGGATCGCCGCCGGCGAGGCGCCGCGGGAGATCGATTCCGTGCGCGGCGTCGCTTTGTTCCGCAAGATACCGGAGCATTACAGCGAGCTGCACGCCGACGATCTCGACAGCGCCGACGAAGGCGCCGCCCGCCGCCCCGGCGATGTGGTGATCCGCCTGCCCTCCTGCGAGCAGGTGGAGGAGGACCCGGAGGCCTATGCCCGCGCCTCGCGCGTGCTGCACCGGGAGAGCAATCCCGGCAATGCCCGCCCGCTGGTGCAGCGCCACGGCGACCGCGACCTGTGGCTGAACCCGCCGCCCATCCCGCTCACCAGCGATGAAATGGATGCGGTCTACGACCTGCCCTACGCCCGCGCGCCGCATCCCTCCTATGGGGATGCGAAGATCCCGGCGTGGGACATGATCCGGTTCTCGGTGACCATCATGCGCGGCTGCTTCGGCGGCTGCACCTTCTGCTCCATCACCGAGCACGAGGGGCGCATCATCCAGAACCGCTCGGAAGCCTCGATCCTGCGCGAGATCGAAGAGATCCGGGACAAGACGCCGGGTTTCACCGGCGTGATCTCGGACATCGGCGGGCCCACCGCCAACATGTACCGCATGGCCTGCAAGGACCCGAAGATCGAGGCCGCGTGCCGGCGCCTCTCCTGCGTCTTCCCGGGCATCTGCGAGAACCTCAACACCTCCCACGACGACCTGATCCGGCTCTATCGCAAGGTGCGCGAGGTGGAGGGCGTCAAGAAGGTGATGGTCGCCTCCGGCGTGCGCTACGACCTCGCGGTGAAGAGCCCGGAATATATCAAGGAGCTGGTGACCCACCATGTGGGCGGCTACCTCAAGATCGCGCCCGAGCACACCGAGCGCGGCCCGCTCGACAAGATGATGAAGCCGGGCATCGGCACCTATGACCGCTTCAAGGAGATGTTCGACGCGGCGGTGAGGCAGGCCGGCAAGAAATACTATCTCATCCCCTATTTCATCGCGGCGCATCCGGGCACGACCGACGAGGACATGATGAACCTCGCGCTGTGGCTCAAGAAGAACCGCTATCGCGCCGATCAGGTGCAGACCTTCCTGCCCTCCCCCATGGCCACCGCCACGGCCATGTACCATACCGGCATCAACCCGCTGCGGGCAGTGCGGCACGGCGCGAGCGAGACGGTGGTGACGGCGACGGGGCTCCGGCAGCGCCGGCTGCACAAGGCCTTTCTACGCTACCACGATCCCGAGAACTGGCCGCTGCTGCGCGAGGCGCTGAAGCGGATGGGCCGCTCCGACCTGATCGGCCCGCGCCCCGAGCAGCTCGTGCCGGCGCATCAGCCGCCCGGCACGGCCGCCGGAGCCCGACGCCCCCTGCGCCGCCCGGGCGGTGGGACGCAGCGCTTCACCACGAAGGGCCTTCCTCTCAAGAAGTGAGCAGCCGGCGGGTCAGCCGGCGCTCTCCGCGTCGCTCGGCTCCGGCATCGGTTCCGCTGGCGAGATGGCGGCGCGCTGCAGCACCGCCGCGAAGAAGCCATCGGTATCGTGGCGCGCGGGCGTCAGCGCGAGAAAGTCTGGGTGGGCGGAATCGGTGAGCTGCGGAGCCACCTCGCGCAGCGGCACGACGTGAAAGTCGGGATGGGCCGCGAGGAAGGCGGCCACCTGCTCCTCGTTCTCCTCGGCCAGCAGCGAACAGGTGGCGTAGACCAGCCGTCCGCCGGGCTTCACCAGCCGCGCCGCGCTCGCAAGAATGCTGGCCTGCAGCGGCAGGAGCGCCTCGATCCCGGGCCCAAGCTGGCGCCAGCGCGCATCGGGATTGCGCCGCCACGTGCCGGTGCCGCTGCACGGCGCATCGACCAGCACGCGATCGAACGAGCCCTTGTGGCGCTTAACCCAGCGGTCGGTTTCGTTCGCCAGCGGGCGGGTCTCGATATTGTGCAGGCCGGCCCGCCGGAAGCGCTCGGCGGCGCGTTTCAACCGGCCGGCAAGGACGTCGCAGGCCATGACGTAGCCCTTGTTGGCCATCTGCGCGGCGATCGCCAGCGTCTTGCCGCCGGCTCCGGCGCAGAAATCCACCACCCGCTCCCCCGGCCGGGCGTCGACCACCATGGCGACGAGCTGCGAGCCCTCGTCCTGGATCTCGACCGCCCCGGTCTTCAGCATCGGCAGGCGGTTCAGGGCGGGACGCTCGGCCACGCGAATGCCGTAGGGCGCCATGCGGGAGGCCTCGGCCGGAAGGCCAAGCGCCCGCAGCTCGCCCAGCACGTCCTCGCGCGTCGATTTCAGCGGATTGACCCGCAGATCGAGCGGCGCCGTCGTCAGAAGCGCCGCCATCTCGTCGCCGAACGTGTGCGGGAAACGCCGCCGCAACAGGTCGAGCGCCCAGGCGGGGCATTCGAAACGCACCTCGTCCGGCATGGCCGGATGATCGATGCGGCTGCCCTGCAATTTCACCAGCAGCGTGCGCTCGTGATCCGTCAGGACGGCCGGCGCAAGCTTTCCCCCGTTGAACAGGCCCTGGACCTGATCCCGCGTCATGCCCCCGTCGAGCGCGAGCCACGCCAGCAGCCGGTTGCGCGGCGTGTCCGGGCGTCCGTGCTTCGCCAGCCACCAGCCGAGGCGCGCATGGTGGCGCAGCAGCGCATAGAGCAGGTCGGAGATGGCGCCGCGATCCTTCTCGCCGACATCGCGTCGCGCCCGGAACCATGCCGACACAACGGCGTCGGCGGGGCGCGCGACGCTATCCACGTCATGCATCAGATCGAGGGTTGCTTGCAGGCGGGCGGCAGGGGTCACGGAGAGACGATCGGGCTGGAAAGCGCGGCACCATAGGCGAAAGCGCCACGGTTGACCATTGGCCGCCTCGGCTTCCGGGCGGCGCGCGTGAGGGGCCCGCGCCGAGGGTGCAGGCGGCAGCGTCGAGCGGCGACGTCACCAGCCGGTTGCGCGCTGCCGGCCGGCGCTGATGCCCGGCACAGACAGGAGATGGACGGCGAGAGGCGATGGCCGGCGTCGTCTGCCAGGGCAACCTCCGGCGCCCGATCGTCCACTGCGAGAACGCTCCACGCGCAGATGCCGCGCCTGCTTTGGACCGTGCCCATGCCTCGCCCTCCGCTCCACGCCGCCGGCCTCCGGCGGTATCGCGAAAGGCATCTGTCGCGCCGGGCGGCGGGATAGATATCGGGTTCTCGGAGTTCAGATAACCGGGAGCAGGCGAGGAGCAAGGAAACCACCGTCACGTCTTCGAAGGAGCAGCTCCCGCGGCGCCAATGCATGCCATCCGAGCCGGCGTCTCAGGATCCGATCCGGCCGCAAGGCCGTCAGAACTCCTGCAAGGGCAACGCTTTCGCCGCCTCGCACGCCGCGAGGGCGCGCGGCAGCAGGCCGGCGAGGCGCGCGCCCCATGCCGCCTGGTCGTCCGCGCCCGCGATCAGGTCCTGGCGGATCTCGATACCTGCATGGAGGATGCCGCCTTGCTCACCGTGCACGGGAATGGTCCAGTCGGTCGCATCGCTGACGTCGTAAGGCTCGTTGTCGCCCACGGTCAGGCCATCCTCGTGCCGGAGCACGCCGAGCAGCGCATGCGCCAGCCGGCTGTCGCGGCCGTGCAGGACGCCGACGTGCCAGGGCCGCCGCAGTCCGTCGAACACCGGCGTGAAGCTGTGCATGGCGATGAGCACGGCCGGCCGGCCCGTCGCCTTCCGCCGTTCGAGCTCGGCGGCGATGCGCGCATGGTAGGGATGGAAGATTTCGGCTTCGCGCCGCCGCCGCTCCGCCGCGTCCAGGCCCCGGTTGCCGGGCACCAGCGTGCCGTCGCTCGCCTCGGGAATGGACTGCGGCGTGCCCGGTGGACGGTTGCAGTCGATGACGAGACGGGAATAGTTCTGGTGAACCAGCGTGGCGTCGAGTCGGGCCGACAGGGACCGGCAGACGCCGGCGATGCCGAAATCCCAGGCGATGTGGCGCTCGCGCTCCGCCGCATCGAGGCCAAGGTCGCCCAGGGCGCGGGGAATCCGGTTTCCCGCGTGATCGGCGACCAGGAGGAACGCCGATCGACCGTCGGCATTGAGAACAGAGACGGACGGCACGTCGTCCGCCGTCAGGAGGGACACAGCTCCGCTCACGTCAAAGACCCTTTCGACACCCGCCGCGCCCCGGCGCGCCGTCCACGAACCGTACGCAACGTACGCGATCCCTGCGGGCCATGCCCGCCCAAGTCAGAGGTTCAGATGCTTATTCGCGCCGGCTACGAGATTTCCTACACCTGCCCCCAGCCGACGCCGATGATCCTCACCCTGAGCGTTCATCCCACCCGCATCTACGATCTGGTGAGCCTCGACCGCGCGCTGTTCAACCCGCCGCTGGCCGCCAACACCTACCACGACAGCTTCGGCAATTTCTGCCACGTGATCGAGGCCCCGGCCGGCCAGCTCACCCTGCACACGGATTTCGTCATCCGCGACAGCGGGCTGCCCGACGAGGTGGCGCACGATGCCCCGCAGCACGCGCTGGGCGACCTGCCGGTGGACGTGCTGCTGTTCCTGCTCGGCAGCCGCTATTGCGAGACCGACCGCCTCAGCGACGTCGCCTGGTCCATGTTCGGCCACATGCCCAAGGGCTGGCCCCTGGTGCAGGCGATCTGCGATTTCGTCCACCACCACGTGGCCTTCGACTATGCCCACGCGAGCCCGCTGAAGACCGCCTTCGACGCCTACACCCAGAAGCGCGGGGTGTGCCGCGACTTCGCCCACCTCGCCATCACCCTGTGCCGCTGCATGAACATTCCGGCGCGCTACTGCACCGGCTATCTCGGCGACATCGGCGTGCCGCCCGATCCGGCGCCCATGGACTTCAGTGCATGGTTCGAGGTGTATCTCGGCGGGCGCTGGTACACCTTCGACGCCCGCCACAACATGCCGCGCATCGGCCGCATCCTCATGGCGCGGGGGCGCGATGCCACCGACGTCGCCATGGTGACCACCTTCGGGCCGTCGACGCTCACCGGGTTCAAGGTGGTGACCGCCGAAGCGGAATGAGGCGGTGCGCCGCCACGCTAGGGCCGCCCGCCGATCCCCTCGACAGGAGGCATCGGCGCAGGCAAGACTTGCAACCGGCGCATCCCTCCCCACACCCCAACGGGGCGACCGGCATCGGCGCGGGAGCGGGGAGCGCCACGACGATCCCCCGCGATCGCCCTTCGGACGTTGGAGCCGCCGATGCTGCCATCTGAGCCCCCTGCCGCGGACCTGCCGCCCTCCCCGACGGGAGGGGCCGGGGCCGGCATCGCGGAAGTGGTCGCCGATGCGGTGGCGGTGGCGGGCGGCGCGCGCACCCGGCTCATGGACATCGTGCAGGCCGCGCAGCAGCGCCTCGGCCACCTTTCCGAGGAAACCATGGGCGCCATCGCCGAGCGGCTCGGCATCCCGCCGGTGGAAGTGGCGGACATGGTCTCCTTCTACGCCTTCCTGAACCGGACGCCGAAGGGCCGCTACCACATCCGCCTGTCGCGCAGCCCGGTCTCCCTGCTGAAGGGGGCCGGGGAGGTGGCCGCCGCGTTCCGGCAGGTGCTGGGCATCGCCATGGGCGAAACCTCCGCGGACGGCGATTTCACCCTGGAATGGACCAACGACATCGGCATGGCCGATCAGGAGCCGTCCGCGCTCATCAACGGAACGGTGCTGACCCAGCTCGCGCCGGGCGATGCGGCCACCATCGTCGGCCGGCTGCGCGCCCATCATGCGCCGAACGCGCTGCCGCTCTTTCCCGGCACCGGGGTGGCGGGCTCCGGCCTTCCCCATGCGCAGATCCGCCCGAGCCTCGTGGCGCCGGGGGCGGTCCTGTTCCGCGAGGAGCCGCCATTGCCGGGCGCCGGCATCCGGGCCGCCCTCGCGCTCGAACCGGACGACGTGGTGCGGCAGATCTCCGCCGCGCGCCTGCGCGGGCGCGGCGGCGCCGGCTTTCCCACCGGCCTCAAATGGAAGCTCTGCCGCCAGTCGCCGGCCGAGGGCCGTTATGTCATCTGCAACGCCGACGAGGGCGAGCCCGGCACCTTCAAGGACCGCGTGCTGCTGAGCGAGTTGCCCCATTTGATGTTCGACGGCATGACCATCGCCGGCTACGCGCTCGGGGCGCGGGAAGGCGTGGTCTATCTGCGCGGGGAATACGCCTATCTGTGGGACAGCCTCCACAAGGCGCTGCGCGCGCGCTATGCGCAGGGCCTCGCGGGCAAGGACATCCTCGGCCGGGCGGGATTCGATTTCGACATCCGCATCCAGCTCGGCGCGGGCGCCTATATCTGCGGCGAGGAATCCGCTCTGGTGGAATCGCTGGAAGGCAAGCGCGGCTCGCCCCGCGACCGGCCGCCCTTCCCCACCATCCGCGGCCATCTCCAGCAGCCCACCGCGGTGGACAATGTGGAGACCTTCGCCTGCGCCGCCCGCATTCTGGAGGACGGGCCGGAGGCCTTCGCCCGGCTCGGCACGGCCGAATCCACCGGGACCAAGCTCCTGTCCGTCTCGGGCGACTGCCCGCGGCCGGGGGTCTATGAGGTGCCGTTCGGCCTCACGGTCAACGCGCTGCTCGACCTCGTGGGCGCGCCGGAGGCCGCCTTCGTGCAGATGGGCGGGCCCTCGGGCCAGTGCGTCGCCCCCAAGGATTACGGCCGGCGCATCGCCTTCGAGGACCTGCCCACCGGCGGATCGGTGATGGTATTCGCTCCCGGGCGCGACGTGCTCGCCGTGGTGCGCGAGTTCGCCGATTTCTTCGCCGGGGAATCCTGCGGCTGGTGCACGCCCTGCCGGGTCGGCACCACGCTCCTGAAGGACGAGCTGGACAAGCTGCTTTCGGACCGCGCCACCCTCGCCGACATCCGCGCCCTGGAAGGGCTCGCGCAGACCATCGCGCGCACCAGCCGCTGCGGCCTCGGCCAGACCGCGCCCAACCCCATCCTCTCCACCATGCGCAACCTGCCGGAAGCCTATGAGGCACGGCTGAGGCCGGACCCCTTCCTGCCCTGGGTCTCGCTCAATGAGGCGCTGAAGCCCGCCATCGCCATCCAGGGCCGCGAGCCCGTGCCGGAGGACCAAGCATGAGCGGCGAGCGCTTCACCTTCACCGTGGACGGCGTGCGCGTGGAGGCCGAGCCCGGCCAGACCGTCATCGAGGCCTGCGATGCGGCGGGCATCTACATCCCGCGCCTGTGCCACCATCCGGAGCTGCCGCCGGTCGGGCATTGCCGGGTCTGCACCTGCATCATCGACGGGCGGCCCACCAGCGCCTGCGTCATGCCGGCGGCCAAGGGCATGGTGGTGGAGAACGACACCCCCGCCCTCACCGCCGAGCGGCGCACCCTCATCGAGATGCTGTTCGCCGAGGGCAACCATTTCTGCCAGTTCTGCGAGGCGAGCGGCGACTGCGAACTGCAGGCGCTCGGCTATCTGTTCGGCATGGTGGCGCCGGCCTTCCCTCACCTGTGGCCGAAGCGGCCGGTAGATGCGAGCCACCCGGACATCTACATCGACCACAACCGCTGCATCCTGTGCTCGCGCTGCGTGCGCGCCTCGCGCACCATGGACGGCAAGGCGGTGTTCGGCTTCGAAGGGCGCGGCATCGACATGCACCTGGCGGTGGCCGGCGGGCATCTCGACGAGAGCGCCATCGCCGCCGCCGACAAGGCGGTCGAGATGTGCCCGGTGGGCTGCATCGTGGTGAAGCGCACCGGCTACCGCACGCCCTATGGCCGGCGCCGCTACGACGCCGCGCCCATCGGTTCGGACATCACCGCCAAGCGTCTCGGCGCGAAGGACTGAGGGAGCGCACATGGCCAAGCCGAAACTCGCCACCTGCGCGCTGGCCGGCTGCTTCGGCTGCCACATGTCCTTCCTGGACATCGACGAGCGCCTCGTGGAGCTGATCGACCTCGTGGACCTCGACGTCTCCCCCCTCGACGACAAGAAGAGCTTCACCGGCATGGTGGACGTGGGCCTCGTCGAAGGCGGCTGCGCCGACGAGCGCCACGTGAAGGTGCTGCGGGAATTCCGCGAGCGCAGCCGCATCCTGGTGGCGGTGGGCGCCTGCGCCATCTCGGGCGGCGTCCCGGCGCTGCGCAACCTCGCCGGCCTCGATGAATGCCTGAGGGTCGCCTATCTGGACGGCCCCACGGTGGAGGGCGGCGGCGTGATCCCCAACGATCCCGAGCTGCCGCTGCTGCTGGACAAGGTCTATCCGGTGCAGGAGTTCGTGAAGATCGACCATTTCCTGCCCGGCTGCCCGCCCTCGGCCGAGACCATCTGGGCGGCGCTCAAGGCGCTGCTGACCGGGGCGGACCTCAACCTGCCCTACCCGCTTTTCAAATACGAATGAGCCCGGATCCGATCCCCCGGAAGGAGGCGCCATGAGCTCCACCGACACCGCCGCCCCGCGCAAGATCGTCATCGATCCGGTGACGCGCGTGGAAGGCCACGGCAAGGTCACCATCCGCCTCGATGCCGCCGGCGCGGTGGAGGACGCACGCTTCCACATCGTGGAGTTCCGCGGCTTCGAGCGCTTCATCCAGGGCCGGATGTACTGGGAGGTGCCCCTCGTCATCCAGCGCCTGTGCGGCATCTGCCCGGTGAGCCACCATCTGGCGGCGGCCAAAGCCATGGACCAGATCGCCGGGGTGGACCAGGTCCCGCCCACCGCCGACAAGCTGCGCCGCCTCATGCATTACGGGCAGGTGCTGCAATCCAACGCTTTGCACATCTTCCACCTCGCCTCGCCGGACCTGCTGTTCGGCTTCGACGCGCCGCCCGAGAAGCGCAACATCATCGCCGTGCTGGAGCGCTATCCGGAGATCGGCAAGTGGGCCATCTTCATCAGGAAGTTCGGCCAGGAGGTCATCAAGGCGACGGGCGGGCGCAAGATCCACCCCACCAGCGCCATTCCGGGCGGGGTCAACCAGAACCTCGCGGTGGAGGATCGCGACGTGCTGCGCGCGCGGGTCGGCGAGATCATCTCCTGGTGCTCCGCCGCCCTCGAGCACCACAAGTCCTATGTGGCGGCGAACCGGGCGCTGCACGACAGCTTCGCCGCCTTCCGCTCGTCCTTCATGAGCATCGTCGGCGCCGATGGCGTCATGGACCTTTACGACGGCCGCCTGCGGGTGATCGACGCCGAGGGCGCCCCCCTCATCGAGGGAGCCGAGCCCGCCTCCTACCGCGCGCACCTCATCGAGGAGGTGCGGCCGTGGAGCTATCTGAAATTCCCCCACCTGCGCCAGTTCAGCCGCGATGACGGCTGGTACCGGGTGGGCCCGCTGGCCCAGATCAATTGCTGCACGTCCATCGACACTCCGCTCGCCGAAGCGGCCCGGAAGGAGTTCATGGCCGAGGGCGCGGGCGGGCCGGTCCACGCCACCCTCGCCTATCACTGGGCGCGGCTCATCGTGCTGGTGCATTGCGCGGAGAAGATCGAGCAGCTTCTGTTCGACGATGATCTCCAGGGCACCGACCTGCGTGCCGAAGGCACCCGCCGCGAGGAAGGCGTCGCCTGGATCGAGGCGCCGCGCGGCACCCTCATCCACCACTACACGGTGGACAAGAACGACCAGGTGCGAAGCGCGAACCTCATCGTCTCCACCACCCACAACAACGAGGCCATGAACCGCGCCGTGCGCGAGGTGGCGCGAACCGACCTGTCGGGCCAGGAGATCACCGAGGGCCTCTTGAACCACATCGAGGTGGCCATCCGCGCCTTCGATCCCTGCCTGTCCTGCGCCACCCATGCGCTCGGCCAGATGCCGCTGATCGTGACCCTTGAGGACGCCTCTGGCGCGGTGATCGCCCGCGAGGTGCGGCAGTGAGCGCGCCGGCGACAGCCGGGGCGGGGCCGCGCATCCTCGTGCTCGGCTATGGCAATCGCGGCCGGCAGGATGACGGGCTCGGACCGGCGGCGGCGGATGCCATCGCCGCGCTCGGATGGCCGAACGTCACCACCTGGGAGAACGACCAGCTCGCCTTGGAGGACACCATCGAGGTGGCCGCCCATGAGTTGGTGGTCTTCGTGGATGCGGCGCGCGAGGGGCCGGCGCCCTTCACCTTGGAGCGCATCGCCCCCGCCATGCGCATCGCCTTCAGCAGCCACCTGCTCGCCCCCGAGACGGTGCTGGCCATCGCAGGGCAGCAGTTCGGCGCGGCGCCGCAGGCCTATCTCGTGGCGATCCGCGGCTACGGCTTCGCATTCGAAGAGGGGCTGACGGACGGCGCGGCCCGCAACCTCGAGCTTGCCCTCGCGGCCCTGCGCGAGCGGATCGCGGTTCTGGTGAAGGAGGCGGCATGAACATCGGCCTCGGCGCAGAGCGCAAGACCATCCTGCTGGTGGATGCCGACCCCCACGCCCGCGCCGCCTTGCGCAAGGCGCTGGAGGCGGCGGGCTTTTCCGTGGGCGAGGCGGCCACCGGCGAAGAGGGCGAGCGCACCGCCCACCGGGTCCATCCCGATGCCATCCTCACCGATCTGATGATGGAGACCATCGACGCCGGCGGCGAGATCGCCCGGCGCCTTGCCGAGGCCGGCAGGCAGACGCCCATCTACATGGTCAGCACCGCCGCCGACGCCCTGGTGGGCGCGACCGGCTTCGCCGAGCTCGGCATTTCCGGCGTCTTCCTGAAGCCGGTGGACCCGGCCATCGTGGTGCGCACGCTGAAGACCCGGCTCGGCATCGGCTGAGCCGGGCATCCCCCGTCCGCGCCGCGTCAGTCGATGGGCGGGCCGACGAACTCGATGCCGTTCCGGTTGCAGATCGCAGCCAGCTTCTCCAGATCGGCCTCGGTGAAGGCCGCATGCGGGGGCAGCGCGGCTTCCGCCGCCTCCACCGAGCCCTCGCGGACCATCGTCTCGAACCGCCCGTTCGAGATGGTCATGAAGCGTGCCACCGGCGAGATGACGCGAAACGCATGGATGGTGCCGGCGGGAACGTGGAACGACTCGCCGGCGCCCGCCTCGAAGGTCCGCTCCGCCACCTTGAAGCGGAAGGCGCCATCGAGAATGTAGAAGGTTTCATCCTCGGCATTGTGGACATGCAGCGGGACGACGAAGCCTTCCGCCATCAGGTGCTCGATCAGCGAGACGCCGGCCGCATTCTGGGTCTGCGGCAGCAGGATCTTCAGATAGGCGTTCATGAACCAGCGGTCGTTTTCCGTCATGGGGAGCCTCGATGCGCGCGGCATTGGGGTGGAGTGAGATCCCGAGGCGCCGGCCGGCGGTCGTCGGATGGCGCTGTTCTAGCCCGGCGCCCGACCCATGATAAGATTGATGATCGAATATCACTGGTCAGATTTCTTTACATGAAATCCCTCGATCCGCTCGCCGGCATCTCCGCCTTCCTGGCGGTGGCGGAGACCGCGAGCTTCTCCCGCGCCGCGGAGCGGCTGGCCGTGTCACGGCCCACGGTCAGCGCCCAGGTGCGCGAGCTGGAGCGCCGCATGGGCGTCAGGCTGCTGCAACGTACGACGCGGACCGTGGTGCTGACGGAGGCCGGAGAGGCCTATTTTCAGGCGCTGTCGGGCGTTGTTCCCCAGGTCCGGGAGGCGGAGCGCGCGGCCACCGCCTTCCAGCAGGAGGCCGTCGGGCGGATCCGCGTTTCGGCGCCGCCCGATCTCGGGGCCGATCACCTGGCGCCGCTGATGGCGGAGTTTCTCAAGCTCAATCCCGGCATCTGCATCGAGCTCGACCTGTCGCTCGATGCCGTCAATCTGGTGGAGGGCAAGTTCGATCTCGCCATCCGCGGGACGATCTCCCTGGAGCCCAATGTGATCTCGCGGCCCATCGGCGCCTCCCGGATCCGGGTGTGCGCGGCGCCGGACTATCTGCGACGGCACGGCCAGCCGGACCACCCGGAGGATCTCACGCGCCACGCCTGCGTGCACTTCGCGAAGCTGCGCTGGGGGCGGGTGTGGCACTTCTCCCGGCAGGAGGAGAAGCTCCGCGTGCCCATCGTGCCGCGCTTCGAATGCAACGAGGGGCGCAGCCTTCTGGCGGCGGCGGTGGCGGGCACGGGGATCGCGCTCCTGCCGACCTTCGTCACCGGCCCGGCGCTGCGCGCCGGCGCGCTGGTTCCGCTGCTCGACGGGTGGGAGATCGCCACCGTCCCCATCCATGCGGTCTATCCGGCGAACCGCCATATCGCGACCAAGGTGCGCACCTTCGTCGGATTTCTGGCCGACCGGCTGGCGCGCCATCCCGATCTCACGGCCCCCTGAGCAGGCCGATGGGCCGACCGCGCCCCGTCCTCAATTCCTGAGGCCCGGCGCCTCCTGGCCGGTGCGCTCCACATATTCGGTGTAGCCGCCGGGATACTGATGGATGCCTTCCGGCGTCAGCTCCAGCACCCGGTTGGAGAGCGCGGCCAGGAAATGCCGGTCGTGGGAGACGAACAGCATGGTGCCCTCGTAAGCGGCGAGGGCGTTGATGAGCATCTCCTTGGTGGCCATGTCGAGATGGTTGGTGGGCTCGTCCAGCACCAGGAAGTTCGGCGGGTCGTAGAGCATCTTGGCCATCACGAGGCGCGCCTTCTCGCCGCCCGAGAGTACCCGGCAGCGCTTCTCCGCGTCGTCGCCCGAGAATCCGAAGCATCCGGCGAGCGAGCGTAGCGAGCCCTGCCCGGCCTGCGGGAAGGCATCCTCCAGGGTCTCGTAGACGGTGCGCTCGCCGTCGAGCAGGTCCATGGCGTGCTGGGCGAAATAGCCCATCTTCACGCTGCCGCCGACCGAGACCGTGCCGGCATCGGGCGCGGCGGCACCGGCGATCAGCTTCAGGAGGGTGGACTTGCCCGCCCCGTTCACCCCCATGACGCACCAGCGGTCCTTGCGGCGGATGGAGAAGTCGAGCCCCTCATAGATGGTGCGCGCGCCATAGGCCTTGTGCACCCCCTTGAGCGAGGCCACGTCCTCGCCCGAGCGCGGCGCCGGCTGGAACTCGAAGGCGATGGTCTCGCGCCGGCGCGGCGGCTCCACCCGCTCGATCTTCTCCAGCTTCTTCACCCGGCTCTGCACCTGCGCGGCATGGGAGGCCCGGGCCTTGAAGCGCTCGATGAAGGCCACCTCCTTCGCCAGCATCGCCTGCTGGCGCTCGTATTGCGCCTGCTGCTGCTTCTCGTTGAGGGCGCGCTGGCCGGCATAGAATTCGTAGTCGCCCGAATAGGAGGTGAGCGCGCCGCCGTCGATCTCCACGATCTTGTTGACGATGCGGTTCATGAAGGCGCGGTCGTGGGAGGTCATCATCAGGGCGCCGTCGAAGCCCTTGAGGAAGCTCTCCAGCCAGATCAGGCTTTCGATGTCGAGGTGGTTGGACGGCTCGTCGAGCAGCATCACGTCCGGGCGCATGAGCAGGATGCGGCCGAGGGCCACGCGCATCTTCCAGCCGCCGGAGAGCTTGCCCACGTCGCCGTCCATCATCTCCTGGCTGAAGCCGAGGCCGGCGAGCACCTCGGAGGCGCGCCCCTCCAGCGCATAGCCGCCCAATTCCTCGAAGCGGGCCTGCACCTCGCCATAGCGCTCGACCAGCGCCTCCATCTCGTCGGCCCGGTCCGGGTCGCCGAGGGCGGCCTCGATCTCCTTCATCTCGGCGGCCACGACGCTGACGGGACCGGCGCCGTCCATCACCTCGGCGAGAGCGCTCTTGCCGGCCATCTCGCCCACGTCCTGGTTGAAATAGCCGATGGTGGTGCCGCGATCGACCAGCACCTGCCCCTCGTCCGGCGGCTCCTGGCCGGTGATCATGCGGAACAGCGTGGTCTTGCCGGCGCCGTTGGGGCCGACGAGGCCCACCTTCTCGCCCTTCTGGAGGGTGGCCGAGGCCTCGATAAAGACGAGCTGCTTGCCGTTCTGCTTGCCGATGGTGTCGAGACGAATCATGGGACGCGGGATCTCGCGGGAAAACTCTCGGGCGGCAATAGGCCATGACGCGGGCGCGGGGAAGAGCCGGCGCCGGCTTCCAAGGGCCGGCGCCGCTTAAGTCATTCATCCGATTGCGCGTGGCATACTGCCCGGTTCATTGTGTGCGCCCGGTGGCCGATCGGCCCTCACAGACGCAACAGGACCGCCATGGGGCATTTCCAGCGAACCATCCTTGCCGGCCTCCTCGCCTTCCTGCCCCTCGGCATCACCATCTGGGCCATCGGCCTGGTGCTCGACCTGCTGTCGGGCGTGGGGCGGCCGCTGGTCAACGGGCTGGCGGGCAGTCTGCGGGTCGTCGCGCCCGCCTTCACGGACGTGCTCACCAGCGATGCCGTGGCCGGCATTCTCGCCGTCGCGCTGACCATCCTCGCCTTCTACGTGCTCGGCCTGCTGACGCGGGTGGTGATCGGCCAGCGGCTGCTCGATCTCGTCGATGCGGTGATGAACCGCGTGCCGGTGGTGGAAAGCCTCTACAAGGCGGTGCGCAAGCTGCTCGTCTCCTTCGAGCGCAAGGACGGCGCCGCCCAGCGCGTGGTGCTGATCGAGTTTCCCTCGCCCGAGATGAAGGCGATCGGCTTCGTGACGCGGGTGTTCACCGACGCCGAGAGCCGCAGCGAGATCGCCGCCGTCTACGTCCCCACGACGCCCAATCCGACCTCCGGCTACATGGAGCTGGTGCCGGTGGAGCGCCTGGTCTGGCTCGACTGGTCGGCGAGCGATGCCATGCAGTTCATCGTCTCGGGCGGGACCACGGCGCCCGACACCATCCGCTTCAACGGAGGCGCTGCCTAGCGGTCCCGGGTGCCGGGGCGAGATGCGCCGGCACCGCTCCGGCGGGCTATACGCCCGGCGGCAGCTTGGCGCGCATCATCTCCTTGCGGTCGAGCGTCGCGCCATCGACGATGAACGTGCCGTCGCCGACCGCGTGGAGGATGCGCTTGTCCTCGCGCGCGGCATCGAAATAGGCCGCAACGCCTTCCAGGATGACGATGTTGTAGCGCTCGATGATGTCCACCACCCGGCATTCGATATTGCCGAGGCACTCCTTGATGAGCGGCGCGCCCACATGCTTCGCCTTCCCGGCGGTGACCGGGAAGGTGGCGAACTTGTCCACGTCCCGGCCGGAGCACATCCCGATGCCCACCACCGTATCGATCATGTCCGCGGTGGGGATGGCGAGGACGCATTCCTTGGTCCGCGTGAGCGCGGCATAGGAAAAGTTCCAGGGGCCGGTCGTAATGGCGAACGACGCCGAGAAATCCAGAACCATGGTCCAGGTAATGGTCATGACGTTGGCCTTGTGACCGTCATTGGTGGTCACCAGAACGACCGGGCCGGACTCGATCAGCGTGAACGCCTTGTTGAGCGGAAGACTTTTCATGCACGTCTCCATCCTGCGGGGGCGTGGGGCCGAATGTGCCCGGAATGGCAGGCTTGCGTCCACCGTCGTCGGTGAGCACGTGCGGCGGGCGTGGGTGGGGGCCGCTGGGCGGTGCCCTGCAACGCAGGCATCTGCCGTGCCACGATGGAAGAAGATCACGGTAGAGTGAGCCAGAGTTCAGGCTGTTGCTCCAATATCGTGAAGGATATTAGCTATATACAGCAGGATATAAAAGCCGATATCTGTTGCCGATGATTGTGCAATGCATCCAATTTAGAGCTGCCCCTTACGTTGATATTCCACCTGCATGTCATAATATGGAAACAATACGCGCCCTTGAGCGCGGCAATAAATGACATGATCGGGAGGAATTCATGGTTCAATCCCGGACGCCCCGAGATTCCCCGAACGCGGTCGAGACGTGCGAGTGCCGGGACGGCATGTTCGCGGTGCGCGATGCCGGCCGGCGGCGCTTCCTCGTCTCCGCCGGATCGGCCGCGGGGGCTGCGGCGGTGCTGATGGGCGATGCCGCGCGCGCCGCCGAGAAGGCCCCCGCCGGCGCCATCTGGTTCGACGTTCCGGCCGATCCCACCAAGGAACAGGGACGGGCGGTGGCGGCCGACGGCGGCTACGGCACGCGCTCCCAGTTCGAGACCGCGGTGCGCGAGCGCTTTCCCACGCCCAATGAGTACACCTCCTGGTCGTTCACCCCGCTGGCCGCGCTGGTGGGCAACACCACCCCGTCGGGCCTGCATTTCGAGCGGCATCACGGCGGCATCCCGACCATCGATCCGAGCCGGCACAGCCTCATCGTCCACGGCATGGTGGACACGCCCAAGCGCTTCAGCATGGACGACCTGAAGCGGATGCCGGCGGTGACGCGCAAGCATTTCATCGAATGCTCGGGCAACGGCCTGACCGAGTGGAACAAGCCCACCCTCAAGACCGTCCAGGGCACCCACGGGCTTTTGAGCACCTCGGAATGGACCGGCGTGCCCTTCTCCGTCCTCGCCCGCGAGGTGGGGCTCAAGGAGGGCGCCACCTGGGTGCTCGCCGAAGGCGCCGACGCCGCGGTGATGACCCGCTCGGTGCCGATGGAGAAGATGCTGTCCGACGCCCTGATCGCCTATGGCCAGAACGGCGAGGCGATCCGTCCCGAGCAGGGCTATCCCATCCGCCTGCTGCTGCCGGGCTACGAGGGCAACACCCAGATCAAATGGCTGCGCCGCCTCCAGGTGAGCGACAAGCCCTTCATGACGCGGGAGGAAACCTCCAAATACACCGACCTCATGGCCGACGGGAAGGCGCGCCAGTTCACTTTGGTGATGGACGCCAAGTCGGTCATCACCTTCCCCTCGGGCGACATGCGCCTGCCGGGGCCGGGCTACTACACCATCACCGGCTTCGCCTGGTCGGGCCATGGCCGGGTGCAGGCGGTGGATGTCTCCGTGGATGGCGGCAAGTCCTGGATGCCCGCCCGCATCGATAGCCTGCCGGAGCCCATGTGCACGGTGCGCTTCAGCTTCCCGTGGATGTGGAACGGCGCCGCGGCGACCCTGCAGAGCCGCTGCATCGACGAGACCGGCTACGTCCAGCCCACCCGGGCGGAGCTGATCGCCATCCGCGGCGATCACGGCAAGTTCGGCTCCATCTACCACCTCAACGCGATCCAGAGCTGGGCGGTTGCTGCCGATGGGAGCGTCACCAATGTCCATGTCTAGCGCAAAGCATCTCCTGCTGGCGGCGCTGCTGCTGGCGCCCGCCCTGGCATCGGCGCAGGCGCCGGGCGACAGGCTGGGGTTCGGCACGCCGGTCACCGCCTCCGACCTTGCCGCCTATTTCTCCATCCCGCCGGACGGCGCCGGCCTGCCCCCCGGCCATGGCAATGCGGGCACCGGCGCGCAGCTCTTCATGGAGCGCTGCTCGGCGTGCCACGGCGAGAAGCTCGAAGGCAACCAGCAGCCCGGCATTGGTGGCGATCGGCTGATCGGCGGGCGCGGCTCGCTGGCGAGCGACAATCCGGTGAAGACCACCGAGAGCTACTGGCCCTATGCCACCACCCTGTTCGATTACGTGAAGCGGGCCATGCCCTTCGATTCGCCCGGCTCGCTCACCGACGATCAGGTCTATGCGGTGGTCGCCTACATCCTCGCCAGCGGCAAGGTGATCGACCCCAAGGAGGAGCTCGACGCCAGGTCCCTGCCCAAGGTCAGGATGCCGAACCGGGACGGCTTCTTCCCCGATCCGCGGCCGGAGCTGCCGCTCTATCGCTGAGCGGGGGGAGGTCCCTCCCCGGCGCGTCAGGAGCCGGTGCCGGGCGCCGGCTCAGGCACGATCAGCACGTCGCAGGGCAGCGCGCAGAGCACGTCCCGCGCCACCGAGCCGATCAGGAAATCGGCCAGCGGACCGCGCTCGTGGCGGCCCAGCACCACGAGGTCCACCGCCTTCTCGCGCACATAGTCGAGCAGAAGGTCGAGGGGCTGGCCGCGCTCCACCACCACGTCCATCTCCAGCCGCCGCGCCGCCGGGAGGCCCGCGGCGGCGACGAAATCGGCGCAATGGGCGGCAGCGGGGGCGCGCACCGCCTCGCGGTGGGCGGCCTGATCGAGGTGCAGGCCGAGGGCGGGAAGCTGGTAGGCGTGGAAGGCATCGAGCCACTGATGGGGAAAGAAGGCGGCCGCCGTGCGCAGCGCATGGCGGGAGGCGGCGGAGAAATCGATCGCCGCCACCACGCGGCCGTAGGGCCCGCGCAGGCGCTGGCGCACGATCAGCTCCGGCACCCGGCTCTTCTTGAGCAGCCTGTCCACCGTATGGCCGAGGCCGAAGCGGCCCAGCGGCTCGTCCCGCGCCACGCCGGTGACGATGAGGTCGCACCCCTCCCGTGCGGCGGTGTCGAGGATGAGCCGTTCCGGCGTCGCCTTCTCCACCACCACGCGGAAAGTGGGGTTTGCGCCCCTCATGTCGAGGCGCAGCCCCTCCTCCACCATCCGCGCCGCATCCTGCCGGGTGCGCCAGACCGGAAGCCGCCGCGCCAGCTCGGAGGCGAGACCGCTTTCCTCCTGCTCCACCGCATGGACCACCACGAGGTCGGCGCCCCAATCCCCGGCCAGGGCGGACGCCCGGTCGAGGGCGCGGTCGCAGCGCGCGCTCAGGTCGGTGGCGAGCAGGATGTGCCGCGGCTGCTCGGGCGGCGGCGCCTCGTCGGTCATTCGGCTCTCCTTGGCGATCCGGCTGCCACGGGCGCCCCGCGATGCCTCACGCGGCCCCCGGACCAAGCGTCCCGCTGCGCCGCAGGATGACCTTCTCGGCTTCCAGGATGATCATGAACAGCACGCCCGCCGCGATGACCATCGCCCCGTCGGCGAGGCTGACCGGGCGGGTCTGGAAGATCTCCTGCATGACCGGCAGATAGGTGAAGGCGAGCTGCGCCGCGATCACCCCCACGAGCGCCGCGAGCACCGCCGGCGTGCCGAGCGCGCCGCGCCAGGTGAGCGAGGTCATGTTGAGGTAGCGCACGTTGAACAGGTAGAAGATCTCAAGCACCACGATGGTGTTCACCACCAGCGTGCGGGCGGTTTCAAGGGCGTGCCCCTCGCCCAGCGCGTAGAAGAAGATGCCGAGCGCGCCCAGGGTGAACAGGGCGGACACGAAGCACACCCGCCACACCAGGAAGCCCGAGAGCAACGGCGCCCCGGCCGGGCGCGGCGGACGGCGCATCACCCCGGGCTCCGGCGGCTCGAAGGCGAGCGCGAGGCCGAGGGTGACCGAGGTCACGAGGTTGATCCACAGGATCTGCGCCGCCGACATGGGCATGACGAAGCCGAACAGGATGGCGGCGATGACGGTGATCGCCTCGCCGCCATTGGTGGGCAGGGTCCAGGCGATCACCTTGCGGATGTTGTCGTAGACCGTGCGCCCCTCGCTCACCGCGGCGGCGATGGAGACGAAATTGTCGTCGAGCAGCACCATGCTGGCCGCCTCCTTGGCGGCCTCTGTGCCCTTGATGCCCATGGCGACGCCCACGTCCGACTGCTTGAGGGCGGGCGCGTCGTTCACCCCGTCGCCGGTCATGGCGACCACCTGCCCGCGCGCCTTCAGCGCCCGCACGATGCGCAGCTTGTGCTCGGGATTGGTGCGGGCGAACACCTCGGCACGGTCCACGAGATCGGCAAGCTCCGCCTCGGGCGTGGCATCGATCATGTCGCCGGTCACCACGTCCGGCCGCTCCGTGAGGCCGAGCTGGCGGGCGATGGCGGAAGCGGTGGCGCCATGATCGCCGGTGATCATCTTCACCCTTATGCCAGCCGCGTGGCAGCGGGCGATGGCCGCCACCACCTCGTCGCGCGGCGGATCGATGAAGCCGACGAGGCCGAGGAAGGTGAGGCTGTGCCCCAATTCGTCGAGGGACAGCCGCCCGTCGGCATGCACCGGCGTGCCGGCGGCGAAGCCCAGCACCCGCTCGCCCGCGGCCGCCGCCTCGGCGATCCGGCTGGTCCAGAAATCCGCATCGACGGGCGCCGTGCCCCCCGGCGCGGCCTGCTGCGCGCACATGGCGAGCACCTGTTCCGGCGCGCCCTTGATGAACAGGGCCGGCACGCCCTGGGCGTTCACGTGGCTCGTCGCCATGAAGCGGTACTGGGCATCGAACGGGATCTCGTCGAGCCGCGGCCATTCCCCGCGCACATGCTCCGGGCTGAGGCCGGCCTTCATGGCGAGGGCCACCAACGCCCCCTCCATGGGATCGCCTTCCACCCGCCAGCGGCCGGCTGTGGACGCGAGGTGGGCGTCGTTGCACAGGAGGCCGGCGCGGATCAGGGGCGCGGACGCCTCCAGGGCGTCGAGATCGTCCTGGTCTCCGGGCACGTCGGGGCTCGCGGTCAGCGCCCCCTCGGGCGCGTAGCCCGAACCGCCGGCCAGAAGCGTATGGCACGCGGTGACGATGCGCCGGGCCGTCATCTCGTTGCGGGTCAGGGTGCCGGTCTTGTCGGAGCAGATGACCGAGGTGGCCCCCAGCGTCTCCACCGCCGGGAGATGGCGGATCACCGCATTGCGCGCCGCCATGCGCTGCACGCCGATGGCGAGCGTGATGGTGATGACCGCGGGCAGCCCCTCGGGAATCGCCCCCACGGCGAGGGCCACCACGGCGATGAGCGCCTCGGCCCAGTCGTAGCCCCGCACGAAGGTGGCGAAGGCGAACAGCGCCGCCGACACCACGAAGGCCACGACGGTGAACTGCTGGCCGAACTGGTTGATCTGCCTCAGCAGGGGCGTGACGATGGGCTCGACCGACTGGATCAGCGCGCTGATGCGCCCGATCTCGGTGCGCTGGCCGGTGGCGACGGCGATGCCCGTCCCCTGCCCCGCCGCCACGAGCGTCCCGGAAAACGCCATGGACGCCCGCTCGCCCAAAGGCGCGTTGGGCGCGACGGGATCGGGATGCTTGGCGAAGGGCACCGATTCGCCGGTCAGCATCGCCTCGTCCACCAGCAGGCTGCGCGCCTTGATGAGACGCAGGTCCGCCGGCACGCGGTCGCCGGCTTCCAGGAGCACGAGGTCGCCGGGCACCAGATCGGCCACCGGCACGCTGGTGGGCGCGCCGTCGCGCCACACCCGGGCCCTGGGGGAGATCATCTGGCGGATGGCATTGAGCGCCTTCTCCGCCTTGCCTTCCTGTAGGAAGCCCACCAGCGCGTTGATGAGCACCACCGCCAGGATCACGGCTGCATCCACATGGTGGCGCAACAGCATGGCGGCCACGGCCGCAGCCAGCAGGAAATAGATCAAGGCATTGTTGAACTGCGCGAGGAAACGCATCACCGGATGGCGCGGCGCCACCTCCGGCAGGGTGTTCGGTCCGTGGCGGGACAGCCGCTCCCGCGCCTCGGCGCTGGAAATGCCGCCATCGGATGTCGCCAGCGCGGCAACGACGTCGCCGGCCGCCGCGGCATGCCAATCGGATGCGCCGGGTCGCGTGGCGGGCGCCGGTGCGGCCGCGGCACCGGCGGATTGCTGAATGGCGGTGGCGTCTGCGGGGGTGGCGGATGGATCCGCGGGCATAGACATGACGTAGCGGAACATAGGGCCTGGACCCTGGCCCGCTCAAGTCGTGGGAACCCCTATGGTCCGCGCCGAAGGCCGCGCCCGCGCCCCATCAGCCGGCCGCCGCGCCGCCCGAACGGCCGCCCGATGCCGGGTGGAACGGGCTCGCAACGCTGGGAGTCCTGTGATCTTCTGGCGTGCGGCAAACCACGGCCGATCGGCCCGAAGGCGCCCTGTCCCGGCCAGGAAGATGAATCGCCGCACCCTGCTCTCGCTGTCCCTCGCGCTTCTCGGAGCACCTCCGCTCCGTTGGGCGGCATCCTCCGCCGCCCCGGGAGTCGCGGCGAGCGAGACCGAGATCATCCCGCTCTGGCCGGGTCCGCCGCCGGGTGGGGGCGGACCGTCGGGCCCGGTGCGCGTCGGCTCCAATGGGGCAGTCAGCCACATTGCCCGGCCGCAGATGGAGGTTTTCCGACCGGCGCGGCCCAACGGGGCGGCCATGCTGGTGGCGGCCGGAGGCGGCTACAGGCGCATCCAGATGCGCAGCGAGGCGGAACCCGCCGCCCGCTGGCTGACCGCCCATGGCATCACCGCCTTCGTCCTCAGCTACCGGCTGCCGCCGGAGGGCTGGAACGCGGGGCCGCTGGCGCCGCTCCAGGATGCCCAGCGCGCGCTGCGGCTGATTCGCGCCCGCGCCGGCGAGGGCGCGCTCGACCCCGCGCGGCTGGGCGTGCTCGGCTTCTCCGCCGGCGGGCACCTCCTCGGCCTGGCGAGCGCCCGCGCGGCCTTCGCCGCCTACCCTCCGGGTGATGCGGCCGACGCCCTCTCCGCACGGCCCGATGCGGCGGCGCTGATCTATCCGGTGATCACCCTCGAACCGCCCTATGACCGCACGTCCACGCGGCGCGCGCTGATCGGCGACCATCCGACGCCGCAGCAGAGCGCGGACTGGTCGGTCGAGACCCATGTGGGTCCGGACTGCCCGCCGGTGTTCCTCGTTCAGGCGCTGGACGACCGGATCTCCAACCCGGCCAACAGCCGGATCATGGATGCGGCCTGCCGGCGCTCCGGAGTGCCGGTGGCGCTGCATCAGCCGGCAACGGGCGGCCACGGCTTCGCTATGGGCCGGCCGGAGACCGCCTCGGCCGACTGGCCGGACTGGTTCGCCGCGTGGCTCGGCGAGCGCCGCATGCTCGGCTGAGCCGTCAGCCCTTGGCGTCCCGCCGCTCCTGCAGCACCAGATCCACCGCCTCCTGCAGGCGCGGCCGGGTCACCGAGGTGAGGCGGTCGATGCCGAGGCGGCGCGCCAGGGCGAGCACGGGGTCGCTCTCGGCCAGAATCTCCGGGCTCGTCTCCACCAGGAAGGCGAGCTCGGCCAGCGGGATCTCCCCGGCGGTGCGGCGCGCCGCGGCGTCCTCCGGCTCGCGGAACGGCAGGCGCATGGCCACCGTCCCGGACCGCCAGATGAAGTCGCCGCTCGATTCGCGCGTGCGCTCGTAGCGGATGAGATGGCGGGCGATCTGCGCCTTGATGCGCTGGCCGGTGCGCGGCCGGCCGTGGGCGCGGGCGATCCTCTGGGCGAGAATGTCCTCGCGCACGGGCGCCTCCCAGGCGAGCACCTCCTCCACCATGGCGGCAAGGCGCGGCCCGTAGCGCTCCGAGAAGAAGAGCTTCGGATCGGGCGCGAAACGGGTGAGATCGGCGAGGCGGTAGAGCGGGCCGTTCGGTCGGGGCGGCAGGTCGTCCGGCGCGGCCCGCCGATGGTCCGGTGGGTCGCCGGCGGCCTGCGAGGGATCCCCGTCCGGCACAAGCGGGGCCGACGGCGGCCGCACATCCGCGTCGACGGGCGCGTCGGGCAGGTCCTCATCCGATGTCGCGGGAGCGCCGGCATCCGGAACGCTGCTTTCGGGTGCGCCCGCCGGCATCCCGGCTTCGGAAGGCGCGGGCAGCGCTGCCGGCTGCCCCGCGCCCTGGCCCGGCGCACCGGCCGGTGCCGGCTCGGCCGAGTCGTCCTCCGGCGCGGGATTCACCGCCTCGCCGAGCTCCCAGTGGACCGGCGCATCGGCGAGCCCTTCGCCCGGCGCGCCGCGGCGCTCCGCGGCAAGGGCGCGCAGCGCCGCATCCAGGCGCTGGACCGCGCCCGCATGATCGTGCCACCAGTCGGTCGACCACACCCTGAGGATCTTCCAGCCGAGGCTGCGCAGCACCTCCTCGCGCACCTTGTCGCGGTCGCGCGCGGTGGCGGCGCGATAATAGGTGGCTCCGTCGCATTCGATGCCGGCGAGGAAGCGCCCGGCCCGCCCGGGATGGCGGATGCCGAGGTCCACCCGGAAGCCGGAAACGCCGACCTGCGGCACCACCTCCCAGCCCAGCGCCTGAAGGGCCTCGGCCACCGCCGCCTCGAACGGCGATTCCGGGCCGCCCTTGGAGCCCTGCTCCTGCCCCGGGAGGGCCACCGCCCCGCGCGCCGCGAAATCGAGGAAGGCCTTCAGATGCCGCGCGCCCGTCGAGCGGGTGCGGCTCAGGTCGATGTCGTCGGCCCCGGTGCCGGAGAATACCACCAGCTCCTGGCGCGCCCGCGTCACCGCCACGTTGAGCCGCCGCTCGCCGCCCTCGCGGTTGAGGGCGCCGAACTCCATGCGCCGCACCCCTGCGGCATCGCGCGCGTAGGTGACGGAGAAGAAGATCACGTCGCGCTCGTCGCCCTGCACGTTCTCCAGGTTCTTCACGATGGTGGGCTCGAAGCGGTCGTCGGAGAAGAACCACTCGATCTCGGGAACGTCCTGGCGCGCCTTGTCCAGGAGGTCCTGGATCAGCGCCTGCTGCTGGGCGTTGAAGGTGATGACGGCGAGGGTCGGCCGCGTCCGCTCCGGCAAGGCGAGCCAGCCGCGCATGCGCGCCACCGCCGCCTCGGCCACCGCGCGCGCCTCGATGAGATTGGTGCGGCTCCTGCCCCGGTCATAGACGCCGTTCGGCACCGGGCGGAGCGTGACCGCCTTGTCCTCCACCTCCGGCGAGGGGAAGGTGATCAGGCGGTTGGCGTAATAATGCCAGTTGGAGAAGGCGATCAGGGATTCGTGCCGGCTGCGGTAGTGCCAGCGCAGATCGCGCACCGGCAGGCCGGACGCCTTGGCCTCGTCGAGGATGCTTTCGAGGTCGCGCTCGTAATCGGCGAGGGTTTCGTCGTCCTCCTCGTTGCGGCCGAAGAAATTGGTGGGCGGCAATTGCTTGGGATCGCCGACGATCACCGTCTGGCGGCCGCGGGCGATGGCGCCCACCGCGTCCCAGGTGGTGATCTGCGAGGCCTCGTCGAAGATCACCACGTCGAACAGCGCCTGCCCCGGCGGCAGATACTGGGCGATGGAGAGCGGCGACATCAGCATGCAGGGCGCGAGCCGCGGGAAGGTCTCCGGCATGGCGCCGATCATCTCGCGGATGGAGCGGCTCGGGCGCTGCAATTCCATCTGGTGGCGCAAGAGGCCGAGCTCGGAGTTGCGCGGCACGCCCTGGGCCGGCGGCAGGCGGTGGGCGATGCGCTGGCGCACCCGCTCCGCCGCATGGGCGCGCACCAGGTCGTCTAGGTCGCGGAAATCGGCGATGACATGCTCGTGCTGGAAGCGGCGGAAGCCGCGCAGCACGGGATCGGCATCCATGGCCAAAGGCAGCCACCAGCGAGCATAGGCGAGGCGGAAGGCGCCGCCCGCCTCCTCCGCGTCGAGGGTGCCCTCCTCCAGCGCCTCCACCAGGGCGCCGAGCCCGTGGCCGAGCGCCTTGCGCCGCAGGCTCCGCCAGGTGGTCCAGTCGGCCAGCAGGGCGCGGGCGGCGAGGAGGTCGGCCATGGTCCCGGCGACATCAGCAAGCGCCCGGTCACCCACCAGCGCGCTCACCGTGCAGCCGGCCGCCCCGGCGAAGGCCTGGGCCGCGGCGGTGAAGTCGGCGCGGGCGGAGCGCAGCCGCGCGCCGGCCTCGCGCACGCGGTAGGGGTCGCCCTCCCCGGTCACCACCGGGCCGATGGAATTCGCCGCCATGCTGGCCCCCGCGGAGGGCAGGCCGAGGGCGAAGAAGGCGGCGCGCAGGGCACCCGCCCGCTCGATCCAGGCGCGCAGTCCCGCGGTGTCCGTGTCGAGGCCGGCGAAGCGCGACCAGCGGCCGGCGAACTTGCTGGTCTCGATCTCCGCCAGATAGCCCTGCATCCGTGCCAGCAGAGGCAGCGCCTCGCGCGGCTCGGCCTGGGCCCCGTTCCGGGCATAGCTCGCGAGCACGCGCCGCACCTTGGCCTGCCGCGCGAGGCGCACCGGCCACACGGCGGCGCTCGCGTCGCGCCATTCGTCCAGCAGTTGGTCGACCGGAATGCGCAGGATGTCGGCCTCGGCGAAGCGGCCGGCGAGCGCCGTCTCCACCACCTGCGCTGCCTCGATCTCCGCCTCCAGGGTGCGCAGCGCCGGCAGGAGCTGGTCGAAATCGGCATCGAAGACGATGGAATGGTCTTCGCCCGCGCAGGCTTCCACGGCCGTGGCGAGGCGGGCGAAGCCGGCGATGCGGTGCTCCGGCGCCTCGGGCCAGGACGGCAGGCCGAGGGCTTCGAGGAAGGCGTCGAAGGCCGAGGCGAGCGTCTCCGCCGCCGTCTTGAGCGTCACGGAGGCGGCGACCAGCCCCTGCTGCCAGGCGTTGGACCAGCTCTGCGCGTCGACGAGGCCGAGGACCGGCTGCTGTGCCACGGCGGCGAAGGTGCGGCCGATCTCGTCGGCCAATTCCTCCAGCATGGCCCGGGTCGGCGCGTCGTGGACCTCGGGATGGGACCAGACGAGCCGGGGCGCGAACGCCTCCGCCCCCTTGAGCACCCGGCCGAGCGCCTCATAGGCCGACAGGCCGTTGGCATGGGGACGGTGGAGCGCCGCCACATAGGCGTTGAGCTGGTCCCGCTTCACCTTGAGGCGCTCGTTGGCGGCGACCCAGATGTCGTCGTCGCCCGCCGCGCCCTGCTCCCAGGAGGCCTTGAGCTGCTCGATGAAATGCTTGCGGTCCGCCTTGCTGGAATGCAGCTCCAGGCAGTGCGGGCCGAGCCCGTGCTCGCGCAGGCGCCGGTAGACCACGTTCAGCGCTGCCGACTTCTCCGCCACGAACAGCACCGTTTTGCCCACCGCCAGGCAATGGGCGATCATGTTGGCGATGGTCTGGCTCTTGCCGGTGCCGGGCGGGCCGACGATGACCATGTCATGGCCCTCGGCCGCCATCAGGCTCGCCACCTGCTGGGAGGAATCCGCCGGCAGGAGGCTCACCACGTCGGCGGGCGCATAGGCGCGGTCGATGTCCTCCTCCTTCGGGGCCGGGGCTTCGGCACCGGGGAAGGCGGTCTCCGGGCAGTCGATCAGGTGGCGCACCACGCGATTCTGCCGCAAGAGGTCGGTGCGCTCCACGAGATCCTTCCACATCAGGAACTTGGCGAAGGAGAAGGTGGCGAGCGCGGCGTCGTCCACCACCTCCATGTGGGGCACCTCGCGCACCGCGCGGCGCACCTCGGCCAGGAGGCGCTCCACGTCGATGCCCTTGCCGTCGCGCGGCAGCTCGCCGGCGAGCTGCGGCAAGGCGAGGTCGAACTCGCTCTCCAGGAATTTCAGGAGGGTGGCGTTGAAGCGCGGCTCGTCCTCGTGAAAGCGCAGCTTGAACTCGGCCGAGGCGGCGACGCGCTCGAGCCGCACCGGCACCAGCAGCAGCGGCGCGCGATAGTCCTTGCCCTCGCCGGCCCGGCGCCAGCGCAGGAAGCCCACCGCCAGGAACAGCGTGTTGGCGCCCCCCTCGGCCAGATCGTTCTTCGCCTCGCGATAGAGATCGATCAGCCGCGCCTCCAGCTGCCCGCCGGGCAGCGGCGACGGCAGCTCGTTGCGCTCCAGGGCGTCGGCGGCGAAGGCGCGGTTGAGATCCTGCCCGCGCATCTCGCGGTAGATCTCCGCGTCGCGCTCGCCCAGCGGATTGTGATCGGGCGCGGAAATGATGCGGATGCCGGCGCCCCCTGACAGGCGATCTTCCAGGGCGCCCACGTCGGTGCACAGGAAGGGCACGGTCTTCTTCGTGTCCTTGAAATTGAGCAGGCGGTTGCGCAGCGTGAGGTCGAGCAGCTTCTTCTGCCAGCGCTGGATGCGGCCTTCCGGCGTGGTGGGCTTCTCTTCGAGCGGAAGCGGCGCGGGCTCGTGCTCCGGCTCGGGGGCGACGAGCTCCACGAGCATGGGACCTGGTTCCGGAGGCGGTTCCGGGGCCGCGGCTTCCGGCACCGGCGCGACGGGTTCGGGCACCGGCTCGGACACGGCCACCGGCTGGGACGGAGGCGCGGGAGCCGGGCGGGCCGCGCCGACGCGCCGCTCACCCGTACCCGCCTTCGGAACGACCGGCGGCAATTCGATCGGCTTCGCCGGCGGCTGCGTCGCGCGCGGTCCGGGAGCGGGAGGCGGGGGCTTGGCAGGAGCGGACTTGCCAAGCGCCGAGTTAGCAGGCGCCGTGTTGGCAGGCGCCGACGGTGCAGCTGCCGGAGCGGACGGCGCCGGCGTTGGCGCCGCTGCGCGTGGAGGAGCCGGACGGACCGCGGGACCGCGAGGCGGTGTCGGCTTCGGCCGGAGCGGCGGCAAGGGCGGGCGCGCCGGACGGGGCGGAGGCGCTGCGGGCGCTGCGGGTTGGGGCGGCGGGACCGTGGGCACCGGCTCCGGCTCGCGCTGGTGGCTCGCCAGCGGGGCGATGCCGGCGGCCCGCAGGCGGGCCACATCGATGGCGGCGCGGAACCGGGCCTCGCGCTCCTCGGTCAGGCGAATGAGCAGCGCCGCCTCCGCATCCCCCACGGGGCGCACCGGCCGGCGGGTGACGCCGGTGGTCTCCAGCGCCATGAACTCGCGCGCCGCGATGGCCTTGCGCAACTCCATGGGCGAGGCGACCACCGCATCCGGCAGCGTGCGCTTCTTCAGCCAGACGCCAACGGCCGCATGGCCCTCGAACATCAGCAGCACCGGATTGAGGCCCGCACCCTCGAACAGGGCGGCGAACAGCAGCGCGCTGTCGAGGCAGGTGGCCAGCCCGGTGGAGGCGATGACCGAGGGGCGGCGCACCTTCTGGCCGCGCAGCTCGAAGCTGGCGGGCGGCTCGGCATAATGCAGGTCCCGCTCCGCCACCGTGGCATAGAGCGCCGCCACCATGAGCCGCACCCGGGCCGGATCGCCGCTCTGGTAGCCGTCGAGGCCCGGCGGGAAGCCGTGCTTGGCGAGCTTCTCGGAGGCCCCCCGCAGCAGCGGCGCGACCGCCGGATCGTTGGGCATGACGAAGGCCGGCAGGAGCTGGGCCATGTCGGCCACCCCGCCCCATTCGTCCCGCGCCAGAAGGCGCACCGGATGGCGCGCCTCGGCGAGGATGCGCCCGCCGTTCGGCCCGCCTTTGGGCGCGCCCTGGCGCAGCACCAGACGGACCTCGCCGCGCTCGGCCTCGTCGAGGCCGGCGAGATAGGCGGGATCGAGCTCCAGCCGGCGGTCGGAGGCGGCCAGTTCGTCGCCGGGCAGCAGCCGGTCGATGTTCCACACCCGGGGCCGCAGGAAAGGCGGAACGGCCGCAAGCTCCAGCCGGCAGCCCTCGAAGGTGGCGCGGGTGGCATTGACCAGGGTAAGCGCGCGCAGCACCGGCACCGCGTTCTGGTACGAGGCATAGCTGAACGCGCCGGCGACGTCGGCGACGATCCTCACTCCCGGCGGCGCGCCTTGAGCGTCTTGTTCCGCGGCCCCTGCCCCCACGATCGGCTCCTCGACCCAAAGAAACCGGAGATTAGCCCCTAGCTATTTCGCGCCGCAACCTCCGCTGGCACGGGACGTGTCCATGATTTCGCCCCGCCGGCCCAATCGGGTGGAGGTGGGGGGCGTCGGTCATGTCGCTGCGTCATTACCATTGCCCTGGGCGGAAATACCCTCATGGGTTGTATGGGGCAGCGCCTGCTGGGCCGGCACGGCGTCGGACCGGCGCCGCGGGGCGATCGGCGGACAGCTCCGTGAGGTGCCGCCGCGCGCGGTCCGAACGGTTGCGGACGCCCGGAGGTGGGGCGAAAGTCCCATGTCGCCTGTGGTGCGGCCAGGGGCGTCTCCCCGTCCGCCGCGCCCCGAGAGGAGGACCGCTGATGCCGGCCATCGCCAACAGGATGTTCGAGGAGATCCACCCCGGCGACAGCGCCTCGGCGACGCGGTCGGTGCAGCCGTCCGACGCCCGTGCCTGGGCCAACGCCTTCGGCGATGCCGGCCCGCTGGCGGGCACCGGCAACGGACAGGCGGCCGCCGGCATCGTCTCCTCCCTGTTCGCGGCGCTGGTGGGCACGGCGCTTCCGGGGCCGGGCAGCCTCATCCGCTCGCTCGCCCTGGAGATGAAGGCGCCGCTTCCCGACGCGGCGCTGCTCACCACCACCCTCACCGTGCGCGAGACCCGCGCCGCCGAACGCCTCGTCTGCCTCGATGGAATCTGCGCCGGACCGGGGGGCACCGAGCTTGCCACCGCGACCCTCCTGGTGGCGCCGCCTCTCGCGCCGGTGCGCGTCACGGTGCCCGAGCAGCGCCTCGACGACCTTCTGGAGCGCTGCCGGGGGCTGAAGCCCCTGCCGACGGCGGTGGTCCACCCGCTGAGCGCCGATTCCCTCGCCGGCGCGCTGGAGGCGGCGGCGCTGGGCCTCATCGTGCCGGTGCTGTTCGGGCCGGAGGCGCAGATCCGCCGGATCGCCGCGCAGGCCGGGCTCGACCTGTCCGGCTGCACCCTCATTCCCACCGCGGACGAGGCGGATTCCGCGCGAAAGGCCGCGCTTGCCGCCGGCGCGGGGGAGGTCGCCGCGCTGATGAAGGGCAGCCTCCACACCGACGTCATGCTCCACGCCGCCATGCAGCACGAGGCGCGGCTCCTGACCGGCCGGCTGCTCAGCCATTGCGCGCTGTTCGCGGTGCCCACCTACGCCCGCCGGGTGGTGGTGACCGATGCCGCCCTCAACATTGCCCCCGACCTCGCCCAGAAGCGGGACATCTGCCAGAACGCCATCGGATTCGCCCGCGCGCTCGGCATCGCGACGCCGAAGGTGGCGGTGCTGGCGGCGGTGGAGATGGTGCAGATCAGGATGGCCGCCACCATGGACGCCGCCGTGCTGGCCAAGATGGCGCAGCGCGGCCAGATCGTCGGCGGCATCGTGGACGGGCCCCTCGATCTCGACGCGGCGGTGGATGCGCAGGCGGCGCAGGTGAAGCACATCACGTCGCCGGTGGCCGGCAGCGCCGACGTGCTGGTGGTGCCCAACATCGAGGCGGGCAACATGATCTACAAGAACCTCACCTTCATGGCCGATGCGCAGATGGCGGGCCTCGTGGTGGGCGCCAAGGTGCCGATCATGCTGACGAGCCGCGCCGATGCCCCGCCGGCCCGGCGCTTCTCCGCCGCCACGGCGGTGCTCTATGCCGACGCGCTGGCCCGCGATCCGGCGGCCATCCAGCCCATGAACGTCGACTGAGGGCGCGGGCGGTCGATGCCGTCGCGCCGGGTTTCTCCCCCGGCGAGGCGGCCTTCAGGCGAAGGCCTCGGCGAGGAGATCGGTCATCTGGGTCCAGGAGCGGGTGTCGGCGGCCTTGTCGTAGCGCGCGAACTCGGGGCGCCCGCGCCGGTCCGCATCCGGATTGGTGAAGCTGTGCACCACCCCGCCGTAGAGCGTCATCTGCCAGTCCACCTTGCCGGCGCGCAGCATCTGCTCGAAGGCGAGGCGGTCTTCCGGCGGGATGGAGGGGTCGTCGGCGCCGATCATCGCCAGCACCTTGCCTCTGATCTTCCCCCCGTCATGGGGCGCGCTCACCTTCAGCCCGCTGTGGAAGCCCACCGCCGCCTTGATGTCCGCGCCGGTCAGCGCCAGCTCGAACGCCATGGTGCCGCCGTAGCAGAAGCCGATGGCGGCGATGCGCGAGGCATCCACCTCCGGCCGGGCGGCAAGGAGCGCCAGCGGCTTCAGGACGCGCTCCTGCACATGGGACGGGTGCTTCCGCCACTCACCCAGAAGCGGCCCCACCTCGCCGCCTTCAATGATCTTCTCCCCGCCGTGCAGGTCGCAGGCGAGCGCCACATAGCCGAGCTCGGCGGCGATGCGCTCGGCCCGCGCCTTGCCGTGGGCGCCGAGCCCGAAGACCTCGGGAAACACCAGCACGGCGGGCCGCGGCCCGGTGGCGGCGGCGTCGAAGGCCAGATGGCCGGTCATGGCGAGGCCGTCGGCCTCATAGGGCAGGCTTTGGGTCTTCATGGGCTGTCTCCCGGGCGAAGCACGACCATAGGCGCGCCGCCGTCCGAGGGAAATGATCCCGCTGCGGCAGCCCGATGCGTAGCCCTCGCCGGCCGCTTGTGGTCAAGTGGCGCCATGCGGCGCAGCATTTCCGGCGCCCGCCCTGTTGAATACGAACGAGTCCCAAGCGATGCCCGTCGACCTCACCGGCCCCATCCGGCAATGGCTGCCCACCGCGATCTACGCCGGCGCCGCCCCTCACTTGCCGCGCATGGTGCTGGGCCGCCTGCCGGAGCCGGTCTCCATCTCCGTCGGCCGTGCCTTCAAGGGCTGGATCATCGAGAGCGACGCCGAGATGGCCGCCCTCGGGGCCGCGCTCGACCGGCCCATTCCCCAGCCCGAGCCGGGGCGGCTCAATTTCAAGTCGGGCCCCGACGCCACCTGCGCCGCCGCCTCCGAGGGCGCGCCCTTCATCGTGCTCCATGCGCCGCCGGTGCAGGGCTGGCCCTGGCTGGTGCTGACCGCTTTGCCGCCCGATGCCGGCCGGCGCACCAAGATCCAGCGCGACCGCTACATCTGGGAGACCCACGCCGGGGAGGACGACGCCCGCGCCGCCGTGGAGCGCCTGAAGGCGGAATGGCCGCAATGCGAGGTGTACCTGCCGCAGGCACAGCAGACCGCCACGAGCGGCGTCGTCATCTCCCTGCGCTGAGGGCGCGCTTGCCGGCGGGAACGCCCTCCGACCGGCGCGAAACCTGCATGGTCCGGCGCCGGAGCAGTCATTCACCCCATTGATTTTCGAGCGAGGCTTTCATGACGGACCCGACCGAACCGGCCCAGATCTCCACCGAGGCGCTGCAGCGCTGGCAGACCCTGGCGCCCGACACCCGCCTCGAGCTTGCCCTCACCAAGGCCGATCTCGACAATCTGCTGCTGGGGCTGCGCAACATCGTCATCGGTCAGAACGAGCTGGTGACCGCCGTCTCGGCCCACATCGCCCAGGACGGCGAGCAGGCCATCGAATCCATGATGTCGGCGGGCGACCTCTGCCGGATCTCGTTCGACAAGATCAACACCTTCATCAGCGCGGTGATGGCCGGCGCGACCCCCACGGACAAGGGCGCCGCCTGACGGCGCCCTCCCCCCTCGCTGCGGCCGGCGGCGTCAGTCGGCCTCCGCCTCGCTCTCGACGCCGAGCACCTTTTCCAGCACGCCCGCCGGATCGCCGTCCTTCATGAGGGCGGCGCCCATCATCACCGCCTTGGCGCCGGCCTTGGCCATGGCGTCGAGATCCTCCGCCGTGCCGAAACCGCCCTCCGCCACCACCAGCACCTTGTCGGCCGGGATGAGCGGGATCAGCTCGGCGCAGCGGCCCGGCACGAGATCGAAGGTGTGGATGTCGCGATTGGTGACGCAGATGAGGTCCGCCCCGCCGTCGAGCGCGAGCTGAAGCTCCTCCTTCGTGTGCACCTGCACCATGGGGTCGAGCGCCACCGCGCCGGCCCGCTGGCGGAACTCGGCGATGTGCTTGCCGATGATGCTGGCCGACAGCATGATCGCGTCGGCGCCCGACAGGCGCGCCTCCAGCATCTGGTACTGGTCGATGATGATGTCCTGGGCCAGGATCGGCAGGCCGACGGACTTCGCCACCGTGGAGAGGTCCGAATAGGAGCCCTGCCAGACCGTGCGCTCCACCGCCACCGACAGAGCCGTGGCGCCCACCGCCTCGAAATCCTCGGCCAGCTCCTTGTAGGGCACGGAGCGGCGGTAGGCCTTCTCCTCGAACGGGCTGCCGCCCTTCAGCTCGGCGATCACGCCGGGCCGCCCGGTGGCCCTGAACTTTGCGGCGAGCGCGCCGTGGAAGCCGCGGGTCATGGGGCATTCGCCGATCTGGCCCTGGGTCTGGCCGAGCGACCGCTTGGCCTTGGTCTTGTTCACCTGGCTCATGCGCTCGGCGAGGAAGGGCTTCAGACGGCTGTTGGCAGGCAATGGCATGAACAATACTCCAACTCCGGCCGGACACCGGACCCGCAGCCGCCCCAACGGCGCCTCGCGGATCCCGGCCGAGATCGATGCGCCACAGTTTCAGATTTCCTTGCGCATTTCCACCCGGCCCACGGCGCGCCCTCGCCCCTTCCCTTCGCGGCGCGGATTGCCCATCATGGAGCTGTTTCAGTTCGAGACCATTGCGAGATCAGGCATGTTCAACAGGGTTTGCAAGGCGGAGACCATCGCCGAGGGCGGCTTTCGCCTCGTCATCGCGGATGCCCAGCTCATCGTGCTGGCCTGGCCGGAGAACGGCGAGATCAAGGCGTTCCAGGGCGTCTGCCCCCACGCCAACATTCCTCTGGAAGAGGCGGACTTCGACGGCACGGTCCTCACCTGCCCGAAGCACTTCTGGAACTGGGACCTCAACACGGGCCAGCCCGCCGGCGAGCCGCACGAGTGCGCCCTGGCCGAATATCCGGTGAAGGTCGAGGATGGCGTCGTCTATATCGACACCGAGGGCGTGACGCCCCTGTTCGCCGATCAATAGCGCAGACGCCCCGGCCCGGCGGGAGGGATGGGCGCCCGGGTCAGTGGAATACGTTCCGTGCCTGTGCAACGGCCGTCCGGCCCTCCCGTGACGCTCGGCCCTGCCGAGCGGTCGAGCGGCGCACGGAGGCGGCGACAGCCGTCGTGCGCTGGCAGCTCCTTTGCGCTGACCTCCTTCAGCCTGGCGCATCCGAGACGGCGGACCGGCCGCATCCGCTTCCCTTCGAATCCCGAAAACCCTTAGCGTTCGGCCTGTCGAGATCCCGGCCCGCGCCCTGATCGGAGCGCCGCGATCGACGGCAACGCCTTGCCTCCGCCCCGCACTTGCCCGCTCCCGAGGCAGGCGCTAACCTATATCCTATTAGATATACCTTATTCAGCTACGGACCCCGAGCGCGCCGGCAGCATTCCAGCCGGGGCGGAGGGACGGAGGTTGGCCATGCGCTTCGGCCTGTTCTGCACCTATGAAAACCCGCAAGACGACTATGTTTCCGCCTACCGGGAGCAGACCGAGCTGGTCCGCCTCGCCGAGGAGCTGGGCCTCGCCGAGGCCTGGGTGGCCGAGCACCATTTCAATCCCGGCGCGGCGAGCCCTTCCTGCCTGTCGATCCTGTGCCATCTCGCGGCCCACACCTCGCGCATCCGCCTCGGCTCCGCGGCCGTGCTGCTGCCGTTCCGCGATCCCATCACGGTGGCGGAGGACGTGGCGACGCTCGACATCCTCTCCGGCGGGCGGTTCGACTTCGGCGTCGCCAAGGGCGGTCCGTTCCCGGTGCAGAATCAGCATTTCAAGGTGAGCCCGCAGGAGAGCCGGGCGCGCATGTTCGAGGCCCTCGCCCTCATCGAGAAGCTGCTCTACGAGAAGGTGGTGACCTTCCAGGGCGAGTTCTTCTCGGTGGAAGGGATCGAGCTGGCGCCGAAGCCGGTTCAGGCGCCCATCCCGGTCTTCATGGGCACCTCCACCCCCGACGCCATCGCGAAGGCCGCGGCCCTCGGCTACGGCATCATGGGCGCGCCGCCCTTCCCGCTCGCCGCGGTGGCGGAGAACGTGGCCGCCTATCGCCGGAGCGGAACGGTCTTCGAGCCGCGCCTCACCCTCATCCGCTTCCTGCATTTCGCGCCCACCTCGGCCCAGGCGAAGGAGGAGGCGCGCGCCTGGCTCCAGCCCTTCGCCGAGCGGATGCGCATGACGACGCAGAAGATGCAGCCGGGCTGGACCCCCTGGTTCGAGCTCGACCGGATGATCGACGATTCCCTCATCGGCACCGAGGCTGAGGTGGCGGACAAGCTCGACGCCATCGCACGCGACCTCTCGCCGCGCACCATCCTGCTGAAGCCGCTGAGCCCGTCCTTCGCCAAGCGCAAGGCCGATCTTCAGACCTTCGCGGCCAAGGTGCGCCAGCCGCAGCCGGCGCTGGCCTGACGCGGCGCTCCGGCAGCGGGCGGGGCAAGGTTTCGTATTACCATCCATTCCTGCGTGGGCGGCATTCGCAAAATGTGCCAAAGTCCCGGCCGCGGGGTCAGGGGAAGCGCGGGGGGCGCCTCCCTGTGCCTGCGGCCAAGGACAACGCGCCCGGGCGACGACGCGTCGTGAGGGTCGCGCGGAAAGGATCGCACCATGCCTCAGCTCACGCCCGCCGGCCAGCAGGCCATCAACGACATCTCCCAGCGCACCGGCTTCAGCCCGGATGCGGTGACGTCCATGCTCTATTCGGTGCTCGCGGGCAACGGCACCATGGCGCAGTTCAACCATCCGGAGTTCGGCGGCTCCGGCCAGTGGATGAGCGGCGGCATGATCATGACTTCCGACATGTTCAACAACGCCCTCAAGGCGCGCATCGACAATCTCTGCTGGGACCTGTCCCGCCTCATCCAGGCCGAGCCCGGGCTCACCATGAGCGGCTCGTTCCAGTCCCAGAGCCAGGGCGGGCAGATGCAGGGCGGGCAGATGCAGAGCGGCAACTTCCAGGCGCAGAACAGCTCGGGGCCGATGGGCCAGACCAGCCTGTTCGTGCCGGGACCTTCGGGCGGGGCGAACTGGTGGCCGGCCGACCTCGGCTCCCCCGCCAGCGTCGGCGCCCAGAATTCGGTGCGCTACGCCTATTTCCCGGGCTCGCGCCGCCTCGCCATCGATCTCAACGGCCAGCTCACGGTCTACGACACGCTGGACAACCAGATCGGCGGCTTCTCGCAGCAGCAGTCGGGCTCCGGCTCGCTGACCTTCACCAGCCAGTACGGCGTGGTGGATGTGGCCTCCCTGCCGGTGGTTTCCGGCGCCGCGCCGCAGGCGCCCTCCTACGCGCCGCCGCCTCCTCCGCCCCCGCCCCCGGCTCCCGCCGCCCCGATGGCCGACAACGCCCAGCAGGGCGAGATCCTCGGCGCCATCCAGAAGCTCGGCGAGCTCTATGAGAAGGGCTTCCTGAGCGAGGCGGAGTTCAGCGCCAAGAAATCGGAGCTGCTCGGCCGGCTCTAGGTCCGCGCCGCGGCACCGGGCGGCGCGTCCCGCGCGCCTCGGGTGACTGGCGCCGCGCGGGCCTTGACCGGGCCTGCGCGGCCACCGTGCGCCGTCATGCGCACGAGGGCGCACGCGCCTTCTCCCGCCCGCTCCCGGCGGGCGGCGCAACGCTCTATATTCCGAAGTCTTTTCCCAGGGTGCCGCCCGCCGATCCGGTCGCGATCGCATCGGGCGGCGTCCGACGCTGTTCTTTGGAGGCTTTCATGGATTCACGGCAGAGGGCATTCATCATCGGCGCGGGCTCCGGCCTCAGCGCGGCCCTGGCGCGGCGCCTCGCACGGGAGAATTTCTCCGTCGCCCTGATGGCGCGCGACGTGGCGAAGCTGCGCCCGCTGATGGAGGAGACCGGCGCCATCGCGGTTTCCGGCGACGTGGGGGACCCCAAGGCGGTGGAGGCGGCCTTCGCCGACGTGCAGTCGGCCTTCGGGCGCTTCGACTTCGTGGTGTTCAACGCCGCCTACCGCACCCGCGGCCCGATCGAGGAGCTGGATCCGGCCGAGGTGCTCACCGCCTATCTGACCGGCGCCTTCGGCGGCTTCCTGGTCGCCCAGGCGGCGGCGCGGCGCATGCGGGCGCAGGGCTCCGGCTCGCTGTTCTTCACCGGCGCCACCGCGAGCGTGAAGGCCGGGGCCAATTCCGTGCCTTTCTCCATGGAGAAGTTCGCCCTGCGCGGCCTCGCCCAGGCGCTGGCGCGGGAGCTGGCGCCGCAGAACGTCCACGTCGCCCATTTCGTCATCGACGGCGGCATCTCCTCGTCCTGGTCGCAGCCCGGCGAGGGCGGGCCGGCGGACAAATGGCTCGATCCCGATGCCATCGCCGACACCTACCTTGCCATCCACCGCCAGCACCGCTCGGCCTGGACCTGGGAGGTGGAGCTGCGCCCCTGGGTGGAGCGGTTCTGAGGTCACCGCCCCGCGTCGCGTCTACCGACGGCCCGGCGCCCTCCCGAAAGCGAGCCCGCCACATGAAAACGCCCGCCTCGTCTGGAGGCGGGCGTTTTCACATTCTTCAGCGGGGCGAAGGCGGCGGCGGCGCCGTCCTCACTGCGCGGCGACGGCCACCAGCGCCAGCGGATCCTGCAGCACGTCGGTGGTGGCCGGCGGCAGGCCCAGCACGTGGCGGAAGCGCTGCAGCATGGCGAGGGTGCGCGGCTCCATCTCCTCGAGCGGACCGGGCACGAACTGGGCCACCTCGGCGGCGCGCTGGCGCTCCTCGGGGGTCTTCAGCAGGTCCACCAGGGTGTCGATGGCAGCTTCGCCGCCATATTCCACCATCAGGCTCTGCTCGTGGATGATCTGGGCCCGCTGCGCCATGGGCAGCGAGCAGAAGGGCTCATCCTTGGTGAGCACGTGGGCGGAGCGCTCCAGGCGGTCGCGCCGCACGTTGCCGCGGGCGTCGGCGAGGAGCACCAGCATGCGGATCACCGCCTCGACGAAGCCGCCGGACTTCAGGTGCCGCAGCGCGTGCTGGACCTGCGGCAGAGCGAACAGCTCGTCCTTGGTCTTGTGGGTCCGCTCGAACCAGTTGGCCCGGCCGAACCAGCGCATGAAGGGCGTGGCGTAGATCGAGTAGAAGGTGATCTCGTACATGGCATCGCGCATGTCGCGCATGATGTCGATGCTCTGCTCGATGGCGTCGACCATCAGCTTCTCGGCCAGCACGTAGGGATTGCCCGGCGCGGCCGGCTTGCGGTCCTCGTGGATCGCCTGCGCCGAATTGGCGAGGGTGCCGAACAGCGGGTTCTTGGACGACATCAGCGCCCGCTGCACCCGCAGCGGATGCAGCAGCCGGCTGACCTCGGCGCTGGCCTTGGTCACGCTCGCCTGCACCAACGGCCGCACGAACACGTCGTAATAATTGGCCTGCATTTCCGAGAGGCGCTCGACGGCCGCGAACGGCACCTCGTCGGAACGCCCGTCGCCGTAGCCCGGCAGGTCGGAAATCTTGCGCTCGGCGAAGGAGACCGTGAAGTGGGCATCCTGCCCCTCGCCGCGCACCTCCTCGATGATCATCTCGTAGAGGCCCGGCGCCAGGGCCTCGATGGTCTTCATGGTCGAGGCCACCTCCGCGTGCTCGCGCTTGGCGATGGAGGAGGACACGAAGATGCCGAGATGGCCCACCTTGTCATGCACCATGTAGACGATGCGCTGCCCGCGGATGCGGATCTCGGTCTCGTCGGCATAGGTGTCCATGATCCAGTTCAGCGCCTGCTTCACCGGAGTGATGTTGTCGCCGTGGCTGGCGAAGGCGATGATCGGCGACTGCACCTGCTTGATGTCGAGGGCGCGGCCGTGCTCGAGGCGCGCCTCGTTGCGGGCGAGCTTGTTGCCGACGAACAGCTCACGGACGATCCAGGTGATCTCCGGCTCGTTGAGCAGGAAGAAGCCCGACCACCAGCGCTCGAACTCCAGGAAGCGCTCGCTCTCGGTGTCCACCTTCTCGAACATGTCGTAATACTTGCGGAACCAGGTGCGGCCCGGGTTCAGCATCTCGAAGTTCATCACCAGCCAGGCGCCGTCGAACACGCCGTCGCCGAAGTCGGACCAGAACATGGGCAGCACCTCGCCGCCCAGGACGCCCGCGTTGTAGCGCATGGGGTTGGCCCCCACCTCGCCGGACCAGGTGGACACCGGCGCGCCGTTCAGCACCAGCGGTCCGGTGATATCCGGGTTGGAGGCACCGAGGATCAGGGTGGCCCAGCCGCCCTGGCAGTTGCCGATCACCACCGGCTTCGGCGCATCGGGATGCAGCTCCTGCACCTTGCGCACGAAGGAGGCCTCGGCGCGGGTGACGTCCGCGAGGGTCTGGCCCGGCTCCGGCATGCGGCGGAAGGCGACGAAATAGACCGGATGGCCGGCCTTCAGCGCCACGCCCACCTGGCTGTCGGTCTTGAAGCCGCCGATGCCGCCGCCGTGGCCGGCGCGCGGGTCGATGATGATGTAGGGCCGCTTCCAGGCGAAGGTCTCGATGCCGGCGGGCGGCAGGATCTTCAGCAGGAAGTAGTTGCAGGGCCGCGGCAGGTCCTTGCCGTCCAGCACGGTCTCGTAGTCATAGACCAGCACGGGCGGGCAGCCGGCGGCCTCATGGGTGAAGAAATTGTCGCCGCGCCGGCGCAGCGTATCGAGGCTCAGCACCCAGCGCTGCGAGCGGTCGGTCAGGTATTCCTTGGCATCCTCGGCCAGCGAGGCCGGCGAGCGGCCGCTCTTGGTGATCTCGCTCACCAGGCCGGTCAGCTCGTCGAAGGTGGCGCGCATGCGCTCGCCGTGGGTCTTCGAGATGTTGTTGAAATGCCGCCCGACGGCCTTGGCCGTGAGCTCGCCCATGGTGGACCACTCGGACAGCTGGCCGGTCAGCGCGATGGCGCGCTGGCGGGCGGTCCAGGCGTTTCCGTCGGTCACGGCGGAGAAGAACGGGTTGGCGAAGCCTGCGTGATCGGTTGGGGAAGTCACGCGATCCTCCTGCGTCGACGAGTCCATGGATGCCGCCCGATACCGTCCAAAGGACGGCAAGCGGATACGGCATCATGAATAATACCGCGCTGCAACAATTTAATGTCACGGATTGGCGTGCAAGATCAACGGGAAGGGTCTCAAATTCCGTTGCGAAGAATTAATCGCCGCCTCGCCCGTTAACCCTTCCCCCTCCACTCCCGCACTACAATGGTCGTGTAGATTCGGCGCGGTCAGGACTGCGGCGGTCTACGCCGAATGGTGTCGGGAAACTTCACCGTCCAGCCGGTCGCGACACGTTGTGAGGGCCGGCGTGGCGTGGCATGGTCGGAGCTCACCTGGGGAGGATGCCGTGGCGCATTCATGGGTCAACGGCCGCCAGATCAAGGCGGCGCGCGCGCTCATCGGCTGGCGCCGCCAGCAGCTCGCGGAGCTCGCCGGCATGAGCGCCGATGCCGTGAAGGTCGTGGAATCGGAGCTGGGCGACGGGGAAGCCCTCGCCGAAGCCCGCGAGCGGCTGCGCCAGGCGCTGGTTGCGGCCGGGGTCGAGTTCCTCAACGGCGGCGCGCCCGGGGTGCGCCTCCTGCCCCGCGACGAGGGCCTCAGGCCCGAGGATCTCAACGCCTCCAACGACGGATGATCACAATCCCATGATCCTGCACAAGCTTGCCGCCCGCCACTGGATCCTCGTGGCGGTGATCCTGGTCATCGCCACCCTCGCCTATCTCGGAAGCTGGAGCTGAACCGCCACCGGCGCCGGCGGCCTCACGCCGCCTCGACGCGGAGCACGGCGAAGCCGTCGTAGCCCTTCACCCCGACGGTCTGGAGCGCGGTCGCGGCGAGGCGCGGCTCGGCCGCCACCGCATCGAGGAAGCGGCGCACGCCGAGCACGCTGGCATCGGTGCTGTCCGCATCCGCCACCGCGCCGCTGCGCACCACATTGTCGCAGATGATGACGCTGCCCGGCCGGGTGAGCCGCAGCGAGGCCAGGAGATAGTCGGTGTTCGACGGCTTGTCGGCGTCGATGAACACGAGGTCGAACGGGCCCTGCCCTTCCTTCTCCAGCGCGGCCAGGGTGTCGATCCCCCTGCCGAGCCGCAGCTCGATGCGGTCGGCGAGGCCAGCGTGACGGAAATTGGCCTGCGCCACCTCGGCATGGCGCGGATCGACCTCCAGGGTGACGAGCCGCCCGTCGGCCGGCAGGGCGCGGGCCATGCAGATGGTGCTGAAGCCGCCCAGCGTGCCGATCTCCAGGATGCGCCGCGCGCCCATCATCTTCGCCATGAGGTGGAGCAGTTGACCCTGGAGCGGCGAGACGGCGATGGCGGGAAGGCCGGCGCGGTCGCTCTCGGCGAGCACATGGGCGAGCACCGGATCGTCCGGCAGCAGGCGCGCCGCGAGGTAGTCGTCAACCCTGGTCCAGGTTTGCTGGCTCGTCTCCTGGCTCATGGTGCCCTCCTGAAGCGCCGCTTATTCCTCGTCGGTCTCCCGCGCGGCGCGGATGGCGAGGATGGCATAGGCCACCACCAGCGCCAGCTCGATCACCGTGAAGATTAGCAGCCGCGTCATGCCGGCCGGCGCCCACAGGCCGAGCACCACCTGGCTCAGGGTGGCGATGAGCCACAGCACCACCGCCCATCCGGCGCGCAGCCACAGGCCGACGCCGGCGATGGGATCGATGATGGCGGCCCAGATCACCGCCCCCTGCGCGGCCATGGGCAAGGCGCTGAACCTCGTGTCGCTCCCCTCGCCGAAGCCGAGGATCACCGCCCAGTGGATCACCCCGTTCAGGATGAGGAAGACCGCCACCGCCCGCAGGAAGAGGAACAACCGCCGACGCCACGTCGGCAGGCGCTCCAGATGGGCGCGCACCGAGGCATCGATGGGATCGTAATGGCTCATGCGCCGGGGGCCAGGAGCTGCAATTCGTCAGGGACCGGCGCGAAATGGCCGGCGATCACCTCGGGATCGATCTCCGCCAGGGTCGCGGGCTGCCATTTCGGCGCATTGTCCCGATCCACCAGCACGGCGCGCACGCCCTCGTAGAAATCGTGCCCCGCCGCGACCCGGCTCACGATCCGGTATTCCATCTTCATGCACTCACCGAGGCTGAGGTTCACCCCGCGGCGCATCTGCTCCATGGCGATGGACATGCTGGTGGGCGACTTGGCGGTGGGCGCGGTGGCGGGAATGGCGGCTGCCAGCTCCGCGGCATAAGCGGCGAACGGGCCATCCCCGGCGGCGGCGGCCTGGAGCGCGGCATGGATCGCCAGGATCGAGCCCTTGTCGAAGGTCTCGGCGATGAAGGCGCGCCGGTCGGCCAGCTCGCCGGGACCGGGCTCGATACGGTGGTCGTTGATGGTGCGGTCCACGTCGCCGCCGGCGATGAGCGCCTCCTCCAGCGCCGGGAACACCGTGGAGGGCACCACATCGGTGGCGAGGCCGCAGGCATAGGCGTCCTCGGCCCGGATGCGCGTGCCGGTGAGCGCCAGGAACACGCCGAAGGAGCCCGGCAGGCGCGGCAAAACGTGGCTTCCGCCCACGTCGGGGAACAGGCCGATGTTCACCTCGGGCATGGCGAAGAGGTATTTGTCGCCGGCGATGCGGTGGCTGCCGTGGGCCGAGAGGCCGAAGCCGCCACCCATGCAGATGCCGTCGATCAGCGCGATATAGGGCTTGGGGAAGGTGCCGATATAGTCGTTCAGCACATATTCCTCGCGCCAGAAGGTCACCGCCTCGGCGGTCTGGCCCGAGCGCCCGAGGTCGTAGAGCGTGCGCACGTCGCCGCCGGCGCAGAACGCCTTCTCCCCCGCGCCCTTGACGATCACGCGGGTGATCTTCGGGTCGTTCGCCCAGGCGCGCATCTTCGGCAGGATCTCGCGCACCATGGGCAGGTTGAGCGCGTTGAGGGCCTTCGGGCGGTTGAGGGTGATGACGCCGGCCTCGCCCTTTTCTTCGAGAAGGACATCAGGTTCCATGGCGCGCCATCCCTTGTTGCCGGAAACGTTGGCCCCGCGGCCCGCGGCGGGCTGGAGCGAAGCGGTGGCGGCAAGGGTTAGACGGGCTGGCACCAAGCGTCAACGTGCGGTGCCGCACAGCCCGTGGGCGGCAAACCCGCTCCCGCGCCGGGCAGCGGCGTCGTGGGCCTCGCCGTGCCCCGGCACGGGGTCTATAAGGGCGGGCACCGATCCGCCGGCCGTGGCGCCTTTCGCCTCGATGGCGGCCCGGCCCGACGCGCCGCCCCTGTCCCGACCCCGCCCCTGCATCCGTGAGCGCCCCATGCCCCTGTCCTCCCGCACCCTCCGTCCTGCTCCCGCCGCGCCTCTCGACGGCAATGTGAGGGAGGGCGGGCTCGACCTGATCCACCGCCCGCGGCGCAACCGCAAGAGCGACTGGTCGCGGCGTCTGGTGCGCGAGGCGGCGCTGTCGGTGGACGATCTCATCTGGCCGATCTTCGTCATGGCCGGCGAGGCCACCCGCAGCCCCATCCCCTCCATGCCGGGGGTGGAGCGCCTCACCGTGGACGAGGCGGTGCGCGCCGCCGTCCATGCCGCCGAGCTGCGGATCCCCGCCCTCGCCCTCTTCCCTTATGTGGACCCGACCCTGCGCGATCCGGCGGGCAGCGAGGCGCTCAACGGGCAGAACCTCGTCTGCCAGACGCTGCGGGCCATCAAGAAGGAGGTGCCCGACCTCGGCCTCATCACCGACGTCGCCCTCGATCCCTACACCAGCCACGGCCACGACGGCCTGCTGGACGAGGGGCGCATCCTCAACGACGAGACGGTGGACGTGCTGGTGCGCCAGGCGGTGGTGCAGGCCGAGGCCGGCGCCGACGTGATCGCCCCCTCCGACATGATGGACGGCCGGGTGGGCGCCATCCGCGCCGGGCTCGACGCGGCGGGCTTCCAGGACGTGCAGATCCTGTCCTATGCGGCGAAATACGCCTCGGCCTTCTACGGCCCGTTCCGTGACGCCATCGGTACGGCGAAGACCCTCTCGGGCGACAAGCGCACCTATCAGATGGACCCCGGCAACGGCCTCGAAGCCCTGCGCGAGGCGGCGCTCGACGTGGACGAGGGCGCCGACATGCTGATGGTGAAGCCGGGCCTGCCCTATCTCGACATCGTGTGGCGGCTGAAGGAGGCCTTCGGCCTGCCCACCTTCGCCTATCAGGTGTCGGGCGAGTACGCCATGATCGAGGGCGCGGCGCGCCAGGGCTGGGTGGACGGCGAGCGGATCATGCTGGAGAGCCTCATCGCCTTCAAGCGCGCCGGGGCCGACGGGGTGCTCACCTATTTCGCGCCGCGCGTCGCCAAGCTGCTGGCGAAGGGCTGAGGCCGCGGCCGCACCGCCGCGTTCCGGGGCCTGCATCACCGCTGAAAGCCGCGTAAGCTCGCCGGCCGGGATAAGGGAATCGCGTCGCGGGCGGCGCGCGGAGGGAGCACGCATGCCGGAGTCCGCGGAACAGCTTTCCGACCTGCCGGTCACCCTCGCCGACGTGGAGGCGGCCCGCCCGCTGGTGAGCGCCGCGGTGCTGCGCACCCCCACCCTGCCGGCGCCGCGCCTGTCCGCCCTCACCGGCGCCGATCTTTATGTGAAGTTCGAGAACTTCCAGGTCACCGCCTCCTTCAAGGAGCGCGGCGCGGTGGCGAAGCTCGCCCGGCTCTCCGCCGGGGAGGCGCGGCAGGGCGTGGTGGCCATGTCGGCCGGCAACCATGCCCAGGCGGTGGCCTATCACGGCACGCGGCTCGGCATCTCAACCGTCATCGTCATGCCCGAGGCGACCCCGCAGGTGAAGGTGGCCGCTACCGAGGCGTTCGGCGCCCGCGTGGTGCTGTTCGGCGATACGGTGGCCGATGCCCAGAAGGAGGCCCAGCGCATCGCCCGCGACGAGGCGCGCGTCTTCGTCCACCCCTTCGACGATCCCGACGTGATCGCCGGCCAGGGCACCGCGGGCCTGGAGATGATCGAGGACGCCCCGCCGCTCGATGCCGTGCTGGTGCCCATCGGCGGCGGCGGGCTGATCTCCGGCATGGCGCTGGCCTTCGCCGGCCATTCGCCCGCCACCGAGGTGATCGGCGTCGAGGCGGCGCTCTACCCTGCCATGTGGTCGGCGCTCACCGGAGAGGCGCGGCCCTGCGGCGGGCCGACGCTCGCGGAAGGCATCGCCGTGCCGCGCGGCGGCGAGCTGACTACCGTCATCCTGAAGCGACTCGTCCCGTCCATCGCCTTGGTCGAGGAATCGGCGCTGGAGCGGGCGGTCAACGCCTTCCTGCTGCAGCAGAAGGCGCTGGCGGAGGGCGCCGGCGCTGCGGGCCTTGCGGCTTTGCTCGCCGATCCGGAGCGTTTCCGCGGCCGGCGGGTGGGCCTCATCCTCACCGGCGGCAACATCGATCCGCGCATGGTGGCGAGCGTGCTGCTGCGCGAGCTGGAGCGGGAGGAGCGCATCGTCTCCTTCCGCCTCACCATCCTCGACCGGCCGGGCATGCTCGGGCGCATCTCCACCCTGCTCGGCAAGCTCGGCGCGAACATCCTGGAGGTGCATCACCGCCGCACCTTCCTCGACGTGCCGGCCAAGGGCACGCGGCTCGACCTCACGGTGGAGACCCGCGACCAGCACCACGCCCAGACCATCCAGGCGGCGCTGGAGGCGGAAGGCATGCCGGTGCAGCGCCTCGGCGCCGGCGGGGTGGACTGGTAGGCACTTCGGTAGGGCAAAGGCCGATCTTGAAAAACGCCGGCGGGTCCCTACGTCAATGGGCCTGAAGGAGCTTCGGCCGCCATGACCAACCCGACGAGTGACACGTCTTCCGATCTGCCGCGCATCGGTGTCTCCACCGCCGAACGGCCCCACGCCTATGATCCGGTGACCCAGCCGGAATATTTCGACGGCGTGGTCTCGCGCCGCATCGTGGCGTTCTGCGTGGATGCGATGATGATCATCGGGCCGATCGTCCTGCTCGCCCTGTTCATCTTCGTGTTCGGCATCGTCACCCTGAGTCTGGGATGGATGCTGTTCCCGCTGCTGGGGCCGGCATTCGTCATCTGGGCCATCACCTACAACGCCATCACGCTGGGCTCGCCCGCCTCCGCCACGCTCGGCATGCGCCTGATGGACCTCGAAATGCGCACCTGGTACGGCGCGCCCTGCTATTCGCTCCTCGGCGCGGTGCATGCGGTGTGCTTCTGGGTGTCGATCTCGGTGGGCACGCCGCTGGTGCTGGTCATCGCCCTGTTCAACGACCGGCGCCGCCTGCTGCACGACTTCCTCGTCGGCACGGTGGTGGTGAACAACGAGGGCCGGGCCGCCATGCTGCGGCGCCCGCGGTGACGCCGGGCCTGAGCGCCTGCGGAATGAAAAAATCCGGGGCGGGTCGCGCTTTGCCTTTGACCCGCCCGCAAACTGCGGCGATGCTGTTCACCCTTGAGGTTCGAACGCCGTGAGCGAGCATCCCCGCGACACACCGCAATTCTACCTGACCGCCCCTTCGCCCTGCCCCTACCTGCCCGGCCGCGAGGAGCGCAAGGTGTTCACGCACCTGGTCGGCGAGCGCGCCACCGCGCTCAACGACGTGCTGACCCAGGGCGGCTTCCGGCGCAGCCAGTCCATCGCCTACCGGCCCGCCTGCGAGGGCTGCCGCGCCTGCGTCTCGGTCCGGATCTGCGTCGACGAGTTCCACGAATCGCGCAGCTTCCGCCGGGTGCTGAAAGAGAATGCCGACCTCGTCGGCCAGGGGCGCCCGCCGACCCCGACCTCCGAGCAGTACGGCCTGTTCCGCGCCTATGTGGGCACGCGCCACGGCGCCGGCGGCATGGCCGACATGAGCGTGCTCGACTACGCCATGATGGTCGAGGACACCCATGTGGAGACGCGGCTCATCGAATACCGCAAGAAGGGGTCCGACTATCGGGTGAACGGCCGGGCGAGCGACGACCTGATCGCCGTGGCGCTGACCGACATCCTCGCGGACGGCCTGTCCATGGTCTATTCCTTCTTCAATCCCAACGTGCCGCACCGCTCGCTGGGCACCTACCTGATCCTCGACCACGTGACCCGCGCGAAGGCGATCGGCCTGCCCTACGTCTATCTCGGCTATTGGGTCGATGGCTCGAAGAAGATGGACTACAAGCGCCGCTTCCTGCCCCAGGAACGCCTCTCGCCCCACGGCTGGGAGCGGGCGGAGAGCTGACGCGGCCTTATGGCCGCTCGAAGCAAACGCGCGGGGTCGATCTCCACGTCCGCTGCGGCTATGTAGTCCCCGCCGCAGGCGCACGCCGCCGGGCGGCGTCGGCTCACGCGCTTCGGGAAGGGGACCCGATGATCTATCTGACCAACGCCGCCAACATCTTCGTTGCCGTGTTCGCGGCTCTGTTTCCCATCGTCAACCCGCTCGGCGGGGCGCCCATCTTCCTCAACTTCGTGCGCGGCTGCTCGCCCGAGGCGCGCGAGCGCATCGCCCGCAAGGTGGGAATCTACGGCTTCCTGCTGCTCCTCGGCTCGCTGCTCATCGGCACGCAGGTGCTGCTCTTCTTCGGAATCTCCCTGCCGGTGCTGCGGGTTGCCGGCGGCCTGATCGTCGCGTCGGTGGGCTGGAACATGCTGCATCAGGGCGACGACCCGGGGAACCGCACCGGCGGCGAGGTGGCGGACGCGGACGTGGAGGGGCAGGCCTTCTATCCCCTCACCCTGCCGCTCACCGTCGGCCCCGGCTCGATCGCCGCCGCCATCGCTTTGGCGGCCAGCCATCCCTCCACGATGCGCAGCGATCTCGTGATGTCGCTCTCCAGCCTCGCCGGAGCGGTGGCCGGGCTCTTCGCCGTCTCGCTCACGGTCTATTTCTGCTTCCGCGAGGCGCCCACCATCGAGCGGGTGCTGGGCAAGACCGGCACCAACGTGCTGGTGCGCCTGTTCGCCTTCATCCTGCTCGCCATCGGCATGCAGATCGTCTGGCTGGGCGTGCACGGACTCATCACCGAGGTGATGCCCAAGGCCGGGTGACGCAGCGGACGGCGACGGGCGGCGCATGGCCGCCCTGAGCGGAGCGGAATTCCAGTGCCGGCCCGGGCCTGATACCACTTGGACGGGGGTCGCCACTTCCCGCCCAGGAGCATCGCCATGTCCGCACCCGCCAACACCCGCATTTCCCGCGTCGCCGTGATCGGCGCGGGCACCATCGGGGCGAGCTGGGCGGCGCTGTTCCTCGCCCGCGGCCTCGACGTGGTGGTGAGCGATCCCGCCCCCGGCGCCGCCGAGGCCACCGCCGCGCTCATCCTCCAGGCCTGGCCGGCGCTGACCCGTCTCGGGGCCGGGGCGGATATCGATCCCCGCTCCTGGCGCTTCGAGCCCGATCCGGTGAAGGCGGTGGAGGGCGTCCATTTCGTCCAGGAGAACGCGCCCGAGCGCTACGAGGTGAAGCGCGCGCTGCTGCCGAAGATCGATGCGGTGCTGGCGCCGGAGGTGGTCATCGCATCGAGCTCCTCGGGCCTTCTGGTGAGCCATTTCTCCGATGGCTGCCGGCATCCCGAGCGCTGCGTGATCGGCCATCCGTTCAATCCGCCCCACCTCATCCCGCTGGTGGAGGTGGTGGGCGGGCCGCGCGCCAGCCGCGCCGCCATCGACACCGCCATGGATTTCTACCGGGCCATCGGCAAGCACCCCATCGAGATCCACAAGGAGGTGAAGGGCCACGTGGCCAACCGCCTGCAGGCGGCGCTGTGGCGCGAGGCCATCTATCTCGTCGAGCAGGGCGTGATCTCGGTGGCCGACGTGGATGCCGCGGTGTCCGAGGGGCCGGGCCTGCGCTGGGCGCTGATGGGCCAGAACATGATCTTCAACCTCGGCGGCGGTGGCGGCGGGCTGGCCCATTTCCTCGATCACCTGCTGCCGGCGGTGGAGGAGTGGTGGGCCGACCTCGGCTCGCCCATCATGACGACCGACCTGCAGCGCCGCCTCGTCGACGGGGTGAAGGAGGAGGCTGCCGGCCGCACCCTGGCCGAGCTCGCCGCCGGGCGCGATGACCTGCTGATCCGGATCATCGCCCTGAAAGCCGAGGCCGCCCGTGCGGCTGCGCAGGCGCAGGCCGATGCCGCGCTGGACGAGGCGCTGGAGGAGAGCTTTCCCGCCAGCGATCCGCCGGCGGTGACGCCCGGGGGCGAGGCCTAAGCGCGCGGCGTCTTCGAGGCACCGGCTCAGGCCATCCGATCCGCGGCGTGCGCACCCCGCACGCCGGCATCCATGGCCAGAGACGAATGCGGCGCCGGGGCGTTCTCGCTCCGGCGCCGCATCAAAGGAACGGGGTGCGGGTCAACCGGCCCGCAGCGCGGCCCGCGCGGTCATCGCGGGCCGGATCACATCACGCCAGCGCCTTGAGCGCCGCCTTGCCGGCGTAGCGGGCCTGATCGCCCAGCTCCTGCTCGATGCGCAGCAGCTGGTTGTACTTGGCCGTGCGGTCCGAGCGGGCCAGCGAGCCGGTCTTGATCTGCCCGCAATTGGTGGCCACCGCGAGATCGGCGATGGTGGCATCCTCGGTCTCGCCGGAGCGGTGGGACATCACGGCGCGATAGCCGGCCTTGTGGGCCATCTCCACCGCGTCCAACGTCTCGGTGAGGGAGCCGATCTGGTTCACCTTCACCAGGATGGCGTTGGCGGTGCCCGACTTGATGCCGCGCGAGAGGCGCTCGACGTTGGTCACGAAGAGGTCGTCGCCCACCAGCTGGCACTTGGAGCCGATGGTGTCGGTGAGCAGCTTCCAGCCCTCCCAATCGTCCTCGGCCATGCCGTCCTCGATGGTGACGATGGGATAGCGCGCCACCAGATCGGCGAGATACTTCACCTGGGCATCGATGTCGCGCACCTTGCCCTCGCCCTCATAATTGTAGGCGCCATCCTTGAAGAACTCGGTGGAGGCGCAGTCGAGGCCGAGATAGACGTCCTCGCCCGGCTGGAAGCCGGCAGTCTCGATGGCCTTCAGCACGAAATCGAGCGCCGCCTCGGCGGAGGCGAGGTTGGGGGCGAAGCCGCCCTCGTCGCCCACGTTGGTGTTGTGGCCGGCGTCCTTCAGGCCCTTCTTCAGGGTGTGGAAGATCTCGGCGCCCCAGCGCAGGCCCTCGGCGAAGGTGGGGGCGCCGGCGGGCAGGATCATGAATTCCTGGAAATCGATGGGGTTATCCGCATGGGCGCCGCCGTTGACGATGTTCATCATGGGCACCGGCAGGGTGCGGGCGTTGACGCCGCCCACATAGCGGAAGAGCGGCAGGGCCGAGGCCTTTGCCGCCGCCTTGGCCACCGCCATGGAGACGCCGAGGATGGCGTTGGCGCCGAGACGGGCCTTGTTGGGCGTGCCATCGAGGGTGATGAGGGTTTCGTCGATCTTGGCCTGATCCTCGGCCTCGAAGCCGCCGATGGCGTCGAAGATCTCGCCGTTGACCGCTTCCACCGCCTTGGTGACGCCCTTGCCGAGGTAGCGGGTCTTGTCGCCGTCGCGCAGCTCCACCGCCTCATGGGCGCCCGTGGAAGCGCCGGAGGGCACCGCCGCGCGGCCGATGGCGCCGTCTTCCAGCACCACGTCCACTTCCACGGTGGGATTGCCGCGGCTGTCCAGAATCTCGCGGCCGATGATATCCACGATGGCGGTCATGCTTAGCCCCTTCCCTCATCCGTCGATGGCCGCGCCGCTTCTAGCCCGATCCGACCGCAGTGCGAAAGGGGCTTTGCGTCGCCACATGTGCCATAAGACCGACGCCGGCTGCCGTGTGACCCGGCACGGCAACCCAAGGACGCAAAGGCCCCGCCATGACCGAAAGCACCCTCCAGCTCGGGCGCGCCGCCGCTCTGCCCTCCTCGCCCGACGAGGCGGTGCTGGACCGCGTGCCGAACCCACATCCGGATACCAACTACGTGGCGCGCTTCACCGTGCCCGAGTTCACAAGCCTGTGCCCGGTGACCGGCCAGCCGGATTTCGCCCATCTGGTGATCGACTACGTGCCGGACCGCCATCTGGTGGAATCCAAGTCGCTTAAGCTTTATCTGGGCAGCTTCCGCAACCACGGCGCGTTTCACGAGGACTGCACCGTGGCCATCGGCAAGCGCCTCGTGGCCGAGCTCGCACCGCGCTATCTGCGGATCGCCGGCTACTGGTATCCGAGGGGCGGTATCCCAATCGACGTTTTCTGGCAGACTGGCGAGGTGCCGGCCGGCCTGTGGCTACCGGAGACGGGCGTCGCGCCCTACCGGGGTCGGGGCTGAATTTAATCTTGCGGGCTGGAACGTTCCGCCGTGAGATAAAATCCGTGGCCGGCGAACCGTTTGGGGGCGAGCGCGTTGTTGAGCGCGAGGAGATGCCCATGCCCAAGCTCATCGTGACCAATGGCGACGCGGCGACCGACCGCCTGAAGGCCGCCGGCATCGCCGGCCACCTCCTGCCGTGGCAGGACATGCTCCACGACGGCCCGGTTCCCGCCAGCACCCTGCTGGACGAAGTCTCCGATGCCCGCGCCGAGTTCCTGGCCGAGGCGCTCGGCCGTCCGTTCGACGACGTGCGCGCCGATTTCGCCCATCGCGACGCGCAGATCGACGTGCACGGCGCTTATAACGAGGTGGAGCTGTGGTTCGAGCACGATCTCTTCGACCAGCTCCAGCTCATCCAGGTGCTGCACTATTTCTCCCATGAGCCGGACCGCATGGGGCTGTTCCTGATCCAGGCCTCCCATTACCTCGGCATGATGGAGAAGGACGCGATGCGCGCCCTGGAGACCGCGCGTACGCCGGTGAGCGCGGTGCAGCTCGAGACCGCCCATTCCGCCTGGGAGGCGTTCACTGCGCCCACGCCCATGCGCCTGGCCGCCCTGGCGGCCGAGGATCACCCGTCCCTGCCCTATCTGGCCCCGGCCCTGCGCCGCCTTCTGGCGGAGCTTCCGGCGCCGCGCAGCGGCCTGTCGCTGACGGAGGAGCGCATCCTCTCCCTGCTCACCGACGGCCCGGCGCGGGTGGCGAAGGTGTTCGGCGCGGTGCATTCCATGGACGAGGCGCAGTTCCTCGCCGACCTGCCCTTCTTCCTGCGCCTCGACGGCCTCGCCTTTGCCCACGAGCCGCTGATCGAGGGCCTGCCCTACCGCACCTGCGACTGCGGCACCCTGAGCTTCGCGCCCGAGGACGGCAGCGCCGGCGAGGCCACCTATCGCGCCTATGCCAGCGCCGAGATTTCCCTCACCAAGGCGGGCGCGGCGGCGCTCAAGGGCCGGTTCGACCATGCCTGCGCGAACGCCGTGGAGCGCTTCATCGGCGGCACCCATGTGATGGCCGGCGCCATGTGGCGCTACGACCGCGCGACGCGCGAGCTGATCGCCCCCAATTAGCGCCGCGCCCGCCGCCTCACTCCTCGCGCTCGAACACCAGGGTCGCCCCCAGCGCGGCGCGCGGCGGCACCACCACCACGCCGGCGATGGCCTCCTCCACCATGCGCCGCGCCGCCAGCGCACGGCGAAGCTCCAGCGCGCCCGGGCAGACGAAGCGCAGCGCGGCGAGGCGCAGGCCCTCGCCGCCGGGCGCCGGAACGCCGTAGCGCTCGGTGAAGGCGGCATGGGTCATCACATCGATCTGCCCGCGCGGGGTCTTCGCCGTGTACCAGCTGGCGGACACCCGCAGCAGCGAGGCGCCGGTCACCGTATCGATGAAGGCCTGATGATCGACCGGGCTCTCCGCCACCATCACCACGCCGGCAACGCCGCTCACCGTGTTGGCGTGGCGCTGCAGGTCGGCGGTCCAGAAATCGTCGGGCCGGCGCTGGGTCGAGGTGAAGACCGACAGGCCCGGCGACAGCGGATCCCGGGCGAAGGCCAAAGAGAAGCCGAGCTCCATCTCGTGGCCGTCGGGCCGGCGGCCGATGCGGGAGAACTCCAGGATGTCGAAGGCGCCGAAGCCAGCCTCGTCGAAGCCTGCCTTCTCCCGGATCGGGTCCTTGCCCTCGAGTGCCAGCATGGAGAGGCCCTCGCCATGGGCGGCGAGGAAAGTGGCGTTATAGCCGCCGAAGGAGAATGCGGCGCCCGCGGCGGGCTGGTTCTTCTCCGGCGCGGCGATCTGCAACAGCTCGACATAGAAGCCGGGCGTCTGGACGATACGGTTCTCGGTGCCCCAGGGGTGCTGGTTGCGCGGGCCGACGGTGAAGCCGAGCAGGTCGTAGACCTCCCCCGCCGCGTCGAGATCGCGCACCAGATGGACGACATGATCGAGACCGCGCTGCATGGGCGTTTCCTCTTGCGCGAAGCCCGGCCTCCCACGGAATCGACGGTCCGCGGCATGGCGAGCAGGTGCATGGAGAGATGCCGGAACGCGCGCGGCCGAGCCGCGCACCGGCCCTCGGGCTGGTCATGCGCCGGACCGGAAGACGCCGGGACGCCGGACAAGCTTAAGCGCACATGGCGGCAATTGGGATACGCAAATGTGACGGAAGCCGGCGGGGTTGCCGTAAGGCCACACCTCCCCCGCACCGGCCTCGCGCGCCTTGCCGCGCCAAGCCGCCTCAGACGAGGCGGCTCTGCTCCATGGCCGCGCCCACGAAGGAGGCGAACAGCGGGTGCGGATCGAACGGCCGCGACTTCAGCTCGGGGTGGAACTGCACGCCGATGAACCAGGGGTGGTCGGCATATTCCACGATCTCGGGCAGGAGCCCGTCCGGCGACATGCCGGAGAAGCGGAGGCCGTGCTGCTCCAGGCGGTCGCGATAGGCGGTGTTCACCTCGTAGCGGTGGCGGTGGCGCTCATAGATGTCGCTCGCCTGGTAGATGGTCTCCACCCGGCTGCCTTCTTCCAGATGGGCGGGAAAAGCGCCGAGCCGCATGGTGCCGCCGAGGTCGCCGGCGGCGGTGCGGCGGTGCAGCTCATTGCCCTTCAGCCATTCGGTGAGCAGGCCCACCACCGGCTCCGGCGTGGGACCGAACTCGGTGGAATTGGCCGCCTCGATGCCGGCGAGGTTCCGCGCCGCCTCGATCACCGCCATCTGCATGCCGAAGCAGATGCCGAGATAGGGCACCTTGCGCTCGCGGGCGAAGCGGGCCGCGCGGATCTTGCCCTCGGCGCCGCGCTGGCCAAAGCCGCCGGGCACCAGGATGCCGTGCACGTGCTCCAGGAACGGCGCGGGATCCTCGCGCTCGAAGGTCTCGCTCTCGATCCAGTCGAGATTGACCTTCACCTTGTGGGCGATGCCGCCGTGGGCCAGCGCCTCGCTGAGCGACTTGTAGGCGTCCTTCAGGCCCGTGTACTTGCCGACGATGGCGATGGTGACCTCGCCCTCGGGATTGCGCACCCGGTCCTCGATCTTCATCCAGCGGGCGAGGTTCGGCGCCGGCGCCGGCTCGATGTTGAAGGCGTCGAGCACCTCCTTGTCGAGCCCCTCGGCGTGATAGGCGGAAGGAACGGCGTAGATGTTGTCCACGTCGCGCGCCTCGATCACGGCGCTCTCGCGCACGTTGCAGAACAGCGACAGCTTGCGCCGCTCCTCGCGCGGGATGTCGCGGTCGGTGCGGCACAGCAGGATGTCGGGCTGGATGCCGATGGAGCGCAGCTCCTTCACCGAATGCTGGGTCGGCTTGGTCTTCACCTCGCCGGCCGAGGGGATGTACGGCAGCAGCGTCAGGTGGATGAAGATGGCGTGGCCGCGCGGCAGCTCGTTCTTGAGCTGGCGGGTGGCCTCGAAGAAGGGCAGGCCCTCGATGTCGCCCACCGTGCCGCCGATCTCGATGAGCACGAAGTCGAAGCCCTCGTTGCCCTCCAGCACGAATTCCTTGATCGCGTTGGTGACGTGGGGGATCACCTGGATGGTGGCGCCGAGATAGTCGCCGCGCCGCTCTTTGGCGAGGATGTCCTGGTAGATGCGCCCGGTGGTGATGTTGTCCTGCCGGGTGGCGGGATGGCCGGTGAAGCGCTCGTAATGGCCGAGGTCGAGATCGGTCTCCGCCCCGTCGTCGGTGACGAACACCTCGCCGTGCTGATACGGGCTCATGGTGCCCGGATCGACGTTCAGGTAGGGGTCCAGCTTGCGCAGCCGGACGGTATAGCCGCGCGCCTGGAGAAGCGCGCCCAAAGCTGCCGAGGCGAGGCCCTTGCCCAGGGAAGACACGACGCCGCCGGTGATGAAGATGTAGCGCGCCATGGGCCTCGACCTTACCTCGTCCAAACACGATTCGGCGAGCGCGAAGCCCCGCTCGGCCTCGCCTCGCCTGTGGAGAAGAGTGACGCGGCGCTCACGCCCGGAACCGCCTGCACGAGGCCGGGGCCCCGCGAGGCGGACACGCCGGATGCGCGCCGCGACAGGCTTACTGGGACTGCGGAACCTGGGGGCCGCTCGGTGCTGGGGGAGCGGCGGGAGCGCCTGACGGTGCGCCCGCGCCACCCGGCGCCTGCTGGCGAATCTGGTCGAGGATCGTGCCCCCGCTCTGCGGCACCGACGGCGCCGTCTGCGACGGACCCGCGGGCGCCAGGATGGAGCGCGGAGCGCGGCCCCAGCCGGCGACGATGGTCAGCGCCAGGGAGGTGATGAAGAACAGAAGCGCCAGGATGGAGGTGGCCCGCGTCAAAACGTTCGCCGAGCCGCGCGCGGTGAAGAAGCCGCCGGACCCGCCGCCACCGCCGCCGATGCCCAGTCCACCGCCTTCGGAGCGCTGGATGAGCACCACGCCGATCAGGGCGAGCACCACCATCAGGTGAATGACAATCAGAACCGTCTGCATGGAATCCATCACGTTCGCGTCCCGCCCGGTGGCGGACGCGCGTTTTCGCGCCGTGGTCTACACGATGGATCGGGCGGAGGGAAGTGTCGGCATCACCGCAGGGCAGGCGGCCTCCCCCACCCTATTCCATCGCCAGCAGCACGGCGCAGGCGAGCGCGATCACCACCACCGGCCCGCTCACCTCGCGCCAGCGCCCGGAAATCACCTTCACCGCCACATGGCAGATGAAGCCCAGGCTGATGCCGACGGCGATCGAGAACGCGAACACCGTGCCGAGCGCCGTCACCACCGCCGGGAGGGATTCGGACAGATCGTCCCACGCGATGTCGCGCAGCGCCGCCACCATCAGGCAGGCGACGAACACCAGCGCGGGCGCGGTGGCGAAGGCCGGAATGGCGAGCGCCAGCGGCGCCAGGAACAGGCAGAGCAGGAAGCACAGGGCCGTCACCACCGAGGTCAGCCCGGTGCGTCCGCCCGCGGCGATGCCCGAGGCGCTCTCGATATAGGAGGTGGTGGTGGAGGTGCCGAGCAGCGCGCCCATGATCGCCCCGCCCGAATCGGCCAGCAGCACCCTCTTGAGGCGCGGCACCCTGCCGTCGCGGCCCATCAGGCCGGCGCGGTAGGTGGTGGCGATGAGGGTGCCCATGTTGTCCAGCACGTCCACCAGGAAGAAGGCGAACACGACCGTGACGATGCCGAGCTTCAGCGCCCCCGCCACGTCCAGCGCCAAGAAGGTGGGCGCCAGCGACGGCGGCCAGGCGGCGATGCCGTCGAAGCGGGTGAGGCCGAGCGGCAGGCCGGCCAGCGCCGTCACCGCCATGGCGATCAGCACCGCGCCGGGAAGCCCGCGGGCGGACAGGCCGGCCATCAGCAGGAAGCCGAGGCACGAGAGGAGCGTCGCCGGCGCGCCGATATGGCCGAAGCCCACCATGGTGGCCTCCTTCGCCACCACGAGGCCCATGCCCTGAAGCCCGATGAGCCCGAGGAACAGGCCGATGCCGGCGGCGATGCCCAGCTTCAGCGACATGGGGATGGAGTTGATCAGCCACTCGCGCACGCGCAGCAGGCTGATGGCAAGGAACAGGCAGCCGGAGAGGAACACCGCCCCCAGCGCCACCTCCCAGGGCACGCCCATTCCCTTCACCACGGTGAAGGTGAAATAGGCGTTGAGCCCCATGCCGGGCGCCAGCGCGATGGGATAGTTGGCGAACAGCGCCATGGCGAGGGTGCCGAGCGCCGCGGCAAGACAGGTGGCGGTGAAGGCGGCGCCATGATCGATCCCGGCCTGCGAGAGGATCAGCGGGTTCACCACCACGATGTAGCTCATGGTGAGGAAGGTGGTGAGGCCGGCGATGGCCTCGGTGGCAAGGGTGGTGCCGTTCTCGGAGAGCCTGAAAAACCGATCCGCCGCCGCCCGCATGCCCCCTCCTCCCGCGGCCGCGCCGGCCGTCTCCCGTCCCGCGCGCAGGCTAGCAGCGGACGGCGCCCATGGCACCCGGGCGCCGGAGCAGGCAGGTACCGGGCCGCGGATTGACCACGCCTCCACCGGCGCACATCCTGCCGGGCCGACCGTCCCGGAGGCCGATCTTGCGCCATCACCTCGTCGCTCTCGCCACTTTGTCCGCGCTGGGCGCGGCCTCGCCCGCCTGTGCCCAGTCGCTCAAGGCCGATGAAGTCCTGTCCTCCATCGCGGCGCGCCCCGTCAGCGCGCCCAACCCGGTGCTGGGCGCGGACGGGCGGGTGCACCTCGCCTATGAGCTGTTCGTCGCCAACCCCAGCAAGGTGTTCGTCACCCTCGACAAGGTGGAAATCCTCGATCCCGGCGGCCGGACGCTCTCCACCCTCGCGGACGATGCCCTTGGCGCCATGACGTCCAGCCAGTCCGGCGGCGGGCGCACCCTTCCGCCAGGCGGGACCGCGGTGGTGCTGCTGGACGTGGCTCTGGACCCGGGCGCGCCCCTGCCCGCCGAGATGCGCGCCCGCCTGACGGCCCGGCGCGAGGCGGCGGACAAGGACGGCAAGCCCGAGCCCCTGCCCGCCGGCTATCCCCTGCCCGCCGCATTCAGCTTCACCGGCGCGCCGACCGGCATCGGCCAGCCCGCCGTGGTGGTCGAGCCGCCCCTGCGCGGGAACGGCTGGGTGGCGGTGAACGGCTGCTGCGATAGCCTGACCTCCCACCGCGGTGCGGTGATGGCGGTGAACGGGCAGCTGCGCACCCCGGAACGCTTCGCCATCGACTGGGTGCAGCTGGACCCCGAGGGGCGCCTGTTTTCCGGCGACGTGAACAAGCTGGAGAGCTACGCCTTTTTCGGCACGCCGGTGCATGCCGCGGCCGACGGGGTCGTGGTGAACCTTTATGACGCCGCCGGCGAGCAGGTTCCCGGCCAGGACGCGACCGGCATCACGCCGGAAAGCGTCGGCGGCAACATGCTGGTGATCGACATGGGCGGCGGCGCCTTCGCCTTCTATGCCCATCTGAAGCCCGGCAGCCTGAAGGTGAAGCTGGGGGACAAGGTGACGGCCGGCGAGGTGATCGCGCTCCTCGGCAATACCGGCAATTCAACCGGCCCCCACCTGCATTTCCACGTGATGGACGGCCCTTCGCCGCTGGACGCGAACGGGCTGCCGTTCGTGCTCACCCATTTCACGGGGCGGGGCGTGGTGGACGAGCGGAACTCCGACTTCGTCGACAAGCCGGTGCCGGCCGTCATCGACAAGACCCGCCTCGTGGGCGAGCGGCGCGATGCGCTGCCCCTCAACAATCAGGTGACGGACTTCGACCCTTAAGGCCGGAAGCCCCGGCGGGATGAGTCATCCCGCCGGACCGTTCCTCACCCGCCATGGCCCAGCACCGCCAGCAGCAGCAGCGCCACGATATTGGTGATCTTGATCATGGGGTTCACAGCCGGGCCGGCAGTGTCCTTGTAGGGGTCGCCCACGGTGTCGCCGGTCACCGAGGCCTTGTGCGCCTCCGAGCCCTTGTAGTGGCGCACCCCGTCCTTATCCACGAAGCCGTCCTCGAACGACTTCTTGGCATTGTCCCAGGCCCCGCCGCCGGAGGTCATGGAGATGGCCACGAACAGGCCGGTGACGATGACGCCCAGCAGCATGGCGCCCACCGCCGAGAAGGCGGCCGACTTGCCCGCCGTGCCGCCGCCGGCCACGAAATAGATCACGAAATAGCAGACGATGGGCGAAAGCACCGGCAGCAGCGAGGGGATGATCATCTCCTTGATGGCCGCCTTGGTGAGCATGTCCACGGCACGCGAATAGTCGGGCTTCTCGGTGCCCGCCATGATGCCGGGCTTCTCGCGGAACTGCCGCCGCACCTCCTCGACGATGGCGCCGGCCGCCCGGCCCACCGCGGTCATGCCCATGGCGCCGAACAGATAGGGCAGCAGGCCGCCGAACAGCAGGCCCACCACCACGTAAGGATTGTCGAGGGAGAAGTTGGGCATCACCCCGGCGAAATAGGTGCCCGGCAGCGCCTGGGAGATGAAATACTTCAGGTCCTGGTTGTAGGCCGCGAACAGCACCAGGGCGCCGAGGCCGGCCGAGCCGATGGCATAGCCCTTGGTCACCGCCTTGGTGGTGTTGCCCACCGCGTCGAGCGCGTCGGTGGAGTGGCGCACCTCCTTGGGCAGGCCCGCCATCTCGGCGATGCCGCCGGCATTGTCCGTCACCGGGCCGAAGGCGTCGAGGGCGACGATCATTCCCGCCAGCGCCAGCATGGTGGTGGCGGCGATGGCGATGCCGAACAGGCCGGCGAGCCCGTAGGCGGCAAGGATGCCGGCGACGATGACGAGGGTCGGCAGCGCGGTGGCTTCCAGGGAGACCGCGAGGCCCTGGATGATGTTGGTGCCGTGCCCCGTCACCGACGCCTGGGCGATGGACACCACCGGGCGATAGCCGGTGCCGGTGTAATATTCGGTGATGACCACGATGGCCGCCGTCACCGCGAGGCCGACGATGCCGCACAGGAACAGGCTGGTGCCCGAGAAGGCCGCCCCGGCGATGGGCCCGAAGCCGGCGATCGCCCAGGTCACCAGCGCCAGCGCGACGATGGAGAAGCCCGCCGTGGCGATCAGCCCGCGATAGAGCGCCCCCATGATGGAGGCGTTCGGCCCGAGCTTCACGAAGAAGGTCCCGGCGATGGAGGTGAGGATGCAGGCCGCGCCGATGGCCAGCGGATAGAGCTGCATGGCGGCGAGGGTCGCGGGGGCGGCCGAGAAGAAGATGGCGGCCAGCACCATGGTCGCCACCATGGTCACCGCATAGGTCTCGAACAGGTCGGCCGCCATGCCGGCGCAGTCGCCGACATTGTCGCCCACGTTGTCGGCGATGGTGGCAGGGTTGCGCGGGTCGTCCTCGGGAATGCCCGCCTCCACCTTGCCCACCAGATCGCCGCCCACGTCCGCACCCTTGGTGAAGATGCCGCCGCCCAGGCGCGCGAAGATGGAGATCAGCGAGGCGCCGAAGCCGAGCGCCACCAGCGCGTCCACCACCGTGCGGGAATTGGCGGCGAGGCCGAAGCCGTGGGTGAGGATGGCGAAATAGACCGCGACGCCGAGCAGCGCCAGGCCCGCCACCAGAAGCCCCGTCACCGCGCCGGCCTTGAAGGCGAGATCGAGCCCGCCGGCCAGCGATTCCGTCGCCGCCTGGGCGGTGCGCACATTGGCGCGGACCGAGACGTTCATGCCGATGAAGCCGGCAAGCCCCGACAGGGTCGCGCCGATGGCGAAGCCGATGGCCACCGGCCAGCCGAGCAGGAAGCCCACCAGGACGAAGATCACCACGCCCACGGCGCCGATGGTGGCATACTGCCGCTTGAGATAGGCCTGCGCGCCCTCGGCGATGGCGGCGGCGATCTCGCGCATCCGCGCGGTGCCGGTATCGGCCGCCATCAGCGATTGCACGGCCCAGACGCCATAGGCCACGGCCATGAGGCCGCACAGAATGATCAATCCCAGTGCCAGCATGTTCCCACCCTTCGTGCCCTGCCACGTTATAGTTATGGCGGCGAGTGTGAGCGGTATGACGAAAGGCGGCAAGGGCGTTTGTTTGCTGATTTCTTGTCGCCGCCGGCGTGCTGCTTGGCGGCGGGGGATTGACGCCGGATGCGGCCTCCCGTAAGCGCTGCGCCTCCTTGTCCCGAGCCGAAAGACGTCCCGCGCCCATGGCCGAAACCGGGCCGAAAGCCGCCCCCCGCATCTCCTTCGTCTCCCTCGGCTGCCCCAAGGCGCTGGTGGATTCGGAGCGGATCGTCACGCGCCTGCGCGCCGAGGGCTACGAGCTTTCGAAGACCCACGCCGGCGCCGACCTCGTGGTGGTGAACACCTGCGGCTTCCTCGACAGCGCCAAGGCCGAGAGCCTCAACGCCATCGGCGAGGCCTTGGCGGAGAACGGCAAGGTGGTGGTCACCGGCTGCATGGGCGCCGAGCCGGAGGACATCCGTGCGGCCCATCCCGGCGTCCTCGCCATCACCGGCCCGCAGCAATATGAGAGCGTGCTCGCCGCCGTGCACGAGGCGGTGCCGCCGGCCCACGACCCGTTCCTCGATCTGGTGCCGGCGCAGGGGGTGAAGCTCACCCCGCGCCACTACGCTTACCTCAAGATCTCCGAGGGCTGCTCCAACCGCTGCACCTTCTGCATCATCCCGCACCTGCGCGGCGACCTCGTTTCGCGCCCCGCCGGCGAGGTGCTGCGCGAGGCGGAGAAGCTGGTCTCGGCCGGGGTGAAGGAGCTGCTCGTCATCTCGCAGGACACCTCCGCCTACGGGCAGGACCTGCGCTATGCCGCAAGTCCGTGGCGCGATGGCGAGGTGGCGGCGCGCTTCCTCGACCTCTCCCGCGCCCTGGGCGAGCTCGGCGCCTGGGTGCGGCTGCATTATGTCTACCCCTACCCCCATGTGGACGGGGTGCTGGACCTGATGGCCGAGGGCAAGGTGCTGCCCTATCTCGACATCCCCTTCCAGCACGCCAATGCCGAGGTGCTGCGGCGCATGAAGCGCCCGGCGGCGACGGAAAAGACGCTGGCGCGCATCGCTGCCTGGCGCGCGCGGGTGCCGGACCTGACCCTGCGTTCCACCTTCATCGTCGGCTTCCCCGGCGAGACCGAGGCGGAATTCGCCGACCTCCTCGCCTTCCTGGAAGAGGCCGAGATCGACCGCGCCGGCTGCTTCAAGTACGAGCCGGTGCGCGGCGCCCCCGCCAACGAACTGCCCGGCGCGGTGCCCGCCGAGGTGATGGCCGAGCGCTACGACCGCTTCATGCGCACCCAGCAGAAGGTTTCCGCCCGCCGGCTGAAGCGCAAGGTGGGCACCCGCCAGCAGGTCATCATCGATCAGGTGACGCCCGCCGGCGGCATCGGCCGCACCCGGGGCGACGCGCCGGAGATCGACGGCACGGTGAGCGTTTCCGCCCGCCGCCCGCTGCGGGTCGGCGAGATCGCCACGGTGAAGATCGAGGCCGCCGGGCCCTACGACCTCGCCGGCACGGCGGTGGGCTTCTAGCTCCCCTGCCCGCACCCGGTCGCCGGCCCGGCTCGGGGACCGTTCACGGATCCGTCAACGGCCCGCGACGCCCTCTCGCGCTTGCAGCACGTCGGGCTTATGGTGCGGCCCCGCTCGAGTTCACCTCCGCCCCGCACGGCGCCCGGCCATGGTCCGGCCGCGCGCCCGGCCGGCATCGTCCCTTTCCGGGAGACTTCCTTTCATGATGGAATATCGCACCCTCGGCCGCACCGACCTCAAGGTTTCGTCGGTCTGCCTCGGCACCATGACCTTCGGGCAGCAGAATACCGAAGCGGAAGGCCACGAGCAGATGGACTATGCCCTTGCCCAGGGCATCAACTTCTTCGACGCGGCCGAGATGTATCCCATCCCGCCCAAGGCCGAGACCCAGGGCGGCACCGAGCGCATCATCGGCACCTGGATGAAGGCGCGCGGCAATCGCGACAGGATCATCCTCGCCAGCAAGGTGGTCGGCCGCTCCGGCGCCACATGGTACCGGGCCGACGGCTCGAAGCCGGTGCTGAACGCGAAGAACATCTTCGCGGCCATCGACGGCTCGCTGAAGCGCCTCCAGACTGATTACATCGATCTCTACCAGCTCCACTGGCCGGACCGTCCGGTGCCCCTGTTCGGCGGGTCGGCGCCGGCCATCGATCCGGCCGACACGCCGGAGGTGGCCATCGAGGAGACCCTCGACGCCCTCGCCCAATTGGTGAAGGCCGGTAAGATCCGGCATGTGGGCCTGTCCAACGAGACCGCATGGGGCGTGCACCGCTTCCTCAGCGCCGCGCAGGCTGGGGAGCGGCCGCGGGTGGTGTCGGTGCAGAACGCCTACCACCTCGTCAACCGGGTCTATGAGATGGGCCTGTCCGAGTTCGCCGGCCGGGAGCAGGTGGGGCTTCTCGCCTATTCGCCCCTGGCGCAGGGCTACCTCACCGGCAAGTACCAGCGCGGCGCGCGCCCGCCGGGTGCCCGCTCCACCCTGTTCAATCGCGGCCAGCGCTATGAGAAGCCGGGAACCGAGGCGGCCATCGACGCCTATCTGGCGCTCGCCGCCGAGGCGGGGCTCACGCCGGCCGAGCTGGCGCTGTCCTTCGTCACCACCCGGCCGTTCGTGACCTCGAACATCATCGGCGCCACCACCATGGCGCAGCTGAAGGAGGACATCGCCGCCGCGGTCAAGCCGCTGGCGGCCGATGTGGAGCAGAAGATCAACGCCCTTCACCAGATCCACGGCAGCCCCGCGCCCTAGGACCCAGCGCTGCGGAATGCGCCGCCCCAAAAGGCAACGGCCGGGACAGGCCCGGCCGTTGAAACTGGCGATCGAGGGGCGCGCGCGATCGGCGCGTGAGGTCCGCCCTCAGCCTTCGTCGTCGTCCGTATGCTCCGGCGGCACGAGGCCCTGGAGGCCGGCGAGCAGCTCTTCCTCGGTCATGCGGTCGAGCACCACGTCGGAATCGTCGCCGCCGCTGCTCTCGCCGGAGGCGATCATGGGAACCGCCTCGGGCTCGGGCTCGTCCACCTCGGTGTACTTCTGCAGCGAGTGGATGAGGTCTTCCTTGAGATCCTCGGGGCTGACCGTCTCGTCGGCGATCTCGCGCAGGGCGACCACCGGGTTCTTGTCATTGTCCCGATCCACGGTGATGGGCGAGCCGGAAGAGATCATGCGCGCGCGGTGGGCGGCGAGCAGGACCAGCTCGAACCGATTGTCCACCTTGTCGATGCAATCTTCTACGGTGACACGGGCCATGGGCTCGGCACTCCTTCATGCGCACTAAGCGCCAACGCTGGGCCTGGGAAGAGGCACGCAATACATGAATCTGCCGCCAGCGGCAAGCCCGCTCGCCTTTTCGCTTGCGTTGACTCCGCCTTCGTCGGAGAAAGGCGAGGAACGACACAGATTTCAGTCGTCTCACCCAAGCGCCCTTTCAATCCAGCGGCGGACCAATTTGTATGCAGGGCATGGAAAAGATCGCTCTTCTCATCGACGGCGCAAATCTTTATTCGGCCACCAAGGCGCTCGGCTTCGACATTGATTATAAGCGCCTGCTGAAGGAGTTTCAGAGCCGCGGCTATCTGTTGCGTGCGTTTTATTATACCACGCTGATCGAGGACCAAGAGTATTCCTCGATCCGCCCGCTTCTCGACTGGCTCGATTACAACGGCTACGCGGTCGTCACCAAGCTCGCCCGCGAATTCACCGACACCCAGGGCCGCCGCCGGGTGCGCGGCAACATGGATATCGAGATCGCCGTGGACGCCATGGAGCTGATCGGCCACGTGGACCACATCGTGCTGTTTTCCGGCGACGGCGACTTCCGCTCCCTGGTGGAGGCGCTGCAGCGGCGCGGCATCCGCGTGTCGGTGGTCTCCACCATCTCGACCCAGCCGCCGCTGATCGCCGACGACCTGCGCCGCCAGGCCGACGTCTTCATCGACCTCGTGGAGCTGCAGCCGAAGATCGGCCGCGACCCGTCCGAGCGTCAGGGCCGCATGCAGGATACGCCGCGCTTCCTGGAGCGGCGCGGCGCGCCCGCCACCAGCGACAGCGACGAGCGGTGAGCCGCAGGGCGGTCCGCGCGCCCGTGGCGGAACCGCCGCCCGCGGGCGAGCCGGGCCATGACTGCCCGCTCTGCCCCCGCCTCGTCGCCTTCCGGCAGGAATGGCGCGCGGCCGAACCCGCCTGGCACAATGCGCCGGTGCCCTGCTTCGGGCCCAAGGATGCGCGCCTCCTGATCGTCGGGCTTGCTCCGGGACTGCGCGGGGCCAACCGCACCGGGCGGCCGTTCACCGGCGATTATGCCGGCGACCTGCTCTATGGCACGCTGACGGCGTTCGGTTTCGCCGAGGGCAGCTATGCCGCCCACGCCGCCGACGGGCTGCGGCTCAAGGAAGCCCGCATCGTCAACGCGGTGCGCTGCGTGCCGCCGCAGAACAAGCCGACCCCGGAAGAGATCCGCACCTGCCGCGCCTTCCTCGCCGGCGCCATCGCCGAGATGCCGCGCGTCCGGGCCATCGTCACCCTGGGCAAGATCGCCCATGATTCCACCCTGGTCGCGCTCGGCGCCCGCGCCGCCCATCTGCCCTTCGCCCATGGGGCGGCGGGCGACATCGCGGGCCGGCGCGTCTTCGCCAGCTATCATTGCTCGCGCTACAACACCAATACGGGCCGGCTCACGCCCGCCATGTTCGAAAGCGTCTTTGCTGCGGCGCGCGCCTATCTGTCCTCGTCCTCGCCATCGGTTTCCGCCGCGGCCGCCAGCGCCTGAAAGTGCGCGATCACCTGGCGGGCGCTCCCGTCCGGCGGGAACACCGGATAGAAGACGTGGGAGATGGCGCCCTCGTCCACGATGAGGGTGATGCGCTTCAGGAGCACCTTCCCCTCCACCGTGAAGCTCGGCAGGTCGATGGCGCTGGCGAAGGCCCGCCCGGCGTCGGACAGCAGCGGGAACGGCAGGCCGAGCCGGTCCACCACCTCCTTCTGCACTGCCGTCTCCTGCACCGACAGGCCGAAGACATGCGCGAAGCCGATGTCCTTCAGCGCAGTGAACGCATCGCGGAAGCCGCAGGCCTGCGGGGTGCAGCCGCGCGCGCCAGGGATGGCGTCCCAGCCCTCCGGCAGGGGCTCGCCGGGCACGCCGGTGCGCGGATAGACATAGACCACCGCGCGGCCCGAGAGAGCCGACAGATCCACCTGGCGCCCGTCCGTCGCGGGCAGAGGAATGATCGGCAGCTCCAGCCCCGGCAGGTGGCTCGCGGCGCCGTCATCCTCCGGAACGGGCAGATTGTCCGGCAGCATCTCGTAGCTGGTCATGGAGGTCCTCCCACAGACGGCGGGTTCAGCCCGAAAGCCAGTGCCACCGCGCCGGCCGGCACGCAAGCCCGGCCCTGGAAAACCGCACGGGGGTGGAAGCCGCGCCGGGGCCGGCGATCAGCCGCGATCGCGCAGCAGGCGGGCCTTGTCGCGCTCCCAGGAGCGCTCCTTCAGCGCCTCGCGCTTGTCATGGGTCTTGCGGCCCTTGGCGAGGGCCAGCTCCACCTTGGCGCGGCCGCGATCGTTGAAATAGATCTTCAGCGGCACCACCGTCATGCCCTCGCGCTCCACCCCCTGGCCGAGCTTGGCGATCTCGCGCTTGTGAAGCAGCAGCTTGCGCGGCCGGCGGGTCTCGTGGTTGAAGCGGTTGGCCTCGAGATATTCCGGGATATAGGCATTGTAGAGCCACATCTCGCCGTTCTTCTGGGCGGCGTAGCTCTCGGCGATGGTGGCCTTGCCGGTGCGCAGGCTCTTGACCTCGGTGCCCGTCAGCGAGATGCCGGCCTCGAACACCTCGCCGATCTCGAAATCGAACCGGGCCCGCCGGTTGTCGGCGGCGATCCTGCGGGGCGCATCGTTCTTCTTGTTGCTCATGGTGCGGAACATGGTCCCGCCGAAGGTTGCAGGCAAGCGGCCATTCACAGCCTTTCGCGCCGTCCGACAGCGTTGAGGGAGGTTTTCATGAAGATCGCGATCCAGGGCGCCGGCGTGGCCGGTCCCACCCTCGCCTTCTGGCTCCTGCACGGCGGCCATGAGGTCACGCTGATCGAGCAGGCGCCATATTTCAGGGCGGGCGGCTATGTGATCGACTTCTGGGGCCTCGGCTACACCATCGCCGAGCGCATGGGGCTCATCGAGGCCGTTCGCGCCCACGGCTATCAGGTGGAGGAGGTGCGCCTTGTGAACGAGAGGGGCGCACGGGTCGGCGGCTTTTCGGCGGATGTCTTCGGGCGCATGACGAAGGGCCGCTTTACCAGCCTGCCGCGCGGCGACCTCGCCCGGATCATCTTCGATGCGGTGAAGGACAAGGTGGAGACCCGCTTCGGCGACAGCGTGGCCGCGATCAGTGACACCAGCGACGGCGTGGATGTGACGCTGGAGAGCGGCGCCACCCGCCGTTTTGATCTCCTGGTGGGGGCCGATGGCCTGCACTCGCGCGTCCGAAGCCTGCTGTGGGGCGCGCAGACCGCGTTCGAACGGCCCATGGGCTTCTATGTGGCCGCCTTCCGGGCGAGCGGCTATCCGCGGCGCGACGAGAACGTCTATCTGTCCTATGCCGAGCCCGGCCGCTCCATCGCGCGCTTTTCCATGCGCAATGACGAGACGCTGTTTCTCTTCATCTTCGCCGCAGCCCGGCTCCCCGGCGCCGAGCCCCATGACGACGCCGGGCGAAAGGCGGCGCTCAAGGCCATCTTCGGCGCCAGCGGCTGGGAGGCACGGGAGATTCTTGAGGCGCTGGAGAGCGCTGACACGGAGCTCTATTTCGATCGCGTCAGCCAGATCGAGGTGCTGCACTGGAGCTTGGGCCGCACCGTGCTGCTCGGCGATGCGGCGGCCTGCGTGTCGCTGCTCGCCGGCGAGGGCACCGGGCTCGGCATGACGGAAGCCTATGTGCTCGCGGGCGAGCTGCAGCGGGCGGCGGGCGATATCCCCGCCGCCCTCAAGGCCTATGAGGCGCGGCTCCGGCCCTTCCTTCTGAAGAAGCAGGCGTCGGCCCGCGCGCTCGCCTCATCCTTCGCGCCGGCGACCGGGTTCGGCATCTGGGTTCGGCAGGCGGTGACGCGGCTCATGGTCTTCCCGCCCGTGGCGGACTTCTTCATGGGCCGCAGCCTCAGGGACGATTTCGACCTGCCGGACTATGCCGGGCTCTAGTTCAGCAGGCCCGCATGGACCATGGCCGAGCGCACCACCGCCTTGGTGGTGTCGGACACCGGCACCATGGGCAGGCGCACCTCGTCGGTGATCTTGCCGAGCAGCGAGAGGGCATATTTCGTGGGCGTGGGGTTGGTCTCCACGAACAGCGCCGAATGCAGCGGCATGAGCTGGTCCTGGATGGCGAGGGCGGTCTTGAAATCGCCGGCGAGGCAGGCGTTCTGGAAATTCGCGCACAGCCGCGGGGCGACGTTGGAGGTCACGGAAATGCAGCCGTGCCCGCCGTGGGCCATGAAGCCGAGCGCGGTGGCATCCTCGCCCGAGAGCTGGATGAAGTCGGTGCCCAGGGTCTGGCGCTGCAGCGAGACGCGGGCGAGATTGGCGGTCGCGTCCTTCACGCCGACGATGTTCTTCACCTCGAACAGCCGCGCCATGGTCTCCACCGACATGTCGATCACCGAGCGGCTCGGGATGTTGTAGATGAAGATCGGCAGGTCCACCGCCTCGGCCACCGCCTTGAAGTGCTGGTAGAGGCCTTCCTGGGTGGGCTTGTTGTAGTATGGCGTGACCAGCAGCAGCGCGTTGGCGCCCACGCTCTTGGCGTGCTGGCCCAGCGCGATGGATTCCACCGTGTTGTTCGACCCGGCGCCGGCGATCACCGGCACGCGGCCCGCCGCCTGCTCCACCGCCCAGGAGACGAGCCGGTTGTGCTCCTCGTGGGTCAGCGTCGGGCTCTCGCCCGTGGTGCCCACCGGCACAAGACCGTGCGTGCCCTCGGCGATCTGCCAGTCCACGAGGCCGCGGAAGGCTTTTTCGTCGAGCGCGCCGTTGCGGAACGGGCTGACGAGGGCCGTGAACGAGCCGCGGAACGGGGACGGAGAAGGCAGTGGCGACATGGCGAACGCCTGATTCCTGGACTGGCAAGGTGAAGGTCCGGCGCGGCATGGGAACCGGCGCCGGCCGGTGCTGGCCGCCGGGCGAGGCTCCGGCGGAACGCTTCAGATAGCGCTTTGTGCCGCGCCCGGAAAGGGCAAGGCGCGCCCACCGGCACCGCAGCCGTGGTTTTGCCCGGTTCCTCGGGCATTTTGTTTAGGAAATCATCAAGACTGGTGCCTCAACATCCGCTCGATCGCGAGAAGCCCCGCCGCCCAAGGATGAATCATGTCGCCTCTGTCCAAGCTGATCAGCGTGAGCACCCTGGCGCTGAGCGTGGCGCTCGCCGGTTCTGCCTGGGGTGCATCGGACAGCGCTCAGCCCAAGCCGCCGGCCAAGCCGGCCGCGCTCAAGGACAGCAAGTCGTCGGCCGCCAAGCCGGCGACCTCGGCGAAATCCTCCAAGGATGCCAAGTCCGGCAAGGAAGCCAAATCCGGCAAGGATTCGAAGTCCGGCAAAGAGGCCAAGGCCGGTGCGCCGACGCCGCCGGCCAAGCCGAAGCCGGGCCAGGCGGCGTCCGCCCCCCTGCCCCCGCGCGGCAAGTCCACAGCGTCCGGCGACCTGCCGCGGCGCGGTTCCGCGGTCGCCTCCGCTTATGCCGCGCCGACGCCGCGCTCCGCCCCGCCGGCCATGTCCGCCTCCTCGTCCATCAACCAGGGCGACCTGCGCACCCTGGTGAATGCCGTGAACGCCGCCAATGCGGGTCGGGGCACCGAGGCGTTGAGCCAGGCCAGCTCCATGAGCGATCCCGTGGCGCGCAAGCTCGTGACCTGGCTCGTCATCCGCAACGCGCCGAACGATCTCGGCTTCGACAATATCAACACCTTCCTCCAGGAGGAGCCGGGCTGGCCCACCCAGTCCACCCTGCGCCGCCGCGCGGAGCGGGTGATGCTGGCCGAGCAGACCCGGCCGGAGAAGGTGTTCGCCTTCTTCAACGAGCGCCCGCCGCTTTCCGGCGAAGGCAAGATCGCCCTCGCCCGCGCGCTGGCCGCCCAGGGCAAGACCTCGGATGCCGCCGACTGGGTGCGCGACGCCTGGCGCGAGGACGAGCTGTCGGAACGCACGGAATCGCTGGTGCTCGGGGAGTTCGGCGTGGTCCTCACGCGGGCCGACCACATGGCCCGGGCCGCCCGCTTCAGCTACAAGCCGGACAGCGAGCGCGCCCTCAGGGCCGCCTCCCGCGCCGGCTCGGACGTGGTCGCCCTCACCAGGGCGCGCCTCGCCCTCGCCCGCAAGGATTCCGATGGCCCGCGCCTCCTCGCCGCCGTGCCCGGGAACCTGTCCGGCGAGCCCGCCTACCTGTTCGCCAAGGCGCAGATGCTGCGGCGGGCCGACAAGCCGCAGGAAGCGGCGCAATATCTGCTGCGCGGACCCAAGAGCCAGTCCGAGGCCGGCGATTCCGACGAATGGTGGATCGAGCGCCGGCTGGTCTCGCGCGAGCTGCTCGATGCCGGCGATGCCGCCACCGCTTATCGCGTCGCCGCCACCGGCGCCACGCCGGCCGCCGACAATTACCGCGCCGAGCAGCAGTTCACCGCCGGCTGGATCGCCCTGCGCTTCCTGCACGACCCGCGCAAGGCGGCCGAGCATTTCGCCAAGGTGGACGACAAGCAGGACAATCCCATCGCCCTCGCCCGCGCCGCCTATTGGCAGGCCCGCGCCGCCGAGGCCATGGGCAACGGCTCGCAGGCCCAGCAGCTCTACCGCTCCGCCTCGCGCTTCTCGACGACCTATTACGGCCAGCTCGCCCGGGTGAAGCTCGGCCTGCCGCCGGTGGACCTGAGGGGCGTGCGCCCGTCGGCCGAGTCGCGCGCCAATTTCGCGCGGCTGGAGCCGGCGAAGGCGATCCGCATGCTCTACGCCATCAACGAGCCCACCATCGCCATGACCATGTATTACGACTTGGCGTGGCGGCTCGAGGATTCCGGCCAGCTCGCCCTGCTCTACGAGCTCGCGGAGGCCAATGACGATGCCCGCGGCGCCCTGGTGGTGGGCAAGGAGAGCGTGGCCATGGGCCATCCCCTCGACCGCGAGGCCTTCCCCACCTTCGGCATTCCCAGCTACAGCCCCATCGGCGATTCGGTGGACAAGGCGGCGGTCTATGCCATCACCCGGCAGGAGAGCCAGTTCAACGCCCGCACCCTCTCCAGCGCCCAGGCCATGGGGCTGATGCAGGTGACGCCAGATGCCGCCCAGCAGGTGGCGAAGATCACCGGCGCCACCTACAACCGCCAGCGGCTGATGTCCGACCAGTCCTACAACGTGCAGTTCGGCGCCGCCGAGCTGGGCGAGCTGGTGCGCATCTATGACGGCAATTACGCCATGAGCTTCGCCGCCTACAACGCCGGGCGCGGCAGCGTGCGCAAGTGGATCGACCGCTATGGCGACCCGCGCGACCCGAGCGTGGACGTGGTGGACTGGGTGGAGCTGATCCCGTACTCCGAGACCCGCAATTACGTGCAGCGGGTGATGGAGAACTACCAGGTCTACAAGGTGCTGTTCAACGTCCCCTCCAAGCTGCAGATGGAAGCGGACCTGCGCGGCAGCCGCTGACAGGGGGCCCAAGACCGGCGTCCCTCGCCCTGCTGACGCCCTTGGCCCTGCTGCGGCCGGGGGAGCGCGCCGTTACGGCTCGACCTGTGATGGCTTCCCGTCCCGCAGATGGAACAGCATCGATCCGGTGAGGGATTGGAGCCAGGGCAGGTCTTTTGATCCGGCCGGGGCGCCGTGAGCCTTGTCGCGCCATCAACCCCGTCACTCACCACCACTGCGCTGCCCGCGGGTGAGTGCACGACGCAGCGGGCGCGAACCAGCCCCTCCGGCACCCACCGGCCCATCAGACGGGGCACAGACTCCACGAGTGGGGCAGGCCTCGAACGCCCCCTGAGCGCCCTCCGCGCTTCGCATCATTTCCGGCGCGGCGGGTGCAGCTCCTGCGGCGGCGTGCCGGAGAGCACCGCCTTCGCCTGTCCGATCCAGCCCTCCCGCTCGATGCGGCCGGGAAAGGCGAGATAACTGCCCACCCATTCCGCTTCCTCGGGCGTCCACGCCGCGATCTGGCTGAAATGGAAGATGCCGAGCCGATGCAGCGCCCGCTCGTTCACCGGGCCGATGCCCTTGAGCAGCTTGAGATCGTCAGGCCGGCCGGCCTGCGGCGCTCCGAGCACCGGCGGCTTGCGTCCGGGATGGGACGGCTCCGCCACCGGCAGTCCGGCGAACAGATCGAAGGCCGGCTGCGCGCCGGTGCCGGCGTGGCCCGGCGTCGTCCCGCCCGTGGCGGTGACAGCCGGCGTGGCTGAGGGAACGGCGGGCTGACCGGAAGAGGGCGAGGCCGGCCCGCCCGTTCCTCCCGGCACCGCCGGGCTGTGATCCGTCCCGCTCTCAGGCGTAGCGACGGGCGGCGGCGCATCCGGGCGCCCCGCATCGTCGTCACCGTCCCTATCCACCGGCGAGGCCGGGCGGCGGGACGAAGCCTTCGACCCGGTCGGTGGGCCCAAGCCGACCCCCTGCCCCTGCCCGTCCGGAAAGACCGAAGCGCCGTCGACGCCCGGCCGCATGCCCTCTCCCGGCGGAACGCTCTCGGCCGGGCCCTCACCGCCTCGGCCGATCCCCGCGGCGCTCCCACGGCCGGCGTCGGCCGCACCGCGTGATGCGGTCCCCGCTCCGTTGCGCCCCGCCTTCGCCCCGGCACCCGAGGGAGCCGGCTGCGTGACCTTCGCGGACGCCCCCTCATCCCCCGTGGTCGGCGCGGATGCCGTCGGCGGCACGACGCCATCAGACGGCCCTTGGCCGGCCTCCAATGCGTTCGGCGCCGAAACGGGAGAGGCGCCGGATGCGCTCCCGGCTGCGTCCGGCGGCACCGCCTCGATGCCGCCGACGGAGGCGCCGGGAGCCCAAGTGCCGGGCGGCGCCTCGCCCTCCGCCCGCGGGGGCACGCCACCCGTGCCGTCCGGCGCGGCAAGCGCCGTCTCCGTGCCGGCCTTCGGCGCACGCCCCTGCTGCGCCATCTCGCGCGCGACCTGCCGCGCGCCGAGCTGGAGCCGCAGGATCAGGCCGCCGAGCAGACCCACCGCAAAGGTGAGGGCCAGCAGCAGCAGCGTGTCGAACGTATAGGCGCTCATGGCCGCGGCGCTCCCGCGCGGGCGAGCGCGAAGAAGCCGGTGGCGAAGCCGATGAGGAGCGCGCCCAGCATGTAGGGCCACAGCATGGTCGCAAGATAGATCATGGCGTCGGCCCCTCCTTCACCACCAGCTCGATGCGCCGGTTCCGGGCGCGGCCGGCCTCGGTGTCATTGCTCGCCACGGGATTGGCGGCGCCGTGTCCGGTGGGGAAGAGCCGTGCCCGGTCGATCCCGGCGCGCACCAGATAATCCACGACCGCGCTGGCGCGCTGCTCCGACAGCCGCTGGTTCTCCGCTTCGCCGCCCACCGAATCGGTGTGCCCCGCCACCTCCACGATCGCCGACGGACAGCGCTGCAGGGCCTGGGCGAGACGATCGAGCAGGCCCTGGCTCTCGCGGTGGATGGTGGCGCTGGCGGTGTTGAAGAGAATGGTCCCGCGCCCCAGCAAATCGGTCAGCAGCGCCTGGCACTCCGCCGGCGGCACGGTGGGCGCCGGCGTGCTGACCTTGAGCTCGGTCTCCGCCTCGAAGGGCGGCTTCAGCGCCCGCTTCAGGTCAGCGACGATCTCCTCCTGGGCGGCCGGGTGCAGGGCCGTGCCGCTGAGGCGCACCACGTTGTCGGTGATGGAGAGCTCGCCCGAACCGATGCGCGCGAGCTGCTCAAGCCCGGTGAGCGCCGCATCGGCGAAGCCCGCCGGCGCGCCGCCGCCGATCGCGGAAACGTCGGTCACCGTCTCCTTCAGGAAGTCCTTGTCGAGCGCGGCGCGCAGGGCCGCATGGGTCTTCTCGTCGGGGAAGAAGCCCGACATGGTGAGCCCCTGCGCATCGCGCCGCACCGAGAAGACGAACGGCGAGACCACCGGTGGGACCACTCCCCCGATATCCGCCTTGACCGCGTCCGGCGGCGTCTTGGCCGCCTCCAGGATCGAGGCGTAATCGGCCGAATCCCGTGCCTCACCGGCCAGCCTGACCCCGGTCCCGTACAGGGAGGCGGTGCCGTGGCGCAGCTTGGCGAGCTGGCCCACGGCGAAGCCGCTCGCCGCCGCCCACGCCTCGGGGGGCGGACCGCCGGAGGCAAGGCGCATCTCGTCGGTCACCGCGACCCCCGGAAAGGCCGCGCGCACCGCATCGGCAAGGCCGCGCCGGGCATCGTCGGAGGGGGCGTAGCCGGTGATCTTCACCGCATCCGCGGTGCGCTCCAGCGCCCAGGCGAACGGCGAAGCGCGGGGCGGCGTCACGGCGAAGCGCGCCACCTGGAAGCCCTCGGGCGGCGCTTTCCGGGCGGCATTGAGCGCATCGAACACGGCGAAGGTGGGCGCCGTGCCGTCCATGGAGATGGCGCTGTCCGACAGGCTCATCTGCCCGTCGGGCAGGTCCTTCAGCTGGACGGCGGCGAAGCGCACCGCCTTCAGCCACAGGTCGGTGGAGGGCGCACCGTCCGCGAGGTGGGTGTCGTCCTTGACGGCGACGCCGGGGAGCTCCGCCTTCAGGGCTGCCAGCACCTGGGCGCGCGCCTCGTCGGACGGCACGTAGCCCGACAGGCGCAGGGTGTTGCCCTCGCGGCTCGCCGACCAGGAGAAGGGCGCGGCCACCGGCGGGCGCACCGCGAAGCGCGCCAGCGTCATGCCCTCGGGCAGCGGCCCGTGCATGACCGAGGACAGCGCTTCGAAGGTGGTGAGATCGGGCGCCCGGCCCTCGATGGCGATGGCGCCGTCGGACAGGGTGATCCGGCCCGAGGGAAGCTGGGCGAGCTGCTTCAGGCCGAACGCCACATGGGCGGCGAAGTCGCCGGGCGGCGCGCCGCGGGCCCGGCGCAGCCGCTCACGCCCGCCGACCTGGGCGCCGGTCGCCTGCGCCGCCGCCAGGATCGCGTTCAGCGCCTGCTCGGACGGAACGTAGCCGTCGAGCGCGATCGCCTTGCCGTCCTTCACCGCGCTGAAGGTGAAGGGGTGGCGCTCGGGCAACAGGGTCGTGTCGTCCTGGACCACGCGGACGCCGAAGGTCTCGCCCACGCGGGCGCGCGCATCGCTGCGCGTCTCCTCGGCCAGCGCCTCGCCGCGCAGGGTGGCGTCGCGGCCGTCGAAGCCGACCTCGGCCCACCCCTGCCCGGCTGTGGCGAGGGCGGAGGCGGCGCGCTGCGTGAGGTCGGCCTCCACCCGCGGGCGGCTCTCGGCCACCGCGTAGACCGACAGGGCGCCCCATGCGAGGAGGCCGAGCACCACCGCCCAGCCGCGCCAGCGCCAGAGCCGGTAGCGGCTGGCGCGCTTCGCCGGCGGCACGGGGGCCGCGGCGGTTTCGGACGTCAACCCGCTCTGCCTGGCGCCCGAAGACTCATCGACCATGGGACTTCCTCTTCGTCGGCCGGCGCCGCTGCGCCCGCCGCCTGCCGGCCGCGTCCGGCCGCGCAGATTTTGCTTTGGGCGACTTCAGCACATTTCGATGACGAACAGAAAGCCCTCTTGCCTGCCCCATCCCCTGCGGCAGCCGCGGCGTCCGCCAATGCCGATCCCGCGGCGGGCGGATCGGCAACGCGCGCCCCGCATGGCCCGGCCGGCCATCCCGCCCGGCGGGTGCGGGTCGGCCGGGGGCCCGATGACAAAAAACCCGTGAACGGACGGTGGTCCGTTCACGGGTCATCCTGATCGACCCCTGCTGCGCTCGCCGCCCGGTCGAAGCCGGCGGCGCGCTTCAGAAGTCGCGCGATACGAAGAGCAGCACGCGATTGGCGTCCGTGGTGCCGAGCGGCGGCGCGTAATCGGTCATCACGTAGTCGGTGGAGGTGTTGCGGGTGAAATCATACTGCAGGGCGATGGTGAGGTCCTTCACCGGCGCAAAAGCGATGTAGCCACCCACATTCATGTTCTCGCCGCCCGAGGCGCCGTAGACGCACTCGACGTAGGTATCGTTGAAATCATACGCCGCGTAGCCGCCGAACACGGCGGAGCTCCACTTCTCGGTCCAGTTGTGCAGGAACGACGCGGTGACGTTCCAGCCGCTCACCTTGGAAATGCCGTAGGGCGTCACGAAGCCGTCGGGCGCCAGATAGTTGCCCGAGGGGTCCTGCAGGCCGAGGTAGGAGACCGCGCCGTCCACATAGGCGCTCTGCAGGTAGAGGGTATCGCCCTCCGCCAGCGCATCGAGCTTGAACATGATGCCGGCCTGAAGGGCGAAGCCCCAGGTCTCCTCGCTGTAATTCTCCGAGACGAGGTTGAGGGCGCGAACCTGGTGCAGCGCGCCGGAGAGCTGCGCCGAGCCCCAGCTCTGCTCCACCTTGAGGTTGCCCACCACGGCCGGCAGCCGCTGCCCGGCATCATAGGCGTCCAGCACGCCCGGCCAGTCGGGATCGAACGGCTCGACGCCGTTGGCGCGGTCCGCCCCGTCCTCCACCGACAGGGTGGCGCTGAAGCCGTTGCCGAACTCCTGGGTGTAGGCGATCAAATTGGTGCGCACGTCGTCGCCGATGGTGCCGGGATCGGTGCCGAGCACGTTGGCGTTGGCATAGAAGTCGAAGAACGACTGCGCCCGCCCGAAGGTGAAGCCGGCGAACTGGATATAGGCGTTCCACAGCTCCATTTCGCTGGTGTTCGGCCCGTCGGACCACGGGTCGGAGGTGCGCCAGCGCGTGCGGGCCTCGATGTAGGAGCGCAGGGTGCCATAGTCGGTGGCGGTGCGGGCGTCGAGGATCAGCGCGCCGGTGGCGACCGTATAGGTGTCGTTATAATTGGTCGGGTAGTTGGTGTAGGTGTTGTAATAGCCTTCCATCCACACGTAGCCGCCGATCTTGATGCAAGTATCGGTGCCCGGGATATAGAAGAAGCCCTCGCCCTCGGCGAGGCAACGCTTGACGTATTGCGCCGGCGCCTTGGTCAGAAGATCCGCCGCCCCCGCCGGAGCCGCCGCGCCTGCAGCCAGGGCGCCGACCACGACGCCCCCCAAGAGGCCGCCCGCCATGCGCCGGAGCCCCGCGCCCTTCGACGCCGCGGCCCTGCCGGCTCCGGAAACCCGCGCGGCCTTGAACGTACGAAGCTTTGAATGTTCCATCTTCTCCCCCGAGGGCCGGCGCGCCACGTCCGGCGCTGGGCCCCTCTCCAGACAGCTGCCGGCTCGCGGCGCTCGCCGGGGCGCGGCGGCGCCGCATCCGCCGCGGTCCCAGCCCCTTCTCCCGGATGATTCGACGCGAAGGCACCGAATACATCTGATGACTGAGGTGATACTGCCAGCACTTCAATAAGAATTGAAGCTCCCGCAGCGCAAAATGGTCCTATTCCAATTTTGAAAGGATCAAGACTAGGAAACGTCTTCGCCCGGCGCACACAAGCAAAGAGCCCCGGCAGTTGCCTGCCGGGGCTCGATGTAGGCTTCGATGAGACTAGAGAAGTCTATCAGAAGTTGCGCTGGACACGCAGACCGCCCGACACGAGGTCGGTGGAGCCGCCGGTGCCGAGCTTGTAGTCGGCAGAGTTCCAGTAGGTACCGTTGTTGTAGGGCAGGTCACCCTCGACCTTGGTGTAGAGAATCTCCGCACCGATATCGAGGTTCTTGACCGGCGACCAGATGGTGTTGAAGCCCACCTGCCACATGTCGAAGTCCAGGTAGCCCTTCTTCATCGCCCACACGGTGTCGGGCATGTCGACGCTGCTGTAGCCGGCCGTGACGGCCGAGCGCAGGGCCGGGGTCCAGAAGTGGCGGGCCTGAGCGTTGATCGACCAGGCAGTCGCCGTGTCGTACTCGCCGTAGCCATCCCACACCGCATCGGCGAGGTTGTAGATCGCGCCGCTGGTCTGCCAGGCATCGACGCGGCCGATCACGGTCGCCTGAGCCTGGTTGTTGCCGCTGAGGCCGGCGTAGTTGATCGCGCCGTCCGCATAGCTGGCGGTCACGAAGAAGCTGTCGCCCGCGCCGAGCATGGGCAGCTTGACTTCGACGCTCGCGCCGACCGCATAGCCCCACTGATCGGTGGAGGAGTCGTAGTCACCCCACCACGGCAGGCTGGTGTCGTCGCCCCACAGGTTGGGCTGAGCCACGCGAACCTGATGCAGGGCACCGGTCAGCTGAGCCGAACCCCAGGACTGCTGGACACGCAGGTTGCCGACGATATCGGGAACCTGGTCGCCAGCCAGACCATCGGTGTAGCTGTAGGAGGTGGAGGTGTAGTAGCCCGCGGTGTAGCCGATCGGAACGCCCGAGAAGGGCCACCAGATGCCGTACACGGTCTCACCGGAGTGATAGACCGGATCCGTGGTGTAGCTGTATGTCGCGAACGCCGGGGTGGTGGTGCGGAAGCGGCCGTCTTCCAACGAGGCCGTCGCCGAGAAGCCGTTACCAAAGTCGGCCGTGTAGGCCAGCATGTTGGTGATCTTGTCGGACTTGTTGTACGGCGTCGTGTACATGAAGTTCAGGCCGTTATCGAAGAACGACTGGGTGTAACCAGCCGTGAACCCGGCGAACTGGATGTAAGCACGATCGAAGTACTGGCTGAGGTTGGTCGAGGGGACCGAGCTCCAGCTGTTGGCATTCATACCCATGCGGAAGTAGGACCGCAGGGTGCCGTACTCGGTCTCGGTACGGGTATCCACCGTGAGCGTGCCACGAGCACGGCTGCGGTAGCTGTCCAGGGTGTCGTTGGCAACCTGACCGGTGATCAGCGGATCGAACGTGCCGGTGCCGTTGATGTAGGTGTCGAAACGGACAAAGCCGCCGATCTGGATGCAGGTGTCGGTGCCCGGAATGTAGTAGAAACCGGCGCCATAGGCGGAGCACACCTTGACGTACTCCACAGCCTTCGCCTTGACGGGAAGGTCGGCAGCCTGGGCCCCGGCAACCGCGACAAAAGCCGCCGCGCTTCCGAGGAGAAGGCTCTTCACCATCTTCATTGTGACCTCCAAGTTTGGTTCCGAGGGAGCGAGTACCGCCACCCGGTGCTTTGGCACCCTAGAGAGGTTCTTGCCCCGATTTCCCATGCACAGCCGCTGGCACCGTTACGATATCTTCGGCGTGCGACGGGCGACCGGGGTTGCCCCCCTTCGTCGCAAAGCCAACATACAAAAGGCCGATGTGTGTGCAATGCGAGAGACGCCCGACAACCGCATGATTGGGCGGTTTTCGGCCGGGTGTTGCAAGAATGGCACTGGACGTATGAGCCAAGGGCATACCGCCGCACGGCCGCCGGAGAGGCCGGTCAAATCGGTTTGAAGCTGTTGGGCTAAAACGATTTTGGTGGGTGGCGGAGACGGAGGGATTCGAACCCTCGAGACCCTTTTGGGGTCTGCTCATTTAGCAAACGAGTGCCTTCAGCCTCTCGGCCACGTCTCCCGCTGCCCCTCCTATGCCGAAGCCACGCCGGCTTTGCAAGGCCGGCGGCCGCGGAACCGGGGGAAAGCCCGGCGATTCGTCGGAGCGCGCGGGATTCGGGGGCAATCCGGTGTGGTCCGGCACGGCCACGTCCTCGGCCGACCCGATGCAGGCTGATCCCTGCCGCTGCGGTGATCACTGGTCTCGGGATTGTGGCATTCTCTGTTGCCAAAAAGTCACAAAACGTGGCGCGGCCGCCACGATCTCGAATCGCAGCCGGACGACACTCACCCAGCGGCAAGCCGGGCGGGCACCGCCGCGGCGATCTGCTCGAACACGGAAGTCCAGTCGCCCCCATGCGTGTCGGCGCGGGTCTGCCGGAACAGGCGCAGGCTGGGATAGAGCGCCGTCGCGTCGCCGCTGCGGCCCCAGGGCCAGCGCGGAACGGCCTTCAGCGCCACGAAGGCCGGCTTGCCGCGCGCCCCGGCGAGATGCGCGAGCGGCCCCTCCACCGTCACCACCAGATCGAGGTGCTGCATCAGCCCCGCGGTATCGAGCAGGCTGCCGTCGCGATCGAGCTCGCCGTCGAAGCGCAGGACCTCCGAGCCGAAGTCCACCGCATCGAGCTGCGCCGCCGCGGCGCCCCGCTGCAGGCTCACGAGGGTAACGCCCTCCAGCCCCGCCAGAGGTGCGAACGCAGCCAGGGGAACCGAATCCACCGCCGCCCCCTGCCCCGCCGCTTCCCCCGCCCACTGGATGCCGATGGCGAAGCTGCCGTCCCACAGATGGCTCCAGCGGGCGACGCGCTCGGGCGGTGGCGTCAGATAGGGCGCCTTCGGCCATGTCGCCGGATCGGGGGCGATGAGCAGCGGCAGGCTCGCCAGCGGCACCCAGCGCAGGCCGGGCGCGGCCGGGTCGAGGTCGCCGAGGTCCCGGCTGACGGGAATGCGGGCATCCACCCGGCCGAGCAGAGGCGCATGACGGGCATCGGCCACGAGGCGCGCGGGGATGCCCTGCTCGGCGAGGCGCCGTAGCAGCCGGGCGAACAGGATCTGATCGCCGAGCCCGCCCTCGGCCAGCACCACCAGCTCGCTCACCGGCTCGCGCCCGTCCCAGCGCGGGAAGGCCAGCGGTCGGAACGGCGGCGGCAGGAGCTGCGCCCGGCTCTCGCAATCGGCCCACCCCTCCTCCCATCGGCCGTGGGCAAGGGCGTCGAGGCCGCGGGCGTAGAGCGCGAGGGGGTAGCGCCCGTCCACCGCCAGCGCCGCGTCGATGGTGGCGCGCATCTCCTCCGGCCGGCCGAGATCGCCGAGCACGCCGGCCATGGCCACCAGGACGGGCGCCACCGGGGCGCCCTGGTCCATGGCGGACTCCAGATCCGCCAGCGCGCCCTTGAGGTCGCCGGTCAGGCGCCGCACCTCGGCGCGCTCGTGCAGCGCGCCGCGATTGGCGGGATTGTCCGCCAGCACGTCGTTGGACAGGGCGAGCGCCGCCTCCGGCGCGCCCGCATGACGCTCGATCCAGCTCAGCGCCACCTTGAAGCCCTCCCGCTCCGGCTCCAGGGCGATCGCCTTGCGCATCGTCTCCCGGGCCGCGTCAAACTTGAGATCGCCGGCCAGCGCCTGGGCCTTCAGGTAGCAGGCCTCGGCGAGGCTGGGCGCGAGGCGCAGCGCCTCGTCGGCCGCCGCCGCCGCTTCCCTGAAGCGGGCCAGCTCCAGAAAGGCGCCGGCCAGCGAGAGACGGTGCACCGGGACCCACGGCTGCATGGCCACCAGGGCCTGGAAATCGGCGAGCGCCTCGGTCGTCCGGCCGAGCCGGTTGAGCGCCACCGCGCGATTGGCCAGCGCCTCCACCGCCCGCGGATCGTCGGCGAGCACGGCGTCGTAGCGCGCGACGCCTTCGGCGAACCGGCCGAGGGCGCACAGCGCATTGCCGGCCATGAAGCGGGCCTGTGCCAGTGCTTCGGGGCTTTCCTCGGCCGCCTCGAAAGCGGCAAGGGCGCGCGCGGCCTCACCGAGGGCGAGATGGGCCGCGCCCAGGAGGAGCTGACTCTGGCCGGCTTTGGGAAAGGCCTCGGCCGCCCGCCGCGCCGCGGCGAGCGCGTCCTTCGGCCGCTGCGCCTGGAGCAGCGCGAGCACCAGCAGCCGATGTATTTCCAAAGGCGATCCGGACGCCTTGATCAGCCGGCGATAGATGCCGATGGCGTCATCGAGCTGGCCGGCCTGGTGCAATTGTGTGGCGCGCTGTAATTGGGCGCGCGCGTCTTGTAGCATCGGGCGCGGCTCCTCACTGCGTACGCTGAGGTTCCGCTTTTAGAGGAGGTTCGCGGCGCAGCAAACGGGCCTTTGGGCCTTGTCCCGGCTGTTTTTCCCGGACCCTCAGCCGATTACCATTCAACGGCGCGCGCGCTGGCCGAACAATACCGCCTGGGCGCTCTTGTCGGTGGAGAGATCCATCTTGACGCGCTCTTCCAGGCCGATGGCGAGGCCCCGCTGCACCGCCGGCCGGGCGAGCACGCGGGCCAGCCACGCCTTGAAGTGGGGGAATTCCTCGATGTCCTGGCCCTGGCGCTCCCACAGCTTGGCCCAGCCGACGCAGGCGATGTCGGCGATGGAATAGGCGCCGGCGAGGAACTCGCGGTCCTTCAGCCGGGCGTTCATCACGCCGTAGAGCCGGTGCACCTCATTGGTGTAGCGCTCGATGGCGTAGGGAATCTTCTCCGGCGCGTAGATGCGGAAATGGTGCGCCTGCCCGGCCATGGGGCCGAGCCCGCCCATCTGCCAGAACAGCCACTGGTCCACCTCCACCCGGCCGCGCTCGTCGGCGGGATAGAACAGGCCCGTCTTGCGGCCGAGATACTGCAGGATGGCGCCCGATTCGAACACCGAGATGGGCCGTCCGTCCGGCCCGTCCGGATCGACGATGCCGGGGATCTTGTTGTTGGGGGAGACGGCCAGGAACTCGGGGCGGAACTGGTCGCCCTTGCCGATGTTGACCAGCTTGAGGTCATACGGCAGGCCGCATTCCTCCAGCATGATGGAGATCTTCCAGCCATTGGGCGTCGGCCAGTAGTAGAGCTCGATGGGGCGACCCGATACTGCGGCCATGGCATGCTCCCTCACCCAAAGGTGGCCAGACCCCGCGGGCGGCCCGGCCCCAAGACCTAGCCATCACCGGCGCGAAGAGCAAGCCGCCCACGCCGCCCGCCGGCGATGGCGCCGGGATGATCGGTTTGTGGCGGAACGGCGACGATCCCCGCATTCCACCGGCGGGCGATGACCGGCGCGCCCCGCCTCAGCGGCACAGGGTATCGTTCGGATCGAGCGGGGTGAACTGCCAGTCGCTCCAGCGGGCGGGGCGCAGGAGGGGCGACCACCATTTCACCGTCAGCCCGCGGGTGGTGCTCTCGGCCGGCGGCAGGAAGTTCTGCGGCAGGCCGTTGTAGATGCCGCTCACCCGGGCGCAGCCGGTGGTCGGCCGGGCCGGCGGGCGATAGTCGAGCTCGTGCACGATCACCACCCGGGCGCCGGGAATGGCGGCGCGCAGCCGGCCGGCGGAGGTGCGGTCGTCGGCCACCAGGGTCGGCGCCGGGCCGAGCTTGGCGATCACCGCATCCCTGAGCTTGTAGAGCGGTTCGGCGGCGATGCAGCGCCCGCACAGGCGCTGGTCGGGCCACAGCGGCACCGCCGCGCGCACCGCCACGACGCCCACCGCCAGCGCCAGCAGCACGCCGAGATAGAGCTTCACCCGCTCCTGCCAGCCGCCGAGGCGCTCCAGCTCGGCGAAGAGATAGACCGGCGCCAGCAGGAAGAAGACGTGAAAATAGCGGTCGCGCAGGCTCGTGGTCCCCACCGCGAGCACGCCGATCAGGGTCACCACCGAGCCGATCACGATGATCGAGCGCAGGACCCGGCGCGCCGCGGCGGCATCGGCGCCGGCATCGCGCGCGCCCTCGCCCCGGTTGAACGGCAGGAAGATGAGCGCCATCAGGCCGACGAGCGGCAGCAGATAGCCGCCCCACGCCTGGAGGAAGGTGTTGAGCACCGCGTTCCAGGGCGCATGGGTGGCGCCGATGGTCTGGGCGGTGGCGGCGCCCACGTCCTGCTGCAGCACGTAGAGCGCAGCGCCGTATATGGCGAGGGGCAGCGCCGCCACCAGCACGGTGATGCCCAGCCGGCGGTCGAGCAGCACCCGCCGGAAGCCCGGCTCCAGCAGGCAGGAGACGATGAGCACGCCGAGGAAGGCGACATAGCCGAACTTGCCCAGCACGCCCGCCGCGATCCACGCCCCGAGGACCGCATAAAGCGCCATGCTCGGACGCCTGCTGAGGGCGATGAGGGTCAGGACGGTGCCGGCGATTGCCACGATCATGACGTTGGAATGGGTGAGGATGCGGTGGCTATGGTAGCCGATCACCCACAGGGACGAGAGGGAGAAAGTGGCCAGCGCCTGGAGCCGCGGATCGGCGATCACCTGCCGCGCGATGCGGTAGACCAGCCAGGCCAGGGCGAACAGCAGCGCGTAGCGCAGCACGGCGAAGGAGAGCAGTCCGACGCCGAACACCTGCTGCAGCCCGTAAAGCAGCCAGTCGAACAGCGGCGGATTGCGCGGCGCATAGCTCAGCGCCAGCGACTGGACCATGTAGCTCTCGATGGCATCGTCCGCATTGGCCGCCGATTCGAGGCCGGCGCCGATCAGCGCGTGGATCAGGCACCATAAGGCGACGATGACGAGGACGCCGGAAGGGCGCGCCCAGAAGGGCAGGTCGGCGGGGCGGCCGGCGGCCGATCCGGCCGCGACGGATGCGGGCCGGCCCATGGAAACGGAACTGGACACGGGGGATCTTGCCTCCGGATGACGGGCGTCTCATAGCCCGTTTACAGGGAAATCGGGCGCCGGTTCAGCCGCGACGGTACGGCACGGCGCAGAATGCCGGCGTGCTGCGGCATTCCTGCAACCGGGGCGCTGCGGAAGCTCCGGGGCGGGCCCGAGGCGCTCACAGGGTCTCCAGCACCTCGAAGAAGCGCGTGCCGCCGGATGCGAGCGCGGTCTCGGACGCCTCGTGCATCAGCAGGTCGTCCACCCGCGCGCCCTCGGGACCGGCGCGCAGCGCCGTCACCATGGCGAGAACCTCGGCCTTGCCGCCGGCGATCACCGCCTCCACCGCGCCGCTCCTGCGGTTGCGCACCCAGCCGAGCAGGCCGCGGGCGCTCGCCTCCCGCGCGCACCAGGCGCGATAGCCCACTCCCTGGACCCGTCCCCGCAGGGTGACGTGGACCACGTGCATCATCCCCTCCCCTCGCCGCTTTGCGGCGGCCTTATTTGGGCGCGCAGGTCTCCGCCGGCTTGAGCGCCTCGAAGGTGGCCATGGCGCCGATGACGGCGAAACGGCCGTAGTCGATCTTCAGATCCCCCACCACGCCGTTATCGTAGAGGGAGAAGGCCATCACATAGGCCGGCGCGGAATCCTTGGTGTCCGGCTCGAAATAGCTGATGGTCACCGGGTAGTGGGTATGCCCCGCGAGAACCGCCTTGGCGGCGGGGGCGAGGCGGCTGTCGTCGGTGCTGGCGCGGCCGATGACGGCCAGCGTGTCGTAGATCTTCGCGGGATCGCCCACCCCGTCGTAGACCTTGGCGGCGACCACGTTCTCCCCGGCGGCGGCCGCTGCCAGCACCTTCACCACATGGGCGGTGGGCATGAGGATGTCGCCCTTCAGCTCGAGCGTCTTCTCCGCCGGCCTGCTGACCGCGACGGTGATGCCCTCGCCGCCGTTGCGGGTGACGTTGGCCTCCACCTCGGTCACCCCATCCGCCGACGAGCTGGAGGTGCTGGAGAAGCGGTAGGAGCCGCCCTTGGCGTCCTCCCAGGCCTTGGACACGATCTGCTGGCTCAGTGCCGCGCCTTCGCCGGTGGTGCTCTCGCTCTCCTGGCGGGTCAGGGTGGTGTAGCCGGAGCAGGCGTCGCCGGTGATCTCGTAGGCGATGTCGCCGCTCATGCCCTCAAGCTGGCCGGTGGGCCGGGAGCCGTCGAGGGTGAGGCGGTAGCCCACCTTGTGGGGCAACAGGACCGTCGCCGCCGCGGGGGCCGCCGCGAGCGCGCAGACCAGGCCCGCGCCGAGCGCCGCGGCCAAAGGTGCGCGGATCGTCATTGTGCTCTCCCTTTTGTTCTGCCGGCTCGATTTGCAACCTGCCGGAGGTGCTCTCTCCCGCTCCCGCGCGCGCCGGCTGGTCCGCGGGCGCTTGCGCACCCGCCCCGCATCAGCGAAGAGAGAGGCCAATTGCGCATACCTTATGGCAGGAGTTTTTCATGTCCGCGTCCATTGAAGACAAGCTCGCCTCGCTCGGCATCACCCTGCCGGTCCCCAAGCCGCCCGTGGCCAATTATGTCCCCGTGGTGCGCACCGGCAACCTCCTCTTCATCTCCGGCCAGCTGCCGATCGATGGCGAGGGCAAGATGCTCACCGGCAAGCTCGGCGCGGGCACCGACATCGCCGCCGGCCAGGAGGCCGCGAAGCTCTGCGCCATCAACCTGCTGGCCCAGATGAAGGCGGAGCTCGGCGACCTCGAAAAGGTGGTGCGGCTGGTGAAGCTCGTCGCCTTCGTGAACTCGGCCCCGGATTTCGTGGACCATCCCAAGGTGGTGAACGGCGCCTCCGACTTCTTCGTCGAGGTGATGGGCGACAAGGGCCGCCACGCCCGCTCGGCGGTGGGCATTGCCGCCTTGCCGTTCGGCGCGGCGGTGGAAGTCGAGGCAATGGTGGAAGTCATCTGAAGAATGCGGATTCCTTTTGTCGACGGCGGGCCCGACTGGCTCACCGCACGCCCCGTCGCCCATCGCGGTCTGCATGACCGGGCGCACGGCATCATCGAGAACACCGCGTCGGCCTTCGACGCGGCCCGCCAGGCCGGCTTCGGCATCGAGTGCGACGTGCAGCTCAGCGCCGATGGCGAAGCCATGGTGTTCCACGATTTCTTCCTGGATCGCCTGACCGAGGCCAAGGGCCCGGTGGACCGCCTCACCGCGGATGCGCTGATGCGCGTGCCCCTGAAGGGGACGCGCGACCGGATCCTGCGGCTCGGCGAGCTGTTCGATCTGGTGGCGGGCGAGGTGCCGCTCCTCATCGAGATCAAGAGCGACTTCTCGGGCGACACCCGCCTCGTGCGGCGGGTCGCGGAGCTGACCCTCGCCTATCGCGGGCCGGCGGCGCTGATGTCGTTCGACCCCGCGGTGCTCGTGGTCCTGAAGGAGAGCGCGCCAGAGATCCCGCGCGGCATCGTCGCCGAATACGCGCTCGACGGCGAGGAATGGCATGCGCTCACCGACGCCCAGCGCAGAAGGCTGCGCTTCCTGCTGCACTGGCCGCAGACGCGCTTCCAGTTCGTGAACTATGCAGTGCGCGACCTCGACCAGCTCCCGGCGCGCATCGCCCACGCCGTCGGCCTGCCGCTGCTGGCCTGGACGGTGCGCACCCGCAACGAGCGCTCCAAGGCGATCTGGCGAGGCGCGCAGCTGGTGTTCGAGGGCTTTATTCCGTAGCGGCACCTGCGACGTCCCGCCGCGCTGGCCCGCCGGGGAAGCGAGGCGCACCTTAGGACAATGTCCGAGGTGCGTATCCGATCCCTCTCCTCCATCGCGGAGATCCCCCAGGCCGAATGGGATGCCTGTGCCGCCGGCGGGGCCGAGAGGCCCGAGCCCTTCGTCTCCCACGCCTTCCTCTCCGCCCTTGAGGAGACCGAATGCGCGGCGCGCCGGACCGGCTGGCTGCCCCATCATCTGGTGATGGAGGGCGAAGGAGGCACCGCCGTCGCGGTGGCGCCCACCTACCTGAAAGCCCATTCGCGCGGCGAATATGTCTTCGACCAGGGCTGGGCCGACGCCTACCACCGCATCGGCGGCGCCTATTATCCCAAGATCCAGGTGGCGGTGCCGTTCACCCCGGTGACCGGCCGGCGCCTGCTGCTGCATCCCGACGCGCCCAGGGACCACGCCCGCGCCGCCCTCGCCCAGGGCCTCGTCGAGGTGGCGAAGCTGCGCAACGCCTCGTCGGTGCACGTGACCTTCACCACCGAGGAGGAATGGGAGGCGCTCGCCGGCCTCGGCTTCCTCAAGCGCACCGACCGCCAGTTCCACTGGACCAACAACGGCTACGCCAGCTACGACGACTTCCTCGCCGAGCTCGCCTCGCGCAAGCGCAAGGCGCTGAAGAAGGAGCGGCGCGAGGCGCTGGCCAGCGGCATCGAGATCGAATGGCTCACCGGTTCCGACATCACGGAAGCCGCGTGGGACGCCTTCTTCACGTTTTATCTCGACACCGGCTCGCGCAAATGGGGCACGCCCTATCTCAACCGCGCCTTCTTCTCGCTGATGAGCGAGCGGCTGGCCGACCAGGTGCTGCTGGTGATGGCCAAGCGCAACGGGCGCTATGTGGCGGGCGCGCTCAACTTCATCGGCGCCGACACGCTCTACGGCCGCTATTGGGGCTGCCGCGAGGAGCACCCCTTCCTGCATTTCGAGATCTGCTACCATCAGGCCATCGATTTCGCCATCGACCGCAAGCTCAAGGTGGTGGAGGCCGGCGCCCAGGGCGAGCACAAGCTGGCGCGGGGCTACCTGCCCAAGCCCACCTATTCGGCCCATTTCATCGCCCACCAGGGCCTGAGCCAGGCGGTGGCGCAATATCTGGAGCGCGAGCGCGCCCATGTGGAGGAGGACGCCGCCGTCCTCACCGACCTCGGCCCGTTCCGCCGCACCGTCGAGGCGGAGCAGGACTGAAGCTGTGGCGCGGCCATTAAGCCACAGGTCGCGCAGGATTTTATAACCTTGCGACATCGGCGCATTGCGGCCCGAGGGGGCGGATCGCTATAGTCCCGCGCGCCAATCAGAGGTGAGCGATGACCTATTGTTGTGGAGTACTTGTCCGGGACGGTCTGGTGATGATCGCCGATACCCGGACCAATGCGGGGCTCGACAACATCTCCACCTATCGCAAGCTCCATGTGTTCGAGGAGCCGGGCCATTACGTCATGGCCATCGCCAGCGCCGGCAACCTCTCCATCTCCCAGTCCGTGGTCAGCCTCATGCGCGAGGGCGTGGAGGACCGCGAGGCCGGCGAGCGCCACCACCTCGCCGATTGCCGCACCATGTTCCAGGCCGCCCAGCTCGTCGGCCGGGCGATCCGCCAGGTGCAGCACGAAGCCAATATCGACCTCGAGCAGACCAACGTGAACTTCGAGGTGTCCTTCCTCCTCGGCGGGCAGATCTCCGGCGGGCCGGTGCGGCTGTTCATGGTCTACACCGCCGGCAACTTCATCGAATGCACGCCGGACACGCCCTTCCTGCAGATCGGCGAGCACAAGTACGGCAAGCCGGTGCTCGACCGCGCCGTGACCTATGAGATGGAGCTGCCCGACGCGCTGAAGACCAGCCTCATCTCCATGGATTCCACCATGCGCTCGAACCTCGGCGTGGGGCTGCCGATCGACGTCATGGTGCTCTATGCCGACAAGCTGCACACCGAGCTTGCCTACCGCATCGAGCCGGGCGAGCCCTATTTCCACGACCTGCGCGAGCGCTGGTCGGCGGCGCTCCGGGCGGCCCATGCGGCGATCCCCCGCCCGCCCTATCTGAAGGACGTGCGCAAGCTCGCCACCGAGAAGACCTGAGGCGGCTTTTCCGCAGAAGCGAACGAAAAAGGGCACCCCGAGGGGTGCCCTTTGCGTTTGCGCCGGCAGGCCCGCCCGTCCGGGCGGCGCGGTCAGGCGCTCTTCGGCGCCAGCTTGGCGGAGACGATCTTGTCGGGATCCTTGACCGGCTCGCCGCGCTTGATCTGGTCCACGTTCTCCATGCCGGAGATCACCTCGCCCCACACGGTGTACTGGCCGTCGAGGAAGCGGGCATCGGTGAAGCAGATGAAGAACTGGCTGTCGCCGGAGTTCGGGTCCTGGGCGCGGGCCATGGAGCAGGTGCCACGCACGTGGGGCTGCTTGTTGAACTCGGCGCGGAGCTTCTTGCCCGAGCCGCCCATGCCGGTGCCGGTGGGATCGCCGGTCTGCGCCATGAAGCCGTCGATCACCCGGTGGAACGGCACGCCGTCATAGAAGCCCTCGGCCACCAGCTCCTTGATGCGCGAGACATGGCCCGGCGCCAGATCGGGGCGGAAGGCGATGGTCACGGGGCCCTTGGTGGTCTCGAGGATGAGAACCTCGTCGCTCATGGTGAGTCCTTTCCAAAAATCACTGCCATCCTAGCGCCAAGGGTCGAGCCGGACATCCGGCCGGCCCTGCGGCGCGCGTCTCGTGCCGGCCTATTTGGCGTCGGCGGCGACCTGCATCTTCACGATGCGGTCGGGGTTGCTCACCGTGCCGTTGTTGGCCGCCGAGCCCTTCTTGATCTTGTCCACATACTCCATGCCCGAGACCACCTCGCCCACCACGGTGTACTGGCCGTTCAGGCTGGAGGCCTCATCGAACATGATGAAGAACTGCGAATTGGCGCTGTTGGGCGAGGCGGCGCGGGCCATGCCCACGATGCCGCGCTCGAACGGCACGTTGGAGAATTCCGCCGGCAGGTCGGCATATTTGGAGCCGCCGGTGCCGTTGCCGTACTGGCCGTCGCCGGTCTGGGCCATGAAGCCGGGAATCACCCGGTGGAACGGCACGCCGTTATAGAAGCCCTCGCGGGTGAGCGTCTTCAGGCGCTCGGCGTGCTTCGGCGCGAGATCGGGACGCAGCGCGATCACCACCCGGCCATAGGCCGTGTCGAGATAGAGCGTGTTCTGCGGGTCGGGCTTGCCGCCCGCCTGCGCAACCGCCGGCGCGGCGAACGCCACCGCGAGGGCGAGCGCGAGACCGGCGCAGGCACGGCCGATGACACCCATCATGAGCAATCTCCCTGAGTGTGGGCCCCGACCGGGGCCCGGAGGTGAACGGCGATCAGCCCTTGAACTTGTCCTTGAGCCGGCCGAGCACCGCGGGCGGCACGAAGGCGGACACATCCCCGCCCATGGAAGCGATCTGCCGCACGAGCGTGGCCGTGATGGGGCGCACCATGGGGGTCGCCGGCAGAAACACCGTCTGCAGGCGCGGCGACATGGTGCCGTTCATGCCCGCCATCTGCATTTCGTAATCGAGGTCGGTGCCGTCGCGCAGGCCGCGGATGTAGAGCGTGGCGCCCTCCCGCTCGGCGGTGTGGACGATCAGCCCCGAGAAGGTGATGGCGCGCAGCCGAACCCCGGCCTCGGCCGCCACGGGCGCGCACACCTCGTCGAGCATGGCGAGGCGCTCCTCCACCGGGAACAGCGGCGCCTTTCCGGGGTGGATGCCGATGGCGAGGATCAGTTCGTCCGCCAGCCGGCAGGCCGAGCGCACCACGTCCAGATGGCCGTTGGTCATGGGATCGAACGATCCCGCATAGATGGCGATGCGCCGGGGGGCGGGCGTGCTGGCGGGGCTGTCCATGGGGCGAGAGGGTTAGCCCAGGCCCGGCGCCGCATCAATGGCCGATCGCCCGCCTCGCGGGATAATTGCCCGCCTCCGCGCGCGGCGGCGCCCCGCCGCGCCTGCCTCAGCGCCGCCCCATGGCCAGCAGCACCACGGCCCCGCCGAACAGGATGCCGGCCGACACGCGATCCGCCAGCCGGCTGAAATGCCGCGACAGCGCCGCGCGCGCCCGGCCGGCGGCGAGCGCCCACAGCATGTCGCCGGACAGGGCGATGGCGGCGAAGATGGCCGCCAGCAGCGCGATCTCCGGCACCGGATTTTCCGGGTGGGTCACGAACTGCGGCAGGAAGGCCGCATGGAAAAGCAGGGTCTTGGGGTTGGCGAAGGCCACCGCGAGCCCGCGCGTGAACGCCGCCCGCCGCGACGGCGCGGCCGCCGCCTCCTGCCCGCCCGCCGGCCCTTCCGCCCGCCCCGCGGCGCGCCACTGGCGCACCGCCAGCACCACGAGATAGGCCGCGCCGAGATAGCGCAGCAGGTCGAAATGCCGGGCGAAGGCCTCCACCACATAGGACAGCCCGGCCGCCACGCCGGCAAGCTGAAGCACCAGCCCGACGTTGACGCCCATGGCGGTGAGCATGCCGGCCCTGCTGCCATATTTCAGGCTGGTGCCGACGATGAGCGCCACGTTGGGGCCCGGCGTCGCCGTCAGCGCCACGCTGGCGGCGACGAACAGCGCGAGGCCCTCCGCCCCGATCACGACGCCTCGTCCTGCGGGCCGCCCTCGCCGGAATCACCCTCGCTGGCGTCACCCTCGCTGGCGCCGTCGCCCATGCCGGCCTCGTCCTCGGAGATGTGCTCCACCGAAACCACCCGCTCGCCGTCGGCGGTGTCGAAGACGATGACGCCCTGGCTCGCGCGCCCGACGATGCGGATGCCGTCCACCGGGCAGCGGATGAGCTGGCCGCCGTCGGTCACCAGCATGATCTGGTCCTGGTCCTCCACCGGGAAGGAGGCCACCAGCGGGCCGTTGCGCTCGTTCACCGCCATGGCGACGATGCCCTTGCCGCCGCGCCCGGTCACCCGGTACTCGAACGACGAGGTGCGCTTGCCGTAGCCATTTTCCGAGACGGTGAGGATGAACTGCTCCAGGGCGCTCATCTTCACGTAGCGCTCCTCGCCCAGCAGGCCTTCGCCGGCGGCGCCCTCCTCCACCTCGACGTCGGCCGCCTCGCCGGCCTCGCCCGCCACCGCCCGGCGGCGCCGGAGATAGGCGAGGCGTTCCTCGGCCGTCGCGTCCACATGATTGATGATGGCCATGGAGATGACGCGATCGGCACCCTCCAGCCGGATGCCGCGCACGCCGACGCTGTCGCGCCCCTTGAACAGGCGCACGTCGTCCACCGGGAAGCGGATGCAGGCGCCCTGCGCGGTGGTGAGCAGCACGTCGTCCGCCCCGGTGCAGAGCGCCACGTCGGCGATGGCCTCGCCGTCGCCGAGCTTCATGGCGATCTTGCCGTTGCGGTTCACCTGCGCGAAGTCGGTCAGCGCGTTGCGCCGCACCGTGCCGGAGGTGGTGGCGAACATGATCTGCAGGCGCTCGTTCTCCGCCGGATCCTCGGGCAGCAGCATCACCGAGGTGATGCGCTCGTCGCTCTCCAGCGGCAGGATGTTGACCAGCGCCTTGCCGCGCGCCTGGGGTGCGGCCGCCGGCAGGCGCCAGACCTTGAGCTTGTAGACCTGCCCCTTGGAGGAGAAGAACAGCACCGGCGCATGAGTGGAGGCCACGAACAGGCGGGTGACGAAATCCTCGTCGCGGGTCTGCATGGCCGAGCGGCCCTTGCCGCCACGCCGCTGCGCCCGGTAGGCGGACAGCGGCACGCGCTTGATGTAGCCGGCATGGGAGACGGTGATCACCATCTCCTCGCGCTGGATGAGGTCCTCGTCCTCCAGGTCGCCGAAGCCTTCCACGATCTCCGTGCGGCGCGGCGTGCCGAACTCCTCCTTGATCGCCACCAGCTCGTCGCGGATGATCGAGCGCATGCGCGCCCGGCTCGCCAGAATGTCGAGGTAATCGGCGATCTCGGTGGCGAGCTTGTCCAGCTCCGCGGCGATCTCGTCGCGGCCGAGGGCGGTCAGCCGCTGCAGGCGCAGATCGAGGATGGCGCGGGCCTGCACCTCGGAGAGGCGGTAGGTGCCGTCCTCCCTGAGGCTGTGGCGCGGATCGGCGATCAGCGCGATCAGCGGCGCCATGTCCTTGGCCGGCCAGTCGCGCGCCATGAGCGCTTCGCGGGCGCTCGCCGGATCGGGCGCGGTGCGGATGAGGTGGATCACCTCGTCGATATTGGCCACGGCGATGGCGAGGCCCACCAACACATGGGCGCGCTCGCGCGCCTTGCGCAGCAGGAATTTGGTCCGCCGGCTCACCACCTCCTCGCGGAAGGCGATGAAGGCGGTCAGCATGTCGTGCAGGGTGAGCAGGCCCGGCTTGCCGGCCGACAGCGCCACCATGTTGACGCCGAACGAGGTCTGCAGCGCCGTCATGCGGTAGAGGTTGTTGAGCACCACGTCCGCCTGGGCGTCGCGCTTGATCTCGATCACCACGCGCAGGCCGTCGCGATCGCTCTCGTCGCGGATCTCGGAGATACCCTCGATGCGCTTGTCGCGCACCAGCTCGGCGATCTTCTCGATCATCGTCGCCTTGTTCACCTGGTAAGGGATCTCGGTGACGATGAGCGCCTCGCGCTCCTTGCGGATGGTCTCGATGGCCACTTTCGAGCGCATCACCACCGAGCCGCGGCCGGTGAGATAGGCCTGGCGGATTCCCGAGCGGCCGAGGATCAGGCCGCCGGTGGGGAAATCAGGACCCGGCAGCAGCTCCAGCAGCGCGTCCGGATCGAGGCTCGGGTCGTCCAGCAGCGCCACCGTGACATCGATGATCTCGCCGAGATTGTGCGGCGGGATGTTGGTGGCCATGCCGACCGCGATCCCGCCGGCACCGTTCACCAGAATGTTGGGGAACTTCGCCGGAAGGACAGACGGTTCGTGCTCCGAATTGTCGTAGTTTTCCTGGAAGTCGACGGTCTCCTTGTCGAGATCGTCGAGCAGCGCGCCGGTGATCTTCTCGAGGCGCACCTCGGTGTAGCGCATGGCCGCGGGCTGATCGCCGTCCACCGAGCCGAAATTGCCCTGGCCGTCCACCAGCGGCACCCGCATGGCGAAGGTCTGCGCCATGCGCACCAGCGCGTCGTAGACCGACTGGTCGCCGTGGGGGTGATACTTACCGATGACGTCGCCGACCACGCGGGCCGACTTGCGATAGGGCTTGTTCCACTCGTACCCGTTCTCGTGCATGGAGAACAGGATGCGCCGATGCACCGGCTTCAGGCCGTCGCGCACGTCCGGCAGCGCGCGGGCCACGATGACGCTCATGGCGTAATCGAGATAGGAGCGCGACAGCTCGTCGGTAATGGAAACGGGCCGGATATCGGAGGGCGGCTCACCGCCGCTGTTCGGCGTCTCGGGATCGGCCAAAAGTCGATACTCTCATCATCTCAGGGGCTGGCGCCTTTCTAACCGATTCATCCGCCCGACGCCAGCGCCCCACCTCCGAGCGAAGCGATTTTTATCATTTAATCACAAACGGTTATTCGATCCCATCCGGAGCGCTCGGTAGAACACGACTTCTTTGCGCCCTTTACCTCCGACAAACCGCCCCTCCGCTCGCGACCCGAGGGCGCGCACCACCCCTCCCCCAGAGGTGCAGTGGAGTCGCAACTACCTCATCCGCCCGTCAAGCACCCCAGGCAGACTCGGCACCCGCAGCCCGTCTTCAGAACGGAATTTCATCATCAAGATCGTTGGCCGGCATAGGCCGCCCGCCGCCACCACTCCCGCCGCCGGATCGACGCCCTCCGCCCGACCCGCCACCGAAGCCGCTCCCGGACCCATAGCCCACCGATCCACCGCCCATTGGCCCGGAAGACCCGAAATCGGCGCCGCCGCCGTAATCCTCGACGCCTTCTGCCCCGCCACTGCGGCCATCAAGCAGCGTCAGCTCGCCGCGGTAGGGTCGCAGCACCACTTCGGTGGTGAACTGCTCACGCCCGTCCTTTTCATACTTCCGCGTCTCGAGCTGGCCCTCGATATAGACCTTGGAGCCCTTCTTCAGGAACCGCTCGGCGACGCCCACCAGATTCTCGTTGAAAATCACCACCCGGTGCCACTCGGTCCGTTCGCGCCGCTCGCCCGACGCCTTGTCCCGCCAGTTCTCCGACGTCGCCACCGAGAGGTTGCACACCCGCCCGCCATTCTGAAACGACTTCACTTCCGGATCACGGCCAAGATTGCCGATCAGGATCACCTTGTTGACGCTGCCGGCCATGTCCGCGGCCTCCACAGGTTTGAATATTGCTGCTTGCCGCACCCTATCCCGCCGACCCTCGCGCGCGAGCGCCAAACGATGTTGTCCACGGGAAACTCGCCCCTTCGCACAGGCCTACGCCCCACCCTCACACATTTGTTCTTGTATTGTTCTATCCATCGAGCCGCCGATGCGCAAGTCAGGAGTCGTCGCGGCGGGCGTTTTTTTTGGCTGGCGAACCGCAAAAGTTCTTGCTATGTTCTCTATCGCACCGCACGCGCCCCGGTACAATCGAGCGATGAAAATGAGCCAATTCGAAGCATCAGGAACGGACTTCGCCGTACTGCGGACCGACTGGCGAGATCCGGTTTCAGCGTTCGCCTGTCGCGTTGTTTCGCCATCAGGTGGTGCGGTGGCAGTTAAATCGTGGCTGGCGCGGGTGGGTATGGAGTTGGATGATGGGCCCGACGGGACCACTACGTTTCACGGGGCGCTCATGGTTGCCAGCGCGGCCACAGTGGTTGGGACTCTTGCCGTGCTGAATGCTACCTCGCTCCTGCCCTGATGTTTTGATCTTTTGCGCCGTGCTCCCGGCAGCGCACCCTGGACGTTCATGACTGATCGCACTTCCCCTCTGCGGGGCAAATCCGCCCGCGCCTCCTCCGGCCGCGCCGCCCCTTCCCGCCGGGCCGGCGCCAAGGCGGAGGCATCGGGCGAGCGCGTACCATCGGATGGGAATGACGGGGGCAGGATCGAGACCGAGGCGCCGACCTCGGGTCTGCCGGGCGCCGTGACCGCTGAAGTGCGCGGCCGCCGGCACGGCGGGAGCGAGACCGAGGCCGGCAGTGCCCCGCCCAATGGAAGCCTGCGGCGGGATGCCCGTATTCTCGCCGTGCGCGGCGCGCGCGAGCACAATCTCAAGAATGTCGATCTGGAGATACCCCGCGACAGCCTCGTGGTGTTCACAGGCCTTTCCGGCTCGGGCAAGAGCTCGCTGGCGTTCGATACCATCTATGCGGAGGGCCAGCGGCGCTATGTGGAGAGCCTCTCCGCTTATGCGCGCCAGTTCCTCGAGATGATGCAGAAGCCCGACGTGGACCAGATCGACGGACTCTCCCCCGCCATCTCCATCGAGCAGAAGACCACCTCGAAGAATCCGCGCTCCACCGTGGGCACGGTGACGGAGATCTACGATTACATGCGCCTGCTCTGGGCGCGGGTGGGCATTCCCTATTCGCCCGCCACCGGCCTGCCCATCGAGAGCCAGACGGTCTCGCAGATGGTGGACCGCATCCTGGCGCTGCCGGAAGGCACGCGGCTCTACATCCTCGCGCCGGTGGTGCGCGGGCGGAAGGGCGAGTACAAAAAGGAGCTCGCCGACTGGATGAAAAAAGGCTTCCAGCGGGTGAAGATCAACGGCGCCTTCCACGAGATCGCCGACGCTCCTGTCCTCGACAAGAAGTTCAAGCACGATATCGACGTGGTGGTGGACCGCATCGTGGTGCGCGCCGACCTGGCGCAGCGCCTCGCCGACAGTTTCGAGACCGCGCTCGGGCTTGCCGACGGCATCGCCCTGGCCGAGTTCGCCGACGGCGCCGACGAGGCCGATGGTCCCCGGCGCATCGTGTTCTCGGAGAAGTTCGCCTGCCCGGTGTCCGGCTTCACCATCGCCGAGATCGAGCCTCGCCTGTTCTCCTTCAACAATCCGTTCGGCGCCTGCCCGGCCTGCGACGGGCTCGGGGTGGAGCAGACCATCGATCCCGACCTCGTGGTGCCGGACAAGGCCCGCTCGCTGGCCAAGGGGGCCATCGCGCCGTGGGCGAAGTCCACCTCGCCTTATTACGGGCAGACGCTGGACGCGCTTGCCGACCATTACGGCTTCAAGCTCAACGTGCCCTGGCAGGACCTGCCGGAAAAAGCGCGCGACGTGCTGCTCTACGGCTCCGGCCCGGAGAAGATCACCTTCGCCTACAACGACGGCCTGCGCGCCTACGAGACGCACAAGACCTTCGAGGGCGTGGTGCGCAATCTCGACCGGCGCTGGAAGGAGACGGAAAGCGACTGGGCGCGGGAGGAAATCTCCAAATATTTCTCCACCGTCCCCTGCGCGGTGTGCGCCGGCTATCGCCTGAAGCCCGAGGCGCTGGCGGTGAAGATCGCCCACCGGCACATCGGCGAGATCTCCCAGCTTTCCGTGCGCGCCGCATCCGACTGGTTCGCCACGCTGCCGGGCGAGCTTTCCGACAAGCAGAACGAGATCGCCGGGCGGATCCTGAAGGAGATCCGCGAGCGCCTCGCCTTCTTGCTCGACGTCGGGCTCGAATATCTCACGCTCTCGCGCGCCTCCGGAACCCTGTCCGGCGGCGAGAGCCAGCGCATCCGCCTCGCCTCGCAGATCGGCTCGGGGCTCACCGGCGTGCTCTATGTGCTGGACGAGCCGTCCATCGGCCTGCACCAGCGCGACAATGCGCGGCTGCTGGAAACGCTGAAGCGCCTGCGCGATCTCGGCAACACGGTGATCGTCGTCGAGCACGACGAGGATGCCATCCTCGCCGCCGATTATGTGGTGGACGTGGGCCCCGGCGCCGGCATCCATGGCGGACGGATCGTGGCCCAGGGCACCCCGGCGGAGATTCTCGCCAATCCCGCCTCGCTCACCGGACGCTACCTCACCGGCGCATTGTCCGTGGGCGTGCCGGCGCGGCGCAGGCCGAACCCGAAGCGCATGCTCCGCCTCGTGGGCGCGCGCGGCAACAATCTGAAGAACGTCACCGCCGAGATCCCGCTCGGCCTGTTCACCTGCATCACCGGCGTCTCGGGGGGCGGCAAGTCCACCCTGCTGCTCGACACCCTCTACAAGGCGGCGGCGCGGCGCCTCAACAACGCCACCGAGGCGCCCGCCCCCTTCGATCGGATCGAGGGGCTGGAATTTCTCGACAAGGTCATCGACATCGACCAGTCGCCCATCGGCCGCACCCCGCGCTCCAATCCGGCCACCTATACGGGCGCCTTCACCCCCATCCGCGACTGGTTCGCCGGCCTGCCGGAGGCCAAGGCCCGCGGCTATGGTCCGGGGCGCTTCTCCTTCAACGTGAAGGGCGGACGCTGCGAGGCCTGCCAGGGCGACGGCGTCATCAAGATCGAGATGCACTTTCTGCCGGATGTCTACGTCACCTGCGACGTGTGCAAGGGCAAGCGCTACAATCGCGAGACCCTGGAGGTGACCTTCAAGGACAGGTCCATCGCCGACGTGCTCGACATGACAGTGGAGGAAGGCGCCACCTTCTTCAAGGCGGTGCCCTCGGTGCGCGAGAAGCTGGAGACGCTGCACCGGGTGGGGCTCGACTATATCAAGGTCGGCCAGCAGGCCACCACGCTCTCCGGCGGCGAGGCGCAGCGGGTGAAGCTCTCCAAGGAGCTGTCGAAGCGGGCCACCGGCCGCACCCTCTACATTCTCGACGAACCCACCACCGGCCTGCACTTCCACGACGTGAAGAAGCTGCTGGAGGTGCTTCACGAGCTCGTCGAGCAGGGCAACACGGTGGTGGTGATCGAGCACAATCTCGATGTCATCAAGACCGCCGACTTCGTGATCGACCTCGGCCCCGAGGGCGGCGACGGCGGCGGCGAGGTCGTGGTGTCCGGTCCGCCCGAGGCGGTGGCCGCCGATCCGCGCTCCCACACCGGGCGCTTCCTCGCCGAGGTGCTGGCGCGGCGGCCGCTGAAGGACATTGCCCGGGATCCCGGCGCCAAGGGGCCTCTTAAGGGGCCACTTGCCGAAACGCCGCCGGAGGATGCCGTCGCGGAGGATGAGGAGGCATCGCGACCCGCGCGCGGGCGGCGGACGGGTGGGCGGCGGAAAAGCCAGGCGGCGGAATAGAATTTGCCGATGCGCCCGGTCCGGGCGTTTATCGGCATCGCACCCCTTCTTAAGCGCCGGTCGCCGGAAGGGGAGCGGCCCTTCTTTCGGAGGGAGAGCGCGGGCCGGACCGCGCCCCGGGTGCGTGGCGTGACCGGGTGACACGGGCCCACTAGATAGAGCCGCTGGCGACGGCACCCGACGCCAGCCGCGAAACCGAGAGGCGCCTAGCCTCTTGATCCGCCTTCCCCCATCGGCGCCGGGATCGCCTCCGCCCAGCCGCGGACTGCGGGAGATTTCCCGTCGCCCGCGCGCCAGCGGATCAGCGCCGGCCGCGATGCCCGGGCATCATGCTGTGGAGGCGATCGCTCAGCCGCCGCTGCAGGCGGCCCGGCCCATAGGTCCAGGCCAGATGCCAGCGGCCCGCGAGATCCACCGGAAAGGCCTGCCCGCGCGGCACGAACCACGCATTGTGCCCGGTCCGGCGCACCAGCTTGTAGCCGCTCAGCATCATGTGCAGGTGGACCCGGGTGAAGCGATCGCGGTCGTCCACCAGCACGAGCGCGGGCTTGTAGCGGGACAGGGTGAAGCCGCGCAGCACGTCGAGCTCGGCGCCTTCCACGTCCACGGAGACGAAATCCACGTGCTCGAACCCGGCCTGGGCCAGCACGTCGTCGAGCGTGGCGACCGGAACGTTGATGACGGGATCGCCGCCGCGGCGGGCCCGGTCGAGGCGCAGCGTGCTCATGCCACGCCGCATGACCAGCGGGCGGAGCTTCTCCTTCACCTTCGGGCCCACGCAGGCCAGCTCGAACACCTGGCTCCTGCGGTTCTGCCGCAGGTTGGCGGCCTGGGCCGGCACCGGCTCGATCAGCACGCCATTCCAGCCATCCAGCTCGAGCTGCGCGGTCTGGCTCTGGAACACCGGATCGAAGGCGCCCACCTCGACGAACACGCCGGTGCGGCCGGCGAAGAAGTCCGCCACCAGCTCGCGCTCGAAGTGATTGGGGAAAACGGCATCGGCCATCGCAGACCCCACAACTCTAGGGATGTCATTCACAACGTCGACTCGACCTTGGCCCATCTCGGATCGCAATCCTTCTGCTCTATCGCGCTACCGCTTCGATCATCGCAAGAATGATCGCAGGATGAATGAGGCGTTAATATGGTACCGAACGCAAGGGCAGGCTAAACCGTTTTTATGGCTTCATCCTACCGTTTTGACGGTATTTTCATACTAATACCAACCTAGAACTGCGCCATCCCGTACATGATGGTTGTCCGATTGTCGTTACCTGAACACCTCGAAAACGGCGCACCAATACCATTTGCCTGCAAATCTTCTATCCGAAACACTCATTGCTTAATGGCTGCCAGCACAGAACACAAAACCCCGTGAAGACACGCTACAGTCCGGTATTCCGAAATATTTCAAGCCCTTCCTTCCCCAGCGATAGGATGTAATTGGCAAGGCTGTATCCGCTCCGACACCTCCCTTTCTCTTGCCTCATTTGGGACAACGGACAGGATCTCAGCAGCCACATCACTGCACCTACCATCATAAGGTGTACTATTTTTGCGTGTATATAACGTTGGGGCGGGTCGCGCTTAAGGCGAGTGTTTCCCATTGATAAATGGCGTTGATACCGGCGCGCGACGGACGCACCGCCCGCGGTGTCATAAACTGCACTCTCAGATTGTATCTGGCACACGTGCCGCGATCACCGGCCAAGGCGCCGCCTTTCGGCCACAATCTGCCGGCTCCTGCCCCCTGGAAATCATCCGCAGGCGCGCGTCAAATGCCGTCTGGCTCAGGTGAGGGAGAAGGAGGACGCGACGAGATGGAAGCGGTTCACGTGGTGGGCGGCGGCCTCGCAGGGGCCGAGGCGAGCTGGCAGCTGGCGCAGCGCGGCGTCCCGGTGGTGCTGCATGAGATGCGCCCGGTCCGCTCCACCGAGGCGCATCATACCGAGGGGCTCGCCGAGCTGGTGTGCTCGAATTCGTTCCGCTCGGATGATGCCGAAGGCAATGCGGTGGGCGTGCTCCACGCGGAGATGCGTCGTGCCGGCTCGCTCATCCTCGCCTGCGCCGATCAAAACCAGGTGCCGGCCGGCGGCGCGCTGGCGGTGGATCGCATTGGCTTCTCGCAGGCCGTGACCCACGCGCTCGAAGGCCACCCGCTGGTGGAGATCCGCCGCGAGGAGCTTGGCGCCCTGCCCCCGGCCGAGTGGGACAAGGTGATCATCGCCACCGGCCCCCTCACCTCCCCGCCCCTGGCGGACGCCATCCGCGCGCTTACCGGCGAGAGCGCCCTCGCCTTCTTCGACGCCATCGCGCCCATCGTCCATTTCGACAGCATCGATATGGAGAAAGCCTGGTTCCAGTCGCGCTACGACAAGGCCGGGCCCGGCGGCAGCGGCGCCGACTACATCAACTGCCCGCTCACCGAAGCGCAGTACAACGCCTTCGTCGATGCGCTGCTGGCCGGCGACAAGGTGCCGCTCAAGGATTTCGAGGCCAAGACCCCCTATTTCGACGGCTGCCTGCCCATCGAGGTGATGGCCGAGCGCGGCCGCGAGACCCTGCGCTTCGGCCCGATGAAGCCGGTCGGCCTCACCAATCCCCACGCCCCCGACGTGAAGCCTTATGCGGTGATCCAGCTCCGCCAGGACAACAAGCTCGGCACCCTCTACAACATGGTCGGCTTCCAGACGAAGCTGCGCCACGGCGAGCAGGCGCGCATCTTCCGCACCATTCCGGGGCTGGAGGGGGCGGAATTCGCCCGGCTCGGCGGCCTTCACCGCAACACCTATTTGAACTCGCCCAGGGTGCTGGACGAAAGCCTGCGCCTGAAGGCCGACCCGCGCATCCGCTTCGCCGGCCAGATCACCGGCTGCGAGGGCTATGTGGAGAGCGCCGCGGTGGGGCTCATGGCCGGCCTGTTCACCGCTGCCGAGCACCGCGGTGAAGCGCCGAACCTTCCCCCCGTCACCACCGCCCATGGGGCGCTGCTCGCCCACATCACCGGGGGGCACCTGGAGACGGAGGCCGGCAGGACGCTCTCCTTCCAGCCGATGAACGTCAATTTCGGCCTGTTCCCACCGCTCGCCGAGGCGCCGCGCGCGGAGGACGGCAAGCGCCTCAGGGGCGCGCAGAAGACGCTGGCCAAGAAGAGGGCATTGGCGGCGCGCGCCCTCGCCGATCTCGACCGGTGGCTCGACTTGCGGCCCGAGGCGGCTTAAGAGGCCCCATGCCGCGCATCACCCGGACCTTTCCCGCCCTCGAAGAGCATGCGGACCCCACCCGCTTTGCCGTGGACACCGTGCTGAAGCGTGACGTCTTCTCCACGGTGGAGCGCGGCACGTGGACCGACGCCTCGGGCCAGACGTGGCCCGCCGTGCGTCGGCGCTGGAACGAAGTCTCGCCCTGGTTCGCCTTGCTCGCCGCGCGCCTTGCCGCCTTCGAGGCGAATGCGCTGCGCCACGTCACCGCCACCGGGGTGACGACGCCTCTGCTGGCGGTGGGCGAGCGCTTCCTGGTGCGCGGCTGGATCGAGGGCGTGCCACTGCAGATCGCGCGGCCGTTCGGCGACAGCCATTATTTCCATTCCGCCCGCGCCGCCCTGCGCACCCTGCACCGCGCCGGCTATGCCCATAACGACCTCGCCAAGCAGCAGAACTGGCTGTGCGGTGCCGATGGCGAGGCGTGGCTGATGGATTTCCAGCTCGCTTTGCCCATCAGCCGGAGCTGGAAGCTGGGCCGCATCCTCGCCTATGAGGACCTGCGCCACCTCCTCAAGCACAAGCGCACCTACTGCCCGGACGAGCTGACGGCGCGCGAGAAGGCCATGCTCGCCAAGAAGAGCGTGCCGACGCGGGTCTGGATGGCCACGGGCAAGAAGGTCTACCGCTTCGTCACGCGCCGGCTCATGTCCTATTCCGACACCGAGGGGCGCGGACCGCGGGTGACGCAGGTCGGGCCGCGCATCGTCGCGGCGCTGGCCGCCCATCCGGGCGTCGCCGACGTGCATATGGCGGATTTCCAGACCCTCGGCGGCAAGGTGGGCCTTTATGCCTTCGTGGAGGCGAAGCCCGCTGCGCCGGGCGAGGCCCCGCTCACGGCGGAGGCGCTGCGCGCCCATCTCGCGGCGGCGCTGCCCGACAGGCCGCATCTCGACCAGCTCCAGATCATCGAGCGCCTGCCTCGCGCCGCCGACGGCACCGTGCGCGACGACCTCCTGCTGCTGGTGGCGCGCAACCAGATCGAGATGCTCGACGCCCTTTCCGGCTCCGAGGAGGTGCGCGCCGCCATCGCCGCCATCGCCCGCAGCCGCCTGAACCTCACCGACCGCATCACCCGCTCGGTGGCATAAGCGGACCACCGGCCGCCGCCTCAGCCCGTCCTGAGCCAGGGCTTGCCGGCCCCGGCGCGCCGCGCCGCCCACCACAGGGTGAGCTGGCGGCGCAACGGCGAGAGGCCGGTCACCGCGCGAAAGGGATCCTTGGCCCGCGCGAGCGCCTTCAGGTCCCCGTCGATCAGGCTCAGGGGCAGGAAGGCGGGCGTCAGGGTCCGCCCCTCGTCCGGCGGGAAGGCGGAGATCGCTCCCGCGGCCGCCTTGAGATGCGCGCGCGCGGCGTCGTTCAGCTCCCGAAGCACCGCCGCGAGCGCGGGCGAGGCCTGCCCGCTGACCGCCGCCTCGCGATCAAGGCCGTGGCGGGCGAGCACATCCAGCGGCAGGAAGCACTGGCCCCGCGCCGCATGGATCGGCAGCGAGCGCATGAGGCCGGTGAGCGCCAGCGCCACCCCGCCATGGCCCGCCGCGGTGGCGGTGTCGGCCGCCGCCTCCGGCGCCAGCAGCAGCGCGGCGAGGCGCAGCAGCGCCGAGGCGGTCTCGCCCGCATAGCCTTCGAGGTCGGCGAAGCTCGGCATGGGATCGTCGTAGAGATCGAAGATACGCGCATCGGCGAGGGCGATGAACGCATCCTTCGGCAGGTGGTGGCGGGCGATGGTGTCCATCACCGCGACCGCCACCGGATGCCCCTCCACGTCGCCCCGGCCCTGGCCCTCGATCGCCTCGCGCCACCAGGCGAGGCGCACCTCCCCCGGCAACGCCTCGCGGATGACGTCGCGCACCCGCGCCACCTCCACATTGAAGGCATAGAGGGCGAAGAGATGCCGGCGCGCCGCCTCGGGAGCGAACAGGGCGGCGAGGAAGCGGTCGCGATCCTGGCTGCGCACGAGGTCCGCGCAATAGGCATAAGCGGCATCGACGGCGGCATCGGGCATGGGCGGGCTCGGGGCAGGTCTCGCGCGGGCCGGGCGCGGAACGGGAGGTCAGAACGCGATCAGTGCCGCGCCCACGCGCCGTCCCTCGGCCAGCAGCACGTTATAGGTCGCGGCGGCCTGGGGTGTCGGCATCAGCTCGAATCGCAGCCCCGCCGCGCGCAGGAGCTGCTTCAGCGGCTCGGCGAGATGGGCCGGATCGCGCCCCGTGCCGATGAACAGCAGCTCGAAGGCCGGCGCTTCCGCGAGGATGGGCGCGAGCGCGGCGGCATCCACCGCTGCCATCTCCGCCACCGGCCAGGCGTGGATGCCGGAGGGCAGAGCCAGGATCGAGCCGGCGTGGGACATGCCGGCGAAATGGAAGAACTGCTGCGCATAGCCGTCGATCGGCACCTGCCGCGGCAGGAACGCCTCGCCGGGGGGCGGCGGCGCGGCCACGGCGCGCTCAGGCCTCGGCGGGCTTCGAGCCCGGCTTGGCGGCACCCTCGGGCGCCGCCACGGTCGAGGCCCGCAGACCCAGATGGATGAGGATCGGCGCCGCCACGAAGATGGAGGAATAGGTGCCGATCAGCACGCCCACGGTCATGGCCAGGGAGAAGCCGCGCAGCACCTCGCCGCCGAAGAAGTACAGCGCCAGCGTCGAGAAGAAGGTGGTGGTGGAGACGATGAGGGTGCGCGACAGGGTGGCGTTCACCGCGACGTCGAGCAGCTCGGGCAGCGGCATCTTCTTGTAGCGCCGCACCATCTCGCGGATGCGGTCATAGATCACCACCGTGTCGTTCAGGGAATAGCCCATGATGGTGAGGATGGCGGCGATGGAGGTCAGGTTGAAGTCGATGCCGAACGCCGAATAGATCATCAGCGTCACGAAGATATCGTGCAGCGTGGTGACCAGCGCGCCCACCGCGAACTGCCATTCGAAGCGGAACCACAGATAGGCCAGCACCGCCACGGCGCCCAGCACCAGGGCCAGGATGGACTGGCGCACCAGCTCGCCCGACACCGAGGGGCCCACGCTCTCCACCCGCCGGATGGAATAATCCTGCCCCAGCGCGCCGCGCACGTCGGAAACGATCTTCTGCTGCTCCTCGTCGGAGGTGCCGGCCTGACCGAGGCGGATCAGCACGTCGCGGGGCGAGCCGAACTCCTGGATCTGCACGTCGCCGAGGTCGAGATCGGTCAGATGCTCGCGCAGGGCGCCGAGATCGGCCGTCGCCTGGCTCGCCTGCGCCTCGATCAGCGTGCCGCCACGGAAGTCGATGCCGAGGTTGAAGCCCACGGCGAGGAACAGCACCATGGCCAGCACCGACATCGCTGCCGACAGCGGGAAGGTGAAGTGGCGCAGCTTCATGAAGGCGATCTTGGGCTGCGCCGGAATGTAGCGGATCAGGGGCATATCGGCGCGCCTTCAGATGGGCAGTGTCGCCGGCCGGCGCCACTTCACCCACCAGGCGATCATCAGGCGGGTCAGGGTATAGGCCGTGAACATGGTGGTCAAAAGACCGAGGATGTAGGTCACCGCGAAGCCGCGCACCGGCCCCGACCCGCCCAGCAGGAACAGGATGATGGCGGTGGCGAGCGAGGTGATGTTGGCATCGAGGATGGTGCCGAGGGCGTTCGAGAAGCCCTTGTCGATGGACGAGATGGCCGAACGGCCTTCCCGCTCCTCGTCGCGGATGCGCTCGAAGATCACCACGTTGGAATCCACCGCCATGCCGATGGTGAGCACGATGCCGGCGATGCCGGGCAGCGTCAGCGTCGCCCCCAGCACCGACTGCAGCGCGAACATCAGCGTCACGTGCACCGCCAGCGCCACCAGGGCGAACACGCCGAACAGCCCGTAGAAGGCGAGCATGAACACCGCCACCAGCCCGGTCGCCACATAAGCGGCCACCTTGCCGGCCTCGATGGAATCGGCGCCGAGGCTCGGGCCCACGGTGCGCTCCTCCACCACCTTGAGCGGCGCCGGCAGCGCGCCGGCGCGCAGCAGGATGGCGAGGTCGTTGGCTTCCTGCACAGTGAACGAGCCGGAGATCTGGCCCGAGCCGCCGAGGATGGGCTCGCGGATCACCGGAGCCGAGATCACCTTGTTGTCGAGCACGATGGCGAACGGCCGGCCCACCGCCTCCTGGGTGGTGGCGGCGAAGCGCTTGGCGCCGTTGTTGTTGAAGCGGAAGCTGACCACCGGCTCGCGGCTGTTCGGATCGAAGCCCGGCTGGGCGTCCACCAGATCCTCGCCGGACACGCGCACCTGCCGCTCGACGAGGTAATGCGCGCCGTTGGGGCCTTCAAGAACCTCCGATTCCGGCGGCGGGCGGCCCTGCAGCGCCTGCTCCGGCGACATGGACATGTCCACCATGCGGAAGGTGAGCTTGGCGGTCTGGCCGAGCAGCGTCTTCAGGCGCTGCGGATCCTGAAGGCCGGGAACCTGCACCAGGATCCGGTCGGCTCCCTGGCGCTGGATGTTCGGCTCCACCGTGCCGAGCTGGTCGATGCGCCGGCGGATGATCTCGATGGACTGGTCCACCGCCGAGCGCACCCGGGCGTTGACGCCGGCTTCGGTCAGGCTCACCGCGAGGGTGTCGTCGTCGCCGGCGGTCACCGCGAGGTCCTTCTCGCCGGTGCTGTTGCCGAACAGCGTGTTGGTGACGGGATTGGCCAGCGCGCGGAGCGCAGTCAGGGCCTTGTCCCTGTCGTCGGGATTACGCAGGCGCAGCGACACCGTGGTGTCGCGGATGGCCAGGTTGGAATAGCCGATCTTCTGCTCGCGCAGGACGTTGCGCACCTCGTCGCGCACCTGCTCGGTGCGCTCCTTGCGCAGCGCCGCCCCGTCCACCTCCAGCAGGATGTGCGAGCCACCCTGCAGGTCGAGGCCGAGGGTCACGCGGCTGGACGCCAGCCAGGCGGGCAGATGCTGCAGCACGCTCTGCGGCAGCACGTTGGGGAGGGCGAACAGGATGCCGATGGCGGTGGCGATGAGAATCGCTGCCGTCTTGAGCCGGGAAAAGTGCAGCATGGGGCGCGCAATCTAGAAGGATCAGGAGACGGCGGGCGGAACCTCGTCCTTGGCGGGCTCGCCCTTCGCCCGGACCGTGGCGATCTGGCTGCGGAGCTGGCGGACGCGCACGTTGTCGGCGATCTGCAGCTCGATCTCGTTCTCGTCCACCACCTTGGTCACCTTGCCCACGAGGCCGCCGCCGGTGATCACCACGTCGCCGCGGCGCAGGGCGCTGACCATTTCCTGGTGCGCCTTCGCGCGCTTCTGCTGCGGGCGCAGGATGAGGAAATACATCACCACGAAGATGAGCAGGAACGGGGCAAGCTGGATGAGCATGTCGGCCCCGCCACCGGCGGCGGGAGCGCCCTGGGCGAAAGCGGGCGAAATGAACATGAGCAGCCTCGTTGGTCGGTGTTGAGAGGAGCGCCGCGGAAAGGACGGCCGCGCCGGCAAACAGGCTCCGGCAAGGCGGCGGGACTATAGCGACCGGACCGGCGATTGCAAACGCGGTGCCGAACGCTCCCGCAGGCCCGATCCGGCGCCTGACTTACGTAAGGGCAATTCCGCTCCGACGGCGGTGCGGACACCACGCGCACTTGTGATAAGGGACAGGCTCGCGCGCCTCCCCCGCCCGCCGGCCGACAGGGTGCCGCGCACCCCGATCACCGGACCGAGCCCCGCCATGACCCGCCTCCTGCTCTACGGGCATCCCGATTCCGGCCACGCCTGCAAGGTCGCGCTCGCCCTGGCGCTGGCCGGCCTGCCGCACGAGACCCGCTGGATCGACATCTGGGCACCGCCGCAGACGCGCCCGGCGGATTTCCTCGCCACGAGCCCGTTCGCGGAGGTTCCGGCGCTGATCATCGACGGATCGCCTTATGTCCAGTCGGGCGCGATCCTGCTTGAGATTGCCGCGCGCTTTTCCTGCCTCGGCGGGGAGACCGCGGCGGGGCTGCGCCGCGGCCGGGAGCTGCTCATGTGGGAAGCCAACCGGATCGGCATGTGCCTGCCGCAACTGAAGGAGGCCCGGCGCGTCGGCGGCGAGGGCTTCCCGCAGGGCGCGCTCGAATGGTTGCGGATGCGCTATGGAGTGGATTGCGCCCGCTTCGCCGCGCTGCTGGGCGATGGCCCCTTCTTTCACGGCGCCGCGCCGGGAATCGGCGATTGCGCCATCTGGGGCTATGCTCAGTGGCTGGGGGAAGCCGGCGTTACGGCCACGCCCGCGATGGCAGCCTGGCTGGAGCGGATGCGCGGCCTTCCCGCCATGAAATCGCCCGAGGCGTTCTTTCCCCGCGCCTGATGACGGTCCATGCTGGCCCGCCGCCGCGGCGCCGCTTCGGGGACGGCGCTCCTGGCGTCCCGGGGAAAAATGCGGACGGACAAGATATTGCAGCGCTCGTGCCGGCCTGATGCGCGGGCACGGCGGCGCCGGAAAGGATGAACCCACCCCATGCAGCTGGCCCAGATCGCGGCGGACCTTTCCGAGACCCTGCGCTTTTATTCCCGCCTGCCGATCCCGGTGCGGCCCGGCGCAGCCGAGAGCTATGATCCGCCGGACATCAACCGCATCGCCTATGCGGTGCCGCTGGCCGGGGCGCTGATCGGCCTTATCGGCGCGGTGGTGCTGTTCGGCGCCTGGGCGCTGGGCTTCACGCCGTTTCTCGGCGCGGTGCTGGCGGTGGCGGCCATGGTGATCGCCACCGGCGCCTTCCATGAGGACGGCCTCGCCGATTCCGCCGACGGCCTCGGCGGCGGCAGCCGCATCCGGCGCCTCGAGATCATGCGCGACAGCCGCATCGGCACCTTCGGCGCGGCGGCGCTGATTCTCTCCCTCCTGCTCCGTATCGGCGCGCTCGATGCGCTGCAGGGAGCGAGCGGTATCCTGCGCGCCTCCCTCGCGCTGATCGCCGGCGCCGCGGTCTCGCGCACCGCCGGCCTGCTGCTGCTGCGCGCCCTGCCCCCGGCCCGCACCGACGGCAGCGCCTACGTGGTCGGCCGGCCGTCCGCCGACGGGGCGCTGGCGAGCGCGCTCTCGGCGGCGGCCGTGGTGGCGGCGTGCCTCGTGCCGAGCTTCGGCGTGGGCGCCACCTTCGCCGGGCTGATGGCCGTGCTGGCGGTGATTCTCATCATGATCCGGCGGGCCGAGCGCCTGTTCGGCGGCCAGACCGGGGACGTGGCGGGCGCCACCCAGCAGCTTGCCGAGATCGCCTTGCTGCTCGCCGTGCTGCTGTTCGCCCACGCCCCCTGACCCCCAAGCCCCCTCACCCCCCAAGCCCCCGAGCGGAAAGGACGAGCCGTGCGCCGCGACCGCCTGCTGTGGATCCTGCTTCTGGTGCTATTCGCCGCCCTCGTGGTGCTGGTGGCGCGCCATGAGGAGGGCGAGGTGGCGGGACTCGGACTGGACCAGTTCGCCCGCCTCGTCACCCTCGGCTCCATCGGCATCGTCGTGGGGCTGAGCCTGCTGGCGCTGCTGCGCGGCAGCCGGCTCGCCGAGCAGCTTCAGGCGGCGGCGCTCTGGCTGGTGATCGCCCTGCTGCTGGCGGTGGTCTACACCTACCGCGTCCCGCTCCAGCAGGCGGGACAGAGGGTGCTGGGCGAGCTCATCCCCGGCTATGCGGTCAACGTCGCCGATGCGCGCCACGTCACCGTCGCCGTCACCCGTGGCGCCGACGGCCAGTTCACCGTGCGCGGCGCGGTGAACGGCGCCGGCCTCACGCTCCTCGTCGATACCGGCGCCTCGTCCGTGGTGCTGACCCACGAGGCGGCCCGCGCCGCCGGCCTTTCGGTGAGCGCGCTGACCTATGACATCGTGGTGGAGACCGCGAACGGGCGCGCCCGCGCGGCCTCCGTGCTGCTCGACAGCATTGCGGTGGGCGGCATCGTGGAGCACCGCGTGCCGGGCCTGGTGGCGGCCCCCGGCGCGCTCGGCGGCAGCCTTTTGGGCATGAGCTTCCTCTCCCGCCTCGACAGCTTCGTCTTCCGCGGCGACCAGCTCATCCTGCGCGGCCCGGCGGCGGAGCGGTAGCGCCCGGCCCGGCGCCTCGGTCCGTCACTGGCTCATGTCGCTCTTGCCCGCGCCCTTCGGCGCGGCGCCGTCCTTGGCATGCTGGGCGGCATAGGCGAAGGCGGCGTCGGCCTCCTTCTTGAAGTCCGCCTCGCGGATCTGCATGCCGTTGAGCACCGTGCTCCAGTGGCGGGTGATCGCCGCCATGGCCACCGCCTCGCGGATCTCCTCGTCGGTGGCGCCGTTGAGCCGCGCCGCCTCGGTGTGGAAATAGATGCAGTACTGGCAGGGGATCTGCGCCGCCACCGCCAGCCCGATCAGCTCCTTCTCCTTGCCGGAGAGCTTGGTGTCGGGATTGAGCTGCACCGCCTTGAACTCGGCCCAGGCGCCGGCGATGCCCGCCTGGGGAAACGCCTTGAAGAAGCCCGGCACCACGCCGAGGGTCTTCTCCATGTCGCGATAGGTCTCGTCGGCGGCGGCGGTGCGCTCGCCCGGCATCGCGGCGGCGCCCTTCTCCTGCGCCGCCATCCTGACCTCGCCCGGCGCCTGCTGCGCGCGCGCCGCCCCGAGCATCGCCGGCGACAGCGCCAGCGCCACCGCAAGGCCTGCAACCCATCCCGTGGAATGACGCATATGGTGGGTCATGAACGTACCCTCCCTCTTCCCGGCGTATCCCGCCAACCCCTTCCCTCGCGCAGAAAAACGTCGGCCACCCGACGCAGTTCCGAAACGGTAGCCGCCGGTGGGCGGCCGGGGTCGGGCGCGGTGAAGCTCACGCCGGACCGCGGGCGGGCTCAGCCGCATTCGTCATGGAGGAAGCGGCCGTTGACCCAGCCGTTATGGCGCACGCCGTCGGTGCCGGTGTACCAGCCCTCGATCCAGTCGCCGGTGTCGGGCGCGTCGTCCTCGCGGCTGCCGAAGCAGACCATCTCGCCGGACGGCACCTTGGCCAGCAGGCGGAAGCGGGTGCCGGGCCCCGAGCGCAGGGCGAGGAAGCCATCCTTGGTCTTGCGCACCTCGCAGCAGAAGCTCGCCTGCGCCGGCGGCACCGCCATGGCCGAGGCGAGCCCCACGGCCGCAAGTCCCATGAGAAGGCGACGCCGCATCCGGCGCGACCGTCCGCTCCCCGTTCCCGTGCTGCTCACCCGCCTGCCCTCCCTGCCCCGACGCCGGGCGCGTAACCCGCGCATCCGCGGCCCCGAGCCCGGCCCACCATAGCATTGCCGGCCCCGGCGGGCGCCAGCCGGCGCGCGCTCGGCCACCAAGATCAATCCCACAGCTTCCGAAAGGGAATTAGAGGCAACCTGTCAATAGATTACCATCATGGCGCCGACCACCGGCGCTCTTCACGGCGATTGTGAGCGATCTACCCTTGCGTCAGAGGAAAGTTGTAAGTAGCACAGGCCATGTGGATCTGGTTTAGCCGGCATCTCTCAATTTAAACTTATTCTAAAGAACGACTTTCATCCCAGACGTTTGACTTTTTCCGCAGCCAGGGTGGACTTCATGAAGAAATACTTCGCCAGCGGCATCGTCGCCGCCGTTCTCACCGTCGTACCCGCCATGGTTTCCGCTGGGGAAATCACGCTCTATTCCGGTCGCGGCGAAGCATTGGTGGGCGAACTCGTCAAACAGTTCCAGAGCGAAACCGGCGTGAAGGTGAACGCGCGCTTCGGCAGCACCTCGGAGATGGCGACCCTGCTGAAGGAAGAAGGCGCGCGCTCGCCCGCCGACGTGTTCTGGGGCCAGGAGGCCGGCTCGCTCATCACGCTGGCGCCCGAGTTCGCGCCCCTGCCCGCCTCGGTCAACGCGGGCATCGCCGCACCCTTCCGCAACGAGGCCAACACCTGGGTGGCCACCTCGGCCCGCACCCGCACGCTGGTCTATTCCAAGGAGCGCGTGAAGGAGGCCGAGCTGCCGCTCTCGGTGAAGGACCTCGCCGATCCGAAATTCAAGGGCCGGGTCGCCTGGGCGCCCACCAACGGTTCGTTCCAGGCCTTCATCACCGCGTTCCGCGCCATCGAGGGCGAAGCCGCCGCCAAGGCCTGGCTTGAAGCCATGAAGGCCAACGGCGCCAAGGCCTATCGCAACAACGGCACGCAGATCGAAGGCATCGCCAATGGCGAGGTGGATTTCGGCCTGGTCAACAATTACTACCTCGGCCGCTACACCGCCCGCGACGCCAATTATCCCGTCGCGCAGGGCCATTTCCGCGCCGGCGACCTCGGCAACCTCGCGCTGGTGGCGGGCGTCGGCATCATGGCGTCGAGCGACAACAAGGCGGATGCGCAGAAGTTCGTGGACTTCCTCATCTCCAAGGGCGCGCAGGACTTCATCACCCAGAAGGGCAATGAATACGCGGTGATCCCGGGCATCGCCTCGCCGCCGACGCTGGAGCCCTACGGCACTCTGCTGGAGATCACGCCGAAGGTGGACATCGCCGCGCTCGCCGATCTCGACGGCACCCTCAAGCTGCTGCGCGAAGTCGGCCTTCTCTGACCCAAGATGAGCCTGTCCTCGACCGAGGCGGCGGACGGCGCGGCGCCGCCGGCGCTGCCCGCCTTGCCACCGCCGCGCCTCGCCCGTGCGCCGCTCGGCCTCACCCTCGCCACCACCGCCGTGGTGGCGGGCATGCTGGTGCCCCTCGCCTACCTGCTGGTGCGGGCGCTCGACGCCGACGCCGCAAGCCTGGCCGAGACCGTGTTCCGCCCCCGCAATCTCATGCTGATGGGCAACACGCTGGCGCTCACCGCCCTGGTGCTGGTCTTTTCCGGCGCCATCGCGCTGCCGCTCGCCTGGCTGACGGTGCGCTCGGACCTGAAGCACAAGACCCTCGTCACGGTGCTGGGCGTGCTTCCGCTGGCGGTGCCGGGCTATGTGATGGCCTATGCGCTCATCGGCCTCACCGGCTATCAGGGACTCGCCAACGCGCTGTTCGGCCTGCGCCTGCCGCGTCCGGAGGGGCTGACGGGCGCGGCCACGGCGCTGACCCTCTACATCTTCCCCTATCTCTTCCTGAACCTGCGTGCCGCGCTGATGGCCATGGACGCCAGCCTGGAGGAAAGCGCCCGCAGCCTCGGCGCCTCGCCCGCCGCTACCTTCGCGCGGGTGACGCTGCCGCACCTGATGCCGGCCTTCGGCGCCGGCTGCCTCATCACCGCGCTTTATGTGCTGGGCGATTTCGGCGTGGTGGCGCTGATGCGCTACGAGGTGTTCAGCTACGCCATCTTCACCCAGTATTCCGCTGCCTTCGACCGCACCTATGCGGCCTGGCTCTCGCTGATGCTGCTCGCCGTCACCTTCGTGCTGCTGCTGGGGGCCGAGCGGCTGGCGGCGCGGCACCGCCTCGCGCGGGTGGGCACCGGCCTGCCGCGCCGGGCGGCCGAGGTGAAGCTCGGGCGCTGGCGGCCGCTGGCCTGGCTGTTCCTCGGCCTGCTGTTCACCGCCTCCCTCGGCCTGCCGGTGATGATCCTCGCCTATTGGATGTCGTTCGTGGCCTTCGACGGGGCGCTCGGCGAGCTGCTCGGCGTATTCCTCAACACCCTGAGCGCGGCGGCGCCCGCGGCGCTCATCGCCTGCTCGCTGGCGCTGCCGGTGGTGGTGCTGCTGGTGCGCTATCCCTCGCCGGGAACGAGGCTCGCCGCGCGGCTGATCTATCTCGGCTATGCGGTGCCGCCGGTGGCCTTCGCCCTCGCCGTCGCCGTGCTGGCGCTGGGGGCCGCGCCGTTCGCCTACCAGACCCTCGGCCTCATCGTCGCGGCCTATGCGCTGCATTTCCTGGCGCTGGCCATCGGCCCGCTGCGCAGCGCCCTGATGCAGATGGGCGTGCGCCCCGAGCAGGCCGCCCGCTCGCTGGGCTACGGCCGGTTCGAGACCTTTCTTCAGGTGACCCTGCCGCGCCTCCGGCGGCCGCTGGTGGCGGGGGCGCTCATGGTGTTCATCGTGGTGGTGAAGGAGCTGCCGATCATGCTGCTGCTGGCGCCGCCCGGCTTTTCCACCCTCGCCACCAAGGTGTTCTCCTACACGTCCGAAGGCATGCTCTATGAGGCGGCGCCCTATGCCGCGCTGCTGGTGGCCTTCTCCAGCCTGTTCGTGGGCCTCGTGATCCGCTACGAGGGCCAGCGCTGATGCCGCCCCTGCTGGAAGCCGAGCGCCTCGCCAAGGCCTATCCCGGAACCGCCGCGCCCGCCGTGCGCGAGGCCTCGTTCGACGTGCGGCCCGGGGAGATCTTCACCCTCGTGGGCCCCTCGGGCTGCGGCAAGTCCACCCTGCTGCGCATGATCGCCGGCTTCGAGACGCCGGATGCCGGCGCCGTGCGCCTCAACGGGCGGGACATCACCGCGCTGGCGCCGGAGAAGCGGCAGGTGGGGATCGTGTTCCAGGACTATGCGCTGTTCCCCCACCTCAGCGTCATCGACAACGTCGGCTTCGCCCTGCGCGCCCTGCCGCGCGCCGCGCGCCGGGAGGCGGCCGCTCTCTTCCTCGCCATGGTGCACCTCGACGGCGTGGCCGAGCGTTTTCCGGACCAGCTTTCCGGCGGCCAGCAGCAGAGGGTGGCGCTCGCCCGCTCGCTCGCCGCCAAGCCGCGGCTGATCCTGCTCGACGAGCCCTTCTCCAACCTCGATGCGGCGCTGCGCCAGAGCACGCGCCGCGAGGTGCGCGACATCCTCGCAGCCAACGGCGTGGGTGCTGTGATGGTGACCCACGACCAGGAGGAGGCGCTCTCCTTCGCCGACCGGGTGGCGGTGATGCGCGCCGGGCGGATCGAGCAGGTGGGCGCGCCGGAGGAGATCTACGCCCGCCCCGCCAACGCCTTCGTGGCGAGCTTCCTCGGCCGCACCAACCTGGTTCCCGCCGAGGCGCGCGACCGGCAGGCGGTCACGGCCTTCGGCCCGGTGGCGCTGGCAGCCTCGGCCTTCGGGCCGGTGCTGCTGTCGCTCCGGCCCGAGCAGCTCACCCTGCGCGCGGCGCCCGGCGAAGGCGACGCCGGCCGGATCGTCAGCCGCGAGTTCAAGGGCCACGACGTGACCTACTGGGTGCGCCAGAACGGCCTCGACCTTCAGGTGGATGCGGAGACCCTCGCCGCTTTCCGGCCCGGCGATGCGGTGCGCGTCGCCGCCCGGGCCGCGGCGGTGGTGGTGGAAGCGCCGGTCCAGCCGGACGCCTAGGCGCGACGGCACGCCGCCAGAGCCCTGCGGATTTGCCTTCCCGTGCTTCCTCAGCGTGAGACGCTATCAATCTCCCTCAACGTCCCCTGCCGATCCGGCCGCCTCTACCGAGGAACCGTTTCGGCGGGCCGGCCGCCCGCCAGGCCCCGCGGAATCGGCACGGCATGGCGTTTTCCGTCTTGCCGGCGGGGGGCACAAGGCGCAACATGAATAGAGACAATTAGAGATTGTATCGGGCAGATATTCAGGCCGCGCGCCTGCAACTGCCATCGATCATTTTGCTTTGCACGTATCATAGTAAGCGAAAACTTTTGCGCCGGCAGTCTTTATTTGCCGGCGCAAGGTTTCCGCTCATTTCCGCAGCCTGGTCAATGGGTCAGGGAGGGGCGCTGTGGAAGCAAAGCCAGCCGCATCGAGCGCGGCAAAATCGAGCGTGGCAAAGGATCCGGCGGCCGAGGCGTTGCTGGCGGAGGTGCGCGCCGCGCCGTTCCGGACGAACCAGGCGCTCGCCATCATCTCCCGCGGCCGCGACGACGAGCTGACCCTGAAGGGCGTCGAAGCGGCAGCCGCCCTGCTGGGACGGGACGTCGCCGACCTGCTCCTCGACACCCTCGATGCGCGCGGCGAGCGCGATGCCTTCGCCGCCGCCCTGTCGCGCCTGGGAGCCGCCCTGCCCGAGCAGCGCCTGCGCAAGCCCCGCAATCTCACCTGCACCGCCGCCGGATTCACCCTGCCGCCGCCGGCCCAGACCTTCATCACCCAGGCCCAGTCGGGCCGATGCCGGATCGATGTCGACCAACGGCCGAGCGGATCGGGATACGTCGTCGGGCCGAGCCTCGTCCTCACCGCCTGGCACGTCGTCGGCCCTGACGCGGCCGCGCAGGGCGACGAGCCGGCCGACGCCGCCAGCCCGCGCCAGATCACCGTGCGCCTGTCGAACGGCCGCAGCGTCCCGGCCGTCGGCACGCCGGTGCTGGCCTCGCGCTGCACCGACCGCGAATGGCACGCCGAGTTCGTGGACACCGACGCCGACGACAGCTTCGCCGACCGCAACGACTTCGCCCTCATCCGCCTGTGCCGGCCGGAAGGCACCCGGGTCAGCTACACCCGCCTCAAGGCGCTGGCGGCGGCTGACCCTCCGCCCGCCTGGGTGGTGCTGTTCCACTACCCCGACGGCAAGGACACGGGCATCGGCTTCGCCTGCGTCGTGCCCAACGCGCAGCTCACCGCGCGCTGGACCTACACCGCGGCCACCGCCGGCGGCTCCTCGGGCGGGTCCTGCTTCGACTTCGGTGGCAACTTCATCGGCATCCACAACGGCCGCGACACCCGCCTGCGCCGCCTGGTGCCGGCGGGACGCTTCCTCGATGCGGTCAATGCGATCACCGCGCGCGACGTCGCCCCGCCGTGCCTCTGGCGCCTCGACGAGGACATCGTGATCGGCCGCGACCGCTTCTTCGAGATGGTGAATCTCGCCGCCCCCGCCGGCAGCCGGGTCCGCGGCCTGCGCATCAAGCGGATCGATTCCGAGGCGCAGGGCGAGCGCGGCCTGTTCTTCTCGAAGGTCATGCTCGAGCACGTCCTGCGCCGCCGCGCCGAGCAGGGCCACCGCATCCTGGAGGTCAGCTTCGAAGGCGCCCCCGGCGATATCCTCGACGAGATCACGCGCCAGACCGGCGGCGGGGAGATCGCCGTCAGCGCCGGCCTCAAGACGGGCAACACCACCTCCCAGGCCACCACCAAGGCGCGCGCCCGGGCGCTCGCCGACCGCCTCGCCGAACGGGCCGGCGCGGCGGGCGAGGTGTGGTGGTTCTTCCTCCTCAACGCCCAGCGCAGCCTTTCCGCCGACGAGCTGATGGGCCTCGAGGAGTTCTGCGCCGCCGCCATCACCCACCCCGACCTCCGGGTGGTGATGGCCGGCTTCGAGCTGGTGGGCACGCCCGGACCGGAACTCACCGCCGTCAGCCCGGAGGACGACGGCGAGCCGGGCTTCCTGGTGGAGATCTTCGGCGCGGTGGAGAAGATGGACGTGTCCCAGGTCCTGCGCCTTGCCGCCACCGATTTCGGCCACGCGCTGCGCGACGAGGAGAGCGAGCTGCGCACCGGGGACATCCTGCGCCAGATCCGCAACGGCAGGGCGCGGAACGGCCGCTATGATCTGGCGGCGATCGAGGATATCTGCGCCGCCATCAAGGCGGACCTCTGGCGCCTGGCGCCCTGAGCGGGGGATGGCACCATGAACGGCAAGCCACCGGACACCCCCATCGATCGGGCCCGCCAGTTCGCCGCGCTTTCCGGGCTGTTCCTTCCCAAGGAGGCGCTCGCGGCCGCCGGACTGGCGGGCGCGCCGGCGCAGGCGGTGGCCGAGGTCGCCTCGGCCCTGTCCCGCTGCTGCGACACCGACGCCGCGCCCGGCCGCTGGCTGATGCGCACCAGCGAGCGCCGCGGCCTGCTGCAGACGCTGCGCAATGACCACGACCTCGCGGCGGTGATGGCGGCGCGCGCGACCCGGATGCCCGACGCGGCGGCGCAGGACCTGCTGGATGCCCTCCAGGGCCGGGGCCTGTTCGAGCCGAAGCGGCTCGCGGAGCTCACCCGGCAGGGCCCGGAACTCGCAGAGCGGCGCCCGGACCTGGAGCGGGCGGCGACCGCGCTCGGGCGCCTCGGCGTCGAGCTGTGCACCTTTGCCGGCGCCGCAGGCCACATCGCCAAGGTCAACATCGCCCTCGGCCACCTGGATCAGGAGGCGTCCCGGCAGGCGGCCGCGGCGGAGCCGTTCGTGGATCGCGAGGACGAGCTGAAACACCTCGCGAAATGGCTGGCAGCCCCGGTCTCGGACGCACCCGTCCGCGTCCTGCTGGTGACCGGCCCCGGCGGAATCGGCAAATCCACCCTGCTCGCCCGCGCCCTCGAAGCGGCACAGCACGGCAAGGCGCGCCCGGTGGTGGTGAAGCTCGACTTCGATCGGCCGAGCCTCGACATCCTCGATCCCATCGGGCTCACGCTGGAAGTGGCGCGGCAGGTCGGCGCCCAGCTTCCCCAGACCGCGGCCGGCCTGCGGGCGGCGCGGGTGAGCGCCTCGGCCCAGCGGCGCGACCAGATCACCCGGGGCGAGCGGCCCGACAGCCTGCCGGAGGCCGTTGCCGCGCCGCTTCGGAACGCCATCGCCAAGGCCAAGGGGAAGCGCCCGACGCTGATCGCCCTCGACACGCTGGAAGTTGTGCGCGCCCGCGGCGCCAGCCATCCCGAGCGCCTGCTCGCCTGGCTCGACAGCCTGCCGGGTCTCGGCCTTGCGCCGCTTGCGGTGGTGGCGGCCAGCCGGGTCGATATCTATCCCAAGGCCGCAGACGGCTCGGTCGAGAAATACACGCTCCCGCCGCTGCCCGCGTCCGCCTCCGAGGCGCTGATGGGGCAACTCTCTCCGGGACGCGCTCCGGTGAAGGCGCTAGGCGCCGCCCCCGCCGGGGAAGACATGATGAGCGGCTTCGCCGGCAATCCGCTGGCCATGCGGGTGGTCGCCGAGGTGGCGGCCGGCCGGTCCGGGTCGGAGGGCGACGCGGACGGCTGGCGGGCGGTGGCGACCGCCCTGATCGACCGGATCGTGCTGTCGCGCCTCACCGATCCCGACCTCCGGCGGCTCGTCCGGCCAGGACTGGTGGTGCGCTGGATCACTCCCGCCCTCGTCACCGAGGCGCTGGCGCCCGCCCTCGGCGTCACGCTCGCGGGGCCGGAGGAGGCCGAGCGGCTGGTGGGCGAGCTGTCGCGCCAGCAGTGGCTGTGCGAGACCATCACCCCGGAGCCCGGCAAGGGCTCCGCCTGGATCCGGGTGCGGGAGGAGATCCGGCTCCAGATCCAGCCGCTGCTCTATGCCGAGGACCCGGAGGCCTGCTTCAGGGTCAACAAGGCGGCCGCCGCGTGGTTCGAGCGCCGGCCCGAGCCGTGGATCAAGGTCGAGGCCGCCTATCACCGGCTGCAGATGATGCGCGGCGGCGCGGCCGCCCCCGCCCTCAAGCCGCGCACCGCGGCCCGGCTTGGCACCGCCACCGCCGCCGAGCTCTCGCCGGAGGCGCGCGCGGTGGTGGAGCCCATGTCGCCCATGACGCGGTCCGCCGACGAGATCACGGAGCAGAAATGGCGGGATACGGAGATCCGCGCCGTCGATCACTCCGGCGCCACCGACCTGCGCACCTATATGGAGAAGGGCGACTGGGCGGAAGCGGCGCTCATCTATGACCGCGAGTTCAAGGGGCGCGACCTCGATCCTGCGAGCAGCGCGGCCGATGCGGCGCGCACCTTCCTTTGGCGCGTGGGGCGCTGGACCGAGGCGGGCGAGCTCATGCACGCCGGCGAGGCGCCGGATCGGCCGAACGCGGTGCGCCTCCTCGACCTCGTCGCGTGGCTGGAGTTGCGCGCCGAATATGATTTCTCGGGGCTGGCCGCTGAGCTGCGGCAGGCCGCCGAGGGGCGGAGCGCCGCCCCGGCGCCCGCCGGGCGCGACGACGACCTGCTGGCGGCCCTCGCCCGCATCCCGCTCTACGGCACCGGCCTCGACCTCACCTCCGGCGCGCTCGGCTTCTGCTGCGAAGCGGCCGGCGTGGCGCGCCCGGCCATCACCACCCAGCGGGCCGACCCGGTGGGCGCGGCGCTCGACCTGTGGCGCCCGCCGCCGGGAGGCGGCGGCGGGACGGCACGGCTGCTCCAGGCGGTCTCCGCAGCCAATGAGCAGCTCACGGCCCACGGCTTCGCGTGCCTGTCCGCCGGTCGGAAGGGACAGAGGGACACGGCCGCCTGCGCCCGGGCGCTCGCGGCCCTGACGCCGTACGGGGCGACGCTCCAGAGATACGAGCAATACGCGCGGGACAACAAGCTCGCGGCCCGCGCCGGACAGGATTTCACGACCCTTCGCGACGGCGTCGCACCCTATTTCGGGCTTGCGGCACCGGCCGGGCCGGGGCGGGCGACGGACGATCCCCTCGCCGCCCTGCGCGAGGTGGGCATGCTGGCGGAATGGATCGGCGCGGTGCCCGAGGCGCTGCCACAATGGGAGGCCGGAGCCGACACCGACGCCAGCGATGACGACCTCGCCAGGATGGCCGAGGCTGCCGAGCGCTTCCGCGCCACTGTCGCCGGGCACTGGAGCTATGCGGCCGGCCCGCCCGCTGGCTGGGAGCCGTTCGCGGCCGGCGATGGCGACGTCCTTCAGGCGCAGACCGCAGCGCTTCTGGCCAAACCGCCCGCAGGCGCGGCGCAACAGGACCACGGGCTGGCGCCCGGATCCTCCGACCCAACGCGGTGGGGCCGCGTGTTCGAGCGGATCCGCCAGGCGGGCTTCGCCGGCGCCATGGCCACCGACGCCACTGCGGCATCTCCGGATCACTCGCACGACCTTGGTTTCGACGAGGAGGGAGGTTGACAGCCATGGATGACTTCACGCCCAAAGCAGGTTCCAAGCGGAAGCGTGGCCACGAGGAGAGCGCGCGGCGGCTCGACACGCTGTCCCCGCAATTGCGGGATGCGGTGGCCAAGGCGATCGAATCCGGACGGATCGATCTCACGGCCTTCGGCATGACCAAGCAGAAATCGCTCGATGGGCTTCAAGCCGGCACGGACAAGCTGGAGGCGATCGGCATCGAGGCCCCTGCGCTCGAGGCCCTTGTGAAGCTCGTCGGCCGCCCGCCGCTCGTCGTGCGCAACGACCAGGTGGAGCTCCAGCCCCTCGACACCCTGCCGCCCGGCACCGACACCAAGATCAAGGCGGTGGAGTGGGCGGTGCCCTCGGTGGGGCGCGTGGAGTTCTTCAACCACGCCATGAGCTGGGGCGGCACCGGCTGGGTGCTGAAGCGAACCGCCGACAGCTGCACCGTGGTCACCAACCGCCACGTGGCGAAGCTGGTGGCGCGGCGGACGGCGGACGGCTCCGGCGTATTCCTGCGCTCACCCTTCACCGGCATGCGCTACGCCGCGTCGGTGGATTTCAACGAGGAGGCGGACGCCCACCAGGAGGATGCCCGTGCCGCGCCGGTCATCGCCATTCCGTTCGTGGCCGAAGACTTCGCGCCCGATGCCGCGCTGATGACGCTGCGCCTTCCCGACGGCGCGGGATGGACCATGCCCGACGAGCTTCCCCTTGCCGAGCGGGAGGGCGAGGTGGACGAGATCGTTGCCGTCATCGGCTATCCCGCCCGCGACTCGCGCAGCGAGCAGAGCGACGATTCGGTGGCCGCCCTCGACCGGTATTTCAGCGGGCTCTACGAGGTGAAGCGCTTTGCGCCGGGAGTCCTGACAAATTCGGTGAAGGACACCGGCCTGATCCGCTACGACTGCACCACGCTCGGCGGCAATTCCGGCTCGCCGGTGATGAGCCTCGACCAGAAGGCGGTGGTGGGCCTGCATTTCGCGGGGGTGTACGGCGTCGAGAACACGGCGGTCGGCCTCGCCACGCTCCAGGCCCTGCGCGACAGCGACGGCCGCACCCTCAGCGTGGGCGCGAGCCTGCATACGGAGGCGGCCGGCGAGGCCAAGGACGGCATCCACCAGCCGAGCGATCTGATGCACCGGGACGGCTACGATCCCGGCTTCCTCGGCGGGAAATTCACCGCCCCCTGGCCGATCCTGCCCGCCAGCATCGAGGCCACGCTCGCCACCCCGAGCGACGCGAAGCCCGACCGCCCGAACGAGCTGCGCTTCACCCATTTCGGCGTGAAATTCTCCGCCGCGCGCAAGCTCCCCGTGGTCACCGCGGTGAACATCGACGGCGAAAACTCGGTGTCCATCAAGCGCGGCAACGACCGCTGGTTCTTCGACGCGCGCATCCCCCTCGCCCTGCAGCACGGCGAGAAGGACTATGCCGACCGCAAGATCGACCGCGGCCACATGGTGCGCCGGGAGGACCCCAATTGGGGGCCGGACGCCGAGCAGGCCAATTTCGACACCTTCCATTACGTCAACAGCGCGCCGCAGCACTCCGAGCTGAACCAGGGCAAGACCCTGTGGCAGGGGCTCGAGAACTACATCCTCGACAGCGCGCGGACCTCCGGCTTCAAGGCCTGCGTCTTCACCGGGCCGGTGTTCGGCGAGGAGGATCCCGACGTGGGCGGCATCATCACGCCGCTCGAATTCTGGAAGGTGGTGGCGATGGTCGACGCCGGGAAGGAGCGCCTCCACGCCACCGCCTACCTGCTGAGCCAGGGTGAGCTCATCCGCAAGCTGCTGGAGGAGCGCGGGCGTTCGGAGGCCCGCGAGGGCGGCCTGCTGCTCGGCCCCTACCGGACCTTCCAGATCATGGTGAAGGATCTCGGGGCGGCCCTGAACTACAACTTCGGGCCGCTGGTCGATGCCGACCCGCTGGCGCACCGCGGCGAGATCACCGAGGCGATCCGACTCGGCCAGCCGGTCGTCTTCGAGCTGACCAGCGAGGCGGATCTGGTGCTCTGACGCCAGCCGGGCCGGGCCGCTCCGACGGCCCGGCCCGGCAGCCAGCGGCCTTCAAAGCGGTAGCCCCCAGTGCTTTTCCGCCCGCCCGGCGGGGCGCGCGGCACCGGGGCGAGGTTGCCAAGCGCGCGCTGCGCAGGCATGGGGATCGCAACGCACCGCAAAAACGGCGAACTGCGGCCTATAATGGCTGCGTGATCCACCACCCCCAGCCTAAGCAGCCGCCAGCCCAAGACCCCATGCCCGCTTCGCAGACCCCCGCGTTTTCCATCGCCCCCATGATGGACTGGACCGACCGGCATTGCCGCGCCTTCCATCGGCTCTTCTCCCGCCGGGCGCTGCTCTATACGGAGATGGTCACGGCGCCGGCGGTGCTGCATGGCGACCGCGCGCGCCTGCTCGGTTTCTCGGAGGCGGAGCATCCGGTGGCGGTGCAGCTCGGCGGCAGCGATCCGGTCCAGCTCGCGGCGGCGGCACGGATCTGCGCCGATTTCGGCTATGACGAGATCAACCTCAACGTGGGCTGCCCCTCGGACAAGGTGCAGGGCGGCAATTTCGGCGCCTGCCTCATGCGCGAGCCGGAGCTGGTGGGCGAGTGCGTGGCCGCCATCGCCGCCGCGACCCCCCTGCCCGTCACCGTCAAATGCCGCATCGGGGTGGACGAGCAGGACCCGGAGCAGGCCCTCGACGCCCTCGCCGACGCGGTGCTCAAGGCCGGCGCCGCCGGCCTCATCGTCCACGCCCGCAAGGCTTGGCTGAAGGGCCTTTCGCCGCGCGAGAATCGCGACGTGCCGCCGCTCGACTATGAGCGCGTGCGCCGCCTCAAGGCCCGCCTGCCCCACGTGCCGGTGGTGCTCAACGGCGGCCTCGCCAATGTGCGCGCCGGCCTTGCCGAGCTCGGCACCCTCGACGGCATGATGATCGGCCGCGCCGCCTATCAGGATCCCGAGCTGCTGTTCGAGGTGGACCCGCTGCTCTACGGCGAGCCGGCGCCGCTGGCCGATTCCTTCGCCGTGGTGGAAGCGTTCGAGCCCTATGTGGCGGCCCATGTGGAGGCCGGCGGACGCCTGTCCGACATCACCCGCCACATGCTGGGACTGTTCGGCGGGCGGCGCGGCTCGCGCATCTACCGGCGGCGCCTCTCCACCGAGGCGATCCGTCCCGGCGCCGGCCTCGAGGTGCTGCGTGGCGCCGTGGACGAGGTGCGCCGGCGCGCCTCCGCCTCCAGGGCGGCCTGAAGCTCCTTCCCGCGCGCAGTGCGGGGCGAATGGCGGCCGCTCCGGTGGCGCCCGGCGCCCATGGACAGGGCCGCGCTTTCGGCGCATGGAGTGCAGGGGCCGGTCCGGCCCTTCCCCGCCACGGCGACGCGAGGTGCGGCGGCCAGCAAGGCCGCGGCCGGCACCGGCGCGCCGATCCCGCGCACCCGAAGAGGCCCCATGCTCGACGCCGCGCCCTGGAGTGAAATCGTCTACCTCATCCTCGCGCTCATCGCCGGCGGCGTGCTCTCCGGCCTGCTCGCCGGCACGTTCGGGGTCGGCGGCGGCGGGGTCGTGGTGCCGGTCCTCTACGAGGTGTTCCGCTTCCTCGGCGTGGACGAGAGCGTGCGCATGCACCTGTGCGTGGGCACCTCGCTCGCCATCATCGTCCCCACCTCGATCCTGTCCTACCGGGCCCACAAGGCCTCGGGCGCGGTGCTGCCGGGCGTGCTGAGGACCTGGAGCCTGCCGGCCATCGGCGGCATCATCACCGGCAGCGCCATCGCGGCGGTGGTGGCGGGATGGGTGCTGCAGGCGGTGTTCGTGGTCATCGTCGCCCTGCTCGGCACCAAGAACCTGGTGGGCCGCAACGACCTGCGCCTCGCCCAATCCCTTCCCGGCCGCGGCGTGCTGGGCGTCTACGGCTATTTCATCGGCCTGATCTCGTCGCTGGTGGGCATCGCCGGCGGCGGGCTCGCCACCAATGTGCTGCTGCTGTACGGCGTGGGCATTCACGCGGCGGTGGCCACCTCCGCCGGCCTCGGCATGGTCATCCCGCTCCCCGGCGTGATCGGCTACACGGTGGCGGGATGGCCGCACCTGTCGGAGCTTCCGCCGCTCTCGCTCGGCTACGTGTCGGTGATCGGCTTCCTGTGCATGGCCCCCGTCAGCACCCTGACGGCGCCATATGGGGCGCGCCTCGCCCATCGCATGAAGCGGCGGAACCTGGAGATCGCCTTCGGCCTGTTCCAGCTTCTCGTGGCCACCCGCTTCGCCATCGCCATCTTCTGGGGCTGAGCGGCGCGCCCGCGCCTCACCAGCGATAGGAATATCCGGCGGTGACGCTGCGGTTGATGGTCGAGCCGGTGTCGGCGACCGTAGTGGTGACCGCGAAGCCGCGGGCGATCTCCTGCGAGGCGCTCACCGACGGCTGCCATCTGCCGAGGCCGTCCTCCGCCTTGGCCGCGACGGCGAAGGTGGTGCCGGTGCCTTCCATCTTCACGCTCAGCGACTTGTCGGTCTCCCACGAGCCGGCCGCGGAGGCGCGCTCGACGGCGTAGGTGTCCTTGAGCGAGGCGGTCAGCTCCGGCGCCAGCGTCCACGAGCGCGAGAAGCTGGTGGCGAGCTTGCCGGTGTCGGCGCCGGGATCGAGGCGCACGTCCACCGTGTTCTTCTGCCACAGCATCCAGTCGGGCAGCTGCTTCAGGCTCATCTTGGCGAAGGCGGCGCCGTCGAGCGCCGCGTCGCGTCCGCCGGGAAGCGGCGCCGCGCTGACCGCCGCGGCCGACACCTCAAGGCCAACCTTGGTGTTGAGATCGGCAAGGTCGCTGACGAACGTCATGGAGGTGGAGCCGTCGGCGTTGAGGGTGCGCTTCGCCTCGGAGCCGTCGCTGGCGGCTGCCGGCAGCGCCCCCGACGCCGCGAGGGCACCGGCGAGGAGAAGGTTCGACGAAGCTCGTTTGAAGGTCATCATGCGCACCGCTTCCGACGTTCAGCGTGGACCCGCCCTATCCATCCCAGCAGTCCCAGCTAGCTGCGGAAAAGTTAAGGCAAGCTTGCCGCAGGGCCATGATTTGCCGTCGGTGTTACCTCCCTGCATCAGGTGCCATGCGTGAAGCGCATACCTCGCCGGGCGGCCAATCCGGGCCGGAGCCTTGCCGCTACCGGCGCCGCGCCTTATCCCGCGAGGCGGAGGAAACCATGTCCGTCTCGAACCCCGCCGATCCGTCGGATCCCACGCTCGCCCTGCTCGTCCGCATCGCCGACGCCCTGGAGCGCCTCGCCCCGCCGAAGGTCCCCGCCCCCGATTTCGAGGCGGCCGACGCCTTCATCTGGCAGACCGATCCGCCCCGCTTCTCCCCCGTGCCCAAGGTGAACCGGGTGGAGATGGAGCTGCTCCAGGGCATCGACCGGGTGCGCGACCAGCTGCTTGAGAACACCCAGCGCTTCGCCCGCGGCCTGCCGGCCAACAACGCTTTGCTCTGGGGCGCGCGGGGCATGGGCAAAAGCTCGCTGGTGAAGGCCGCCCACGCCGCCGTGAACCGCGCGCTTCCGGACGATGCGCCGGGCCGGGTGAAGCTGGTGGAGATCCATCGCGAGGATATCGAGACCCTGCCCGAGCTGATGAACGGCGCGCGCGCCAGCCGGCACCGCTTCATCGTGTTCTGCGACGACCTCTCGTTCGATGCCGATGACACCTCCTACAAGTCCCTGAAGGCGGTGCTGGAAGGCGGCATCGAGGGGCGGCCGGCCAATGTGATCTTCTACGCCACCTCCAACCGGCGGCATCTCCTGCCCCGCGACATGATGGAGAACGAGCGCTCCACCGCCATCAACCCCGGCGAGGCGGTGGAGGAGAAGGTGTCACTGTCCGATCGCTTCGGGCTCTGGCTCGGCTTCCACAAGTGCAGCCAGGACGAATATCTCGCCATGGTCGCCGCCTATGTGGCGCATCATCGCCTGCCCGCGACGGAAGAGGCGTGGCGGCCGCAGGCGCTGGAATGGGCCACCACCCGCGGCTCGCGGTCCGGGCGCACGGCCTTCCAGTTCGTGCAGGATCTCGCGGGCCGGCTGGGCGTGCCGTTGGCGTGAGCCGGCACCGAGCCGCCCATGAAAAAGCCGAACCCCATTGCGGGATCCGGCTTCACACTCGGGACAGGCCGCTCTCGGGCCGGGGACTGGACAGCCCCCGGCGCGCGCAGACGTCAGTTGGGCGTCACCACGCAGTCGCCGCCCTGGGCGCGCAGGGCCTGGCACAGGTTGTTGGCCTCGTTCTTCGAGGCGAACGGCCCGACCTGGGCGCGATAATAGATGCCCCGCTCCTTCAGGTCCGCCCGCTTCACCGTCGCCTGATAGCTGCCGAGAAGGTTCGGATAACGCGCCTGCAGCGCCCGCCACGAGCCCATGGCATCGGCCTGCGAGCGCTGCGACGCCACCTGCACCACATAGGCGCCGGTGGCCGAGGTCGGCGCGTCGGCGGTCGTGCTGCGCGCGTTGGCTTCCTGGGTGACCGGAGCGGCCGGCGCGGGTGCCGGAGCCGTCGAACGGCTCTGGGCCGCCCCGGCGGGCACGGTGGTCACCGTCTTCGGCGCGGGAAGCCCGGTCGGGATCGGATTCTGCGGCGCCGCGTAGGCGGCAACGGAAGAACCGGCATCGGCCGCTCCGACCGGCGAGATGGAACCATCGGCGCGCACGGTGAGCGTGCGCACGCGCTTGGGCTCGGTCGGGCTGGGCTGCGGCGCGCTGACCGGCGCGGCGGGCTCCGGCTCGGGGGTCGCAGCGGGAGCGGTGGCAGCGGAGGTCACGTCCACCGGCTGCTCCTCGCGGGGCACCATCTTTTCCTTGCCGCCGGCATCGCCGCCCGCCTGGTCATAGATGAGCTTGGGCTGCGGCTCGCCCGCCGCCGGGGCGGAGGGGCTCGAGGCGATCTTGCTGGGGGCCGAATCGGCGCGGATCACCGGCGGCATGTCGCCGGACGACGTGGTGCGCGCGGGCCCCAGCGCCATGCGGTAGGCGAACACGCCGGCGGTGCCGGCAACGATCAGGCCCACCAGCGAGGCGACCAGCAACAGCGCCATGCGGCCGCGGCGCTTGCGCGGCTCGGCGTCATAGACCTCCTCGCCATGGGGCGGCATGTAGCCGTCCTCGGCGAACTCGGGGTCGTATTCCTCGTCGTAATCGTCGTAGCCGTCGTCCCGGCGCTCGGCGCTGTAGGCATAGCCGGCGGCGTCCGTGGACGCCTCGCCGGCCGCCGGCCGGTCGTCGGAGAACTCGTAATCGCGGCGCTCGTAGTCGGAACGGGCGTCGGCGGGCCGCCCGTAGTCGGCGCCATCGTCGTCCGGGCGGTCATAGTCGGAGCGCTCGAAACGGTCCCGCGCATAGGGCGAGCGCTCGAAGCGCGAGGGACCATCCCGCCCCTCGGCGGACGGCAGCCGGTCGTCGAACTCATCGTCATAGGCCGATGGCCGGCGGAGCGCACCGCGGGGCTCGTCGTCATAAATGGATGCGCCGTCATCCGCGTCGAAGTCGCTCGCCGGCGCGGCGGGCGTCGGGCGCGAAAGCGAGCCGTAGCCGGTCTTCACCGATGTCGCCGACGCGGGATAGACCGGCTCGGACGGCGGCTGGGACAGGCGGGCGCGGGTCGCGGCGAGATCGCGGCCGACCGGCGGATCGATGGCGGCGGGCGGCTCGGGAAGCGCCGGCACCGCGGGGCGCGACGGCGCCTCGGGCGGGCTCTTCAGCAGCGAGTCGCGCACGGAGCCGAGCCGCGACAGGGGACCGCGTCCCCCGCCGGAGAGCGCAGCGCCCGCGCGGCGGATACGGCTGTCGTAGCCGGGCGTCGCGCTCGACGCGGGCAGGTCGCGCGCATCGTCGTGCGCCGTGTCGGCATCCTGATCGGCAGATGCCCCGTCGTCCCAGGCGGACGGAGCCGGTGTGGCCTCGCTCCGATAGCTGCGATCGTTGTCAAAGCCCTGCCCATCGTCGGCGGCGGGCACCGGCGCTTCCGGCTGGGCACGCCGGCCGTAGCGCAGCGGCGGCAGGTCCACGTCCCGGCTGGGCGTGGCCGGCCAGTCGCCATAGCGCCGCTCGGTGCGCGCCGGCAAGGCCGGGGGCTGGATCCGGTCGGCGGCGGGCGCCGACGGGGCACGGGCCTGCGTGGCACGGGCCGCCGAAGCCGCGACGGGAGGAAGCTCGTTGAAATCGGCGAAGGGGTCCTGATCGCCGATCAACCGGGCCAGCTCCGCGAGCGGGCTGTCGCCATCCGGCTCTGCCTCGGGCGCGGGGGCCGGAGGAGCCGGCGCCCGCGTGAGGGAGCGGGCCGGAGCGACGCGCGGCAGCGTCGAGAGGTCCGGTGGGGTGAGTGAAGAGGGCGCAGCGGGCATCGGCCCGCGCGGCGCAGCGTAACCGGCAGGAGACGGCCTGCGCGCATTCTGCGGGGTGCTTGCCAGCGCATCATCGCGCCGATAGCGGAACCTGCTTTCGTCGGCCATATCGCCTCGATGTGTTGCCGGCCGCCACCCTCCCGACCGTCAGTCCTGTTAATCCGAGTTCCTAAAGTCGCCCGGAAAGGTTCCAACGGGTCTGGGATGCGCGGTCACTTCATCTCGTCGACGGCGTCCACCCCCAGCACCTTCAGACCCGAGGCGAGCACCGCGGCAACGCCTTGAACCAAAGCCAGGCGAGCCATGGTCAATTCTTCATCATTCTCCATAATGAAGCGTAAATATGGCAAGTCTTTCCCGCGGTTCCACTGGGCATGGAAATCACTTGCCACGTCATGGAGGTAGAAGGCGATGCGGTGGGGCTCGCAGGCCGCCGCCGCCTGCTCCACCACCCGCGGCCAGGAGGCGAGGCGCTTCAGCAGGCCGAGCTCGCCCTCGTCATCGAGTCGATCGAGGCGCGCATCGGCATAGGCCGCCGGCTCCTCCGGCAGCTTCGGAAAGGCCTCGAAGGCATTGCGCAGAATGGATTTGGCGCGGGCGTGGGCATACTGCACGTAGAACACGGGATTCTCGCGCGACTGCTCCAGCACCTTGGCGAGGTCGAAGTCGAGGGGCGCGTCGTTCTTGCGGAACAGCATCATGAAGCGCACCGCGTCGCGCCCCACCTCGTCCACCACGTCGCGCAGGGTCACGAAGGAGCCGGCCCGCTTCGACATGCGCACCGGCTCGCCGTTGCGGAACAGGCGCACGAGCTGGATCAGCTCGACGTGCAGCGTCGCCTTGCCGGCGCTCACCGCCTTGACCGCCGCCTGCATGCGCTTGACGTAGCCGCCGTGGTCGGCGCCCCAGACGTCGATCATCTTGAGGAAGCCGCGCTCCACCTTGTCCTTGTGGTAGGCGATGTCGCCGGCGAAATAGGTGTAGCTGCCGTCGGACTTCTTCAGCGGCCGGTCCACGTCGTCGCCGAAGTCGGTGGAGCGGAACAGGGTCTGCTCGCGATCCTCCCAATCCTCGATGGGCGCGCCCTTGGGCGGCGGCAGGCGGCCTTCATAGACCTCGCCCGAGGTGCGCAGCGCCTCGATGGTGGTGCCCACCTTGTCCGCCGCGGCGGAGACCAGGGAGCGCTCGGAGAAGAACACGTCGAAATCGATGCCCAGGGCGTCGAGGTCGTCGCGGATGGCGGCCATCATGGCGTCGATGGTGAAGCCCTTCACCAAAGGCAGCCACTCGCCCTCCTCCATCGCCTTCAGGGCCGGGCCGTGGGCGGCCACCAGCGCCCGGCCCACCGGCACGAGATAATCGCCCGGATAAAGCCCGTCGGGGATGGCGCCGATCTCCTCGCCCAGCGCCTCGCGGTAACGCAGGAAGGCGGAGCGGGCGAGCACGTCCACCTGGGCGCCGGCGTCGTTGATGTAATATTCCTTGGTCACGCTGAAGCCGGCGAAGGCCAGGAGCCGCGCCAGCGCGTCGCCGAACACCGCACCCCGGCAATGGCCCACGTGCATGGGCCCGGTGGGGTTGGCGGAGACGTATTCCACGTTCACCGCCTCTTCCGCGCCGAGGCCGGAACGGCCGAAATCCAGCCCCGCCATCAGCGCGAAGGACAGCACCTTGGGCCAGAAGGCGGCATCGAGGGAAAGGTTGATGAAGCCCGGCCCGGCCACATCCACCTTCGCCACATGGGGCGTCGCGGCGAGCTTGCTGGCGATGCGCTCGGCGAGGTCGCGCGGCTTCATGCGCGCCTCCTTCGCCAGCACCATGGCGGCGTTGGTGGCGAGGTCGCCGTGGCTCTGGTCGCGCGGCGGCTCGACCACGACGCGGGAGACATCGAGGCCGGCGGGAACGGCGCCCTCCTCGACGAGGGCGGCGATGGCTTCGCGCACGTGATCGGCGAAGATCGCGTAGACGTTCATGGGTCAGATCCGATCGGGTTGGTTGCCGCGGCGCCTATCGCAGTTCCGGCGTCAAGTCAAAGAAGCGGGCGTGCTGCTCCAGCGCGTAGCGGTCGGTCATGCCGGCGATGTAATCGGTGACCCGGCGGGCAAGGCGCGCCTCGTCGAGGCTTGCCAGATCCTCGTGCCACCAGGTCGGCATGTCGGTGGGATGGGCGAGGAAATGGCCGAACAGCTCGCGCACCACCCGCTGGGCATCGGCCATCACCCGGTTGACCCGCTCGTGGCGGTACATGCGCGGATAGAGGAAGCCCTTCACCGCCTTCTCGGCCTCCTTCATGGCCGGCGAGAAGGCGACGAGCGGGCGGCCCAGCTCCCGCACCGCCTGCGCCGAGGCAACGCCGGCGGCCGCGGCCTGCCGGTCGCTCTCGCGCACCACGTCCTCGATGAAGCGGGTGATCATGCGGCGCATCACCTCGTTCACCACGCGGGGAAGCTCCAGGCCGGGGTAGAGGCGGTTCACCTCGTCCAGGGCCTCGCCCACCAGCGGCAGGCCGGCGATGTCGTCGAGGGCGAAGAGGCAGGCGCGCAGGCCGTCGTCGAGATCGTGCACGTCATAGGCGATGTCGTCGGCAATGGCGGCCACCTGCGCCTCGGCGCTGGCGTGGGTCCACAATTCCAGATCCTGCTGGGCCGAATGCACCGTGATGGCATGGGGGAGGCCCGCGCCGTAGCGGCCGAGGCCGGCGCCGGCGCGGTCGGTCAAAGGGCCGTTGTGCTTGGCGATGCCCTCCAGGGTCTCCCAGGTGAGGTTGAGGCCGTCGAACTGCGCATAGCGCCGCTCGATTCGCGTCACCACCCGGAGCGACTGGGCGTTGTGGTCGAATCCGCCGAAGCCGGCCATGCAGGCGTTGAGCGCCCGCTCCCCGGCATGGGCGAAGGGCGGGTGGCCGAGATCGTGGGCGAGCGCCAGGGCCTCGGCGAGGTCCTCGTCCAATCCCAGCGCCCGGGCGATGGACCGTGCCACCTGCGCCACCTCGAGGGTGTGGGTGAGACGGGTGCGGTAGTGGTCGCCCTCGTTGAAGATGAACACCTGGGTCTTGTGCTTCAGGCGGCGGAAGGCGGTGGAATGGATGATCCGGTCGCAGTCGCGGCGGAAGGCGCTGCGCGGCGGCATGTCGTCCTCGCCCACCAGACGGCCGCGGCTTCGCTGCGGATCGCAGGCCCACGGGACGGCTGCGCGCGCGCCGGAAACCGCCATCTTTGTTCCCTTCCCGCATGATTTTGACCGGTCGGTCCGACGAGGCACTTGGAGATATGCGCCCCAGGGCCTACCTTAGGGGCCATTGCCAGCTTCAATTCGTAAAGTCGATACCATGGAAACCACACTCGAACCGTCTCAGGCCCCCGCCGGCGCCGAAGGTGCCACCCCCGAGGATTTCAAGGTCACCGAGTCGGCCATCAAGCAGATCGACAAGATCCTTTCGACCGAGGCCGCCGGCAGCCTGCTGCGGCTCAGCGTCGAGGGCGGCGGCTGCTCGGGCTTCCAGTACAAGTATGAGATCACCCAGGAGCTGACCGAGGAGGACCTGCAGATCGCGGGCTCCAAGCTGCTCGTGGACAAGATCTCGCTGGACTACCTGAAGGGCTCCCAGCTCGACTACAAGGCCGATCTCATGGGCGCGGCGTTCAAGATCAGCAACCCGCAGGCGACGGCGTCCTGCGGCTGCGGGTCCAGCTTCGCCATGTGAGCGGGAGGGCGACCGGACGGGTCGCCCGCGCCTGTCAGGATGTGAGCGGCCGGCGCGCCAGGCGGTGCGTCGGCTTTAGGTGCTTGTCCTTGGGAACGAACCCGTCTCGCGGACCGGCGCAAAGCGTTCCGGCGCCTGGGGCCGAGTCGCTCGTGCCGGCGCGCCCTAATGCCCCGCGGCCTCCCCCGCCACCCGCGCGAAGCCCGCGGGCTCCGGCAATCCGGCCGGCCAGTCGTCGCCGAAGCAGGGGAAGAAGCGCTCGGTGCGCGCGTAGATCAGAAGGTCCGGCTTGAAGCGCTTCACGTCGTCGAAATTGAAGTCGCACGAGCCCAGCACCTTGAGCGAGGCGTGCATCCAGCCCACCACGCTCACGTCCGAATTCACGAACAGCCGCGGCCACAGGCCGAAGGTGAAGCTGTCGCCCATGATCAGCACGCGCGGGCCGGTGGGCGCATAGTCGTACGCCACCGACTTGAAGGCGAAATGGGCGTTGTGGTGGACGAGCGCCGGATCGGGGCGTGGCCCCCTGGCGCGCGAGTCGAGCCGGAGCGGGAACTCGATGTCCTTGATGTCCGGCGGCATCCGCATGGTCTTGAGAAGGTCACCCGCCGGGGCCTCGCCGGCCGGGCCGAGGGCAGCCGCCGGATCCACCTGCCAGCCGGGATGGCCCCCCGCCACCATCACCGCATTGAAGGCGACGATGGACGAGCGGCGATTCCAATGGGTGTCGGTCAGCCGGAAGCGCGGCGCCGGCAGGGCGCGCAGCACCGGCCGCAGGTCGATGGCGCTCACCCCTTCCCGCTTCAGGCCGCGAAGCGCGAGGTCCAGCTCGGTGTGGGCATAGGCGAGGTCGTCGCTCCAGGGTGGCAGCGCCTCCTTCTCCACCGACTGGGTGTTGGGCGGGATGGCGACGACGATCTTCGTGCCCATGGGGCCGAGGATGCGCTCCATCTCGCCGATCATGGCGACGAAGCGCTGCACGCTGTCGGCCCGCACCAAAGCGCCCGACGACTGCTCCGGCGTCTTCTCCTTCGCCCAGAAATACTGCCCGTCCCGGCCAACGTAGGAATAGCGGCTGTCGGGGGCGGCAAGATCCTCGCGCAGCGCCCGGCGCAGCAGCGGCAGGCTGGCCCGGAAGCCGAAATTGTCGTGCACATATTCCCCGAGGTTGCGGAACACCGTGTGGGCTTTGCGGGTGAAGCTCCATTCGGGAATGATGGTGGTGCGCCATTCCCAGCGTCCCAGCGGATCGGGGATGAGGTTCGACAGGAACAGGAAGCCCAGGATCCCGGCGATCAGGGCGCCCATGTAGCGGCGATGGCGCGAGAGCAGGGGCATGGCTCAGAACTGGTAATATAGGAAGGGGGTGGAGGTGGTGCCGCCCACCCAGATGATGCTCAGCACCATGAGCACCGTGATGAAGGCGAAATCCCCGATGGTGGCGAACCTGCCCTCCCCCGACAGGATCGCCCAGCGCTTCCAGCGGAAGAAGCCGATCAGCCCGCCCAGCACCAGCGCCGCGATGGACAGCGCGTGCAGGCCGAAGCCCAGCGCCAGGGAGGGCTGGTAGAAGCCGTTCAGCCCGGCAAGGCCGGCGAACATGTCGAGCGCGCTCGAAACGCTCTCGGAGCGGAACCAAACCCAGCCCAGCATCACCGCCAGCACGGCGTAGAGATGGGCGAGCGGCCCGGGAATGCGCCTCAGCAGCCTGGAGAAGCCGGCCCGCTCCAGGATGAGGAAGGCCCCGTGGTGGGCGCCCCAGATCACGAAGGTCCAGTTCGCCCCGTGCCACAGGCCGCACAGCAGGAAGACGATGGAGAGGTTCACATAGGTGCGCGCCTCGCCCCGCCGGTTGCCGCCGAGCGGGATATAGAGATAGTCGCGCAGGAAGGCGGAGAGGCTCATGTGCCAGCGCCGCCAGAAATCGGTGATGGAGCGCGCGGCATACGGCAGGCGGAAGTTCCGCGGCAGGGCGAAGCCCACCATCACCCCGAGGCCCACGGCCATGGTGGAATAGCCGGCGAAGTCGAAATAGATCTGGATCGTATAGGCATAGACGCCGAGCCACGCCTCCACGAAGGTGGGGTGGGTGGTGCCGTCGAACACCCCTTCCACCAGCCGCGCCACCTCGTCGGCGATCAGCACCTTCCAGGCGAGGCCGATGGCGAACAGCCGCGCCCCGGCCGAGAAGCGCCCCCAGGTCACCCGCCGGTCGAACAGCTGATGGGCCACCGTGGAATAGCGCACGATGGGCCCCGCCACGAGCTGGGGGAACATGCACATGTAGAGCGCGAACTGGCTGAAGTCCTTATTGGCGTGCACCTTCCGCTTGTAGATGTCGGCGAGGTACGAGATCGCGTGGAAGGAATAGAAGGAGATGCCCAGCGGCAGGCCGATCCGCGGTACCGGCAGGATCAGCGCCTCCGGCAGGAGCACGTTGACGTTCTCCACCACGAAGCCGGTATATTTGAAAATCCCCAGCAGCAGCAGGTTGAAGGTGACGCCCAGCGCCAGCACCTTCTGCCGCTCCCGCCCCTCGCGCCGCTCGATGGCGCGGGCGAGGTAATAATTGGTGATGACCGAGAAAAACAGAATAAGGATATGCGGCGTATAACCGGCCGCATAAAACACCAGCGAAAAGGCAAGGAAGATATAGTTCCGCGTCGTGATGGTCTTCGCGGAGAAGTAGGCGACGAGAAAGAGGGGGAGGAAGTAGAACAGAAACTCGATGGACGCGAAGGTCATGCCCTCTAGCCGCCTCATATGACCGGAAGCGGCCTTCCTGCCATTCTTTTCCCCCTCCCGCAAGGGCGCGACGGCGCATGGCCCCTGCGGCACCAATCACTCTTCGGCTCCCTGTTGCCGATGGGCCGCGCTGGCGTATCCTCCGCCCACGACGTCCCCTTCCCACGACGTACCCTGCCCACGACGAGACCGCTCCGCCATGCGCATCGCCACCTGGAACGTGAATTCCATCCGCCAGCGCCTCGACCACGCGGTGGCCTGGCTCAAGGAGACGAACCCCGACGTCGCCTGCTTCCAGGAGATCAAGTGCCAGACCGAGGCCTTCCCGGCGCAGCCGTTCGAGGAGCTGGGCTATAACGTCACCGTGCATGGCCAGAAGACCTTCAACGGCGTTGCGGTGCTGTCCAAGCGGCCGCTGGAGGATGTCACCCACGGCCTCGCCGGCGACGACGGCGACGTGCAGGCCCGCTTCATCGAGGCGGTGGTCTCCACTGCCACCGGGGTGATGCGGGTGTGCTGCATCTACCTGCCCAACGGCAATCCGCCGGACACCGAGAAATATCCCTACAAGCTCGGCTTCATGGAGCGGCTGAAGGCGTTCACCGCCGAACGCCTCGCCCTGGAGGAGCCGCTGGTGCTGGCGGGCGACTTCAACGTCATTCCCGCTGCCGTCGATGCGGCCGACCCGGCGGCCTGGACCGGCGACGCTTTGTTCCTGCCGAAGACCCGCTCCGCCTTCCGCGAGCTGATCCACCTCGGCCTCACCGACGCGGTGCGCGCCTCATCCGATGCCGAGCGGCTCTATACCTTCTGGGATTATCAGGCCGGCGCCTGGCAGCGCGACAACGGCATCCGCATCGACCACCTGCTGCTCTCGCCCCAGGCGGCCGACAAGCTCATCACCGTGGGCATCGACAAGCATGTGCGGGCCTGGGAGAAGCCGTCCGACCACGTGCCCGTCTGGGCCGATTTCGCCATCGCCTCATGAGCGGCACCACGGAGGGCGAAGCCCCCTCTCCGGGCCATCCGCTGGATGGGGGATGCCTGTGCGGGCGGCTGCGCTACCGCATCACCGCCATGACCAGCGCCTATTGGTGCCATTGCACGCAGTGCCGGAAGGCGTCGGGATCGGCCGCCCTGCCCTGGGTGAGCGTGCCGCGGGAGGCGTTCGCCGTCACGGCGGGCGAGCCGGCGCGCTTCGCCTCATCGCCGGGCGTGGCGCGCAGCTTCTGCGGGAGCTGCGGCAGTCCGATCCTGTTCGAGAAGGCGGGTGAGCGGGACGTGGACGTCACCCTCGGCACGCTGGACACGCCGGACGCGGTCCCGCCCAGCCATCACATCTGGACCGGCTCGGCGCTGAAGATGTCGGAAGGTCTCGGCGCGGGCCTGCCGCGCCATGATGAGGAAGTGCCGGGGGAAAGCTGAGCGCGCGGCGGAACCGGCGGCTCAGCGCCGGGCCGACATCTTCAGCCAGCCTTCGAGATACTTGAGGGCCACCGCCCGCTCGTCACCGCTGGCCTCCTCGAAGGCCTCCTCCTGTAGCTCGACCACCCATTTGTCGTCGGGCTTGGCGGCGGCGTCACGCGCCAGGGTCAGCCACATGAGGCCGCGGGCGCGCTGCGCCGGAACGCCGTCGTCGCCGCGGAACAAAAGTTCGCCGAGCCGCGCCTGCGCCTCGAACTGCCCCTTCTGGGCGGCGAGGGTGAGCCAGCGCCCGGCATTGCGCGCATCGCGGGAGACGCCGGTGCCGTCGAGATACATCTTGCCGAGCAGATACTGCGCGTCGGCATCGCCGAAATAGGAGGCGGCGTAGGAATACATGTCCCGCGCCCGGGTCGGATCGCGCTTCACGCCCGCCGCCGGAATGCCCGCGAGATAATACGAGCCCAGCGCCACGAAGGCATTGGCCACGAAGCGCGCCTGCGGCGTGCCGGGATAGTCCTCGGCGTGGGAATTGGCGATCTTGCTGTAATAGTCGAAGGCCTTGCCGTCGTCGCGCTTCACGCCGTCGCCCTCGGCATAGATGCGCGCCAGCTTCCACTGCGCCAGGGGATGGCCCTGCGCGGCGGCATAATTGAGCTGGGTCAGGCCCTTCTCGGTCTCGCCCGAACGCAGCGCGCGGGTGCCGAGGCGGAACGCCTCCTCCGGCGGACGCAGGGCCGGCGCGCCGGGCACGTTGGCGGGGGGCGTGAGCGCATTGGCCTCGTAGGGACCCTGCGCCGTGCCATCGAAGGCGGCGGCGCCGCCGGCCGTCAGCAGCAGGCCCACCATGCCGGCCATCAGGGTCCGCGCCACGCGCGCCCGGCCCGTCCGGCGGGCAAGCCGGCCGGCTGCCGCGCGGCGGGTCTGGGCCGCAGCAGCAAGGGGTCTGTCGAACGAGGAAGCACGATCCGCAATCATGATGCGGTTACCATGCCAGACCGCAAAGGCAGGATCGGGGCCGAGGCAAGGCCGAGCTGCGGCCTCTCCTTGGCGGCTTCCGGTCACCAGCCGCTTGCGAAATCCATCTACCATCTCACGCCTGTCCATTGGGACTCATCCCACACGCGGCTGGCGGAAGTACTTTCCGCGATACGCTGACGGCCGCGTGCCTCAAGGATGTCGTGGCGTTTTGTGGCGGCATCGCGGCGCATGGCCGCGCCGGACTTCACGGCTCAGGGAAAGGCCGCGGGTGTGACATTGCCGTCACATAAAGGAGAGCTGCGGGGCGGCCGGATTCCACCGCGCGAATCCAGTCGCGCGAAGGATCCGCGGCCCGCGACGCCGCAATTGTGGCGAACCGGCAACACTGCCGGCCCTGCCCGGCCCGGTCGCGCATTCGTGGCCCCGGCGCAGGTCAGGCCGTACCGGAAAGCTGGGCGATGGCGAGGCGCACCTTCTCCTTGCGGGCGACATATTCCGCCCGCTTCTCGCGCTCCTGCTCCACCACCTCTTCCGGGGCGCGGGCGACGAAGCTCTCGTTGGAGAGCTTGCCGTCGATGCGGGCCACCTCCTTGTCGAGCTTGTCCTCCTCCTTCTTCAGGCGGACGAGCTCGGCGGACAGGTCCACCACCCCGGCGAGGGGCAGCGCCACGCTCTCGCCGCGCACCACCATTTGCACCGATTCCGGCGGGGCCGCCTCGGCCACATCCACCGTGGCGAGGCGGGCGAGGCGGCGCAGCGCGTCGTCCCACTGCCCCGCGCGGGCCTTCGTCGCCTCGGAGGGCGCCACGAGCACCAGCGGCACCTGGGCCGAGGCGGGAACGTTCATCTCAGCCCGCACCGAGCGGATCTCGGTGACGAGATCCACCACCCAGCCCACCTCGGCCTCGGCGTCGGGCGCCTCAAGGCCGGCGAGATCGGGCCACGGCGCCAGCGCCAGCAAGCTGGTGCGCGCCGGGCCGGTCTTGCCGGTCTCGGCCCACAGCTCCTCGGTGAGGAAGGGCATGAAGGGGTGCAGCAGCGCCATGGCCACGTCGAGCACATAAGCGGTGGTGGCGCGGGTCTCATCCTTCGCCGCCCCATCGGCGCCGGAGAGCACGGGCTTGGCCAGCTCCAGGTGCCAGTCGCAGAACACGTTCCACAGGAAGCGGTAGATGGCGCCCGCCGCATCGTTGAAGCGATAGGCGAGGATGGCCTCCTTCACCTCCGAGGCGGCACGGGCGGCCTCGCCGATGATCCAGCGGTTGAGGGTGCCCTCCACCTTGGCCGGGTCGAAGCCGTCAACGCGCGCGCAGCCGTTCATCTCGGCGAAGCGCACCGCGTTCCAGAGCTTGGTGGCGAAGTTGCGATAGCCCTCCACCCGCGAGGTGGCGAGCTTGATGTCGCGCCCCTGCGCCGCCATGGCCGCCAAAGTGAAGCGCAGGGCATCGGCGCCGTATTTGTCCACGAGGTCGAGGGGGTCGATGACGTTGCCCTTCGACTTCGACATCTTCGCCCCCTTCTCGTCGCGCACGAGGGCGTGGATGTAGATGTCCTTGAAGGGCACCACGTCGTCCATGAAGTGGAGGCCCATCATCATCATGCGGGCGACCCAGAAGAAGATGATGTCGAAGCCCGTCACCAGCACCGAAGTGGGATAGAACTTCTTCAGCTCGTCCGTTTCATCCGGCCAACCCATGGTGGAGAAGGGCCACAGGGCGGAGGAGAACCAGGTGTCGAGCACATCCTCGTCGCGGGTGAGGAACTGGGCACGCTTGTCGGCGTCCTGGATGAGGGCTTCCGCCTCCTCGGCCGAGAGGGTCTCATTGCCGACATTGTGGGCGATGGCCTGCTCGAAGGCCTGATCCTCGTCCTCGGCCACGAAGACGTTGCCGAAGGGGTCGTACCAGGCCGGGATCTGATGGCCCCACCAGAGCTGGCGGGAGACGCACCAGGGCTGGATGTTCTCCAGCCACTCGAAATAGGTCTTCTCCCAGTTCTTCGGCACGAAGCTGGTGCGCCCCTCGCGCACGGCGGCGAGCGCCGGCTGGGCCAGGGTCTTGGCGTCCACATACCACTGATCGGTGAGCCAGGGCTCGATGACCACGTTGGAGCGGTCGCCGTGGGGCACCATGTGGGTGTGGGGCTCGATGGTCTCCAGCAGCTCCAGATTGGTGAGCAGCTCGACGATCTGCTTGCGCGCGGCGAAGCGGTCGAGGCCGGAGAGATGCGCCAGCAGGCCGGCGGCGTCATCGGTCTCCACATAGGCCTCGGGCCGCTCGGCATGGTCGTCGCGGATGCCGGAGGTGTCGATCCGCGCCTCGGCATCGAGCACGTTGATCATGGGCAGGTGGTGCCGCCTGCCCACCTCGAAGTCGTTGAAATCGTGCGCCGGGGTGATCTTCACCGCGCCCGAGCCTTTCTCGGGGTCGGAATATTCATCCGCCACGATGGGGATGCGCCGGCCCACCAAAGGCAGGATCACGTTCTTGCCCACGAGATCGGTGTAGCGCTCGTCATCGGGATGCACCGCCACCGCGGTGTCGCCCAGCATGGTCTCGGGGCGGGTGGTGGCGACCACAATGAAGCGGCCCTTCTCGCCCTCCACCGGATAGCGCAGGTGCCAGAGGTTGCCCTTCATCTCCACCGGATTGACTTCCAGGTCCGAGATGGCGGTGATGAGCTTGGGGTCCCAGTTGACGAGGCGCTTGTCCTTGTAGATGAGCCCCTCGCGATAAAGCTGGACGAACACCTTCAGCACCGCGCGGGACAGGCCCTCGTCCATGGTGAAGCGCTCGCGCGACCAGTCGCACGAGGCGCCGAGGCGCTTGAGCTGGCCGACGATGGTGCCGCCGGATTCCGCCTTCCACTCCCACACCTTTTCGATGAAGGCGGCACGGCCCATGTCGCGGCGGCCGGGAAGCTGCGCCTGCATGAGCTGGCGCTCCACCACCATCTGGGTGGCGATGCCGGCATGGTCGGTGCCCGGCTGCCACAGCACGTCCTTGCCGCGCATGCGCTCGAAGCGGGCCAGGATGTCCTGCAGCGTGTTGTTGAGCGCGTGGCCCATGTGCAGGGAGCCGGTGACGTTCGGCGGCGGGATGACGATGGAGAAGCCTTCCGCCTCTTTGCGCTCGGGCCGGCCGCAGCGGAACGCGCCCTCGTCCTCCCACGCCTTAGCGATGCGCGCTTCCACACTGGCGGGGTCGAACACTTTCTCGAGCATTGGAGGCTCCGGGACTGGCCGATGCGCCCTCGCAGCGCACCGCGCCGCGACATCCGGCATCCGCGCGCAAGGACAAGAATTTCGAGGGGGCGTTTAAGCCGGAGCATGAGGGTGCCGTCAACCGGCAAGCGGTCACGGGGCCCTTGGGACGACATCAGGGGGAGGATTTCGGGACAGTGGCGCCCCCGGTGCACCCCCGGCCCCGGCCGCCGCCCGTCCTTCGGAGCCGCAGGCGCAAGGCGCGGAGAAGGTCACGCAAAGGCGCCGCGCGGCGCCAGCGCCCCCATGGGCCATGCCGCCGGCCGCACAGCGATGCGGGCGCCGCTCCACCCTACCGGCTGGTGCGGATCACCTGGATGTCGAGATCGCGGATCTTCTTGCGCAGGGTGTTGCGGTTGAGGCCGAGCAGCTCTGCCGCCTTGATCTGGTTGCCGCGGGTGGCCGCCAGCGCCGCCGACAGCAGCGGATACTCCACGTCCTTCAGGATTCGGTGGTAGAGGCCGGGCGGCGGCAGGTCGTCGCCGAAGCCGGAGAAATAGGCGTTGAGATGCCGCTCCACCGAGGCGCCGAGGGTGGTGTCCTGCGGCCCCTCCTCGGACAAGGCGTTGGGCATGGGCTCGGAGAGCTCGGCCTCGATGATGGCCGGGGAGATGATCTCCTGGGGATAGAGCGCCGCGAGGCGCCGCACCATGTTCTCCAGCTCGCGCACGTTGCCCGGCCAGCGGTAGCGCTTCAGCCGGTCGAGCGCGGCGGCGTCGATCTGCTTGGCCGGCAGGCCCTCGCGCTCGGCCTGGAGGAAGAAGTGGCGGATGAGGTCCGGCACGTCCTCGGAGCGCTCGCGCAGCGGCGGCAGGCGCAGCGGCACCACGTTGAGGCGGAAGAACAGGTCCTCGCGGAACAGGCCCTGCTGGATCAGGGTGCGCAGGTCCTTGTTGGTGGCGGCGATGATGCGCACGTCGGTCTTGATCGGGGTGCGGCCACCCACGGTGGTGTATTCGCCCTGCTGCAGCACGCGCAGGAGGCGGGTCTGCGCCTCCATGGGCATGTCGCCGATCTCGTCGAGGAACAGGGTGCCGCCCTCCGCCTGCTCGAAGCGGCCCGGGTTACGGGTGGTGGCGCCGGTGAACGAGCCCTTCTCGTGGCCGAACAGCTCGCTCTCAATGAGGTCGCGCGGGATCGCCGCCATGTTGATGGCGACGAACGGGCCAGTGCGGCGCTTGCCGTAGTCGTGCAGCGCGCGGGCCACCAGTTCCTTGCCGGTGCCGCTCTCGCCCGCGATCATCACCGTGAGGTCGGTCTGCATGAGGCGGGCGAGCAGGCGATAGATCTCCTGCATGGCGGGCGAGCGGCCCACCAGCGGGATGTTGTCCTGCTCGTCGCCGAGCAGCGCGTGGCCGTCGCCCTTCTTGGGCTCCGACAGGGCGCGGCCGACGATGGAGATCAGCTCCTTCAGGTCGAACGGCTTGGGCAGATATTCATAGGCCCCGCGCTCGGAGGCGCGGATGGCGGTCATGAAGGTGTTCTGCGCGCTCATGACGATGACGGGCAGGTCCGGCCGCGCCTTCTTGATGCGCGGCAGAAGGTCGAAGGCGTTCTCGTCGGGCATCACCACGTCGGTGATCACGAGGTCGCCGTCGCCCTGGCTCACCCAGCGCCAGAGGGTCGCCGCATTGCCGCAGGAGCGCACCTCGTAGCCCGCCCGCGAGAGCGCCTGGTTGAGCACGGTGCGGATGGCGGCATCATCGTCGGCGACCAGGATGCTTCCCGTTGGCATGGACACCTCAGTTGTCCTCTCTGGCGGCGCTGGGGCCGCGATACATGGGCAGGAGCACCCGGAAGGTGGTGCGGCGGGGCTGGCTTTCGCACTCCACGATGCCGCCGTGGTCGCCGATGATCTTCGCCACCAAAGCAAGACCGAGGCCAGAGCCCGACGGCTTGGTGGTGACGAAGGGATCGAACAGGTGGGGGACGAGGTCTTCCGGCACGCCCTTGCCGTTGTCCCGCACACAGAACTCCAGCGGCAGGCTGACCCTGGTGGAGGCCCCCGGCACGGTGAGGCGCACCCCGGGGCGGAAGGCGGTGGTGAGGTGGATCTCGCCGTCCTGCTCGGGCTCGACGGCTTCCGCCGCATTCTTCACCAGATTGAGGAAAACTTGGATGAGCTGATCGCGGTTGCCGAGCACGGGCGGCAGCGAGGGGTCGTACTCCTCGACGAAGCGCACGTTGCGCCCGAAGCCGGAGACGGCCAGCGCCCGTACGTGCTCCAGCACGGCGTGGATGTTGACCGGCTCGCGCTCCACCGGGCGCTCGTCGGAGAACACCTCCATGCGGTCCACAAGCTTCACGATGCGGTCCGCCTCGTCGCAGATCAGGCGGGTGAGCGCGCGATCCTCGTCGCCGGCCGACTGCTCCAGCAGCTGCGCCGCGCCGCGGATGCCGGAGAGCGGATTCTTGATCTCGTGCGCCAGCATGGAGGCGAGCGCGCTCACCGAGCGGGCGGCGCCGCGATGGGTGAGCTGGCGATCCATCTTGTCGGCGATGGTGCGCTCCTGAAGCATCACCACCACGTGGTCCGAGCGCTCGGCGACGGGGGCCACGTGGATGTCCACCACCCGCTCGCCGCCATTGCGCGGGGTGCCGAGATCGACCCGATACTCGTTCACCGGGGCGCCGCGCTGCCTCACCTGCTCGATGAGGCCGAGCAGCGGCGTGCCGAACGGCACGAAATCCGCGAAGGGCTTGCGCCGAAGCAGGGGCGCCGAGACCTCGAAGAAGGCCTCCGCCGCCACGTTGGCGTCCACCACGTGGCCGGTGCCGTCGATGGTGAGCACGGGATGCGGCACCGAATCGAGGATCGCCCGGATCAGGCAAAGGTCCTGCTCCGGCTGGCGCAGATCGCCGCCGCCCCGTGGGGGCTGGTTTTCATTGCCGCCCCGCTGGGGCGCCTGCCGGCCCTCAGGCCGGCGCTTGGCTTCGGCAGTCATGCCGCAACCCTCCACGCAAGATCGTCATAGGCATCCGCGATGCCGCGCTTCACGGCCTCGCGGTCATCCAGGGTGAGCAGGCGGCCGCGCCACGTCCGCTCGAACGGCGAGCCCGCCCCGGCGGCGGCTTCCAGCGCCCAGCCGATGTGCTTGCGCGCATGGCGCACGCCGAGGTGGGTGCCGTAGAGCGCGAGCCAGCCGTCGTAGAGCTCCAGCAGAACGTCGCGCTGCTCGGCCGCCGAGGGCGCCGGCCGCGTCGGTCGGCCTTCGAGGCGGCGCGCCACGGCGCCGGGAAACCAGGGCCGGCCAAGGGCACCGCGGCCGATCATCACGCCGTCGGCGCCGGACTGGGCGAGCATCTCGGGGGCGTCCTCCGCGTCGGTAAGATCGCCGTTGGCGACCACGGGGATGGCGACCGCCTCCTTGACGGCACGGATCGCCCGCCAGTCGGCACGGCCCTTGTAGAACTGGCAGCGGGTGCGGCCATGGATGGTGATGAGCGCCAGCCCGCTCGCCTCGGCGATGCGCGCCAGCGCGACCGCCGTGGGGGTGCGCTCATCCCAGCCCAGGCGGGTCTTGACGGTGACGGGAATGGTGACCGCGGCCCGCACCGCATCGAGGATGCGCCCGGCAAGCGTCAGGTCCAGCAGCAGCGAGGCGCCGGCCGCGCCGGTGGTGACGCGCTTGGCCGGGCAGCCCATGTTGATATCGACCAGATGGGCGCCATTGGCCTCGGCGAGCCGCGCCGCCTCGGCCATCCAGTAGGGATCGTTGCCGGCGATCTGCACCGCGTGGAGCGGCACCCCCTCCCCCGCGGCGCGCAGCACCATTTCCGGCTTGCCCTCGATCAGCGCCTCACTGGCGACCATTTCGGAGACCACAAGGCCCGCGCCATACCGCGCCGCCATCCGGCGCACCGGCGCATCGGTGATGCCCGCCATGGGGGCCAGGATGACGCCGTTCGGCAGTGGATGGGGCCCGATTCTCAAGGGGGAAAGGGCCGGTTCGATAAAGTGTTGCACAGAAAATGGGCCAGTTCGTTTCTGCCTACATCTTAGACATTTGCGCGTGCAGCGCAAGGGCAGAGTGAACGCGCGATAGTCAGCGGGCCAGCGCGGAGCGCCGCGCCTTCCGGCCGGCACCCCTTGCACCCCGCCAGATGCTGCGCTTCAAGGAGCGCGAGCGGAGCGGCGGCGGTCCGGCACGGCGCCATTTGGCGGTTCCATCGGGCCGGCGAATCGCCCTCTATATCCCGGAGAGAGCCGGAATGCCCGCGCGGGCAGGAGCGAGAGCCGATGCGGTGTGTGGCCATCGTCGTCGCAGCAGGTCGCGGCCTCCGCGCCGGCGGCACCCTTCCCAAGCAATATCAAAGCCTTGGTAGCGAGAGCGTGCTGCGCCGCACCCTCAAGGCCTTCGCCACCCATCCCGATGTCGACGGGGTGCTGGCGGTCATCCATGGCGATGATTCGGAGCTGTTCCGGGAGGCCGCCGACGGCCTGCCCAAGATGTTGGCACCGGCCTTCGGCGGCGCCACCCGGCAGGAATCCGTGCTGGCCGGCCTGCAGAGCCTGTCCGCCGCCCCGCCCGCCCTGGTGCTGGTGCATGACGGGGCGCGACCCTTCGTCTCGGCCGAGCTCATCTCCCGCGCCGTGGCGGCGGCCGACGCGCTGAGCGCCGCCATTCCCGTGCTGCCGGTGACCGACACCATCAAGCAGGTGAACAAATCGGGCGAGGTCGTCGCCACGCCGGACCGCGCCAGCCTGCGCGCCGTGCAGACGCCGCAGGCGTTCCGCTACCGTGGGCTGCTTTCGGCTCATACCGCGGCGGCGCGGGCGAAGATCGTCAGCCTCACGGACGATGCGGCGGTGATGGAATGGGCGGGGTTTCCCGTCTCCACCTTCGAGGGCGAGGCGGCCAACCTGAAGATCACCACCGCCGACGACCTGCGCGCCGCAGCCCCGCCCCCGGCTCCGACTAATGCGAGCCCCGCCGACGAGGGCGCGCTCGGCAGCCTCGCCGCGCTCGGCGACGTGCGCACCGGCACGGGCTTCGACGTGCATGCCTTCGGCCCGGGCGACCATGTGATGCTGGGCGGCGTCGCCATTCCGCACACGGCGGGGCTCGCCGGCCATTCGGACGCCGACGTCGGCCTCCACGCCCTCACCGATGCGGTGCTCGGCGCACTGGGCGACGGCGACATCGGCGCCCATTTCCCGCCTTCCGACCCGCAGTGGAAGGGCGCCTCCTCCGACCGCTTCCTCGCCCATGCCGTGTGGCTGGTGCATACACGCGGCGGCCGCATTGCCCATCTCGATCTCACGCTCATCTGCGAGGCACCCAAGATCGGGCCGCATCGCGAGGCAATCCGCGCCGCCGTGGCGCGCATCGCCGGCCTGCCGGAAGGCCGGGTGAGCGTGAAGGCCACCACGACGGAGCGCCTCGGCTTCACCGGCCGGCGCGAGGGCATCGCCGCGCTCGCCAGCGCCACCATCCGCCTGCCATTCGGGGAGGACGAGCCATGAGCGACGCGCTGATCGATGCGGAGGTCTATGCCCGCGCCGAAGCGGTGCTGGCGGCCTGCCGCGCCGCCGGTCTGACCCTCGCCACGGCGGAATCGTGCACCGGCGGCCTGGTCTGCGCCGCGCTCACCGCCGTGCCCGGCTCCTCGGACGTGGTGGACCGCGGCTTCGTCACCTATTCCAACGCCGCCAAGATGGCCATGCTCGGCGTGCCCGAAGCGATCCTCGCGGCCCATGGCGCGGTGAGCGCCGAGACCGCCCGCGCCATGGCGCTCGGCGCACTCGGGGCGGCCGGCGTCGGCCTTGCGGTGTCCATCACGGGGGTAGCCGGTCCGGGCGGCGGATCGGCGGCAAAGCCGGTGGGCCTCGTCCATTTCGCCTGCGCCCGGTCCGGCGGCGCGCTCATCCATCGCGAGATGCGCTTCGGCGACATCGGGCGGGCGGAGATCCGCCGGCGCGCGGTGCTGGTGGCGCTCGACATGCTGGAGGAGATGGCCGCGGGCCGGGCCTGACCGGCGCGGACCACGCTACCCTGCCCTACCCGGCCTTGGATTCCACCCCATAGACCACGTTCGCCCGCTGCTCGAACGCATCGGCGAAGCGGCGGAAGGCGGCGTCGAACATGGCGCCCATCAGCATGCCCAGGGTGCGCGAGCGGAATTCGTAGGAGATGGCGAACGTCACCTCGCAGGCCCGCCCCTCGCGGGGCAGGAACTCCCAGCGGTTGTCCAGGTGGCTGAACGGCCCGTCGAGATACTCCACATGGATGACGAGGCGCGGCCGGTCGAGCGTCACGCGGGAGGTGAAGGTCTCGCGGATCACTTTGTAGGCCACCGTCATGTCGGCGACCAGAACCTCGACCCCCTCGTCCGAATTGTTGCGCCGCTTGATGCGCAGCGACTGACACAGGGGCACGAATTCCGGATAGCGCTCCACGTCGGCCACAAGGTCGAACATGTCGCCGGCGGAATGCTTCACCACCCGCGAGGACGTGAATGCCGGCACGGCGTTCAGCCCTGCCCGGGGCGCGGCTGGCCGAGGCGCTCGGCGCGGGCGGTGCGGAGCCTCGCGAAATCCTCGCCCGCATGGTGCGAAGAGCGGGTCAGCGGCGTCGCCGACACCATCAGGAAGCCCTTGGCATAGGCCACCGTCTCGAACGCCTTGAACTCGTCCGGCGTGACGAAACGCTCCACCTTGGCGTGCTGGCGGGTGGGCTGGAGATACTGGCCGATGGTGATGAAATCCACGTCCGCCGAGCGCAGGTCGTCCATGAGCTGGAGCACCTCGGCGCGCTCCTCGCCCAGCCCCACCATGATGCCCGACTTGGTGAAGATGGAGCCGTCGAGCTCCTTCACCTTCTGCAGCAGGCGCAGGGAATGGAAGTAGCGCGCGCCCGGGCGGATGGCGAGATACTTGGAGGGCACGGTCTCCAGATTGTGGTTGAACACGTCCGGCCGCGCCGCGACCACCACCTCAAGCGCCCCCTCCTTGCGCAGGAAATCGGGGGTGAGGATCTCGATGGTGGTCGCCGGGCTCGCCTTGCGGATGGCGGCGATGGTCCGGGCGAAGTGGGCCGCACCGCCGTCGGCGAGGTCGTCCCGGTCCACCGAGGTGACCACCACGTGGGAGAGGCCGAGCTTCTGCACCGCATCGGCCACCTGCTCGGGCTCGTCTTCGTCGAGCGGCGCCGGCATGCCGGTGCGCACGTTGCAGAAGGCGCAGGCGCGGGTGCAGGTGTCGCCCATGATCATGAAGGTGGCGTGCTTCTTCTCCCAGCACTCGCCGATATTGGGGCAGCTCGCCTCCTCGCACACGGTGTGCAGGGCGCCGCCGCGCACGATGTCCGCCGTCTTCGCCCAGGTGGCCGAGCCCGGGGCCTTCACCCGGATCCAGGCCGGCTTGCGCTGCACCTCGGTGAGCGGCTTGTTGGCCTTCTCGGGATGGCGGGGACGGTTGAGCGTATCGATGACGGTGACCATTGGCAGACTTTCCGGCGGCCCGCCCGGCAGGCGCGCCGCCTTTCCTTTGCGACAAATCATAGACGGCGGGCGCCCGCGTACAAGATGGGACGCGCGCCCCGCCCCCCCCTTTGGAAGCCCTCCGGATCAGGCCGGACGGGTGCCCTTGAAGTAGCGCCAGATGGCGAGCAGCAGGATGGCGCCGCAGGCCGACACCACCAGGCGGTCGAGGAAGCCGTCGCCGATGGCGGTGAGGCCGAGCAGGCTCACCACCCAGCCGCCGAGAATGCCTCCGAGCACGCCCACGAACAGGTTGGTCCACAGCCCGCCGTTGGACTTCATGACCTTCTCGGCGATGAAGCCGGCCAGGATGCCGATGAAAATCGAAATGATGAAACCCATGTGCCTACCCCCTTCAGCTCACGAGCGAATTGCTCTCTGGTGACGCTTCGACCGGCGACGTCCTACTTGCGGATCGCCCGCCAGACCCACAGGAGCACGATGGCGCCGACGATGGCGGCGATGAGGGTGCGGAAGAAGCCGAACACCTCGATGTTGAGCAGGTTCGCCAGCTCGCCGCCGACGAAGGCGCCGGCGACGCCCACCAGGAGGTTGGTGAGCATGCCGTGGTTGCTCTCGGTGATCCGCTCCGCGATCCAGCCGGCGATGATGCCGATCAGGATCATGGAGAAGAAGCCGACGCCCTGCTGGCCCAGGAACGCATAGGCGGGATCGTGCATCATGTTGCCCCTCGCGGTGGTACGAAATGACCAATCATGACCGCATCCGCGCCCGTTGGCGAGAACGCATCGGTCGTCATACCTCCTCTAGCGCATCTCGCGCACGGGCGCATGACGAGATAAGCATCTGACCTCGCGAAGGTTTGGCCCCCCGCCTCAGATGTGGATCGCGCGGCCGTAGGCGCTCATCACGCTCTCATGCATCATCTCCGAGAGCGTCGGGTGCGGGAACACGGCGTGGATCAGCTCCTCTTCCGTGGTCTCGAGGTTCATGGCGATGACGAAGCCCTGGATCAGCTCGGTCACCTCCGCGCCCACCATGTGGGCGCCGAGCAGCTCGCCGGTGTCGGCATCGAACACCGTCTTCACCAGGCCGTCCGGCTCGCCGAGCGCGATGGCCTTGCCGTTGCCGATGAAGGGGAAGCGGCCGACGCGGACCTTGCGGCCCGCCTCCTTCGCCTTCTTCTCGGTGAGGCCCACGGAGGCGATCTGCGGCGTGCAGTAGGTGCAGCCGGGGATCTTGTTCTTGTCCATGGGGTGGGTGTGGAGGCCCTTGATGGTCTCGACGCAGATGACGCCCTCGTGCTCGGCCTTGTGGGCCAGCATGGGCGCGCCGGCGATGTCGCCGATGGCATAGATGCCGGGCACGTTGGTGCGGCCATAGCCGTCGATGGCGATGATGCCGCGCTCCATCTTCACCCCGAGCGCCTCGAGGCCGAGGCCCTCCACATTGCCCACCACGCCGACGGCGGAGATCATCCGCTCCACCGTGATGTCCTGCTTCTTGCCCTTCTCGTCCACCACGTGGACGGTGAGGCTGTCGGCCTGCTTGGTGACACCCTCGACCTTGGCGCCGGAGAGGATCTTCATGCCCTGCTTCTCGAAGCGCTTCCGGGCGATGGCGGCGATCTCCTCGTCCTCCACGGGCAGGATCTGCGGCAGCACCTCCACCACGGTCACCTCGGCGCCCATGGTGCGGTAGAAGGAGGCGAACTCGATGCCGATGGCGCCCGAGCCCATCACCAGCAGGGACTTGGGCATCTTCTCCGGCACCATGGCCTCGAAATAGGTCCAGATCAGCTTCTTGTCGGGCTCAAGGCCCGGCAGGGCGCGCGGCCGGGCGCCGGTGGCGATGATGATGTGCTTGGCCGAATAGACGCCGCCGCCCTTGGCCCCCTTGGGCGCATTCTCGGCCGCGTCCACCTTCACCTTGCCCACGGCGGTGATGGCGGCGGTGCCCCAGATCACGTCCACCTTGTTCTTGGCCAAGAGGAAGCCGACGCCGGTGTTGAGCTGGGCCGACACCCCGCGCGAGCGCTTCACCACCGCGGCGGGATCGAAGCTCACCTTCTCGGCGGACAGGCCGTAATCCTTGGCGTGCTCCATGTAATGGTAGATCTCGGCCGAGCGCAGCAGCGCCTTGGTGGGGATGCAGCCCCAGTTGAGGCAGATGCCGCCGAGGTGCTTCTTCTCCACCACCGCCGTCTTGAAGCCGAGCTGGGCGGCGCGGATGGCGGCCACATAGCCGCCCGGCCCGCCGCCGATGACGATGATGTCGTAAGTGTCAGCCATGGGGGTCTCCTCGGAAGGGCTCCGCGCCGCGCGCGGGGCGCGCGGGCCGTTTGGGGAAAGCGGAAAAGGCGGTCATCGGGGCGCGCTCCGCACCCGCGCCGGGCGGGCGGCGAGCAGCGCGGCAAGCTGCGCCAGCGCCGCGTCGAACGCGCCGAGGTCGCGCCAGGGATCGGCGAGCGGGTAAAGCGGCCGCACCACCTCGAGCCCGCCCGCCGCCACCGCCTCGCTCAGCATCAGATTGTCGGCGAGGCCGAAATCCTCCACCGCCATGCCGTCGGCAAGCATCAGCTCGGCCCCCACCTGGACGAGGCCGATCTCGCTCTGCACCCGGGCCTTGAGATCGCCCGGCACGTTGGAATAAGCCGCGACCGGCTTGCCCATGGCGACGGCGAAGCCGAGCTCGAAGGCGGTGCCCGGATCGGCGCTCACCCCGCGGAACGGCGTCAGATTGGCAAGCACCGCATCGGCGCGGCGCAGCATGGCGAGGTTGCCCTCGAAGATGGCGCGGCTCGGTGCGGGATGGCCCGCCGCCACCTCATTCGCCAGCGGAAAGAGACCTTCGAGGCCAAGCGCGGCGCAACGCGCCGTCTTGGCTTCCCCGATGGCGCGCGCGTCGGCCAGGAAGACGTCCGGGCCGGCGAGATAGACTTTCATGCCACGCCTCCCTTCCTGTGCTATCCGGCCTCGCCGCGCGTCGGGCTGGGAAAGGGCGCCGCGCGGGCACCCCTCCCGGTTTGCGATCCCTACTTGGAGAGAATGGCGTAGAGCTCGTCCTTGAGCCGCATGCGCTCCCGGCGCAGGGCTTCGGCGTCCTCGTCGGCCATGGGCTCCACGTCGGTCTCGGCGCGGTGCACCTTGCGGTTCACCTCGTGATACTCGTCATAGAGCTTGGCGAAGTGCTGATCCGACTGCTTCAGCGCCTGCATCTTCTCGGCATATTCCGGAAGGTCGGCGGCAAGCTCGTGGGGCGTATGGGTGCTCATGAAACTCTCTCTGAATGAGGGGCGGGCCGACATGGCCCCTCCCCGGTCGCTGAACCGAAGCGGGCCGCCGGCGGTGTGATCCGCCCCCGTGCCCACTCAAGCCCGCGCATAGCACACCTTGGGTCGCGCGCCAGCACAGTGGTCCCCCTTAGGGCCCCCGGGAGGCGCCCGCGGCCCGAGCGCGGATGCTCACACCAGCATGCTCATGGGCTTCTCGATGAAGCCCTTGAACGCGGCCAGAAGGTCGGCCCCCAGCGCGCCGTCCATCACCCGGTGGTCGCAGGTGAGGGAGACGGTCATCTGGGTGACGATCTTGATCTCGCCGCCCCGCACCACCGGGCGCTGCTCGGAGGCGCCCACCGCCAGGATCGAGGACTGCGGCGCGTTGATGATGGCGATGAAGTCGCGCACCCCCATCATGCCCAGGTTCGACACCGAGGTGGAGCCGCCGGAATATTCCTCCGGCTTCAGCTTCTTGGTGCGGGCGCGGGCGGCGAGGTCGCGCATCTCGTTGGAGATGGCGGAGAGGGTCTTCTGCTCGGCCTTCTTCACCACCGGGGCATAGAGGCCGCCTTCCAGCGCCACCGCCACGCCGACGTCCGAATGCTTCATGCGCAGCACCCGGTCCTCGGCGAACACCGCATTGGCCGCCGGGACCTTCTGCAGCGCCAGGGCCAGCGCCTTGATGATGAAATCGTTCACCGAGACGCGGAACGACGGCTTGCCGTCCTTGTCCTTGGTGGCGCTGGCGTTGACCTGCTCGCGCAGGGCCATGAGGTCGTCCAGGTCGCAATCCACCGTCAGGTAGAAGGTGGGGGTGACCTGCTCGCTCTCCACCAGGCGCTTGGCGATGGTCTTGCGCATGCCGTCGAGGGGGATCTCGTCATAGGACCCCGCCTCGAACAGCGCCTTGACCTGCTCGACGCCGGGCGCGGCGGCCAGGGCAGGAGCCGGAGCCTTGGCCGGAGCGGCGGCGGCCGGAGCGGAAGCCGGAGCGGCCGCGGGGGCCGCCGGGCGGGCGCCTTCCAGATCGCGCGCCACGATGCGGCCGCGCGGGCCGGAGCCGGAGAGGCTCGCAAGGTCGATGCCCTTGTCCTTGGCGATGCGGCGCGCCAGAGGCGAGGCGAAGATGCGCCCGGCCTGTCCGTTGGCGACGGGCGCCGCCGCAGCAGGAGCAGGAGCAGCCGCGGGCGCGGGCGTCGGGACGGCAGCCGGGGCTGCGGCCGGAGCGGGCGCAGCGCTCGGCGCAGGCGCGGCAGCCCCCGAACCGGCCGATGCGGCGGCTGCGGACACATCCTCGCCCTCACCCGCGAGCACGGCGATGAGCTGGTTGACCGGCACGTCCTGCGTACCCTCGGGAACGAGGATCTTGGCCAGCGTCCCTTCGTCGACCGCCTCCACCTCCATGGTGGCCTTGTCGGTCTCGATCTCGGCGATCACGTCGCCGGACTTGACCGGATCGCCTTCCTTCTTGAGCCACTTGGCGAGGTTGCCCTTCTCCATGGTGGGAGAGAGGGCCGGCATCAGGATATCGATGGGCATGTTGTCCCTCTTACCTCAGTTCTTCGCCAATGACCTTGAAGGCGGTCTCATGATGATAGGAGCGCTCGCTCAGTTCGAGGCCGGCGATAAGGTCGAATTCATCCCCGGTAAGGCCGACGATGACCCTGTCGGGCGCCAGCGTGGCGTATTCATCGTTCAGGACCAGTGCCAGGATCCAGCAGGCCACCGGCTCGAAGGTCTGGCAGGCATCGCGCGAGAGCCACCAGCCGGGCGCACTGGAAACTGACATGGCCTCAACCACTTTCGAGCCCACGGGCGCGCCCTCAGCGATAGGTCACGGCGTGCACCGCCTCGATCACCTCGGCCACGGAGGGCAGCGCGAGCTTCTCGAGATTGGCGGCGTAGGGCATGGGCACGTCCTTGCCGGTGACGCGCAGCACCGGGGCGTCGAGATAGTCGAACGCCTTGTCCATGAGCTGGGCGACGATCTCGGCGCCGACCCCCGACTGCGGCCAGCCCTCCTCCACCGTCACGCAGCGCCCGGTCTTCTGCACCGAGGCGATGATGGCCGGAACATCCATGGGCCGGATGGTGCGCAGGTCGATGACCTCCGCCTCGATGCCCTGCTTGGCCAGCTCGTCGGCGGCCTTCAGCGCATAGGTCATGCCGATGGAATAGGAGACCAGGGTCACGTCCTTGCCGGGGCGGGCGATGCGGGCCTTGCCGATGGGCAGCACGTAATCGTCCAGCTTCGGCACCTCGAAGGACTGGCCGTAGAGGATCTCGTTCTCCAGGAAGATCACCGGATTGGGATCGCGGATGGCGGCCTTCAGCAGGCCCTTGGCATCGGCGGCCGAATAGGGCGCGATCACCTTGAGGCCGGGCACGTTGGAATACCAGGCCGCATAGTCCTGGCTGTGCTGGGCGGCGACGCGCGCCGCCGCGCCGTTGGGGCCGCGGAACACGATGGAGCAGCCGATCTGCCCGCCCGACATGTAGTGGGTCTTGGCGGCGGAGTTGATGATCTGGTCGATCGCCTGCATGGCGAAGTTGAAGGTCATGAACTCCACGATGGGCCGCAGGCCGGCGAAGGCCGCGCCGACGCCGAGGCCGGCAAAGCCGTGCTCGGTGATGGGGGTGTCCACCACCCGCCGGTCGCCGAACTCCTGGAGCAGGCCCTGGGTGATCTTGTAGGCGCCCTGATACTCGGCGACCTCCTCGCCCATGACGAAGACGTCCGGATCGCGCCGCATCTCCTCGGCCATGGCGTCGCGCAGCGCCTCGCGGACCGTCATGCTGACGAATTCCGTGCCGGCCGGCACTTCCGGATCGGCGGGCGCGGCGGCGATGGCCGGCGCCGCCGGCGGGGTGGCGGCGGGCGCTTCGGCCACCACCGGAGCCGGAGCAGCGGCGGGCGCCGGGGCGGCAGCGGGCGCGGCGCTCGCATCCTCGCCATCGGCCAGGATGGTGGCGATGCGGGTGTTGACCGCCACGTCCTGCGTCCCCTCGGGTACGAGGATGTGGCCGAGCACGCCCTCGTCCACGGCCTCCACCTCCATGGTGGCCTTGTCGGTCTCGATCTCGGCGATCACGTCGCCGGACTTGACCGGATCGCCTTCCTTCTTGAGCCACTTGGTGAGGTTGCCTTTCTCCATGGTGGGAGAAAGCGCGGGCATGAGGACATCGATGGGCATGGCTTCAGCTCTGGTTCGGCGCCGGCGCCGGAAGGGCGGAGGGACGCTTCATCGTAAGGTTGGTGAAGGCGGAGGTGGCCGCGACGGCGAGCGTCAGGGACACGAAGAAGGCGACGGCCGCCCGGCTCAGCAGGCGGGCATGGGCTTCGGCCTCGTCGTCGCGCCGGAGCACGGCGAAGGGCCAAAAGACGAGCAGCGCATAGGTCGCGGCCGAGTTCGGCAGCCCCTGCCGCCGGTGGGCGGACACGGCGGCGCGGGCCACGGCGACGGCATAGCCCCAGCTCACGACCGCCGCGGCGACCGCAAGGAGGGCGATGACGAGGAAGACCGTGGCCACGGCGGGCGCCGGCGTCAGCGCAGGATGTCGGTGTAGAGCTCGGCGGGATCCGGCTCGGGATCGTGGGTGGCGAAATCCGCCGCCGCATTGACGATCTCGCGGATCTCGCCGTCGATCTTCTTCAGCTCGTCCTCGCTGGCGCCGTGGGTCTCCAGCAGACGGGTGCGGACCTGCTCGATGGGATCGTGCTCGGTGCGCATCTTCTGGACCTCCTCCTTGGACCGGTACTTGGCCGGATCGGACATGGAGTGGCCGCGATAGCGGTAGGTCTGCATTTCCAGGATGTAGGGGCCGTTGCCCTCGCGGGCGAAGGCCAGCGCCCGCTCGCCGGCGGCCTTCACCGCGCGCACGTCCATGCCGTCCACCTGCTCGCCGGGGATGTTGAAGGAGGCGCCGCGCTTGGAGAAGTCGGTCTGGGCCGAGGCGCGCGAGACCGCGGTGCCCATGGCGTACTTGTTATTCTCGATCACGTAGACCACGGGCAGCTTCCACAGCTCGGCCATGTTGAAGCTCTCGTAGACCTGGCCCTGGTTGGCCGCGCCGTCGCCGAAATAGGTCACCGAGACGGCGCCGTTCTCCTTGTAGCGGTTGGCGAAGCCGAGGCCGGTGCCGAGCGATACCTGGGCGCCGACGATGCCGTGGCCGCCGTAGAAGCGCTTCTCGGTGCTGAACATGTGCATCGAGCCGCCCTTGCCCTTGGAATAGCCGCCGCGGCGGCCGGTCAGCTCGGCCATCACCCCCTTGGATTCCATGCCGGCGGCCAGCATGTGGCCGTGGTCACGGTAGCCGGTGATGACCTGGTCGCCTTCCACCATGGCCATCTGCATGCCCACCACCACGGCCTCCTGGCCGATGTAGAGGTGGCAGAAGCCGCCGATGAGGCCCATGCCATACATCTGGCCCGCCTTCTCCTCGAAGCGGCGGATCAGCAGCATCTCGCGATAGGCGAGAAGGTCCTCGTCCTTGGTGAATTCGGCGGCGGCGGCTGGGGAGCCGGCCTCGGCGGCTCGGGCGGAGGGTTTCTTGGCGGCCATCGGCATCCTCGGCAGGCGCGGGAATTATGGCCACTACCTAACGCACTTGCTGTAAGCCGCAAAGCGGCAAATTTCGTTTTTGCGCTGCAACACGTTGCAAACGCTTGAATCCAAAGAGTTGAACTTTATTTTAGTTCATGCATGCTATGAACTATTCTGCGGTTCATTTCCTGCGAAGCAGCACCAGATCGTCGTCATGAACGAAGTTCAGTTGACGCCGTCCCTCCTCGTCGAGCAAGTCCGGATCGAGCTGGTTGGCGGCCAGCAGCGAGACCTTGTGCTCGATTGCCTGGCGCCTGGTTTTGAGCTCCGCCAGCTCGGTTTCGAGCTGGGCCAGCTCCTGCTCGTAGCTGCGCTTGGCCACCAGCCCGTGATCGCCCGTATAGGCGTGATAGGCGAAGTAGCCGATGAGCGCCGCGGCCCCGACATGCAGGGCGAGGGTGGCGAGGATGGATTGAAGGCGGGAGCGGCTTTGCATGGCCCGGGAGTTTGGCCGCATCGGGTTTCCGCCGTGTTAAGGATCCCTCCGGGAATCACTCAAATTCGGCGCGGAACGCCGATGCGCCGCGGATCGTCAGGGCGCCTGCCGCCCCGGCCCGATCGCGCCCCCGGAGCGCTCCGAGCGACCGGCGGGCGCCGGCCACCGGCGCTCACGCATCCCCGACGAGGCCGCGGCGCGCCTGCTCCAGCTCCTGGGCGTAGCGCCGCAGGGCATCGGCCTCGTTCAGGAGGCCGAGCACCCTGCCCTCGCCCGCGCCGTCCACCACGGCGAGATCCTCCGCCCCCGCCGCTACGAAGGCATCGGCGGCCTGTTTCACCGTCATGCCGGGGGTGAGCACCGTGCCGGGATGGCGGGCGAGCGCGGCAACCGGCCCGTCGCCGTGCTGCAGCGCTGCATGGGCCTCGGCCGCCTCCACGAGGCCGCCGTAGCGCCCCAGGCCGTCCACCAGCACCACCCACCGGCCGGGATCGAGCGGAAACGTCGCGCAGAAAGCCGAGAGGCTTCCCCCAGCGGAGAAGGTCGGCGGATCGGCCCGCATCATCCGCTCAACGGTGAGAGCGCGCATCCAGCCCACGTCCTGGGCCGAGCGGATGGTCTCGCCGCGCAGATGGAAGCGCCAGGTGGAGAAGGAATAGCCGAACGTCTCCCGCACCGTCAGCGAGGCGGTGGCGGCGGCGGCGATGACCACTGCGGTGATGCCGAGGTCCCGCGTCATCTCCAGCACCAGGAAGCTCATGGTGAACGGTCCGCCCACCACCCCCACCGCCAGTGCCCCCATGCCCACCACCGCCGCCAGCGCCGGATCGACCGCGAGCGCCGGCAGGAGGGCGCTCAGGGCCGCCGCATAGAGCTTGCCGAGCAGCGCCCCGAGGAACAGCGAGGCGAAGAACAGCCCGCCGCGAAAGCCCGACCCCAGCGAGAGGGCGGACGCCACCACCTTGAGCGCGAACACGATGGCGACGGCCGCCGTCACCGGGCTCGCCACCTGCAGATGCAGCGCGCCGTGCCCGTCGGAGAGCACTTCGGGGCTGTAGAGCGCGAGCCCGCCGACGCAGGCGCCCGCGAGCGCCGCCCGCGCCGGCGGCGGCAGGCGGCTGCGGGCGAACAGGGTCTCCACCCCGGTCACGAGGCGCATGATGACGACCGCCGCCAGCGCCGCCACGAGGCCGAGCCCGACGAAGACGAAGAAGTCCGCCGGCTCCACCACGGGCGCGGTGATCGCCGGCAAGGGATCGATGCTCACGCCCAGCGCCCGTGCCGTCAGCATGGCGCTCAGGGTGGCGGCCAGCACCGGCGCGGCGGCGGGAATGGCATAGACGCCGATGATCAGCTCGAAGCCGTAGAAGGCGCCCATGAGCGGCGCGCCGAAGGCCGCGCCGATGGCGCCCCCCGCCCCCGCGCCCACCAGGATGCGCAGGTCGTTGCGCCTGAGCCCGAAGAACGCCCCCACCCGCGAGGCGATGCCGCCGCCGATCTGGGTGAAGCCGGCCTCCAGCCCCAGGGAGGCGCCGAAGCCGTTGGAGATCATGGTCTGCGCCGCCACGATGATGCTGTCGGTCAGCGACATGCGCCCGCCGTGCAGGGCATTGGCCTCGATGGGATCGATGAAGGGGCCGGGCCGCAGGCGCTTCAGCACGAGGGCGAGCGTGCCCATGATCAGACCGCCCGCCGCCGGCACCAGCACCATCCAGGGCGAGCCGAGCGCGCCCGATCCGGAAAGCCGCTCCCCGGGCGCCAAGGCGAAGAGCCATTCGTGCAGCAGCCCCGTCACCCGGCTCATGAGCGTGACGGCGAGACCGGCGATGACGCCCGCCAGCGCCGCGAGCAGCACGAGGCCGGTCTCCCGGCTGCGCACCGCCTCGCGCAGGAACGCCCACACCCGCGCCGGCCCGCCGGCCGAAGGCGCGCGACGGTCGGACGGGGGCGGCGCGCTCATGGGCTCGGATCCGGGCTCAGCCGAACGTGTTGGTGCGCGGGAAGCCCTTGGGCGGCAGGCGGCCGGAGCTGGCGCGCTCGCCCTGCCAGTCGAGCAGGTCGGTCACCGTCCAGGTGCGCCCGGAGCTGTCCTCCCAGGTGAGCCCGTCGGCCCGGGCGAACACCTTGAAGTCGCTGAGCCCGCCCTCCTTGTAGCGCTGCAGGCGCACGCCCCGGCCGCGGCTCATCTCGGGGATCTGCGACACCGGGAAGAGCAGCAGCTTGCGGTTCTCGCCGATGACCGCGACCGTCTCGCCCTCCACCGGCCGCACGCCGAGCGCCACGTCCGGCGCATCCACCACCAGCACCTGCTTGCCCTTGCGCGTATTGGCGAGGCAGTCCTCCTCGCCGACCACGAAGCCGCGCCCGGTCTTCGACACCACCAGCAGCTTGCGGCCGGGCGTGTGGGCGAAGACGGAGACGATCTCCGCCTCCTGCTCCAGGTCGATCATCAGGCGCACCGGCTCGCCATGGCCGCGCCCGCCGGGGAGTCTGGCCGCCTCCAAGGTGAAGAAGCGCCCGTTGGAGGCGAGCACCATGAGCTTCGAGGTGGTCTCGGCGAAGAAGGCGTGGCCGAGCGCGTCGTCGCCCTTGAACTGCAGGTTGGAGAGGTCCTGCACATGGCCTTTCAGGGCGCGGATCCAGCCCTTCTGCGAGACCACGATGGTGACCGGCTCGCGCTCCACCAGCGCCTCGGCGAAGGCATCCTCATGCACGGTCGGCGCGGCGGCGAAGGTGGTGCGCCGGCGGCCGATCTCGGTCTCGGGGCCGTATTTCTTGCGGGTCTCGCGGATTTCTCGGGAGATGGCCTTCCACTGGGCAGCATCGGAGGCGACCAGCTTCTGCAGGCCGTCCTGCTCCTTGGTGAGGGCGTCGTGCTCCTTCCTGATCTCCATCTCCTCCAGGCGCCGCAGTGAACGCAGGCGCATGTTGAGGATGGCTTCCGCCTGCACGTCGGTGAGCGCGAAGGCGCGCATCAGCTCCACCTTGGGCTCGTCCTCCTCGCGGATGATGCGGATCACCTCGTCGAGGTTGAGATAGGCGATGAGGTAGCCGCCGAGCACCTCCAGCCGGTGGGCGATCTGCTCCAGCCGGTAGCGCGAACGGCGCAGCAGCACGTCCTGGCGGTGGTCGAGCCATTCCCGGAGCGCCTCGGCGAGCGACAGCACCTTGGGGATCTGGCCCTTCACCAGCACGTTCATGTTGAGCGGCACGCGGGCCTCAAGCTCGGTGAGCTTGAACAGGCTCTCCATCAGCACTTCCGGATCCACCGTGCGGGTGCGCGGCTCCAGCACGAGGCGGATGTCCTCCGCGCTCTCGTCGCTCACGTCGGCGAGCAGCGGCAATTTCTTGTCGGTGAGCAGCTCGGCGATCTTCTCCACGAGGCGGGATTTCGCCACCCCGTAGGGGATCTCGGTGACCACCACCTGATAGGTGCCGCGGCCGGTCTCCTCCTTCTCCCAGCGTGCCCGCACCCGGAAGGCGCCGCGGCCGGTGGCATAGGCCTCGGCCACGCCCACCGGATCCTCCACCAGCACGCCGCCGGTGGGGAAGTCCGGGCCGGGCACGAACTTCAGGAGGTCGGCGGAGAGCGCGTTGGGGTGCTCCACCAGATGGAGCGCCGCGTCGAGCAGCTCGGCCGCATTGTGTGGCGGGATGGAGGTGGCCATTCCCACGGCGATGCCCTGGGAGCCGTTCGCCAAGAGGTTCGGGAAGGCGGCGGGCAGCACCGCCGGCTCTTCCTCCGAGCCGTCGTAGGTGGGGCGGAAGTCCACCGCATCCTCGTCGATCCCGTCCAGCAGCAGGCGGGCGGTCTCGGTGAGGCGGGCCTCGGTGTAGCGCATGGCGGCGGCGTTATCGCCGTCCACATTGCCGAAATTGCCCTGCCCGTCCACCAGCGGATAACGCTGGGCGAAATCCTGGGCGAGACGCACCAGCGCGTCGTAGACCGACTGGTCGCCATGGGGATGGAACTTGCCGATGACATCGCCCACCACGCGGGCCGACTTCTTGAACCCCTGCCCCGGATCGAGGCGGAGCTGGCGCATGGCGTGGAGGATGCGGCGGTGGACCGGCTTGAGGCCGTCGCGGGCATCGGGCAGCGCCCGGTGCATGATGGTGGACAGCGCATAGGCGAGATAGCGCTCTTCCAGCGCCGCCTTGAGCGCGACCTGCTCGATATGCCCGTCCCCGGGCGGCGGTAATGTGCGGGTTGCCATGTCTGCCAGTAGCGCGCGCGCTCACCGCCGACAAGCCCGGCCGCGGCCGTTGCCGGCCGGGTGGCCCATCGCCGCGGCGCTGCGGCGCAGGCCGGCGCCACGCCTGCCGGTGATCGCCCCCGGAACGGGCGCGGATGGGTCAAAGGGTCAACGCGCGGCGGGACCCGGGCGGGCGCTGCGGCGCCAGGCGGAGAGGAAGCCGGCGCGCGCCTCCGGATGGGAGAGCCCGCGCGGTTCCAGAATGCGGCTGGAGAGGAAGAAGCCCGTCAAAGTGAGCCCGGCCTCCACCGCCTCGCGATCCGGCGGCGCCGCCGCGCCGATCAGGAACCCGGGCAGCGGCAGCAGCCGTTCCGCATAGGGCGCGCCCGCGTCGCGGCTCACCGCCCGCCCGGTCCTGGGCGAGACGTACATGAGATCGTTGCGCCCGCCGGTGGCGGCGCAGGTCTCAAGCTCCAGGCCGAAGCCCAGCTCCTGGAGCATGGCCAGCTCGAAGCGCGCCATCAGCATGGCGGACGCCTCCACGTCCGACAGCGCATCGAGAATGGCGCCGAAGGTGGCGTAGAGCCCTTCGTGCGGATCGCGCTCGGGCAAAAGGTGGAGCAGCTGCGCCATGTAAGTGACGGCATAAGCGGAATGGGGCGCGCGCATCAGCCCCTCGGCGCGCAGCGCCACCGGCTCCAGGGTGAAATTGCCGAGATGCTCGTCGAGGCGCGCCCGCCAGAGCGCCGCCACCGAATTGCCGGGCTGCAGCACCGGCGCCTGCCGCCGCGAGGCGCCGCCGCGCACCAGGCCGAGATGGCGCCCGTGGGCGCGGGTGATCAGCTCGACGATGGCATTGCCCTCCCCGTGCCTGCGCACGCCGAGCACGATGCCCTCGTCGGCCCAATCCATGGCCCGCCCTAGCCGCCCTTGGGGAATTCGAGGCCCATCTCGCGATAGCGCTCGGGATCGTCGGCCCAGTTCTCGCGCACCTTCACGAACAGGAAGAGGTGCACCTTCTGCTCGATGATCTCGGCGATCTCGGCGCGGGCTTCCGACGAGATGATCTTGATGGTCTGCCCCTGCCGGCCGAGCACGATCTTCTTCTGGCTGTCGCGCTCCACATAGATGGTCTGCTCGATGCGCACCGAGCCGTCGCGCAATTCCTTCCAGCTCTCCGTCTCCACGGTGGAGCGGTAGGGCAGCTCGTCATGCAGGCGCAGGAACATCTTCTCGCGGGTGATCTCCGCCGCCAGCATGCGCATGGGCGCATCCGAGATCTGGTCCTCGGGATAGAGCCAGGGACCCTCGGGCACCGTGTCGGCGAACCAGGTGAGCACGTCCGCCGTGCCGTCGCCGGTGAGCGCGGAGACCATGAACACCCGCTCGAAGGCGAGCTTCTCGTTCAGCGCGGCGGCGAGCGCGAGCAGGGTGTCGCGGCGGATCAGGTCGATCTTGTTGAGGATCAGCGCGCGCGGCCGGCGGATCTCCGCCAATGGGGCGATGAGCGCCTCCACCTCCGCGTCGAGGCCGCGCTTGGCATCCACCAGCAGCGCCACCACGTCGGCGTCGGCCGCATGGGTCCAGGCGCTGGTGACCATGGCGCGCTCCAGCCGCCGCTTGGGCGCGAAGATGCCGGGGGTATCCACCAGGATGAGCTGCGCCGCGCCGTGAAGGGCGATGCCGCGCACGATGGAGCGCGTCGTCTGCACCTTGTGGGAGACGATGGAGACCTTGCTGCCCACCAGCGCGTTGGTGAGGGTGGACTTGCCCGCATTCGGCGCGCCGAGCAGCGCCACGAAGCCGCAGCGGGTGGGACCGGCGGGACGCGGCGCGGGCGCGGCGTCCTCGGGCTCGCCGTCCAGGTCCTCGCCGTCCAGATCCTCGTCGTCCAGATCGGCCTCGTCCAGATCAGCGTCGCCCAGGTCGGGCTCGTCCAAGTCCTCGTCGTCCACGTCCTCGTGGTCGAGGTCCTCGCCGCCCGAGTCTTCGTCGTCGAGATCGGCATCGTCCAGGTCGGCATCATCGAGGTCAGCCGTGTCGAAATCCGCCTCCCGGAACTCGTCCGTGCCGAAGGCCCGGTCGTCCGACGCCGCGACCGGCGCCGCGCCGGACGCGCGCGCCACCTCGGTCGCGCCAGCCTCCCCTGCGGAGGCCGGCTGAACCTGCGCCTCGCAGCGCGCAGCATCGCCGCCCTGCGCCGATTCCTCCGCCGGATCCTGCGTCCCCGCACGGGCTGCCATGCCGGACTCTTTTCCCTTCGCCTTCGAACGGCGTTCTTCTGCCATGCTCACGTCTCGCTCGCGTTCCACACCCCTTCACGGGCGAGGAAGGCTGCGGCGGCCGCCTTCTGGGCCGCCTGTTTGGAGGCGCCGGTCGCTTCCGTCGCCTCAAGGCCGGGCAGCTCCACCAGGATGGTGAAGCGCGGCGCGTGATCGGGGCCGGAACGGCCCACCTCGCGATAGGTCGGCGGCGGCAGGCCGCGCGCCTGGGCCCATTCCTGCAATACCGTCTTGGCATCGCGCAGCGGCCGGCGGGGCGCTTCGAGCCGGCCGCGCCAATAGCGCTCCACCAGCTCGTTGGCGGCCTCGTAGCCGCCGTCGAGGAACACCGCCGCCACCACGCTCTCCGCCACGTCGGCGAGGATGGCGCGGCGCTTGTGGGCGCCCGACTGGCTCTCGCCCGGGCCGAGGCGGATGTGCGGGCCGAGGTTCATGTCCTCCGCCACCTCGGCGCAGGCCTCCTCGCGCACCAGCTCGGCGAGGCGGCGGGAGAGCTCGCCCTCCTCCGCCTCGGGAAACGCCTCATAGAGCATGTGCGAGATCACCGAGCCGAGCACGTGGTCGCCGAGGAACTCCAGCCGCTGGTAGGACCTGAGCCGCGGCGCATCGCCCTTCACCGCGCTGATGTGCGACAGGGCGAGCGCCAGCGCCGCCCGGTCGTTGAAGCGGTAGCCGATACGCTCTTCCAGGGCCGAGAGATCCTCGCCCGAAAGGCTCAGTGCACCATCGTGAAAAGCCGATCCCATCTCACCGTCCAAGGCCAGGACCACACCTGCCACGCCTCGGCCCCCTCGTCGATGGAGAAGAAGATCACCTGTGCCTTGCCGATGAGGTTTTCGTAAGGCACGTAACCCACTTGGCTCAGGACCCGGCTGTCGGCCGAATTGTCCCGGTTGTCGCCCATCATGAAGAAGTGACCGGCGGGCACCTCGTAGACCTGCGTGTTGTCGTAGAAGCCGTTGTCCACGAGATCGAGCGTCTCGTAGCTCACCCCGTTGGGCAGCGTCTCGCGCCAGCGCTTCACCGGAACCTGGCGGCCGGTGGCGTCGGCATCCGTCGTGTCGGGCAGGCGCTCGCGCTTCACCGCCGTGCCGTTGATGTAGAGCTGGCCGTCGATCATCTGGATCTTGTCGCCGGGCAGGCCGATCACCCGCTTGATGTAGTCCGTCTCATTGTCGCGCGGCAGCTTGAACACCACCACGTCGCCGCGCGTCGGCTCGGCGCCGAAGATGCGGCCGGAGAACAGGTTCGGCGAGAACGGCAGCGAGAAGCGCGAATAGCCGTAGCTGTATTTGGAGACGAAGAGGTAATCGCCGATCAGCAGCGTATCCTTCATGGATCCCGAGGGGATGTTGAAGGGCTGGAAGAGGAAGGTGCGGATCACCAGCGCGATCAGCAGCGCATGGATGATCACGCGAACGGTTTCGAAAAAGCCACCGTCCTTCTTGGAGTCGCTGGTCGCGGTCATAAAGGGTCCAAATCGAATGCGGGGAGCGCGGCGCGCCTCTGCTTGCCGCACGCCCGGAAATGCGCTCAAGGCCTTGAGCGCCGGTCCCGGGGAGCACCGCAATACAGCAGGCGCACCCCCTTGCGGGGGCGGCCCCCTCATATAGAGGCTTCGGAGGAAGCCGGCAACGCGACCACAGGGAAGGTGCCCGCCCTCAGGCGTGACCCGCCGCCTCGTCGCCGGCGGCGTCGGCCCCCGCGCCGGGGCCGGGACGCGCCCGCGCGGCAACCTTCGGAGCGACGGCATCGTCCGGCCCGTCCGGCGCCTCCACCTTGCCCTGCCAGGGCCAGCGGCCCTCGATCTCGACCTCCAGGGAGAACGACAGGAAGGTCCGGATCAGCACGATGCCGGCGAGCACGGCGAGGCTCTCCAGGGTCGGCTCGATGGCCACCGTGTTGATGATGTCCGCCGCCACCAGGAATTCGAGCCCGAGCAGGATGGCCCGGCCGAGGGACGAGCGGCATTCGCGGAAGGCGTCCTGCTGGGAGCGCCCGCGCTTCAGCTCGGCGAGGAAGGCCCCCGCCGCGGCGAAGATGCCGGCCAGGATGATGGCGCTGCCCGACAGCTCGATGCCGCGCACCACATAATGGAGCACGTCCTTGAAGACCTCGTCCATCTCGCCCCCCGCGTTGCGGGCGGACCATGCCACCACCGGGCCGCAACGGAAAGGGCCAGGGGCCCGCTTCCGCAGCGGCTCAGCCGCGCAGGAGGGGCTCGGCGGAGATGATCACATGGGCGGCGGAGAGCGGGCCTTCGTCGGTGAGGCTCAGATGGATGCGCGCCTCGTAGCCCTCGGGGACGAGGACGGCGAGGCGCCGTGCCGCACCTCCCGTGAGCACCAGGGTGGGCGCGCCGGAGGGCAGGTTCACCACCCCCATGTCGCGCCAGAACACGCCCTGGGCGAGGCCCGTGCCCAGCGCCTTCGAGCAGGCCTCCTTGGCGGCGAAGCGCTTGGCATAGGTCTCGGCGCGCAGCTTCCGGCGGTCGGCCTTGGCGCGCTCCTCGGCGGTGAAGATGCGGTCGAGGAAACGGTCGCCGAACCGCTCAATGGAGCGGGCGATACGTCGCGCGTCGGCGAAATCCGAGCCGATGCCGATGATCATGCGGCCTCTCCCCCCTTGAGCGCCGCCCGGCCGCGCTCCATCGCCGCGCGCATGGTGGCGAGCGCCACCGGAAGGCCGACGAACACCGCCTCGCCGATGAGGAAATGGCCGATGTTCAGCTCCACGATCTCGGGGAAAGCGGCCATGCGCTCGGCGGTCTCGAAATCGAGCCCGTGCCCGGCGTGCACCTCCAGGCCGAGACGCGCCGCCTCAGCGGCCCCCTTGCGCAGGCGGGCGAACTCCGCCTCCGCGTCTTCCGGCCGCCCCTCGGCGAGGGCATCGCACCAGGCGCCGGTGTGCAGCTCGACGATATCGGCGCCAAGTGCGCGCGCGGCGGCGATCTGCGCCGTCTCCGCCGCGATGAAGAGGGAAACGCGGATCCCCGCCGCCCGGAGCGCATCGATCTTCGGGCCAAGGCCGGCGCTCTGGCCGGCCACGTCGAGCCCGCCTTCGGTGGTGCGCTCCTCGCGCCGCTCGGGCACGAGGCAGCAGGCGTGCGGCCGGGTGGCGAGCGCAATGGCCACCATCTCGTCGGTGGCGGCCATCTCGAAATTGAGCGGCAGGTCCACCTCCGCCTTGAGCCGCGCGATATCCGTATCGCGGATGTGGCGGCGGTCCTCGCGCAGATGAGCGGTGATGCCGTCCGCCCCCGCCGCCCTGGCGAGTAGGGCCGCGCGCACCGGATCGGGCCGCGTGCCGCCGCGCGCGTTGCGCAGGGTCGCCACGTGATCGACGTTGACCCCGAGCCGGATGGGCCTGATGCGCTCCATGTCGTGAACTCCCTGCCCGGCCCTGCGCCGGAGGCGGATCAGCCGTTGATGCGCTCCACGCTGGAGACCACGGCGCGGGCCTTCAGATCGGAGACGATGGTGTTGAGGTGCCGAAGGTCGAACACCTCGATGTCGATCACCATTTCGGTGAAATCGGCCGAGCGCGAGCGCATCTTCAGGCCGTCGATATTGGCGCCGTGATCGCCGATGACGGTCGCCACCTGGGCGAGCGAGCCGGGCGCGTTCACCGCGGTGACGACGATCTGCGCCGGGAAGCGCCCCTCGGACAGCTCGTCCACGTCCCAGCGCACGTCGAGCCAGCGCTCCGGGGCGTCCTCGAAATTCTGCAGCGCCTTGGACTGGATGGGATAGATGGTGATCCCCTCGCCCGGCGTCAGGATGCCGACGATGCGGTCGCCCGGCACCGCCCCGCCATGGGGCGCGAAGCGCACCGGCAGGTCGCCCTTGATGCCGCGGATCGGGATGGCGTCGAGGCGCGGCCCCGGAATGCCCTCGGGGATCTTGAACTTCAGATTCTGCCCGCGCTTCAGCTCGAACCAGCCCTCGCCGTTGGGCGCCCGCTCGGTGGCGGCCTGCTCGTCGGGGCGCGGCGGCGTCCATTCGGGATAGGCGGCGCGCACCAGGTCCTCGGTCTTGATCTCGCCCCGGCCCACGGCGGCGAACACGTCATCGGCCGAGGGACGGGCGAGGCGCGGCGTCGCCTTCGCCATGGCGTCGTCGGAGAAGGTCTTGCCGGCCCGGGCGAAGGCCCGCTCGGCGATCTTGCGGCCGAGGCCGGCATATTGCGCGCGCACCGCCGCCCGCGTCGCCCGGCGCACGGCGGCCCGCGCCTTGCCGGTGACCGCGATGGTCTCCCACGCCCCCGGCGGGGTCTGCGCCTTGGAGGTGATGATCTCCACCTCGTCGCCGTTCTTCAGCTCCGAGACGAGGGGCGCCACCGAGCCGTTGATCTTGCAGCCGATCGCCGTGTTGCCGATGTCGGTGTGCACCGCATAGGCGAAATCGATGGGCGTCGCCTTGCGCGGCAAGGCGATGAGCCGGCCCTTGGGTGTGAAGCAGAACACCTGGTCGTGGAACAGCTCAAGCTTGGTGTGCTCGAGGAATTCCTCCGGCGACAGGCCCTGGGAGAGGTTCTCGATGGTCTTGCGCAGCCAGGCATAGGCCCGGCTCTCGTTGGAGAGCATCGGGCCCTGGGCGCCCTTGTCGTCCTTGTAGAGGGCGTGGGCGGCGATGCCGTATTCGGCGATCTCCTCCATGTCGCGGGTGCGGATCTGCAGTTCCACGCGCTGCCGGCGCGGGCCGATCAGGGTGGTGTGCAGGGAGCGGTAGTCGTTGGGCTTCGGGGTGGAGATGTAGTCCTTGAAGCGGCCCGGCACGAGCGGCCACTTGATGTGGATCACCCCGAGCGCGCGATAGCAGTCCTCCACGCTGTCGACGATGACGCGGAAGCCGTAGATGTCCGACAATTGCTCGAAGCCGATGGCCTTGCGCTCCATCTTGCGCCAGATGGAATAGGGCCGCTTCTCGCGCCCCTTCACCTCGGCATTGATGCCGCGGCGGGACAGCTCGGCGGACAGCTCGCGCTCGATCTCCTCCACCAGCGGGCCATTGCGCTGGCGCAGCTCCGACACCCGGCTGACGATGGATTCGTAGGCCTCCGGCGAGAGCTGGCGGAACGAGAGGTCCTCCAGCTCCTCGCGCATGTCCTGCATGCCCATGCGCCCGGCGAGCGGGGCGTAGATGTCCAGCGTCTCCTGGGCCACCCGGTCGCGCTTTTCCGGCGGCACCCATTTCAGGGTGCGCATGTTGTGCAGCCGGTCGGCAAGCTTCACCAGCAGCACCCGCACGTCGTCGGCGATGGCGAGCAGGAGCTTGCGCAGATTCTCCGCCTGCTTGGCCTGCTTGGAGACGAGATCGAGCTTCTTGATCTTGGTGAGGCCCTCCACCAGCGTGGCGATCTGGTGGCCGAACAGGCGCTCGATCTCCGGCTTGGTGGCGTCGGTATCCTCGATGGTGTCGTGCAGCAGCGCCGCCACGATGGTGGCGTCGTCCAGCTTGAGGTCGGTGAGGATGGCCGCCACTTCCAGCGGATGGGAAAAATACGGGTCGCCCGAGGCGCGCAGCTGCGAGCCGTGCGCCTTCATGGCGTAGACGTAGGCGCGGTCGAGCAGCGCCTCGTCGGTCTTGGGATTGTACCGTCGAACGCGCTCGACGAGTTCGTATTGGCGCATCATGGCCGGAACGATCCGTCGCAGCACGGGCGGAGCGCAGGCGTCTCCAGCCACATTCCTGCGAGATATATCATGTGGAAAAGCGTGACGCGCAAGCCATGGGCGCAGAGCTGGCGCGCATTGCGGCCGGAACCTCGCCCGCCCGCACCGCGCGCCCGTCGCTGCGGACGCCCGGCCTGCCGCCGGCTCACGGCATCAGGAGGCTCGATCCGGTGGTGTGCCGTGCTTCCAGCTCGCGATGGGCGTGGGCCGCATCCTTCAGGGCGTAGGTCTGGTGGATGGGGATCTTCACCGCCCCCGTCAGCACCGCCTCGAACAGGTCGTTGGCGGTGGCGATCAGGGTCTCGCGCTTGGCGGTGAAGGTGCCGAGCGTCGGCCGGCAGGCGAACAGCGAGCCCTTCTGCGACAGCGTCAGCAGGTCGAAATTCTTGATCGCGCCCGAGGCGTTGCCGAAGCTCACCCACAGGCCGAGCGGCTTCAGGCAGTCGAGGGAGGCGGGATAGGTCGCCTGCCCCACGCCGTCATAGACCACGTCGCACATATGGCCGGAGGTGATCTCCTTGACCCGGTGCACGAAATCCTCCTCGCGGTAGAGGATCACGTGGTCGACGCCGCTGGAGAGGGCGAGCTCCGCCTTGTCCCTGGAGCCCACGGTGCCGATGACGGTGGCACCGAGATTGTGCGCCCACTGGGCGAGGATGAGCCCCACCCCGCCGGCCGCCGCCTGGATGAGAATCACGTCGCCCGGCTTCACGTGGTGGATGCGGCGCACGAGATATTGCGCCGTCATGCCCTTGAGCATCATGGCGGCGGCGGTCTGGTCGTCGATGGCGGCGGGCAGGTGCACCAGCAGCTTGGCGTCGATGTTGCGCACCTCGGCATAGGCTCCGAGGCCCATGGCGTAGGCCACCCGGTCGCCGACGTGGAAGTCGTTCACATGCTCGCCGACCGCCTCGACCACGCCGGCTCCCTCGCTGCCGGGCACGAACGGCAGTCCCGGCGCCTTGTAGAGCCCGTTGCGGAAATAGACGTCGATGAAGTTGAGGCCGATGGCGGTATGGCGAAGCCGGACCTCGCCCGCTCCGGGCGGCGGCAGCTCCATCTCCTCATATTTGAGAACTTCCGGCCCCCCGGTGTGATGGACCCGAACCGCGTGCACCATTTTGCCCTCCCGAATGGGGCGCAACTATAAGAGCTGACGATGTGTCGGCAAGCACTGCGCGGCAGGTCCCCCGGCCGGTGGGGCAACTGACCGCGCCGGGCGTGCCATAATGCTGGTCTAGAGTGCGCACGATGCGGCGCGCGGAACAGGGAGAAGGTCCATGACGGCCCATGGCATGCATGAGGTGGCGGTGGTCGGCGCGGGACCGGCGGGCCTCGCCCTTGCTCTCGGCCTCGCGGCCCGCGGCATTCCCACCGCCCTCGTCACCGGCCCCGAGCGCGCGCCCGACCACCGCACCACCGCCCTGCTCGACGGCTCGGTGCGCATCCTCGAAGGCTTCGGCGTGTGGGAGGCCCTCTCGCCTTATGTCGCGCCGCTCGTCGACATGCGCATCGCCGACGCCACGCGCCGCCTGATGCGGGCGCCGGAGGTCACCTTCCGCGCCGCGGAGATCGGCCTCGACGCCTTCGGCTACAATGTCGAGAACGACGTGCTGCGCGAGGCGCTGCTGAAGATCGCGCTGGAGACCCCCACCCTCCACGTGGCCCGCGCCTCGCTCGGCGAGATGGACGCGGGCACGCAGGCGGCGCGGCTCCATCTCGACGACGGCACCAGCCTCTCGGCCCGCCTGGTGGCCGGCGCCGACGGCCGCCAGTCGCGGGTGCGGGCCGCCGCCGGCATCGGCCTCACCTCGCGCGACTATCCGCAGGTGGCTTTCACCTGCACCGTGCGCCACGCCCGCTATCACGAGAACACCTCCACCGAGTTCCACACCGAGACCGGCCCCTTCACCCTCGTGCCCCTGCCCGGCCAGCGCTCCAGCATTGTCTGCGTGGTGACGGCGAAGGAGGCAGTGCGCCTGCTCGGCCTGTCCGACGAGGATCTGGCCGCCGAACTGGAGCGGCGCGCCTACTCGGTGCTGGGCGCCTTCACCATGGACGGCGGGCGCGGTGCCTTCCCGCTCGCCGCCGAGGCCGCCGACCATCTGGTGGCGCCGCGCGTGGCGCTGGTGGGCGAGGCGGCGCACATCATGCCGCCCATCGGCGCGCAGGGGCTCAACCTCGGCCTGCGCGACGTGGCGCGCCTGGTGGATCTGGTGGACGACGCCTTCCGGCGCGGCCACGACGTGGGGGCGAGCGAGCTGCTCGCCCGCTACGAGAAGGACCGCCGCCGCGACATCGACGGGCGCATGCGCGCGGTGGACCTGCTCAACCGCTCGCTCCTGTCCGATCTCGTGCCGATCCAGGGCCTGCGCAGCCTCGGCCTCTACGCCCTCGAAAAGGTGGGGCCGCTGCGCCGCGCCCTGATGCGCCTCGGCGTGGGCGAGCGGGCGGCGTGAGCCGTCGCCCCCGGTAAGGTGTTACGCTGCATCGCCGGTCCCGCCTTCGGTCCATTGCCCAAGGCGGAGGGTTATGGTGCAGTGCGCCCCGTCTGGCCTGGAAGCGCCGGGGATTCCCCCCGGCGTCTCGTTTCAAAATTGGAGAGGGCGATCTATCGGACGATGGAGCCGCGGCGTGGCTCCATAGACCGGATCGCGCGCTCGTCTGGGGGAGCCGATGAAACTTCCGCGTAACTTCTTCAAGCCTCTCGCCATCGGCGCGCCCGCGCCCTACCGCGAACTGCCGGTGCGGCTGGAGCGCATGATCCATTTCGTGCCGCCGCACCTCGAGAAGATGCGCGCCAAGGTGCCGGACATCGCCAAGCAGGTGGACGTGGTGCTCGGCAACCTTGAGGACGCCATTCCCTCGGACGCCAAGGAAGCCGCCCGCAAGGGCTTCATCGAGATGGCCAAGGCCACCGATTTCGGCGACACCGGCCTGTGGACCCGCATCAACTGCCTCAACAGCCCCTGGGTGCTGGACGACATCGTCGAGATCGTCGGCGAGATCGGCAACAAGCTCGACGTCATCATGCTGCCCAAGGTGGAAGGCGCCTGGGACATCCACTACCTCGACCAGCTCCTCGCCCAGCTCGAAGCCAAGCATGGCGTAGAGAAGCCGATCCTCATCCACGCCATCCTCGAGACCGCCGAGGGCGTGAACAATGTGGAGGCGATCGCCAGCGCCTCGCCGCGCATGCACGGCATGAGCCTCGGCCCGGCCGACCTCGCCGCCTCGCGCGCCATGAAGACCACCCGCGTGGGCGGCGGCCACCCGGACTACAAGGTGCTGGCCGACGCCGATGGCGACAATCCCCGCAGCGGCTACCAGCAGGACCTGTGGCATTATACCGTCGGCCGCATGGTGGACGCCTGCGCCGCCAACGGCATCAAGCCGTTCTACGGCCCGTTCGGCGACTTCTCCGACCTCGCCGCCTGCGAGAGCCAGTTCCGCAACGCCTTCCTTCAGGGATGCGTGGGAGCATGGTCCTTGCATCCCACCCAGATCGAGATCGCCAAGCGCGTGTTCTCCCCCGATCCGGGCGAGGTGGCGTTTGCCCTCAAGATCGTCGAAGCCATGCCGGACGGCTCCGGCGCGGTGATGATCGACGGCAAGATGCAGGACGACGCCACCTGGAAGCAGGCGAAGGTCATCGTCGACCTTGCTAAAATTGTCGCAGCCAAGGATCCGGAGATGGGCAAGGTTTACGGACTGTGACTATATTTTAACGAATTTCGGAGCTGCCCCCATGGGACCCAACGAGAAGCCGGCCACTTCTGGCCGGAGCCGGGCGCGCAAGGCACCCGGCCGCATGCCCCGCATCGCCGTCGCCCCCGAGGCGCCGGCGGAGATCGCCGCGGAGGCGCCCGCCGAGATGCGGCAGGCCAAGTTCCGCATCGGAGAGGTGGTGCGCCACAAGCACTTCCCCTTCCGCGGGGTGGTGTTCGACGTGGATCCCATCTTCGACAACACCGAGGAATGGTGGCTCTCCATTCCCGAGGAGATCCGGCCCCACAAGGACCAGCCCTTCTATCACCTGCTCGCCGAGAATGCGGACAGCGAGTACATCGCCTATGTCTCGGAGCAGAACCTCGAGGCGGACCCGTCCGATGAGCCGATCCGCCACCCCCAGGCGCCGGAAGCCCTCTCCGACGACGGCGAAGGCGGCTGGCGGGTTCGCGCGAGCCTGCTGAACTGAGGTCCTAGACCGTCCGGCGGGCCACCGCCGGCCCGGGACGGGGATCTGAGCGGACCCCTGAAATGCAAAACGGCGCAGGCTTCAAGCCTGCGCCGTTTTTGCTTGCCGGGAGCGGTCCGGGAGGCGGCGCCGCACGAAGCGCGGCGCTGTCCCGCCCGGACGCGGCTCAGGCCCGGAGCAGATCCGGGCCGCGCGCGCCCTGCGTCACTTGCCGGTCTTGGCGCGCTCCAGCTCCTGGCCCTTCTTGAGCAGGGCGGCCTTGCCTTCCTCTTCCTGCTTCTGGGCGGCGGCGCGGGCCTCTTCCATGCGCTTGCGCTCCTGCTCCATGGCCACCTTCGCGTCCACGCCGGGGCCGTCGTTGGCCTTGGCGAAGTCGGTGTTGGACATGGGCAGGCTCAGGGTGCGGCCGGTGCCGTTCACCATCTGCAGGTACACCGCCTTGGCCTTCTTGAACTTGGCGATGAAGTCGGCATTCACCTCGGCCTCGGCCACGCAGGTGGCGCCGCCGCCGGGCAGCGGCTGGCAGATCACGAACGGCGCGGGCACCGGATCCTTGTCGAGGGTCAGGCGCACGCCCGGCTGGAGGCGCATGCCCAGCGGCACGGCGATGTTGAGGCGCTTCTTGGCCTCGCCTTCCAGCTCGATGATGTCCACCTTGGCGATGGCCTGCTTCTCCACGCCGAGGATCTGGCTGGTGACGCACACCTTCTTGCCGCCCTGGGGATTGTTGTCGGCCTTCGGAATCTCCTGGCAGATCTTCTGCCACGGGGAGGCGGAGAACTGGGCCTGGGGATCATCCTGGGCGCCGGCGGGAGCCGCTCCCGGCGCAGCCGCCGGAGCGCCGGCGGGCTTGGCCGGCTGCGCCTGGGCGAACGCGGGGCCGGCGAGCGTCGCTGCCACAAGCGCCGCTGCGACGCCGGCCGTCAGCCGCGCGAAGGAATGGATCTCAGTCATGGTGGCCTTTCCCTTAGGTGTCTGCCATGGGGTGGTGACGCGGCGCGTGACGCACCCCGGCGCCCGACCGTAATTTCGCTCTGACCGCGGCTGTCTCAAGGTCAATTGAGGCAAGACGGTGACCGGCGGCGAACATCTCGTCCGGCTGCCGGATCGGCATGCTAAATTGCCGAAAATTGAGGCCAAGACGCGGCTGACGGCGAAAGTCCTGACCCAGAGAGAGCAAAGAGGTATCCATGTGGCGATCGGCCATGCATTCATTGCCTCCCTCCGCGCTCCGCCGATACCTCGCCGGCGCCTTGGCGCTGCCTGCGTTTCTCGCCCTCGGGGCGGCCCTGCTCCCTGGACCGGCACAGGCCTTCGATGACGCCGACGCGGCCGCCCCGGCCCTCGCCACGCCGCCCGTCGCCCGGCCCACGCCCGCCAGTCCGGATGCGGCCAAGAGTCCGGGCGCCGGAGCCGCGACGGCGGCGCCCGCCATCGCCATGCGGGGCGCGCCGGCGGTCGGCGCCGACTTCACCGCTTTGCCCTATGTCAATCCGGACGCGCCCAAGGGCGGACGCCTGACGCTCTCGGCAACGGGGACCTTCGACAGCCTCAACCCCTTCATCGTCAAGGGTTCATCGCCGGGCTTCATCCGCACCTTCGTGGTGGAGAGCCTGATGGCGCGGTCCCTCGACGAGCCCTTCACGCTCTATCCGCTCATCGCCCGCAGCGTGCGCACCGATGCGGCGCGCAGCTTCGTGGAGTTCGCCCTCGATCCCAGGGCGCATTTTTCCGACGGCACCCCCGTCACCGCCGAGGACGTGCTCTTCTCCTTCGCCCTGATGCGCGACAGGGGCCGGCCGAATCACCGGCTCTATTACGCCAAGGTGGCGAAGGCCGAGGCGGTGGACGCGCACACCGTGCGCTTCACCTTCGCCGAGCCGGACCGGGAGCTGGCGCTCATCATGGGCCTGCTGCCGGTGCTGTCGAAGAAGAGCATCGACCGCGACCGTTTCGAGGAGACCGGCCTCACGCCGCTGGTGGGCTCCGGACCTTATGTCATCGGCGAGGTGCAGGCCGGCGCGCAGGTGACGCTCAAGCGCGATCCCAACTATTGGGGCCGCGAGCTGCCGGTGAACCGCGGCCAGTTCAATTTCGACGAGATGCGCTTCATCTATTTCCGCGATGCCAACACCGAGTTCGAGGCCTTCAAGAAAGGCATCGTCGATGCCCGCTTCGAGACCGATCCGGGCCGCTGGGAGACCGGCTACGACTTCCCCGCCGTGCGCGCCGGCGAGGTGGTGCGCGAGGTGATTCCCACCGGCACGCCGGCGCCCTATTCGGTGCTGGTGTTCAACACCCGCCGGCCGCTGTTCGCCGACATCCGGGTGCGGCGCGCGCTGATCGAGCTGTTCGACGCGGAATGGCTCAACCGCAACTTCTACCATTCCCTCTACGAGCGGAACGCGAGCGTCTTCGAGGGCTCCGGCCTCTCCAGCCTCGACCGCCCGGCCGATGCGGGCGAGCGCGCCATCCTCGCCCCCTTCCCCGATGCCGTGTCCCCCGAGGTGATGGCCGGCACGGCGCGTCCGCCCCGCTCCGACGGCTCGGGCCGCGACCGCGAGCGGCTGCGTGCCGCCCTCACTTTGCTGGAGGAGGCCGGCTGGACGCTGAAGGCGGGAACGCTCGTCCACGGCGCCGACGGCGCGGCGTTCCGGTTCGAGATCATGGTGCTCACCCGCGAGCAGGAGCGCCTCGCCCTCGCCTATGCCGCCGCGCTGAAGCGGGCCGGCATCACCGCCGACGTGCGCTATGTGGATGCGGTGCAGTTCGAGGCCCGCCGCACCGCCTACGACTTCGACATGATGCCGGTGACCTGGACCCAGTCGCTCTCGCCGGGCAACGAGCAGGCCTTCTATTTCGGCTCGGCCGCCGCCGACACGCCGGGCACGCGCAACTACATGGGCGCGAAGAACCCGGCGCTCGACGCCGCCATCGCCGCCCTCATCGAGGCGCGCGACGAATCCGGCTTCCTCTCCGCCGCCCGGGCCCTCGACCGGGTGCTGATCTCCGGCGCCTACGGGGTGCCGCTGTTCCACACCCAGGGTCAGTGGCTCGCGCGCTGGACGCGGATCGCCCATCCCGCCCAGCCCTCGCTCTACGGCACTTCGCCCGAGGCCTGGTGGCGCGTGCCGGGCCGCTGACGCCTTCAGCCGGCGCGGGTGAAGGCGCGGGTGGCGAAAATGCCCACGACGAGGAAGATCAGCAGCACCGCTGCCTGGGCGATGGCGAAGGGCGGCTCGCTCTGGGTCGGCGCGAGCTGCTGCAGCTCCGGCACCTTGGCGAAGGCCTGCGCGACGCCGACGAACACCAGGAGATAGAGGCTCGCCACCACCCCCGCCGCATAGACCGCCCGCCAGACGCCCCTGAGATGGAACACATGCAGCGCGGCGAGCACCGCCGCGAGAATGAGCACCGCGACGATGCCCACGCCGATCGCCGGGGTGAAGCCGCCGAAGGGAAACCCGAAGCCGGTGAGGCTGGTGAGCAAAGCCGTGGACAGGAAGATGCCGGTCGCGCCCCCGGCGGCCACCCGCCCGTTGAACAGGGCCGCGACCACGAGAAACCCGATGGCGATGGCGACCAGGCTGAGCCAGGTGTGGATGCCGACGTAAGTGGTGGGATCAAACATGAATGGTCCTCAATGCTGGCGGACCGTCAATCTGCCCGGCCCCTGGCGTCACAGGATGCACAAGGAACGCCATGTATACATCTGCTGCGAGCAAAATTCGGTTTGCCGGCAGTGGGTAACCCCCGTCGTGCCCCTTGCGCGGGGCATGATGGACAGCACAGAACAGCCGCATTCACGGACCAGTGTGCCGCCCCGCCACAGCGGCGCCCGAGGTCCCGTCGCGGGGCGTGGGCGCGGGGCGAGGCCGGCGGCGCGTTGGGCGGCACGGCGCCGGGACGAGAAAAGGGCGCGGGGGCTCCGGAGCGGGGCCGCCTGCGAGGCGCATCCAGGGCGTGCGCCTGGCCGGACCGGCCGCCCTTTGGCATTATTCAACCTCACCGGCGTAGGGTCACGCCGGGAGCCGAGGCGAGGAGAATCCACCCATGGCGGACCTGCGGAATCCGGCAAAGTCGCCGCGCCAGCGCCCTTTCGAAGCGCGCAGCGGACGCCGGATTGAAGCATCGGACTCGGGACGCGAATGGGAGGCGCCGCAGCGCGCCATCCGGCCGCGCATCGGCGTCGGGCCACGCCGGGAGCAGCGCGCGACGCGGACCCTGTTCCAGACGCCCTCCGCCCTGCATCTGATCGCCATCGCCACCAGCCTCGTCATCCTCGGCGGCGGCTTGGGGCTGACCCTGCATCTGCTCGGCTCGAACCATGCGCCGGAGCCGGAGCGCGCCGCGAGCCCGGCGACGGCACGCCCGCCCCGGGTGGCCTCCCCCGGCCTGCCGACCCACCCCGCCCCGGCCGAAACCGCCGCCTCCACCGCCGCCGCGGTCTCCGCAGCCGCCGCGGTTGCCGCCGATCCCG